>WNFH01008005.1_pt1 | contig 12499 bp, 8 predicted proteins | sample 5400411 | NCBI WGS metagenome assembly WNFH01 (sample SAMN13153347, study PRJNA577476) | soil metagenome | isolation source: 200 cm saprolite under Douglas fir tree site 2 hole 3 | place: USA:California | collected 2015-04-18
ATGGGTGCCCTTTACGCGCGCTGGCTGTGATTTCGGTGCGGTCGCGACCGCAAACACGATTCTCGAGAATACGGCGATCGACATCCCCGTCGTGTTCGGTGCTAACTCGCCCGAGGCGGCCGAAGTCATCGCCAATCCTCCTCAAGCCTTCGCAGATTTTGTCGGCATTGGCGTGCACTGCGGGCAGGGCTCAGCTTTATGCGCGGCCTCGAGCCACGCACGGCCAGATTTATTACCCGACGAACCCGGCGGCTACTCTGGCTTCAGCGGTCTCTTCGGCGCCAAGTATGTCAATCCGCTGATCAAGCCAAGCGGCCCGATGACCGATCTCAACGGCAACGTGATCCAGGATGCGACCGGCCATATCGGCTTCCCAGGCTTCGACGGCATGGAAGCGACCGTAACGCTCTCCTTTGTTGCGCAAATGCAGGAGGCTGGCGTCCCGGTGACTTATGCCTATATCTCGGATGCGCACGATGGCCATGGCACTTCGGGCAACATCCACTTCGCATACGGTCCCGGCGAGGCGGGTTACGTTCAGCAGTTACACGACTATGACGTCGCGTTCCAGATGTTCTTTGACCGCCTGGCGGCAGACGGAATCACCGGCAAGAACACGCTCTTCGTCTTCACCGTGGATGAGGGCGATCACTTTGTCGGCGACCAACCGACCCCAGCGGGTTGCGATGGCGTTACGACGGCATGTAATTACAATCGCGTCGGTGAGATCAACGCCGACCTGCGGCGCATGGTCCGCACGCAGTCCGGTGACACGACGGTGTTCTCGGTACACTCCGATGACGCGCCGACCGTGTATGTCAATGGCACCAGCATCCAACCCCTTCGTGATCAGACTGACCCGGTCGTGCGTAATCTCGAGCGGGAGATGGCGCAACTGAACTGGCTCAACCCCTACACGAACGTAGTCGAGAACAACATCATGGTAGCGCTCGCCGACCATACCGAGATGAAGACGCTCCACATGATCACGGCGGATCCATTCCGCACGCCCACCTTCACGCCGTTCGCCGATCCGGACTGGTTCTTCTTCGCCACCGGCGGGGGGATTTGCGTGAACCAGGGCGATTGCGCATTCATTCCGGCGCGTACTTCGCAGAGCTTTGCATGGAACCACGGCGACATCCAGGATGAGATTGCTTCGACCTGGGCCGGCTACGTGGGTCCGGGTATAGAGAGCATCGGTATCGATAGCACAACCTGGTCGGATCACACGGATCTGCGCCCGACGATATTGGACTTGGTCGGCTTGAAGGATGACTACATCCACGATGGGCGTTTGATCTCCGAGATACTCCAAGGTTATTCGCAGCCGTTGGCTGTGAAACAAAGTGGCAGCTTTATCGCACTCGCTCAAACATACAAACAGTTGAATGCACCGTTCGGCGAGTTTGCGATGGATACGCTAAAGTCATCCACATTTGCGCTCTCCTCGAACGACGCGGGCGACGCAACTTACAACTCCGTTGAAGGGCAGATCCAGTCTCTCACTTCCCAGCGCGATGCGGTCTCCACACAAATGAAGGCACTGCTGGAAGGCGCTGCATTTAACGGTCAGGCGTTCAGCGATTCACAGGCTCAAGCGCTCATCGCGCAGGGCCAGTCATTGCTGGCACAGGCGAATGCTTTACCCCACTAGGGCATAAGCCGTCACAACAGTCTCAAATCGGCGGATCACGAGGAAGCTGCAGAGGCTGGACGGGGAAAGTGCTCACCCCTTGAAGAGGCAGGGGTGAGCTCCGGTTCCCCGAGTGTGCGCGGCTAGTTGAACTTCTTCCCGGTCGCATCCTCGATATGGAGCAGGATCACTTGCTGGCCGGGATGGGGTTCGATGCGGCGGGCGTTGAGCATCATCACGCGCGGCCCGAGGTGGGGAAAATCGTGGCGCACTTCGAAGTCTTCTACTAACTCGTTGTTGGGGAGAATTCTCTCCAGTAATTCTCGTAGTTTGGGGATGTTCCATTGCTTATCGCCGAGGTCATAAATCGCGCGATTTTCTGTCTCCGCGCGTGAAACTTCAAAATTCCGATAAAACGCGGGGTTGGCATTGGTGACGCGCAGGTTGCTGTCCAGGACCAGAATCGCTTCACGAGCCGTTTCGCTGATCGCATCGGCGTAGAGTTGCGCCTGCTCGAGATTGCGCTTCAAGGCGTCGATATCCTGGAAGCTGACCACCGCGCCCTCAATCTTGTTGTCCCATGTTTTGTAGGGCCGTACCCGCATCAGATGCCATTTGCCGTTTTCGTTCTCGCGAACCTCGAGTTCGTGAGTGGACATGGTGTCGATGGTCTCGCGCGCCATTGCGCCCAGATCGGGCACATTCACATTGGGACGGATTTCGTTCAGGCGGCGTCCAATATCGCCGGGCAGCAAGTTCAGCAGTTTTTGCGCCGGGGGCGTGAAGTGCCGGATGTGCAAGTCGTTTCCCACGATCACGACCGGGATACTTACATTATCCAGCAGGTTGAGCAGGTCGTTGTTGGCCAACGATAACTCGGCGTTTCGGTGTTGCAGTTCTTCGTTGAGAGTGGTCAGCTCTTCATTGGTGGACTGCAATTCTTCCTTCGCAGTCTCCAATTCCTCGTTGGTGCTCTGCAGCTCTTCGTTGGCCGACATGACCTCCTCATTGGAGGCTTTAAATTCTTCGGTGACGGTTTCGTGGTCTTCAATCAATCCCTGTAATTGTTCCCGGAGCTGATTTGCTTCGCGCTGCAAGCGTTCGTTCTCGGACGCGGAAGCGCTCTTTGACGCGGAAGCTCTCTTGTTGCCTTTGCGGTTTTTCACGGGCTCGGAAACCTGTGCGTCCTGAAAGACGACCAGATAAAAGCGCTCCGGCATGCCTTCGCCGCGAAGGGGGGTGACCTCCAGGTTCACTTCCCGTGTTCCTCCGTTGGATTGAATAATTACCCCCTCTTTCCGCACGGAAGCTCTTTCCTTACGGGCCTTGGTCAAGGCGGCGCGCAGATCCACGAGCAGTCCTTCGCGGGCCATCTTTACCAAGTTGAATGTGGGGTGGCCTGAAGCCGGTTCCAGATATGCCCCGGTCTTTCCCCGGAACTGCACAATTTCCATCTCTTCGTTGAGCACAATGCTGGCAGGAACGAACCGGCTAAAGAGCACTCGGTCAGCGGCCTTTTCGACGGTGGAAACAGCTTCCGGCTCACGGGCCGCTTTATTGTCTTCGACCCGGCGAATGCCGTACTCAACGCCGCTGAAATAAGTGGCCAGCCGGCTGGCAGACTTCTTCTTCTGGAAGAGCCGGTTCTTCTTGTCCACCGGGGTGAAATACTCCGCAAAGCTCCCCAGACTTTCTGCTCCGCCGAGCATCAGGTAGCCGTCGGGTTTGAGGGCATAGTGCAGGGTGGGGATTACACGCTTTTGGAGAACCGCCCCGAGGTAGATGAGCAGGTTGCGGCAGGTGATGAGATCCAGATTGGAAAAGGGCGGGTCCTTGGCAACGTTCTGGCGGGCGAAAATACACATCTCTCGCACGGACTTATTAATTTGATATCCCCCGTCGAGCTTGACGAAAAATCGCCGCAGGCGCTCCGGAGGGACTTCTGCAACCGCGGCTGCCGAATAAAGACCGGCCCGAGCGCGGTCGAGCGAGCCTTCGCTGATATCGGTGGCGAAGATTTGGAAGGGCACGCTACCCGGTGCTGGCCGGGCGGTCTTTTGAGTTTCCAGCCAGATGTATTCCAGCATCGCCATGGCGAGCGAATAGACCTCCTCTCCGGTGGAGCAGCCCGGGACCCATACCCGTATCGTGCCGGCCTTATGGTCCTGAAACAAATTGGGAAATACATGCTTGTGCAGCGCTTCAAAGGCCTCGGGATCGCGGAAGAAACTGGTTACATGGATAAGAATATCTTTGTATAACTCGTCGAGTTCACCCGGCTTATTCTTAATGAAACGAACATATTCCCCAACTTTTTCGAGTTTGTGCAAGACCATTCGGCGCTTAATTCGCCGCTGCAGCGTGGTGTGCTTGTAGTGCGTAAAATCGACCCCCGAAGCCACGCGCAGCAGCGACAACAGAGTTTCCATCTGATTGCCGGGAGCAATCGCCAGCTCAGGCTTCTCGGTCGCCGCGGGAGCGAGATACGGGTGTTGTCCCACCCTGGCTAACTCATGGGCGATTGCGGAAGGAGGCAGCACGAAGTCAACGCAGCCGGTATTGACTGCGCTCTGCGGCATGCCTCCGTACTTGGCAGATTGCTCGTCCTGAGCGAATGTGATTCCGCCGGAGGCTTTGATGGCGCGGCTGCCCTCGGTTCCGTCCGAGGCTGTGCCCGACAAAATCACACTGATGGCGCGGTCTGCGCTTTCTTCCGCCAGGGATCGGAGAAAATGGTCTATCGGCAGGTGCTGGCCATGGGTGAGCACCCGCGCTGAGAGCCGTAGAACTCCTCCCTTGATGGCCATCACCGTATTGGGCGGAATCACATAGATATGGTCAGGACGGACTACCGTGCCATCGGTGACCTCTGCCACCGGAATTTTGGTGGTCCGCGCCAGGATTTCTCTGAGTTCGCTGGAGTGTTTGGGGTCCAGGTGCTGCACCAGCACAAACGCCATTCCCGTTTTCAGTGGAAGCTGACGCAGGAGTTCGGAGAAGGCTTCCAACCCTCCCGCCGAGGCGCCGATGCCGACAATGGGAAAGGGCGCAGGGCGATTGCCCCGCATCGCCGGAGAAGCGGGGTTGCGGGACTTCATTCTTACTACCGAACCTCTCATGGGAAACCGCCTGGGCGGAGCGACGCTCAGTGACCGTATGAGGTCCGACTCTACAGGGGACGTCTGCAAGCGGAGCCTGGGTTCGGCGTTTTCGTCCGCAGTAGTGAATATTAGTCCGGAGGGCATGTAGGGTCAATGAGCAGATACAGCGTGGTTTTCCCAATTTGGAACTCCACTTAGGGTGCAGATATAAGTGTGGGGAGGACACTCCCTTCGACTTCGCTCAGGGCAGGCTTTGTCCGCTGCAGTTGCTGTTGGAGTTGCTTTTGCTTTTTGCCTTTCATGGTTGCTTTTGTCTGATAGTCGCGGAGGGATTGTCGAGCAAAGGACGGAGTCAAAACCGACCCAAAAGCAACTTCAATGTCAACGTCAACGGCGGCGGACGGGAGTGTCCGCCCCACACTAGACTTAGGAAAGTTCGAGGGCCAGAGCCATCCCCATGCCGCCGCTCACGCAGAGAGTGGCGAGGCCGCGCTTGGATTTGCGCTTCAGCATCTCGTGGAGCAGCGTGACGGTAATGCGCGTTCCGGTGCAGCCGATGGGGTGGCCGAGCGCGATTGCGCCGCCGTTGACGTTCAGCTTGTCGCGATCAAAATGCAGTTCGCGATCGCAGGCCAGCACCTGGGCGGCGAAGGCTTCGTTGATTTCGACTAGATCGAAGTCGATGAGTTTGAGACTGTGTTTCTTCTCCAGCTTGTGGATCGCCGGGACTGGGCCGATTCCCATGAGGCGGGGATCGACGCCGGCGGAGGTCACGGCCATGATCCGCGCCAGCGGCTTGAGGTTGTTCTGCTTGACGACGTTCTCGCTCGCCAGAACGACCGCGGCAGCGCCGTCGGTGATGCCGGAGGAATTGCCCGCCGAGATGGTACCGGTCTTCGAAAAAACTGGCGCAAGTTTGGCCATCTTCTCTATCGTCGCTTCGAGGAACAAGTGCTCGTCTCGCGAGAAGACCATGCTGCCTTTCTTGCCTTCGATGGTGACAGGCACAATTTCGGCTTCAAGGCGTCCGCTGGATTGGGCGATGGCGGCGCGTTTCTGCGAGCAGAGCGCGAACTGGTCCTGCTCTTCACGGGAAATCTTGTATTGCTCGGCCAGTAGCTCGGCGGTCTCGCCCATTACCATTTTTGCCATGGGGCAGAAGAAGCCGTCGCGGTACATGCCATCGACGAGTTCCTGATGGCCCAGGCGGTATCCCCAACGTGCGCCCTCGAGATAGTAGGGCAGACGCGACATGGACTCGGCGCCGCCTGCGAGAACGCACTCCAGATTGCCGGTGCCGATTTCCTGAAATCCAAGGGCAATGCTCTTGATGCCTGAAGCGCAGGCCTTGTTCACGGTGTAGGCGGGAACTTCCTGCGGGACGCCGCTGCGAATCGAAATCTGCCGCGCCGGATTCGGGCCGCCACCGGCCTGCCGCGCGTTGCCGAAGATCGTTTCCTCCACTTGCCGCGGCTGAATTCCGGCGCGCTCCATGGCGGCCTTCGCGGCGACTACGCCCATGTCAACGGCAGTCTGCGACGCGAGCGAGCCGCCAAACTTTCCGATCGGCGTGCGGACGGCGGAGACGATGTACACGCTGTTCAACCAGGATCCTCCAAACATTTCAGTCTAGCATTCTGGAAAGCGCGGAACAGGAAACGCGGCGCGCCGAGCACTTCCTGTCCGGTAGACTGATCTGGGTCCGGAAAGACGCGGCACGCCGCGTCTCTACCTATGGATTCAGGAGACGCAAGCCGGCGTATCTATACATGAATGTTCTCTATGGAATCAACACCGTCGCTGAGGCACTAAAAGCTCGCGGTCGTGCGTTTGAGTGGGTGGGCGTGGCAACCGAGCGCAAGGACATCCGCCTCAAGCGTGTGATTGACGAGTGCCGCAAGATTGGCGTGCAGGTCCGTTTTCTGTCGCGAGTGGAACTCGACCGTCTGGCAGGCAACGCTGCACATCAGGGCTTGGTGGCCGTTACTTCGGCGAAGCAGTACAACGATCTGGACGACCTGCTGGCAGCGCGGCGCGGCGAACACTCGCTGATCGTCGTGCTGGATGGGGTCGAGGATCCGCACAATCTGGGAGCGATTCTGCGAACCGCCGACGCGGCGGGCGCCGATGGCGTCGTGGTCCCGGATCGGCGCGCTGCGGGCGTGACCGGGACGGTGGCAAAAGTCTCCGCCGGAGCGAGCGAGCATCTTCCCATCGCCAAGGTTACGAACATTTCGCGCTCGCTCGAAGAGTTGAAGTCGAATGATCTGTGGATCGTCGGCCTGGATGAACGCGGCCCGCAAACCTACGACGCGATCGACTACAAGATGCACTGCGCGGTGGTGCTGGGCGCAGAAGGCAAGGGACTCCACGATCTGGTGCGGAACCATTGCGACTTTCTGGTCTCGATCCCGATGCTGGGGAAGGTGCCGTCGCTGAATGTCTCAGTGGCGGCGGGCATCGTCCTATTTGAGGTGGTGCGACAGAGGCGTCTGGCTGCATCGAAGCAATCATGAGGTTCTTCTGGGCTCTCTGTGTCCTCTGTGGCTTAGGTTCTTCGGCCGTCGCGATCGATCGCGAGGCGTTCACCTTCACGAAATACGATCTCGAAATCCGCCTCGAGCCGGAGCAGCAACGACTAGGCGCGCGCGGGAAGATCACGTTGCGCAACGATTCGGCCCTTCCGCAGAAGATCGCAGTGCTGCAGATCTCTTCTTCGCTCGCATGGCGGTCGATCAAGGTGGAGGGGAAAGGCGTGCAGTTTGTGTCGCAGCCCTACGCTTCCGATATCGACCACACGTCCGCTCTTTCCGAGGCCATCGTCACCCTGCCCGCAGAGATCAAGCCGAAGGAATCGGTGGAGCTTGAAATCGGTTACGAAGGAACGATTGTCCAGGACGGCACCCGGCTGACGCAGATTGGCATCCCCGAGGACATTGCCAAGCACTCCAGTTGGGATCAGATCAGCCCAACGTTTACGGCAGTACGGGGCGCGGGGTATGTTGCGTGGTATCCGATTGCGACCGAGTCGGCGGATTTCTCGGAAGGCAACAGCATGTTTCAGGTGGCGGACCGGTGGAGGGCGCGGCGGTGAGCCACCTCCTTCCCTCATTTGCACACCCGACGGCAATCGCCTCTACGAGCAGATGGACTGGGCACAACTGGTTTCTGCTGAATGTTCGTGGGCGCGACTCGGGACCATCACACCGACGTTCGTGATGGCGAACTACTTAGACCAGTCCAAGCCGCCCTTTCTCTTGTTCGCCTTGCGCGGACACGAGGCTGGAGCCGCTTCCTACACAAACGCGCGCGAGTCAGCGTCCAAATTTGTCTCTGAATGGTTTGGCCAGCCGACGGCGGCCATCGCAATTGTTGACCTGGCGGACTCAAATGCAGCACCCTTCGAAAGCGGCGCATTGCTGCTGACGTCCATGGCGCGCGAGGACGCAAAACTCGCCGAGATCAACCTGGTTCATGAACTGGTGCATGCCGCGTTCTCTTCTCCGCGGCCGTGGATTAACGAAGGGCTCGCGCACTTCACCGAGGCTCTGTATCGCGAGCAGAAACAGGATGGCCGGGAAGCCGCACTGGATTTTCTGAATCTGCATCGGACGACTTTTGTCGAAGCAGAAAAAGATATCACCGCTGCGCCACAAAAAAATCCCGGCCAACCCCTGGTGACGACTTTTGATGAGAGCTACTACCGCAGCAAGGCCGCGTATGTCTGGTGGATGTTGCGCGACATGATCGGCGACGATGCGCTGAAGCAGGCGATTCACAACTATCGGGCCGGGGACGACAAGGACGCAAAATACGTGGAGCAGTTGGTTGCGGCGGCGGCGAAGCGCGATCTCGGCTGGTTCTTTGACGACTGGGTGTATCAGGATCGCGGCTTGCCGGATTTTCGCGTGCTGGCGGCGCATCCGTGGAAGGGCACAAAAGAGACGCAGATCGTGACGGTTACGATCGAAAACCTGGGCGGCGCCGGGGCGGAAGTTCCGTTCACGATTCGTTTCGGGAGCGGCCAGATCACGCGCCGCATCGAAGTTCGCGCCAAGTCCACTGCGACGACGCGCGTGGAAGTGCCTGGCACGGCGGCCGAGGTGGCGGTCAATGATGGCAGCGTGCCCGAGAGCGACCTGACTAACAACGTTTTCAAGATCACGGAACCGTAGCAGAACAGGTCAGAGGGCAGAGGTCAGATTGCAGAGGTAGAATCAAGAGCGGGCCTCTTCACTTCTGCAATTTGACTTCTGAAACCGGAATTTCCGGAGGAATGTTTGTCCTACATCCAATTTCTTGGCGCTGCCGGGACTGTCACCGGCTCGAAGCATCTCATCAATACGGCTACCGATTCGAGCGGCAAACAGGGGCTTCAGGTTCTGATTGACTGCGGTATGTTTCAGGGGCAAAAGGAATGGCGCGACCTCAACTGGCGGGACACCCCGGTTCCGGCACGCGAAATTGAGGCTGTCATTCTCACGCACGCGCACCTTGATCATTGCGGCTGGATTCCGCGTCTGGTGAAACAGGGGTTTCGCGGGCCGATCTATGCGACGCAAGCGACCGCAGAGCTTTGCTCGGTGGTGCTCGCCGATTCCGGTCACCTGCAGGAAGAGGATGCAGCGTTCTACAACAAGAAAAAAGCTTCCAAGCACGATCCCGCTTTGCCGTTGTACACACTTCAGGAAGCTCAGGACTGCATGCAGTACTTCAAGCCAGCGGAGGTCGGGCAAACCACGCAGGTGAGCCCCGAACTTTCTTTTCGATTTGTGCCGGCAGCGCACATTCTGGGATCGACCATGGCGGAGCTTACGCTCAACACTGGCGGCCAGACGCGCCGATTGCTCTTCACCGGCGATATCGGCCGCGTGCGCAACAGCGAGATTGCGCCAGGTAAGGTTGTGCACTCGGGGCCGCAAGAGGGCGAAACGGCCGACGTGCTGGTGATGGAGTCAACCTATGGCAACCGGAAGCATCCCGACACCGACCCGCGTCCGGAACTGGCGCAGCTGATTCGCGAAACGGTACAGCGTGGCGGGAGCGTTGTGGTTCCGGCGTTTGCGGTTGAGCGCACGCAGAAATTTCTTTTCATGCTTAAGGAACTGATGGAGTCCGGACAAATTCCCCGCATCCCAGTCTTTTGCGACAGCCCGATGGCCATCAAGGCGGTCGAAATTTTTCTGAAGCACTCGGAGGAATACACGTCGCAGACCGCTGATCTCATCAAAAAGTACGGTTCCCCGCTTAACTGGCCGGGACTCACCTTCGCACAAACGGCCGAGCAGTCGAAGAAAATCAATGCCAGCCAGTATCCATCGATCATTATTTCGTCGAGCGGCATGGTGACGGGCGGGCGCATTCTGCATCATCTCTCGCAGCGGCTGCCGGATCCGAAGAATCTCGTACTTTTTATCGGGTTCCAGGCGCCCGGCACACGGGGAGCAATCATCAAGAGCGGCGCGCCCGAGGTGAAGATCTTCGGGGACTTCGTCCCAATTCGAGCTCAGGTCGCATCGCTTGAGCAGTTCAGCGATCATGCCGACACGCCGGAACTATTGAAGTGGCTGAATACGTTCACCAATAAACCGGGAGTTACGTATCTCGTTCATGGGGAGCCGGCTGCTTCGTCGCAACTGCGTGATGCAATACAGAATGAACTCGGATGGAACGTGCAGGTGGCGGAATATATGGAGAAAGTGGAAGTGAAGTAGGATTTTGTAATCTATGACGGAAGCAGAGTTCAAGAAGCATCTGGACGCGGCGGAAAAGAGTCCGAAGGAGATTGCGGCTGCGGTCTCTGGCTTGCAGGAGAAGGTCCTGCGCTACAAGCCTTCGCCCGAAAAATGGTGCGTGCTGGAGATCCTCGGACATCTTGCGGATATCGAAATCGTCTACGGATACCGGCTGCGACAGATGCTGGCGGATACTAAACCCGTGATCGCGCCGCTCGATCAGGACGCGTGGGCTCGGAACCTCGGATATATGGAGACACCGCCCGCAGAACTCGTCGCGTTCTATGGAATTGCGCGCCACCACAATCTGCGAATGTTACGTCGCGCCAAGGCCGCCGATTTCTCGAAGTCGGCCTTCCATCCGGAGTTGCAGCGCGAGGTCACGGTGGCGGAGCTTGTCGGGACCATGGGCGGGCACGGGGCGAGCCATCTGCGACAGATTGAGCAACTAAAGCGGCAGGCGGGCGGGAAGTAGGCCGTCCTTCCAAACGGAGCAGCAGGTTCCCTCGACTTCGCTCGGGACAGGCTCTTCGCTTCCTCAGGATGACAATTCAGGAGAGATTGGAAAACGCTGCCAGTGCTTGTAGCTTTTCCAGCGCGGCGCCCGAATCAATCGCCTTTGCGGCCATCGGCACGGCGTCTCGCAAATGATCGGACCGGCCGGCGGCGACGAGTGCGGCGGCCGCGTTAAGAAGGACGACATCGCGGCGAGCGGATTTCTTGCCGGACAGCACGTCACGGATTAGCGCAGCGTTCAGCGCGGCGTCTCCGCCGGCGATGTCGTTGAGCGTGGCTCGCGGCAAGCCGCATTCGTCCGGAGTAACTTCGTAGGTGCGCACCTGTCCATCGCGGAGTTCGCCCACGCGGGTCGGGCCGGTGATCGTGATTTCATCCAGTCCATCGCTGCCATGGACGACCAGCGCCCGCCGCAGTCCCAGCATGCTAAGCGCTTCCGCCAGTTTCTCCACAAGATCGTCTGAATACACTCCGACGACTTGACAGGTGGCGCGCGCGGGATTGGTCAGCGGGCCTAACAAATTGAACACCGTGCGCAGGCGTAGTTCGCGCCGCGCGGTTTGCACGTATTTCATAGCCGAGTGCATAGCGGGCGCGTAGAGAAAGGCAATTCCAGTCTGCTCCAGGCAGGAGGCGATTTGCACGGGCGGCAGGTTGACGTTCACGCCGAGCGCTTCCATGACATCGGCCGAGCCGCATTTCGAAGAGATGCTGCGGTTGCCGTGCTTGGCTACGCGCACGCCGGCGCCGGCAACCACGAAAGCAGTCGCGGTCGAAATATTGAAGGTGCCGCTGGCATCGCCACCGGTTCCGCAGGTATCAAGCAACGCCTCACGCCCGGTCCCGCTCGCATCGAGAATGGAGTTGCCGTGGAGTTCCAGAGGAATGGCGGCCGCGCGAATCGCCTCGGCGAAACCGACAATCTCCTCGACGGTCTCGCCTTTCATGTGCAGCGCGACCAGGAGCGCTGCGATCTGGGCATCAGTCCAGAGACCGGAGAGAACCTCGGTCATGACCGCCCGCGCCTCATCGCGTTCGAGCGACTGGCAGTGGTTAGCGAGGCGATGGAGGACGTCGGCGACCATTCCGGCTTCCAAGCTATCGCAGCCGGGGCATCCTTTCAAATCCGGCGCTTTTCGCTGGCCACTTCCATGCGCGCATAAAAGCGCTCGCGCCAGCTTTCAGGCAGGCTTTTGACTTCGACAGCGCGTTTGAGTAACTCGAGGTCCGGCGCAGGGGAAGTGTACAGATGGTTGAACTCGGCGATGGTCAAGCTGGGCACCTCGCCTGTTAGGAAGTGAAAGTCATCTCCGGCGGCGACTTCTCCTTCTTCGACTACCGAAAAATAGAAGCCACTGTATCCGCTGCCGAGGAAGCGATTGATCATGTCCTCGCGCTGGAATTTGGCTGCCAGTTTGAAGCAAGGGAGGCGGGGAGTTGTAACTCTGACGACGGTTGAGCCAACGCGATACCGGTCTCCCATGCAGACACCGGACTCAAGCAGGCCTTCG
>WNFH01002685.1_pt1 | contig 12497 bp, 12 predicted proteins | sample 5400411 | NCBI WGS metagenome assembly WNFH01 (sample SAMN13153347, study PRJNA577476) | soil metagenome | isolation source: 200 cm saprolite under Douglas fir tree site 2 hole 3 | place: USA:California | collected 2015-04-18
TCTTATAGCCATCAGCCACGATCGCGGAGAAATGGACGAAAACGTCCTCGCCGCTCTGGCGCTGGATGAAGCCGAAGCCCTTGCTGGCATTGAACCACTTCACTGTACCTTGTTCTTTACTCACTGCTTTACTCTTTTCCGTCAGCCGGAAACCGGCTGAGCACTACATTGAGCTATCTGATGCCCAGGTTCCGAGCCCCTCAACAGAGCCGCGGCCGTCTTCAAGCTTCGTTCGGGAGGACTGCAAAGCAGTCTACCGAACAAAAAAATGGCCGCAAGTGTGACCTTGCGACCGCTTTACTACCCAAAGGCGATACAAGAGCAACAAACGCAAACACAGCTTAACACGGTTCGGGCGGCGATGCAAGTGCTTTGTGGTGTTGTGTCCTACGGTGCAAACCGCGGGCAGTGGATCGTAACTGATGCCCAGGGAGGCCCCGGCGTGTACTGAGAGCGTCAACACTTGCATGCCGGAAACCGTTGACCGCAACATGCGCGCTCCTTACCATTAAGAGATGAGGCAAAGGGTCAGCATCGCCGCGGGAATCCTGGTCATCGCAGCAGGTCTTCTGGGATGCGAGGACGCGGGGAAAAAGCCTGTGCAGGCACGAGTTCCGGCGCTGGCGCGGGCAGCCGCCCCGCAGACTCCGGTGGAGCTTGCGCTTTTGCCGGTATTGAATCCGCCGCGCCGGTACTACGTCTGGCTGCTGCCACCAATTCCGGGCGGCAAGGACTATTTGATCCAGAAGGTCGGGGAAAAATTTGCCTCCGGCGAACAAAATTTCAAGGCCGGTCATCTGGAAGCCGCGCGCAAGGATTTTGACGACGCCGTCGACTGGATGCTGGAGAGCGGCTACGACCCCAATGCCGATCCCAGACTGAGCGAACTGTTTCACCGGGTGGTGGACACGGTGTATGCCTACGAGCTGCAGGCCTTCCGAGCCGGAGACGGCTTCAGCGAGGCCCCCGCCGTTCCGGCGGCGATTGACGAAGTGGCGGAGATGACTTTTCCGGTCGATCCCGGGCTGAAAGCGCGGGCGGAGGAAGCGGCCAAGAACATTTCCCACGACCTGCCGCTGACCGTGAATGATCAGGTACTTTCCTTCCTCAATTTTTTCCAAACTCCGCGCGGCCGCGCCATCGTGGAAACCGGACTGCGCCGCGCCGGGCGTTATCGCGAGATGATTTCTCGCGTGCTGCGGGAAGAGGGCTTGCCGCAGGATCTGATCTACCTGGCGCAAGCGGAAAGCGCGTTCCAGCCGCTGGCCCTTTCGCGCGCCGGCGCGCGAGGGATCTGGCAATTCGTGGCTTATCGCGGGCAGGAGTACGGCCTTCGGCACACTTGGTGGATCGATGAACGCCAAGACCCCGAGAAGGCCACGCACGCCGCTGCGCAGCATCTGCGCGATCTATACAAGCTCTACGGCGACTGGTACCTGGCAATGGCTGCCTACAATTGCGGCCCCGGAAACGTGCAGAAGGGCATCGAACGGACCGGTTATGCCGATTTCTGGGAGCTCTACAAGCGGAATGTGCTCCCGCGCGAAACGAAAAACTATGTGCCCATCATCATCGCCTTGACACTCATTGCCAAAGATGCCGCGCACTACAGCATCCAGGCCGAACCGGAGGCTCCGGTCCCGACAGATGTGGTGAAACCGGGCCGCGCCGTCGATCTGCGGCTAGTGGCGGAAACAATCGATGCGGACGTGGAGACACTTCGCGCGCTCAATCCCTCTCTCCTCCGTTTGGCGACTCCCGACGATCCTTCGTTCGAACTGCGTCTGCCGTTGGGCACGGCTCCAAAATTTTCAGCGGAGATCGCGGATATTCCCCCGGACAAGTGGGTCAGCTGGCGGCGCCATCGCGTGGAAACGGGAGAAACGCTCACGTCCATCGCCAAGAAATACCGCGTGACGGCGGCGGCCATCGCCGATGCGAACAGTCTGGAGCGCAGTGCCGCGCTGGATGCGGGCGAAAAGCTGATCATCCCCGCGACGCAGCCGCCATCCGAAACGAAACGCCGGCTGGTGAGTTATCGCGTGCGCCGCGGCGACACGTTTCTGGGAATTGCCGACCGCTTCAACGTGAGCGCGGACGACCTGCGCAAATGGAATCGCTTGAGCGCCAACAGGGTGCGCCGTGGCATGGCGCTGCGGATTTACACCCTCGGAGGGGCTTCCGAAACTTCACCCGTGCGGTTGCGATCGAAGTCAAGGAAAAAACCCGCGCAGCCGATGGCGGGCGGCACGGCAGGCGGAGCAGCTACAAATCACAACTAAGTCTTTGCCTTTGCATGGTTTATAGGAGGTCAGAGATCTCCAACATTCGCTCCCCCCACGGGCTGTTCTTCCCCTGCGCTGCGCCGCTCGGGCGGTCTTGCAAGGAATACTGCAGAATGCTTGACAACGCCGGGCGAGTACGGTAACAACGGCTCAAGGACGGGGCGGAATTTTAGGTAACTCCGGCCATAACAGCGACGCACGGGACCCTTTTGAGCGTGGGGCCCAAAGATTCCCCCAGGGGAGGATGGAATGGATCTCGAGAAGGACAATTTCGAAGATGACAACGAGCTGTCACGGCTGGAAGACGACGAGGAGTTGGCGGGCGAAACGGAAGAAATCGTCGAAACCGAAGAAGAGGAGCTGGTGATCGTTGGCGAGGAGCCCGAGGAAGAGTCGCCCGCGCCAAAACCTGCGCCGAAGCCTGCGGCGAAGAAGCCAGCCAAGAAGACGGTGAAGAAGAAAGCCGCGTCGAAGAAAAAGGTAAAAAAATCGAAGCCGAAGAAAAAGGCCGTCAAGAAGAAAGCGAAAAAGGCGGCGAAGAAGAAAAAGAAGCGATAAGTCTTTTTCAAAGGCCGGAGATCTGCTTTAAGACAAAGCCGGGAGCATTGTCCTGGCTTTTTCTTTTTGTGGACTTTTTCCTCCCAGAGTGGGACCATCCCTGCCAATTCTTGTTTCCCACATTGAATACTGCGTTTTTCAATTCAGGAATTGACCTTGTTCCAGGCATGTGATATTCGCCAGAGGCGGTACGTACCATTTGTACAAATCCGTATGCTACGGGCGCTGGAACAGATACGGCGGATGCGGGGTGGAGCGCAGGCACATCTGATGCGTTGCGACGACGGCTACTACTATGTCGTGAAGTTCCAAAATAACCCTCAGCATACGCGCGTCCTGGTCAATGAACTGCTTGGAACCAGGTTGGCGGCTCGACTGGGGCTCCCCACGACACCGGTGGCAATTATTTCCGTCAGCGAAGAACTAATTCGACTCACTCCGGACCTGTGCATGGAGTTGTCTCGAGCATCCATCCCGTGCAGGCCGGGGCTGCAATTTGGATCCCGCTATCCGGGGGACCCTCATCGTCTGACGCTAATGGATTTTCTGCCAGACAAGCAACTGATGGAGGTCGAAAACCTGCATGATTTTTCAGGCATGCTGGTCTTCGACAAATGGACTTGCAACACCAATGGCCGTCAGACCCTTTTTTTCAAGGAGCCACGCAACGGACTCGAAGCAGGGGAGTTGCGATACCGCGCGGTCATGATCGATCAGGGTTTTTGCTTCAATGCCGGGGAGTGGAATTTTCCCGATGCTCCGCTGCGAGGCCTGTATGCCCGCAACCGCGTCTACGAAGGCGTGACAGGACGCGAGTCGTTCGGTCCCTGGATTGAGCGGATTGAAAAACGCATCACTCAGCGAGTTTTTGATGATTTGATTCGCGAGGTTCCGCCAGAGTGGTATGCCGACGACTTGGATGCCCTGCTGCGGTTAGTCGAACAGCTCTATAAGCGCCGAACGTTGGTACCGGAGCTGCTGCTGGCGACGAAAAATACCACACGGCATCCATTTCCGAATTGGATATGACCTATGACTAATCTCATTTCTTCTGTCGACGACAATACGTTTGCTTACCATGTCTTGCGGTACACGTCGGACCTGGTCCGCGATGAGTGGGTGAATATTGGTGTGATCGTTTTTGATCCCCTGACCGGCGCACTGCGCCTCCGGCTAGTTGAGGAGCAGGACGAATATGCGCGAATCCGGCGGCTTCAGCCCACCGCCGATGAAGACGTACTACGCGGCTTCCGCGACCATCTCGAGGACCAGTTTGTCACCGATCTGCGAAATCGGCGGGCGGAGCTGGGCGGTACTCCGGATGTGGGGGAGGAACTCCAGAAGCTCATTGAGAATTGGAACAACACCCTCTCCAACGGACTGCAGTTGGCACCGCAAAAAGGAGTCCACGCGGATGATCTGGATGTCGAGCTTGAGCGGCTCTACACGGAGCACGTTGCTCCACCGCGCAAGGTCATCCGTGTCGGAGCTCCAAGGAGTCGTGCGATGATTCGCAGCTATTGCTCGCAAGTCTGGAAGATGGCCGGACTCTGGGATCGCATCCAAAAGTCGGTGCGCGTAACGGAGTTTACCTTTCCAGGGGATCCTATGCGGATCGATTATTGTTACCGCCGAAATGGCACGAGGGGCTACGTGCAAACTCTCAGCGTTTCCCGGTCTCCCGCGGATTGCAAGCTTTACGCGTACACTGCGGCTCGTATCGCCACCCGGGCGCCTTTCGCCTCAGAGTTTGCAGCGGTGACCGATATTCCTCTGCTACCCGAGAATGAGCGCCATCGCTTCGTTCGCGACACCCTGCGTGATGCGGGGATCGAACCTGTTGGGATGGATCACTTTGCGACCTGGGTGCCAAAGCTGAAGCCGACGATCCAGTGACTAGCGATCAGCATCAGGGCGTAGAAAAAGCCGGACCAGGCCGGCATTTCAGGGCGAACTCTATTCGCAAACGGCGAGCACCAGCAGCGTGGCATCGTCTTGCCAGCGGCCCTCGCTGAACTCGGCAACCACGGCCAGGATTTTTGCCTGCAACTGATCGGCGGATAGCCTGCGGTGATCTTCCAGCAAACTCAGCAGGCGAGCTTCGCCGAACTCCTCGCCTTCCGGGCTGCAAGCTTCCGTGGCGCCGTCGGTGAACAAGACCACGCGATCGCCCGGGGACAACTGCGCCGAACCCCTCTCATAGATCGGGCTGGCGGAAGACACCCAGCACTGTGCCGCCCTCGCGCAATCGCTCGTGCGAGCCGTCGGAGCGCACCACGAAAGGCGCATTGTGCCCGGCGTTGACGTAGGCCAAGCGGCGCGCGGGGCCGTCCAGTTGCGCGCAAAAAAAGGTGATGAAGCGGTCGCTGTCCGTATTCCGATAGACAATGGAATTCAGACGGCCGCAGAGGAGATGGGGCGCAACGGAAAGCGAGGAAAGTCCGCGCACGGCCGCCTGCAGATTGGACATCAGCAAAGCGGCCGGCATGCCTTTTCCAGAGACGTCGGCGATGCAGATTCCCAGCGTTCTGTCATCGAGAGGGAGAATGTCGAAATAATCGCCGCCTACCAGCCGGGCTGACTGCCACGCACTGGCGATTTCGTATCCGGGCATTTGCGGAATCTCGCGCGGCAGCAGCTTTTCCTGGATGGCTTTGGCCTCGGTGATCTCCCGTTCCTGCTCCTGCTGATGAATTAGGGCCTCTTCCCGCGCCCGGGCTTCCTCCGCGGCGCGCGCCGCGATTCGTGTCGCTCGCGGCCCAGTTCGATTTGCCTCCGGAGAATTTCCAGCAACCGCGTGTTGGTCCAGGGCTTCTCGACAAAATCGCTCACACCATATTGCATCGCTTCCACCGCCAGGCACACGGTGGCCCATCCGGTCATTGCCACCACGGGCGGAGCGTCCTCGATCTCCCTGAGCTGGCTGAGCACATCCAATCCCTCGCGTCCGGACGTCGTATCGCGCGCATAGTTCAGATCGATGAGGAGAATATCGAACTCCCGTCGCGCCACCGCTGCAAGCAGGTCGGCCGGGGAATTCACGGTTTCGATGCAATAGCCGTGCCCCTTGAGAAGCAGCCGCAGGGCGTCCAGGACGTCTTGCTGGTCATCGGCGATGAGAATTCGGGGCGGCATCGTTTCGCGGTTCCTTGAGATTTCAAGCGTTGCGGTCATCAAAGCTGCCTACCTTCCGCGCCCCCGAGTGCGGGCGTCCATCCCGCTTGGCGTTAATGGAGGGCAGCCGGGCTGCCAGCCGAGCCTGTGAATAACAGCTTTAATGTGAACGGCTTGTGCGAAACGTAGAAGGAAGGGAGCAAGTAAATCCGGTCACTCGCGGGAACGCTCGTCCCAATTTCGGGCACGACGTGGCATCGAAAGGTTTTTGAAGAAGAAGAAGAGCCCCCGATTCAGGGGCTTCTTCGCTCGAGGCGCAAGCTAGCACCTCGGTCTACTTGTGAATTCTTTACCCGGGGCCGCGAAGCGAACGCTTCTTAAAGTACGGGCTCCGACCAGTTTTCCAGCGTCTCCTTGACCTTGTGCAGAAACTGGTGGGCAATCGCGCCGTCCACCACGCGATGGTCGTAGCTGAGCGTCACGTAGCACATCGAGCGGATGGCGATGGCATCGTTGATGACCACCGGGCGCTTCTCAATAGCCCCGAGACCGAGGATGCCCACGTTGGGCTGGCTGATCACTGGCAACCCGAACAAGCCGCCAAAGACGCCCGGATTGGTGATGGAAAACGTCCCTTCCTGCACCTCTTCGGGCTTCAGCTTTTTCGAGCGCGCGCGCTCCGCCAGGTCGTTCATGTTGCGCTGGATGCCGAGAATGTTTTTTTCGTCGGCGTTTTTCACCACCGGCACAAGCAGGCCCCAGTCGAGCGCCACGGCGATGCCGACATTGATCTCCTTGTGCAGAATTACGTTGGTGCCATCGAGCGAGGCGTTCAGCGTGGGAAACGCGCGCAGCCCCGCGACAGCGGCCTTCACGAAGAACGGCATGAAAGTCAGCTTGGTCTCGTAGCGCTTTTCAAACTCGTCCTTGGACTTCGCGCGCAGCGCGGCCACCTTGGTCATGTCGATTTCATCGACGGAGTACACGTGCGCGGAGACACGCTTCGAGACCACCATGTGCTCAGCAATGCGCTGCCGCATGGTGGTCATTGGCTGCACTTCGTAATTGCCGAAATACATCTTTTCGCGCGGGACCGCTGTTTCGAGCGCTACATGCGCCTGCCCGCCGGACACTCCGGGCGCGGCTGCCGGTGGAGGCGGGGGGGCGGGTCGCGAAGCCGGAGCCGGGGCGGAGTAAGCCGGCGCCGCAGCACCCTGCTCACTACCACCCGCAATCATCGCTTCGATGTCCTGCTTGCTGATTCGTCCACCCGCTCCCGTACCCTCGACGGCGGAAAGGTCGATGCCGTGCTCTTTGGCCATGCGTCGTACCAGCGGCGAACTGTGAATCCGTTCGCCTGTGGAACCCGAGGATGCAGGAGCAGCCGCGACAGGCGCGGCGGCGGGAGCAGGAGCTGCCGGCCTCGCCAGTGCTGGCGCCGGAGCAGCGGCGGCGGGGGCCTTGGCAGGAGCCGGCGCTGTCGCCGGGGCCGCAGAGCCCGCCGCGTCAATGACGCCGACAATGGTTTGAATCGGCACGGTTTGCCCTTCGCCGACCTTGATCTCCTTCAGCACGCCCGCGGATGGCGAGGGGATTTCCGCGTCCACCTTGTCCGTGGAAATTTCGAATAGCGGCTCGTCGCGCTCCACCTTGTCACCCGGCTTCTTCAGCCACTTGGTGATCGTGCCTTCAAAAATGCTTTCGCCCATTTGGGGCATTACGATGTCTACGGCCATGGTCGCTCTCCTCAAAATAAAAAACAGTTCACAGTCGACAGTTCAAAGTCAAAACTAACCAGAAATCCCGCCTGCCTACCGGTTCGCGCTAAAGCCTTCCTGTGAAACATTCGACTTTCAACTGTTGACTGTCGCCTTCTTCTTAATACCGCGCGAGTTCTTTCGCTGCGGAAAAAATCTTTTTCGCGTCAGGCAGAAAATATTCTTCCAGCGTCGGCGCGTACGGCACCGGCGTATCCAGCGATGTTACGCGCATGAGCGGCCCATCCAGATCGCTGAACGCCTTCTCGCACAGAATCGCGGCAATCTCGCCCGCGATTCCACCGGTTTTTGTGTCCTCGTGCACCACGAGACATTTATTCGTTTTCTTCACCGACTGCAAAATCGTCTCTTCATCGAGCGGCAGGAGCGTCCGCAGATCGATCACTTCCGCCTCGATCCCTTCCTTCGCCAGGGCCTCGGCCGCTTCGAGCGAAGTGTGCATCATCGCCGCGTAGGACAGGATGGTCAGGTGCTTCCCTTCGCGTCGGACCACGGCCTTCCCGATCGGCACGGTGTATTCCCCGGCGGGAACCTCTCCCTTGATCCGGCGGTAAAGAAACTTATGCTCGAAAAAGAGCACCGGGTTATTGTCCCGCACCGCGGCTTTCAGCAAACCCTTGGCATCGTAGGGCGTCGAGGGATAGATCACCTTCAATCCCGGCGTGTGGACAAAATACATTTCCGGATTCGCCGAATGGAACGGTCCGCCATGCACTCCCCCGCCGGACGGCCCGCGCACCACCATGGGCGCCGGGGCGTTCCACAAGTAATGTCCCTTGGCCACGAAATTCGTAATCTGATTGAACGCGCAAACGATAAAATCGATGAACTGCATTTCGCAAATGGGCCGCAGGCCGCAGTAGCTCATTCCGCAGGCCGCTCCGATGATGGCGCTCTCGCTGATCGGCGTGTCAATCACGCGCTCCCAGCCAAACCGCTCGAGCAACCCTTCGCTGGTCTTGAAAGCCCCGCCATAGACACCCACATCTTGTCCGAGCAGCACCACAGCAGGGTCGCGTTCCATTTCTTCAAACATCGCCTGCTTGATGGCCTCGAGAAAAGTAACCTGCGCTCCGTCCACCGCAGCTCCATTCGTTCCGGCCCCGTTCGTCTTGGCCATTGCTATCTCCGCGCCTTTCTCGAAGCGCTCGCCGGAGCGGCCTTTACGGCTTTCTTTGGCGCCACTTTCGCAGGCGCCTTCGTCGCAGGCTTGCCCGCCTCAGTGGATTTCGCCTCCGCAGGTTGTGTGTCGCCGAAGTGAATCGGCGCGTTCGCACCGCCGGAGCTCTTGCCGGATCCGAATCCCGGAACGCTCCAAACCGCCTCGACGCTCGATCTTGGCGGCGTCACTTCCGCAATCGGCCGCTCCCACTTTGCCCGGATCTTGTGGCAATCGTCTCCCGTGCAATAAACGCCCGTCTCAGCCAATTCCGCCGGAGGCATGGGTGAATTTTCTGCAAAGTCCCGTTCCTTGGCGAGCAGGGTGTCGATCTTCTCCTCGATCTCTTTCTTACTCCCGGCATCGAGGAGTTTTTCGCCCGACAAAAACTTTTCGTACAGCGCGATGGGATCGCGCGCCTCCCAATACGCGCGCATTTCCTTCGGCACATACTCAGCTGCGTCGTGCTGTGCGTGACCCTGGCGGCGGAAACTCTTGGCTTCGATCAGGATCGGACCTTGGCCTGCACGCGCCCGCTCCACGGCCTCTTTCGCCGTCGAGTACACTGCCACGACGTCGTTGCCGTCCACGATGTAACTGTCGATGCCGTAGGCCTTCGCGCGGTCCGCCAAATTCTCCAGCGGCACCTGCTTGCGGACCGGCGTCGAATAGGCCCACAGATTATTCTCAAGTATCAAGACAAACGGCGCCTTCTGCGCGGCTGCAAAATTCAGCCCTTCGTGAAACACGCCGGTCGAGCTCCCGCCGTCCCCAATCCAGGTCATCGCCACAATCTTCTGCCCCAGGTATCGCCCAGCCATTGCCACGCCGGCCATTACCGGAATCAAATCGCCAAGCATCGAAATCGGCGAGACGATGTGCAGATTGTCCAGATCCCCGAAGTGACTCGTGCCGTCCTTGCCCTTGGTCGGCGAATCGTATTTCGCCATGTGCTGCATGAATACGTCGCGCGGCGGCACGCCCTTCACAAGCAGCGCCCCGATGTTCCGGATCATCGGCGCAATCCAGTCCTTCTTCTCCAGCGCGAACGCCGTGCCCACGGAAATCGCTTCCTGGCCCAGACTGGAGTAAAGCCCTCCGACAATCTTGTTTTGGCGGAACAGCTTCACCATCATGTCTTCGACGGCGCGGTTCAGCCGCATGTAGTAGTACAGGTCCAGGTACTGCTGCCGCGTCAATTCCCTCTTCATCCGATGCTCCAAGTCTTACGCAGAAACCGCAGCCTGCCGCTCCACATGCTCCAGTTTTTCGAGCAACTCTTCCCGCGCCGCTTCCTTCATCTCCCGCCCGAACACTTCCCCAAAATGCTTTGCGAGACTCTGCTCCACTTCTTTCAAGTCCACGCTGCGTCCCAGCAGCTTTTCCAGCGACGTCGCCTTACGGTCGGCAATCCCGCACGCCACGATCAAATCGAAGTAACGCAAATCCGTCGAAACGTTGTACGCGAGCCCATGCGAAGTCACCCACCGGCTGATGTGCACGCCAATAGCTCCCAGCTTTTCCTCGGTGTCACCGCTCCTTACCCAAATCCCCGTCTTTCCCGCAACGCGCCCCGCGGTAAGACTGCACTCCGCCGTGGCCCGGATCATCACCTCTTCCAGCATCCGCACGTACCACACGACGTCTCGCCGGATGGCCCCGAGATTCAGAATGGGATACGCGACGATCTGCCCCGGCCCGTGATAGGTAATGTCCCCGCCGCGGCTGGTCTCGTAATATTCCACGCCCTTCTGCCGCAACACATGCTCGGAAGCCAGCAGGTGTTCCCGTTTGCCGCTCCGTCCCTGCGTGATCACGTGCGGGTGCTCGCAGAGCAGGAACACATCCTCAATCGCCTCGGCCTTGCGCGCCGCAACTATACGTCTCTGCAGCGCGTAAGCCTCCATGTAGCCAATCAGTCCAAGATCGATAGTGTGGCAAAGGTTCATTAGCCAGATCCAGAGGCCAACAGTTAACAGTTGAAAGTCGAAAGAAGAGAAAAACCAGGGAGTAGAATTTTTTCTAACTTTCAACTTTGAACTGTCGACTGTCAACTCTTTTCAGTCACAAGTCACGAAACACAAGTCACGCCCTCACACGTTGATCTGCAGCCCTCGCACCGACGCAAACGCGTCGCCCATGCCTTCCCACACTGTCGGATGCGCGTGCATCATGTTCATCATGTCATCGATGGTGCCTTCGAGGTTCAGCACCGTCGCCGCCTCCGCCAGAATCTCCGTCGCCAGGGGACCAATGATGTGGATTCCCAGGACTTCGCCGTATGATTCCTCGGAGACCACCTTGATGAACCCACCGTGACTCCCCAGAATCGTAGCCTTGCTGTTTCCCACAAACGGGAACTTCCCGATTTTCACTTTGTAACCCGCGTCGCGCGCCTGCTTTTCCGTCAATCCAATCGAACCGATTTGCGGCTCGCAGTAGGTTGCGTTCGGGATCCTGGTCTTAACGATCTGCTGAGCCGGCTTTCCGGCGATATGTGTTACCGCGATAATTCCTTCCATCATCGCTGCATGCGCCAGTTGCGGCAGCCCTGCAACGATATCGCCGATCGCATAGAGCCCCTTCTCGGCCGTCTCCATGTAATCGCCCACGTGGACGAATCCGCGCTCCAGCTTGGCCTTCGATTTTTCCAGACCGCAACCATCCGTCATGGGCTTGCGGCCCACAGCCAGCAGCAGTTTTTCCGCCTGCAGCGTCTGCGCCTTCCCATCCTTGTCCTTGAACGCTACCGTGACGCCCTTTGCGTCCTTCTTCACCGATTCCACTGCGCAACTGGTGAAAATCTGCATGCCTTTTTTCTGAAAGGCCTTGGTCAGCTCCGTGGAAATTTCTTCGTCTTCCACTGGCACAACGCGCGGCAGCGCTTCCAGGATCGTCACCTGCGTCCCAAAGGAATTGTAGATGGACGCAAACTCCACTCCGACGGCGCCCGCGCCAACCACAATCAAGGTCTTCGGAATCTCCGGAAGCTCCAGAATCGAGCGGTTCGTGAGAATTGTCTTGTGGTCGGGTTCAATGCCGAGGAGCGATTTCGCCTCGGAACCGCTCACCATCAGGACGTTTGCCGCTTCAATCTCCGTTTTCTTCCCGTCCTTCTCCACGGACACGCGCCCCGGGCCTTCATACTTTCCCCAGCCCTGCACCCACTCCACCTTGTTCTTCTTGAAGAGAAACTCCACGCCTTTCGAATGCTTTTTGACGATTTTGTCTTTTCGTAAGAGGACGTTGGCCCAGTTGATTTTCAGTCCGCTGACCTCGAACCCCAGCTCCGCGCCGTTTTTGAACTGCTCGTAAACGTCGGCATGATGCAGCAGCACCTTGGTGGGAATGCAGCCGACGTGCAGGCAGGTTCCGCCCAGGTAGGGGTCCTTCTCCACCACAACCGTTTTCAAGCCAAGTTCACCCGCCCGGATCGCTGCAACGTACCCACCCGGACCACTCCCGATAATCGCTACATCGTACTTTGCCACTCGTAGTCTCCCTTCCGCAGGGGCCAGACCCGGTGAGTGCAGTACCTCCTCACCGCTGCCACACTCGAAAAACGCTCGAGGGGGCCAGGCCGATAAGACGCGGCGCCATTTG
>WNFH01002686.1_pt1 | contig 12495 bp, 11 predicted proteins | sample 5400411 | NCBI WGS metagenome assembly WNFH01 (sample SAMN13153347, study PRJNA577476) | soil metagenome | isolation source: 200 cm saprolite under Douglas fir tree site 2 hole 3 | place: USA:California | collected 2015-04-18
CATGTCTGTCCCGACTTGGATTCGATCACCTACGTTATGGCGGGCCTCCTCAGCAAAGAGCGCGGCTGGGGCGTCAAGGGCGATACGTTCTTCTGCATGCAGGCCATGGGCGAGTTGGGACAGCCAGTCTGGTTCCACGTCGGCGACCGCGATCTGGCCGTCCATCTGCTACGCTCGCAATTGCTTTCACAGGGGAAAACCCTCACTGAAGCAACCACCGAGATCGCTGCCAGGCTAGGTGTGCAGGCGCGAATTCTGCCCATGAGCAACTCTCGGGTGGAAACCAGAATCGACACGCCGGTCGGCGAACTCAGTTTCGAGGAGTATTTCGTGCAGCGCTGGTTTCAGGATCCGGTCAACTCCGTGGGTTTTGCCGGAGCCGCCGAGTCAGAGCCTGCGCCCGGTGTGATCGACGCCATCATGTCGGCCAGTGTCGTGCTGCTTGCGCCGAGTAATCCTGTGACCAGCATCGGCCCCATTCTCGCCGTTCCAGGCATACGGGAAGCCTTGCGAAACACGCAAGCGCTCGTGGCCGCTGTGAGTCCGATTGTCGGTGGCGCGGCGGTCTCGGGACCGGCCGGTATTTTGATGGCAGCACAGGGGCTGCCCGTTTCGATTGCCGGTGTGGCCCAAGCCTATCAGGATTTCCTGGACGTGTTGATCGCCGATGTCCGCGACGCGAAAGCAGCCGAGGAACTGCGGCAGTCCGGACTGCGCGTGCATTGCACACATACGATCATGCGATCGGCAGACGAGAAGACCGCCCTGGCCCGGACGGTCCTGTCGCTGATTTCCGGCGAAAGCGCGGCCTGTGCGGCCTCGGACCCGTCATGATTCTCGTTCCTGTCAAGAACCTCGCCAACGCTAAGCAACGCCTCGCGGCGGTGGCCGGCCAGCTTGCTCGCACCGAACTGGCTCAGGCCATGTTGTTCGACGTGCTCGAAACGCTGGGCACATGGGCGAAACGGCCTGAGATCGCTCTCGTCACCAGCGATCCCTTTGCGCTGGATCTGGCACGGCAGTTCAAATTTCAGGTGATCGCCGACAACGCGAACCGCGGCGAGACCGATACCATCGAGATGGCGACCCGAATCTGCGAGTCGCGTGGCGTGCAGAGCACACTGGTGATTCCCGGCGACATCCCTTTGATCCAAGTCTGGGAACTGGAAAGGATTTTCGAAGCCGCACCCGCTGAAGGTTCAGTGTTCGTGCCCTCCGCCGACGGACGTGGCACTAATGCAGTCTGGCGGCGTCCCGCAGGACTTTTCCCGTTACGATTCGGGAACGACAGCTTCAAGCCGCACCTGGCCGCGGCCCACGCGACTCAGAAGCCTTGCGTCGTACTCTCGCTGCCCGGGATCGCGCTTGATGTCGATAATCCTCTTGATCTGAGGCAGCTCGCGGCAGCCCCTGGCGAAACCCGTGCCCAGCGCCTGATCCGGCAATGGGACTTGACTGATCTTCCTCTGGCAGCGAATGAATAATGATGCACGCCTCCCAGTCTCGAGAGCTACGTATCATTCCCATTCCGCTTCCGGATGAGATCCAATCAGGAGATTCCCTGGCCGAAAAACTTCTTCGCGCGCTGAAGCATCACAACCTGTCGTTAAGAAAAGGCGATATCCTCGTCATGAAACACAAAATCGTATCCAAGGCGGAAGGACAGTTCGTGCAACTGGACAGGATCAAAGCTTCCGCCAACTCCCGCGCCTGGGCACGCCGCTACCATCTCGATGCGCGCCTGACCTCGCTGGCGCTCGCGGAAAGCCGGCGCATCGTCCGCCGCCGACGCGGCGTGCTGATTACGGAAACTCGCCAAGGGCTGATCTGCGCTAATAGCGGCGTCGATGTGTCGAACGTCAACGGCGGCCGCCACGCTCTCCTGCTGCCGGAAGATCCCGATCACTCGGCAGCACAACTGCATCGCCAGCTGAAAAAATGCCGGCACCTTGCCATCCCTGTGATCATCACCGACAGTTTCGGACGGCCCTGGCGCGAAGGCCTGACCGAGGTTGCCATCGGCGTTGCCGGCATGGAGGCGCTACACGACTACCGCGGCCGCCGCGATCCCCGCGGTTACACTTTACGGGCGACTGTGGACGCCGTAGCCGACGAACTGGCTTGCGCTGCCGGCCTGGTCTGCGGCAAGCTAGCTCGCACGCCGGCGTGTATCATTCGAGGGTTTCGTTACCGGCCAGGACGAGGCAGTGCCCGCGACCTGATTCGCCCGGCCACGACTGACCTGTTTCGTTGAGGTTGCTTGTAGAGGAGTGCCTATGCTTCGGGCTCTGACGAATTCCGAACTCGAGAATTTTCCTTCTTTGGCGTGGTCTGAGATTACCCCGCGCATGACCTCCGAGGCGCGCTCCGCGCTTGAGCAGGTTCTGGAATCACAGGATGGCGGCGTGCTCTCCCGCGAGCAATGCTTGCTGCTGGCCAACGCCGAGGGCGACGACCTGCTGGGCTTGCTTGTAGCCGCCGACTCACTGCGCCGCGATCTGGCAGGAAATCTCGTCACCTACGTGGTCAACCGCAATATCAATTTCACCAACGTCTGCTTTGTGGGCTGCAAGTTCTGTGCTTTCAGCCGGGGCCCGCGCGAATCCGACACGTACTTCCTGAGCCTGGAGCAAGTTGCCAGGAAGGCGATCGAAGCCTGGGATCTGGGTGCAACTGAGGTCTGCATTCAAGGCGGACTGCCACGCGATCTGTCTCCTTTCTACTATCGTGACATCCTGCGCGCCGTGAAGCAGGCTGTCCCCGGCATGCACATCCATGCCTTCTCGCCTATGGAGATCGTGTACGGTGTCGAGCTCACGGGCATGGCGCTGGAGGATTACCTGCACATGCTGCGTGACAACGGTCTCGATACGCTCCCTGGCACGGCGGCGGAAATCCTCGACGACGACGTGCGCTTCATCCTTTCGCGCAACAAGCTCTCCACCGAGCAATGGAAGCAGGTCATCCGCACCGCCCACAGCTGTGGCATTCGCAGCACCTCCACGCTGATGTACGGCCACGTCGAAACTCCCACCCATTGGGTCAATCAGTTACTGCTGCTTCGTGCGATCCAGCAGGAAACTGGCGGCTTCACCGAGTTTGTGCCGCTCGGATTCGTGCATCACAACACACTGCTCTTCCATCAAGGAATCTCGCGCCCCGGCCCGACCCTGGCCGAGCATCTTAAGATCCACGCTCTGTCCCGGGTTCTGCTCGCTGGCGCTATCAACAACATTCAAGTTTCCTGGGTGAAGCTGAACCGGCGTCTGTCGCAGCTTTGCCTGCATGCCGGCGCCAACGATTACGGCGGGACTTTGATGGAAGAGAATATCTCTCGCGAAGCCGGGGCGACTGCGGGACAGTACACAAGTCCCGAAGAATTTCAGTCGCTGATCATGGAGGCGGGCCGCATTCCCGCCGAGCGCAACACGACCTACACTCGAATCAACATCAAGCTGCAGCCGGAGCAACTCACCTTCGAGCAGGCACTCGCGCCGGAGTTCGCATAACGGAGTTCGCATAATAATGACCCGCCCCATCGCCGTCCTCGGAGGCACCGGTCCGGAGGGCTTCGGCCTTGCCCTGCGCTGGGTCCAGGCGGGCGAAACCGTCATCATCGGTTCCCGCGATGCCAAGCGTGCGCAGGATGCGGCCAACAAGATCAAAGCGAAAGTCGGAACACACGCCCAGGTTTCCGGCGACGAAAACTCCGCGGTATGTGCGGCTGCGGACCTCCTGCTGCTCACCATCCCGTTTGAAGGCCACGCCGCCCTGCTAAAACAGATCAAGCCGGCGATTCGCCCCGGCAGTATTGTGATTGACGCTACCGTGCCCCTCGCTGCCAGCGTCGGCGGCCGAGCCAGTCGCACGCTGGGCGTCTGGCAAGGCTCCGCCGCTCAGGAAACGGCTGAACTCGTTCCCAAGGGTGTCGCGGTCGTTGCCGCGTTCCAGAATGTCTCCGCCGAATTGCTGAACGCCGACGGCCCGGTGGACTGCGACGTAATCGTCTGCAGCGATGACGCCGGCGCCAGTCAGATCGTTCAGGCGCTGGCTGCAAAGATTCCCGGAGTGCGCGCCATCGATGGTGGCAAGCTGGAAAACGCCCGCATTCTGGAGCAGATCACTGCGCTCCTCATTGGACTCAGCATCCGGCACAAGGGCCACTCTGGGATCCGCATCACGGGTTTGCCTGAGGCTGCGTACGGGTCCGGGCTCTTGTAGCGCACCGGCATCTTGCCGGCTGTCGTGAGGGCATCTTGCCCTCACACTTATCGCCAAAACGCTGGCGACGAAAACGACTCAGCATGGACACTCCTTCGGACAACCGCCCTGCCATCGAATTCCACAACGTTTGCTACCGCTTCGACAACGGTCAAACGCTGCTCCACGAACTGGAGCTCGAAATACGGCGCGGTGAAACCCTCGTCCTCCTCGGCCGCAGCGGCTCCGGCAAAACCACCAGTCTCAAACTCATTAATCATCTTCTTGTGCCCAGTGAAGGCGATGTGCGCGTGGACGGGCGCTCCACTCGCGACTGGGACGTAATTCGCTTGCGCCGCATGATCGGTTATGTCATTCAGGAGGGCGGACTGTTCCCCCATTTCACCGTCGCGCGCAACATCGGGCTCGTCCCGCAGATTGAAGACTGGCCCGCCGCCCGTATCCAGCAACGCGTTCAGGAGTTGCTGCAACTCGTCGGCCTGGATGCGCAGCTCGCCTCACGCTATCCGCGCGAACTCTCCGGCGGACAGCGGCAGCGAATCGGGGTGGCGCGCGCGCTGGCCGCCGATCCTCCCATTCTCTTGATGGACGAGCCTTTCGGCGCTCTCGATCCCATCACCCGCGCTGAACTGCAGCGCGAATTTCTCGCCCTGCAGCAACGGCTGCGAAAAACAGTTGTCTTCGTCACCCATGATCTCCGCGAAGCTCTGCTTCTTGGTACGCGCATCGCCCTCATGGAAGCAGGCCGCCTGGTTGTGGTGCATACCCCTGATGAATTCGTGAACTCCAGCCAGCCCCTGGTCGCCGCCTACGTGGACGCCTTCGGAACCGACTCCAATGCCAGCGGCAAGCGAGGCCACTCATGAATGTCTGGCAATTCATGTTGCAGAATCACACCGAGGTGTTGGAACTCACCGTCGAGCATCTCTGGCTGGTCGGAGTCTCGACCCTGCTCGCAGTGCTGATCGGCATTCCGCTGGGGATTCTGATCACCCGCTGGCCCGCTCTGAACAAACCGGTGCTGGGCGGCGCTAACATCATTCAAACTATCCCTAGTCTCGCACTGTTCGGTTTCCTGCTGCCCGCGCCCTGGATCGGAGCACGCGCTGATCGCCTGGCCATTCTCGCGCTTACCCTCTACGCGCTTTTGCCGCTGATTCGCAATACCTACACCGGCATAAAGGGCGTGGACCGCGCCGTGGTGGAGGCCGGACGTGGCATGGGCATGACCGACCGCCAACTCTTGTGGCAAGTGGAACTCCCCCTGGCTCTGGGCGTGATTATCGCGGGCGTGCGTGTCGCGACGGTGATTTCCGTGGGTCTGGCAACCATCGCTGCCGCCATCGGCGCGGGCGGTTTGGGCGAATACATTTTTCGCGGACTCGCCATGGTCAATAATCAGCTCATCCTGGCTGGTGCGATTCCGGCTGCGGTCTTGGCTTTGCTGGCAGACGTCAGCCTGGGATGGCTGGAAAAACGCCTCGCCCCACGATAATGTTGTCATCCCGAGCGGACTTCAGTCCGCGCGGGACCTTAATCCGGTTTGAAGCGCGTGCGCCACAGGGTTACCTTTTCTGCTTTCGTCATGATGCAAAAACTCTTCATCACGCTCTCCGCACTCTTGCTCCTCACCTCTTGCGGCCCTTCCCGCCAGAATCGCATCGTCATCGGCTCGAAAAACTTCACCGAACAGCTCATCCTGGGTGAAATCATCGCCCAGCAAATCGAAGCCAAAACACATCTGCCGGTCGAGCGCCGCTTTTACCTCGCAGGAACCTACATCTGCCATCAAGCGATTCTCGGCGGACGCATTGACATTTATCCCGAATACACCGGCACCGCGCTCACCGCCATCCTGAAGGAAAAACCGGAAGGCAGCCGCCCTGATCAAACCAATAAAGACGTTTACAACCGCGTCAAAACAGAATATGTGAAACAGTTCAACCTGGCGGTGGGCCCGCCTTTCGGCTTCAATGACACATTCGCCATCGAAATTCGCGGCGAAGACGCTCGCCGCCTCGGCCTGAAGACCATCTCGCAGGCGGCAAGGTACACGCCACAATGGCGCGCTGGATTCGGCTACGAGTTCATGGAGCGGCCCGATGGCTACAACGGTCTGGCCGCGACCTACGGCCTGCGTTTTGCCGCACCGCCGCGCATCATGGACCTCGGCCTGCTCACCCGCGCGTTGAAAGACAAGCAGGTGGACCTGGCCGCGGGAAACATGACCGATGGCCTGATTCCGGCGTTGGATTTATTTGTGCTAGACGACGATCGCCACTACTTCCCCCCTTATGAAGCAGTCCCGATCATTCGCCGGCAGACCCTCGCGCGCCATCCGGAGGTGGAGCAGGCGCTCAACGAACTCGCCGGCAAGATCTCCGACGACGACATGCGCCAGCTCAACTACGCCGTGGACGGCCAGCACCGCGACGTGAAGGAAGTCGTGCGGGAGTTCCTGCGGAAGAAAGGACTCTAGCCAGCAGTCCTGGGACTTCCTTCGTGTACCTTTGTGTCCTTCGTGGTTGAACGAAACCGACACCACAAAGGACACGAAGGAACACGAAGGAAACAATTGTGCCCCTCACATCAGCCACACGGCATCCACGTCCACAATCACCTGGGTGCGCGGAATCTTCTGCTGCACCACATAAATGAGCATCGATCTTAGCAGCGCGTTCAGCTTCTCCCGGCTGGCCGACTTCAAAACGAAGTGATAACGATAATCCCGCTTCAGGCGCAGGATCGGGGCCGCCGCCGGACCCAGCACGCGAATGCCTTCGTGCCGCGTCTTCTCAAACCACTTTCCCAGCACGCCCGACCAGCGCAGCGCCTCATCCAGCTTGTCGCTGCGCACCAGCACATTGGCCAGCGCCGAGTACGGCGGATAATGCATCCAGCTCCGGAAGCGCAGCTCCTTCTCGTAAAAGCCGGCAAAATCGTGGGCTGCGGCGTACTGCACGGCGTAGTGATCAGGAAAATACGTTTGCAGCACTACCTTCCCCGGAGTTTGCCCGCGCCCGGCGCGGCCCGCCACTTGCGTGAGCAACTGAAAGGTGCGCTCCGCTGCTCGAAAATCGGGGAAGCCCAAAGCGATGTCCGCCCCGACCACCCCCACCAAAGTCACTCCATGGATGTCATGTCCTTTCGCGATCATCTGCGTGCCCACCAGCAGATCAAGTTCGCCTTCGTCCAACGCGTTCAGCGCGCGCTCGAAATCTTCCCGGCCGCGCACGGTATCGCGATCCAACCGGCCGATGCGCGCCTGCGGAAACATGCCGTGCAACAACTCTTCCAGCTTTTCCGACCCGGTCCCGAGGAAATAAACGTACTCGCTGCCGCAGTGTACGCACTCCTGTGGCACCGGCGCCGTGTATCCGCAGTAGTGGCACTCCATGCGGCGCGAGCGTTTATGGTGCGTGAGTGCGATGGCGCAGTTCTTGCATTCCAGCGTCTTGCCGCAGGCCCGGCACAGCACCAGCGGCGAGTACCCGCGGCGATTGAGCAGCACCATCACCTGCTCTCTACGTTCGAGCCGCTCCCTGATTTCCTCCGCCAGTTTGCGCGAGATGACCTGCTCATGGCCCGTCTCCTGGAATTCTTGCCGCATGTCGATGATCTCGACCTCAGGCAGTGGCCGCTGCTCCACCCGATCAGGCAACTCCAGCAGCGTGTACTTGTTTCTTTTCGCGTTGAAATACGACTCCAGTGACGGCGTGGCCGATCCCAGCACGACGGCCGCATTCGCCATCTTGGCCCGCATCACCGCCACATCACGCGCGTGATAGCGCGGCGTTTCTTCCTGTTTGTAAGACGAATCCTGCTCCTCATCCACGATCATCAGCGCCAGGTCTGAAACCGGAGCGAACACTGCCGAGCGCGTGCCCACTACCATGCGCGCGTCTCCGCGCTTGACGCGATGCCACTGCTCCGCCCGCTCTTGATCCGAAAGCGCCGAATGCAGGATGGCAACTTCATCTCCGAACCCCTGAACCAGATCCGCCGCCACCGCAGGCGTAAGCCCGATCTCGGGGACGAGGAGGATCGCGGAGCGTCCCGCCTCGAGCACCGATCGCATTCCGGCCAGATAAACCGCAGTTTTGCCTGACCCAGTGACGCCGTGCAACAACATGCCTGCGAACTTACGGGCGCTCACACTGTCCTGGATGCTTTTGAGGGCTTCCTGTTGCGGCGCGTTGAACTGGAAGTCGAAGGGCGAAGGCCGGCCCTTGAGAGTGGACATAGCGAATTCGGCAGGCTCTTCGATCATCTTTATCAGCCCGCGCTTCACCAGCGTTCCCAATGTGCCGCGCGGGACGTCCAGCGTCTGCAGTGTTTCCACTGCGACTCTTCCGCCGGCCGCGGCAAGCGTATCAATCAATGTCTGCTGGTTGGAATTGAGTTTGCCCTCGGCGCTCTTCAAGATGGCAATTTTTACTGTACGGGCGGCGTCACGTGCGCCGGACAGATCCTCGCGCAAGATCCACTTTTTGCGCACCATTCCGGCGAGCACAGCCTTAGGAACGCGAGCCGCAGATCGTAGAGTCTCCTCCCTGACCATCCCTCGCTCGGCAAGGTAGTCGAGTACACGAAACTCAGCCAGTTGATCTTCGGGCGTCTTACGGGAGCGCGCCGACGATCCCGACATTCCCGCCAGGTGCAGCGCCAGTTGTCCTTCTTCCGTGATGCGGTAGCCGAGAGCGCGCCTGAACTCCGCGCTCAGGGGCAGCATAGTGCGGAAGACTTCTCCCAGTGGGGCCAGGTAGTAGTCGGCAATCCATCTGCCCAGGCGCATCAGTTGCTCATCGAGCACTGGCGCCGTTTCCAGCACGCTGAGGAGATTCTTGGTCTGAACTTCCTTGTTCTCAACCCGGGGCTTGCGGTCGTGCAGCTCCGTGACCACGCCCGACATGCGCCGCTGCCGGAAAGGCACCAGTACCCGTCCGCCCACGACCGGCTGCATCCCGTCCGGGACGCGGTAGGTGAACACGGCGTCCAGCGGCACCGGCAAGGCAACGTCGCAGAATTCGGGCATGTGGGGTGGTGCCGGCGTCCCTTCGGCCACGCTCAGGGCAGGCCCGCCGGCTCAATGGGATCGTAACATCTGGCCATGAAGAAGTGTTCCACATGGAACACTCAGCCGTCATCCTCCACCATCAGCTTAAGCCTTGAAAGCGGGACAGAATCCCGGGCACGAAAATGGAGAAACGTTTCACCCGGAACATGACGCGAAATTGACAAAATGTTCCACGTGGAACATTTTGTGCTGGCTTATTTGTATGTACAATAGTATACATTTCGTAAATGAAACGACGGACAAAGGTTCCGAAACGCCGTGCGATCGCCAGAGGGAAGATTGCCACTCTCAAGGCTGCAGCCGATGACGCGAAACGCTCCCATGGTTGGATTGGGAAGATCGGGGAACTCTACAAACCGATCAAGAAGCCGGTAACGCTGCGTCTGGACGCCGATGTACTGGCCTGGTTCAAAGCCCGAGGACCTGGCTACCAGACGCGGATCAATCGCGCCCTGCGCAGAATGATGATGGAGGAGAGGAAAGCGGGGCCGGGAGAGTGAAGAAGGTTATCTTTCGGCGTAACTGCGTGTCACTGCCGCGGCTTGGCCAGCAGGAATGATTTGACTACGATATTATTCGGCTGCACGCCCACCGGGATTATGGTGAGCAGGGAATACTCGGTGGGCTCGAGCCTGGTCGGTTTGCGCTTCTGGATGACCGTCACATCGCCGGACTGCGAGTCCAGCACCAGCAGATAGTTCTCGCTCTTGGAGAGCGCCAGCCCGTCTGGGCGACTGCCCACCGGCAGCAATGCGATCATTTTCCCTACATCAATGTCATATACCGCCACTGTGTTGGAGCCGAAATTACTCACATACAGGCGGGAATTGTCCGCGGTGACCAGGCCACGGGCTGGGTGTGTGCCGATCAGATAACTGCCTCCAACCTCGTTGGTAGTGGTCTCAATGATCGAGATGTTGGCGGAATCGAAGTTGCTCGCGATCAGTTCGCCGCCGTCGGGCTTCAGCGCCAGATTTACCGGCGTTTTGCCGACATCCAGCAAGGCCAGCAGCTTGTTACTTTTCAGGTCAATGGACGCCACTTGCGCGGAGCCCGCGCAAGCCACGAACGCCTTGCTGCTGTCGGGCAGGATAGCGATGTCTTCCGGTTGCTGGCATACCGGAATCGTGCTGCGCACTTTGAGCTGCGCGGCGTCAATCAACGAGACCGTATTGTCACCGCGATTGCTGACCGCCACGGTCTTGCCATCCGGTGAAACCCGCGCCAGTCCAGGCGCAACGCCCACGCGCAGATTGCCCAGCACGACCCGCTTCTGCAAGTCGATCACTGAGAGGTTGTTGGAGGCCGAATTCGCCACGTAGGCGCGCTTGCCGTCGGAAGAGACATCGATGAAATATGGCCTGCCCTGCACTCCGATGGTGGCCACCACTTCATTGCGTTCGGCATCAATCACGCTGACATTGTCCGATCCCGCGTTGACCACATAGATTTCATTCTTCTTGCTGTTGGCGGCTACGCCCGTGGGTTCGCTGCCGACCGTAATGGTCTTGACAACATTGAAGGCGGTAATGGAATGCGGGGTAAGGTCAATGACCGCGACTGTGTTGCTTTTTCCGTTGGTGACGTAGGCATATTCACGATAGGAAGGCACATAGCTTGGCAGCTGGCGCTCGTGGAAGTACCACCAGCCAAAGCCGGCAAGAATCGGGACACAAACAATGATGAGGAGGAGTCTTCTCAAGGTAGCAGTCTGAACCGAGGAATAAGCAAGATTACCAAACGAGGCAGTTCAGAGGGCTAGTACAGCTTGAAATCTACACTCGCGCCGAGATATACGGCTACGGGCTTCCCATCTCGCATTGCGGGCTGGAATCGCCACGAACTCACCGCCTCCACTGCCTGCCCATCGAGATCTGGATCCAGGTGCTTGTCGATTTTTATGTTGCACGTACGGCCATCAGAAGCCACGACAAACGAAAGCACCACTGAGCCTTTCTTCTTCGCACGCCGTGCCGAGTCAGTATATTCAGGCGGATGCGAGTAAACCACCTGTGGCACAGAAACACCATGCCCTACACGATAGATCTCTTCTTTTTCGCATTTCCGGTTGGCAGAACTGGCGGCGCCGTTAGCCGAGCCCTGCGAGCCCGAAGGTGCTGAGTGCGGCACGTTAGTGGTGGCTTCAGGTTTGTCCCGAGCATACAGGAGACTTGCCACCAACAGAAAGGTCAGGTAATAACTCAAAGGTTTCTCACAGGACCCCCTTAGCCCGCGTGTCGAATCTCGCGCACTTGGTTTGCGATACCAACCGTCGTTGTCATCGAGTGTCCTCTCGCATCGGCCACCGTTCTTCCTACCACCGGCGCGATTTGCCGCACCTGGGCCATCAGCTCATCGAACTGGTCGGGATAGAGCGACTGCATACCGTCAGAGAGCGCTTTGTCCGGATCGTGGTGAACTTCGACCATCAAACCATCGGCGCCAACCGCGATCGCGGCCCGCGACAGTGGCGTGACTTTATTTCGCTTGCCGGTGCCGTGGCTGGGGTCAACCACGATGGGCAGGTGGCTGAGCCGATGCACTGCGGGGACCACACTCAGGTCCAGCGTGTTGCGGGTGTGGTCGGCGAAAGTGCGCACGCCGCGCTCGCACAGAATGACGTTGTAGTTGCCTTCGCTCATCACGTACTCGGCCGCCATGAGGAATTCTTCCAGCGTCGCCGACATGCCACGCTTTACCAGCACCGGCTTCCGAGCTCGCCCGGCGCGCTTGAGCAGCGAGAAGTTCTGCATGTTGCGAGCGCCAATCTGGATGACGTCGGCGTACTGCTCAACTAGTTCAAGCGATTCGTTGTCGATGGCCTCAGTCACGATCTTCAGGCCGAACTTTTCTCGAACCTCGGCCATGATCTGCAGGCCCTCTTCGCCCAGCCCTTGGAAAGAATATGGCGATGTACGAGGTTTGTAGGCCCCACCACGGAAAAATTGTGCGCCTGCGCGGCACACGCGTTCGGCCGCGGCGAAGGCTTGCTCACGGCTTTCGATGGCGCAAGGCCCGGCAATAATGGCCAGTCCGGGCCCGCCGAAGCTGGCATCGCTTCCGCGGAAAGTGATGACCGTGTTTTCTTCCTTCACGTCGCGGCTGACCAGCTTGTAGGGCTTGCTGACGCGAATCAGTTCCTGTACGCCCGGCATCTCTTCGAGGGTGCCTGGTTCGACCTCGCCCTTGTTGCCCGT
>WNFH01002687.1_pt1 | contig 12492 bp, 12 predicted proteins | sample 5400411 | NCBI WGS metagenome assembly WNFH01 (sample SAMN13153347, study PRJNA577476) | soil metagenome | isolation source: 200 cm saprolite under Douglas fir tree site 2 hole 3 | place: USA:California | collected 2015-04-18
GTTGATCCCGTCCTTGGCGTCGCCTGGATCGAAGAGACGAGCAAAATCGAAACCTCCGATGGCCGGCGCACGTTCCGTGACCGCGAACGCGTTCGGCTCTTCACCTATTGGGACCTCACCAACTACTTGCGCGCCGCAGGCTTCGGAGGGATTCAATGCTATCCAGACTGGGAGCGGAAGCCGCCGAAGAAACCGCTCGCAGATGAACTTGTCTTCGTCGCCCGCAAGCGGATTAGAAAGAGGTGATCGACGCTAAGCGGCGTGCCGATTCTTCCCCTGAAAGAGGCGGCGTCGGTTACGCGGATTCCTCCGGTGCGAACGCACAAGGGAACCGCTGCGATTTTCTGCCGGGGGCGAAAGGTATTTCCCATGCCATACGCCTGCCGCCCTGTCATATCTTAGCAAGGGATCTGGGAACACCGGATCCCGGCGCCGAGGAGGGGCGCGCCGAATACCCAAGACTCGGATTCGGGAGGAGGTGAATGAAACGAGCGTAGAGGAGAACCTGCGCAAGCTCGATGAGGCTATGGAAGCGCTCGAGGCCCATGATTTTGATCGCCTCGACAGAATGAATGCGGAATCAATTATTCTGCGCGCTGGGCAGCCCGAGCCACAGAAGGGCCGGGCTGCGGTTCGCGAGTGGAACCAAGCTTTCGCAACAGCATTCCCAGACATCCGATTTCGAAAGGAACGGAGCTTTGGGCAAGGCGACTGGGTCGCCGCGGAGGGCGTGTTCACAGGAACCCATAAGGGACCCTTAGTGGGGCCCGGAGGCCGGACGATTCCAGCCACCAACAAGCGTGTCCGGGTGCCGATGGCCGCTATCGTGAAAATCGAGGGCGGCGAGTTCACCGAGCTCGCCGTGTACTCGGATCAACTGGCGTTGCTGAACCAGCTCGGCATCAATCCGTAGTCTGACCATCCCTGGGCGGTGGGCCGTGTCGCCCAGGGTATCCTTTCCGATTTGAAACGGGTCCGAGCGCAACCGGGACACTCGGTGAGCCGTTTGTCCGCGATGTAGGTTTAGATTACCGCGGCAAAGCCTCGGGGCCTATGACACGGATTTCGGTTCTTTCTTCTTCGGTCGACGGACGGGACAATCCGTCGATGAGAGTCCGGAGTAGAACTCTTCCGAGTGACAAGCGAGCGGGCCTATCGATTCTTTCGAGGTCTGCAGCCGATGGAAAAGGACTATGTATCGAAGCGGTCTCGGTCGCCGCCAATGAAATACACCTGGTTGGGCAAGGACGGCCCGAAAATCCCCGTCCTCGGCATGGGCACGTGGCTCGTCGGAGGCCGCACCCGCCCCGATCGCTCGAGGGATCCGGAGAACGTGAGGGCCCTCCGCCATGGAATCCGGCTAGGCATGTCTTTCATCGATACCGCGGAGATGTACTCAGGCGGCCATGCCGAGGAAATCGCGGGAGCGGCCATTGCAGGGAGGCGGCCAGATGTGTTCGTTGCATCGAAGGTGCACCCCCACCATTTCCGATATGACGACGTCCTTAAGGCCTGCGAACGGAGTTTGAGGCGACTCAAGACGACGTATCTCGATCTCTATCAACTGCACTGGCCCAGCCGTCGGGTCCCCATCCGCGAGACCATGAAGGCCATGGAGCGGCTCGTGGACGACGGGAAGGTTCGCGGCATCGGCGTCAGCAACTTCGACGTCAAACAGACGGCGGAGGCCCAGGAATCGCTCTCCCGACACGAGATCGCGTCGAATCAAATCGAGTACAGCGTGCTCCGTCGTGGGTTTGGGGTCTGCGGCGAGCGAAGGAGCGGCGTCACCCCCACGGCCGACCGGGAACTGAAGGGAATCCTGCCTTTTTGCGAGCGGGAAGGAATTGGGATTATCGCGTACAGCCCGCTGGCGCTCGGGGCAATCTTCCGTGGAAAGCCCGCAGAAATTCTATCTGAAGTGGGGAGCCGCTGCAACAAGACGATTTCGCAAGTGGCTCTCAACTGGTTGATTTCCAAACCGCATCTCGTGGCCATCCCGAAATCCACATCCGTGAACCACTTGAACGAGAACTTGGGCGCACTGGGGTGGAAACTGTCATCCCGGGACGCCGAATACCTGATGCGTCGCTTGGGGTAGCGCACAGGGTGCCCTATCGGTCGTCGACCGGAGCTCTTGGATCACTGGACAACAATCGAACGCGATCGCTTCGAGGGACAGACATGATGACGTCCACGCGTATGCTCGAAGACGCTAGCGATTCTCTTGCCTCGAATCCGTGCGGGGGATTTGTGGACAATCGGCAGCCCGGTTGTCCCCGACTTTCGGGTTTCGGATTTGTTGGGGGAGTCCTTCCGGCGGCGTGGGCGGCGACCGGGCGCTTCGCGGGGTAGCCGAAAGTGGAGGCGACTAACTTTTCGAAATCTTCGCTCATTCCGGGGGAAGAGAGCGCCTCGAATCAGGGCGGCGGGTGACCTCTCCAGCTACGTCCCAAGGCAACCGGTGCATCAACCGGTCCGCCTGACTGGGAAGGTGCCCGGCCCTTGTGGACCGGGCTGAGTGGTGTGACGGCCCTTTCGTCGATCCGCGTCTCGAGGGTTCAATCCTCAACGGGAGTGCTGAAGGTCGTGACACCGGTGACCGGTGTGTCGAAGTTGAACATCGACCCGGCGCTCAGGGTTGCCCCCTCCTTCGCGGTTGCGGGCGGACTCCCGACCCGGCACGTGATTGTCAGCGTTGCTGAGGCAACCGTTCCCGTGCCGTCGAAGTGAAGCGTGACTTTCAGGACCAGCACGCCACCTTCCGCGCGTTCGTTGGCCACCCCGAACGATGTGAAGCTTACCGCCTTGTTCGCCTCCCACGTCCCCGACGCGACGCTATTGGTCGAGCTTGGCGGCAACCCCGTAGAGACGGAAAAGATGCCCGTGCCCTCCGCATCGCTTCCCTCGAACGTGCCCGATCCGAACATGGCGATGAAGCAGCCCCCCTGGAAACATCCGCTCCCGGTAACGTTCTTCGACGCGACCGAGAAGTAGAAGGCACGTCCTCCTCCATCCTCGGATTTTCCGACGAGGCTGAATGCTCCAACAACCGCCGTTGCCACCAGTAGTGTCGCTAAGCCCACAATGAGAACTCTCGCTTTTCGCATGCGAACCCCTGACACGAAATCGCACGGTCGCCTAAGGATTTTTACCCGGGACTTCTCCTGCAACGGCGGAAAGTGCGCAGGCTGAGCGGCGGAAAGAGAGTGACGTGGAAGGCGTCGTTGCTTCCCTCGCTGTAGCGCCTTTAGACCGCGATCCGCAAGATCTACTAAGTTCCCGGTCTCCGTGCCGATCGCCCACGATTCGTCCAACCGACATGGAGCGAACCTGAGAAGGTCAGTGACTCTAAGGCGGGCAGCGGACACTCGGTCTGCCGCCTGTCACCACGTTAATTTGGGGGTGTCGTTGCTTCGTGCAGGCTGTGGTTCAAATAGCAGACAATCGTCCCTGAATCCATGGCGAAGAAGAAAATCAAACTCTCTCGAGCCGGTCTGCGCCGCGCACGGCGTCGAAGAATTCAGCGTCATATGCGTTAGATCTAATGCGAACGGCTTTGCTTCCCCGCGGCTTCAGGGAGAGGAAGCGCGGCTTGTTCGATTTCCCACCTACCGCGATGCTGAATCCGGACGCTTGACTGAACGCAGATAGGCGAGCGCAACCCCCGCAATGTTTTCGCTCGGCCTGTGGAGAACGTTTTCCGCGGGATGCACATGTCAGCGGTCGTGCCATTTTATCTCGAGGCCGATCTCCAGCTCCTCGTCGGCAAGCCCCATCGAGCTATACGGTGACGGGTGAGTCATGGGCGCATGCGCTGAGTGTGGAGCGGAAACACAGTTCGAATGGGTCCGGCCGCATGCATGGAAGCAGAAGCTTGAAGAGGTTGGACCCAAGGATCTCATCTGCCTGCGTTGTTACACGCGCCTCCACTGGTCGTAGAGCGAATGGAGTGAGTGGTATCGCCTCTGCAAGTGCAACTGATTCGCGGTGGAGAACGGCCTCAAAACCCCATCTCATTGGTCGTGAGAAATGGGGAGGCCGTCGCATCCCTAGATTGTCCCTCGGTCCATCGGCCGCTTGCTACTTGTGGGCCACTTCTTGGACCGTTCAAGTCGCCTCTTCGCGCAGCGAGACGCCCTGGAATTTGAGCCGCGCCACGAGTTCTCGAAAGCGGCTGTCATGAACGGCTCCGTATCGTTCCAGGTTTTCCTTGAGGACGACACGGATCTCCTCTCGCGGATGCAGTGTGACCAGCGAGACCTGCGACCAATCGGCGTCCTTCTCCCGTTTGAGGAAACCCATGATGGTTGCGTCGATGTGATGCCGCGACACATCCTCCGGGCGAGGCAACCTGCGGTTCATGAGTCGGCTATCGGCCCGAACGAGATAAGCGGGAATGCGGGAGGGATGTGTGAAAGTGACCCTGTAGGCGTCGCACGGCAGGAACGCGAGCGCCGCATGCACACGAGGAAAGAAATAGATGGGGGCCGCCCGGCGACGATCGACGCCGACAAGCCCGGACGGCCTATGGAGGGATGCTTGTGAAAGGAAGAAGGCCGCTGTAGCGTAAGTCGCTTTGCCATTGTGCACCGCGCCGATCGGTCTAATCGACTTCGGTTGTCCGAAACACAGCACGACTTACCCTTGCGCGATGTCGAACCGATTTCTCCGTGGATGGCTCACCTGTGTATCCGCCCGGTCCGTGGTGCTATATGGATCGCCGATTGTCCATGCATCGGCCCGTTGAGTGACGCTCGCAACTGGGCAAGAGTTCTAGTCCGACAACCTCTGAAGCCCCTCGACTTCAGAGTATTCCGTGCAACCCTCGACCGGCTATCCACGAGGGGTAAACTCTAAGGCTCCCGTCTCGTTGATTGGGCGGTGGTCATCATGCCGCAGTCACATCCATTTGCCTCGCGGGAAAGTCGAATCGTGGACGTCAAGTCGGATCTCAGTCGCATCTCGAAGGACCGCCTCATTGCTTACCGGGAGGGCCGCATCGACGAGGCGACCCGGCAGCAGTTCCAGCTCCTGTAGGCGGAGCTCCGCAATATCGAGGCTCTCGCGTCGTACGTGAACGAGGTGAGCGCCCCTACGGGCCATGAGCTGGTCGGACATCTTTTGGACGCGACAGATCGGTTCAAGGGACTCAGAGCGGTCGGCGACCCGTCCGCCCTGCAAGACTGGTTGAAGAAAGAGCTCGTCCCGCTCATCAACAAGAGCGAGCAGGCGGGCTATCTTGTCGCGATGACCTTCCGCCTTGCGAAGGGAAAGGAGACAAAACCGTTCGCCTGGCAGTTCAGGACAAGGGAGTAGGCTCGGCTGAAGGGCGTTCTAAATCCCGCGGAGATCCGGCCGCTCCTCCGGCGTCACTTACGTGATCGCTCGCGCGGGGGACTGCGTCTACAGGTTTCGCCCGAAGCCATTATCAATAGGCATCAGCGCTGACAGGTCGACGCGCTGCGGGAGCGGAGCGTAGACTCTGACCAGAGGAGGAGGCGAAGAAGATGCAACCTTGGCAAGCCGTTTCGGAGCTGGGACAGTGTCGGACCTGGATTCGCCAGAACATTCGAGGGCTCCTGGACTCCATCTCGATTACGGAGAAGCTCGATCCCGAGATCGTTCTCCACGTCCTCGACGCCCTGCATTGCGACGCGATGGGAGGCAAGGCCGCGGGGGATCCATGTCTCTTGGGCCTCGTCGGCGTGGGGCGCTGAGCGCCTCGTGTGGGAAGAGATTGAAAGCCCGGCAGGGTAATCGTCGCCGACGAAAGCAAATTCAGTCACTAGACACGGTTGGAACAGTGGCGGTGTCCGAACAGCCCTGCTGTCGCAGAGTGGGGTTTCCTCTCGGCGTCAAGTGCGCGTTGAACGAGGGGCATCAGGCACTCCTCAGGCTTGTTCGAACCCTGAAATCGCTGACAGAAATGACGGAATTTCGGATCGCAGATACGGGCCAAGTCGAGGACTTGAAAGCCGCTGCGAAAGCCCTGAGGGAACGGGGCTGGGATCCGGACGGGAGACCGTTCGAGATCCCGAACGGCCCGTGCTACGTCCTCGACGACCCCCGCGGGAAGCGCTTCGGTTTCTTCGAGAACCTCCGGCCGAAAGCGTTCGAGCGAAATCACAATGGCTCTTCCTTGAGGTGCTTCAGGAAGACGAGCATCTCTTTCATGGTCTGGACGTCATGGGTCCGTTCCGCGACCACAACTCCTTGGCTGAGGACGTCGGCGGCCTCGTGCCGCCGCCCGGCTTCCCGCAGGGACTTGCCCAGCTCGCGGTATGCGGCGGTATAGTCCGGATTGATGCGGATGGCCCGCTCGAACGCGTCGATCGCGTCCAGGTGCCGCAGGAGCTTGGCGGATTCCATGCCGAGGAGGTAGTACCCAAGGGGATCGTCCGGTTCCTCGCGGATGGAATCCTTCAGGACGCGGATTTTTTCCTCGGGGGTCGACATGGGCGATCGAACCGGAATAGATTCCCTGACCCATGAATCCTCTGGACGTTCCTGGTTCCGCCCGGAAAGTCCGAAGGAGAAACGCTCGGTTAGACGTTGCAACTCCAGGCGGTCGACAGAGGCCGGGGGCACTCAGAATTCTTCGCCTTCGCCTCCACCTTCGCCGCCTTCTCCGCCCTTGCCGGCGGCGCCCGGACCCGCGCCTCCGCCGGCCTTGGACGCGATGACGTCGTCGATTCGGAGGATCATGACCGCCGCGTCCGTCGCGGAGGAGATCGCCTGCGTCCCGACCCGGAGCGGCTCGATCACGTTCTCCTTCTTCATATCGGAGACCTTGCCGCTGAAGACGTTGATCCCGGCGTACTTGTTGCCCTGCTTGTGGGCTTTGCGGAGTGCAATCAGGATGTCGATCGAATCGAGACCCGCGTTCTCTGCGAGGGTCCGCGGGATGACCTCGACGGCGTCCGCGAAGGCCTGAATCGCGAACTGCTCCCGGCCCCCAACGGTGGCCGCCATGTCCCGGAGGCCGAGGGCGATCTCCGTCGCACTCGAGCCGCCGCCCGTGATGACCTTGCCGTCCTCGATGGCCACGGCGACGACGCTCGTTGCGTCTTCGACGGAGCGTTCAAGTTCGTCCACAACGTGCTCCGTACCACCCCGGAGCAAAATCGAGACCGCGCGCGGGTTCTTGCAGCCCGTGACGAAGGTCATCTCATCCTCGGCGATCTTCTTCTCGTGGACGAGCTTGGCGAAGCCGAGGTCGTCCTTGGCCAGCTCATCGAGCTTCGTGACGAGCTTGCCACCCGTGGCCTTTGCGAGTTTCTCCATATCGGACTTCTTGACGCGGCGGACCGCGTAGATGCCCTCCTTGGCCAAGTAGTGCTGTGCGAGATCGTCGATCCCCTTCTGGCAGAATACGACGTCGGCGCCGCTCTTCCGAACGGTTTCGACCATTCGCTTCAGCATCGCTTCCTCTTCGTTGAGGAAAGCCTGGAGCTGCGTCGGGTCCGTGATCTCGATCTTCGCGTCGATCTCCGTCTTCTTGACTTCGAGGGCCGCATCGATCAAGGCAATCTTCGCGTCCTTTACCTCGGCGGGCATGCCGGAGTGCACGCGCTCCTTGTCGACGATGATGCCCTCGACGAGCTCCGAATTCGCGATCGAACCACCCTGCTTCTTGACAACTTGGATGTTGTCTTCGTCGACGAAGTACGTGCCGTCGGCGCGCTGCTCCGCGACCGCCATGACGGCCTTGACGGAGATATCGGCCAAAAGCTCCTTGTGGCCGCTCGCGGACTTCGATGACATCGCGGTCATCGCGACCTTCTTCAGGACGTCCGCGTCCTTGATCGAAATCTTCGTTGCGACCTTCTCCAGGATCTCGCGGGCCTTCTCGGCCGCCTGGCGGTACCCGGCGGCAATCACGGTCGGATGGATGTCCTGCTCGATGAGATTCTCCGCCTTCTTCAGTAGTTCCCCTGCGAGGACGACCGCAGTCGTCGTACCGTCCCCGGCCTCCTCGTCCTGGGTCTTCGCGACCTCGACGATCATCTTCGCTGCGGGATGCGTGACATCGATCTCCTTGAGGATCGTGACGCCGTCGTTCGTGATGACGACGTCTCCGAGGCTGTCGACGAGCATCTTGTCCAAGCCGCGCGGCCCCAGCGTGGATCGCACCGCGTCCGCGACGGCCTTCGCGGCTGCGATGTTGTTGAACTGCGCTCCCTTTCCGCGCTCGCGGTGCGTACCCTCTCTTAAGACCAGAATCTGTGTTCCTGCTGGCATCATGGAAAATTCCTCCGAACGTGAGATTCGGCTTCATACCTAGGGTTGGACTCCGGATAAGCGTATCGTCTACGGTCTACCGTTTGTCCCGCGACCATCGCGGGCAGAGACCGCGAGGTACGCGCTTTATGCGCCGCTACCGCATGCCGGAAAGGACGGAGAGCGACATTTCGGACGAGTCCGACCCAGTGGGATTGAGCGAGGGGTATCGATGACCGACCTCCTGGATGTCGGGCTCTGGATCGTCCAAGCCCTTCTGGCGGTCGCTTTCCTCTTGGCAGGCGTCATGCACGCGTTCCGCTACGAAGCGGCCAAGAAGAATCTTCCGTGGGTGAAGGATCTCCCCCGTGGGGTCGTCAGATTGGACGGCGCCGTGGAAATCCTCGGCGCGGTTGGCGTCATCCTGCCACGGCTCACGGGCATCCTGCCCGTGCTGACCCCTCTGGCCGCGGCGGGTCTGGCTCTCATCATGGCGGTCGCCATCACCCTTCACGTTCGACGCAAGGAGTCCCGTGCGATCGGCGTGACGGGACTCCTGTTCCTCATGGCGGCCTTCGTGGCGTACGGTCGCTGGTTCCTGGTCCCCTGACCCATTCGCACGCGAGGTGCACGACCGGCGAATGCCCGGGAGCCCCACCGAGTCTTTAGGAGGGACGATGTGCATGGGGTGAACATGACTCCGCGGGCGGGAGAAGGACGGGATCGCCGTCGACGGGTACGGAAACGACGCCAACGAGTACGAAGACGACACCAACGAGCCCAGGAACTACGCCGATGACCACGAGGACGACGACGGATTCCTGATGGCGACGTCGCCGAGGTGGACGGTATGAAATTCCTGCAGACACCCACGGGATCCGAGATCATCCCTTGACGTTGCGGAGACCTTGATCACGAGGGGCTAACGGGCCGAATAACCTTCTCTAGCCGTTCTTGGGGCGAGGCTCGTCGTGCCACGGGCAACCCGGTGAAGGAGAGCGTGGCGAGGGTGGGCAGGAGCATTGGGACGCTTGGTACGCCGCTTGTCATCGTTCCGGGATTCGAATCCCTCAGGGTCCGCTTCGTTTTTTCGAATGCTCAGTCGCAACCGTTGAACCTCTATGCACGCGCGAGGCGGATGGCTTCTAAGCGTCGCGGCACAAACATCCCTATCCGCTTCACGATTACCAAATACCACCTGACGACCGCGGGGCGGGAATTCTGGCGGTCGGCGACACCCCTCGTCGCTTGGGCGGCCATGCGCGACCATCCCTAGTCAATCGGTGGCCCATCCCCGTCACAGGATGCACGCAGGAAACTTAATGGACACCTTGAGTCCCAGAGGGAACTTCTGCTCCGCGAGCCGCGCGTGGTGGCGGACGACGCGCGATTGAAGCCGCAAGGACCGGAGCCGAAAGGCTTGCCGCGCCGAGGACGCACAGCGAAAGGGGCTCGACGAGCCCGACCGTGAGGTAGTAGGCGGCGTACAACAAGTGCCCGAGGACCACGGAAAACATGAGGACCCATGCTGTCACCGCAGCAAGAGTGCTCGCGCGGCGAAGGGCCGCCGCGAGGGTAAGAATGAAGACGATTAGAACGACGGCCGCCAGCAGGAAGACCGGAAACGAGAGGAAGCCCCAAAAGGCCTCGACCCCTGCGATCGCCGCGGTCAGAACCGCGCCCGCGAGGAGGAGTTCGACAACGCCCCGATTGTGGAGGGCGCGCCGGAGAATTACAGGGACGATCCGGTTTCCGAAATAGCCCGCCATCCCGCCGAGGATCCCGAGTTCTGCAACCTTGGAGAGGAGCCCCAGCCTCGTCACGCCCTCCGGCTCGACGCTGAGGGGCTCCGGCACGAAGAGCACCAGTGCGTACAACACGACAAAGAAGATGGACAGGGCCACGCCGGACCACCAGGCGACCCGCTCCCACCGAAGGGCGAAGGGAATCGCGAATATCTGGACGGCACCGGATGCCGCGAAGAACCACATGAAGGGCACGGCGCCGACGTGCTCGAGGATCGCGAACCAGTGGAGGAGCCCGTCCGCGTACAGCAGGCTCAACCCGCTCACGAGGGCGAAGCGCCGCACCGACCGGAGGAGTCCGGGCATGACGAGACTGAGGCCGACGACAAGAATCGGGAGGAGTTCCGCGGCAACTGCAATCGCGTCCGACGAATGGACGATCGGCGAAGCCTGCGTCGCCCCGTGGTCGTGCACCGGCGTCGCGGCCGGGGGAGCCTGCAACATATCCAAGGCCGGGACGGCCACGGCGAAGACGACGGCGACGAGGATCAGCGACCAGCCCACACCGACCCTCCAGCTGCGCCGCGTATCCGGTGCCGCGGCCACACCTGTCCGGGGAGAAGACGCGGCGGCCATGCATCGGGCGGACGCGGACTTCGGCCATATATCTGTTGTAGCTTCGCGCCGGCCTGATTGGAAGGTGCGCTTGCCAACGACGACCGCTGATCTCGGGCTCGCGCCCCGGACGGTTCGGGTTGCAGGATCATCGATCCTCTCCCGGTCTTTATAGGTCAGGATAATGCTCCCCGTCGATGAGGAAAGTCCGCGGGGGTGCGAAGGATCCCGTGACAGATGTCTGGTTAATCGCTCTTGGATTTGCACTCATGCCCACGGGCGCGCTCTTCTTGTACACCGCTGGAACGGAAATTCGAGATCGGGAGTCAACGGCCTTGGCGGGTTTGGCTGGCGTGGTACTCTTCCTGGGGATCGCCCACGCGGGAACGGATGTCCTGATCGGCAACGTCCCCTTCAGGATTTTGACGACGCCCGCCCTTCCAGCCGCAACGGCCGCCGCCGGCGTCCTTGCGGGGCTCGGCATCGCCTATCTCCTGTGGGCCCGATGGGGCGCTCGTGGGTCCGGCCTGCTCGCCCTTTCTGTGGCGTACTTCACCGTGCACGCGGTCGCGGATGGTTTCGTGTTGGGGGATGGCTTCGCGGGGCCCTTTCCGACAGCTGTCATCCTCACTCCCGCCCTTGTCTCCGGCCAGCTCCTCCACCGTTTTGCGGAAGGTGCCTTGATTGTCGTGCCGGCGATCCTCCTCGGATGGACACCGCGGAGAGCCCTCGGATTGCTTTTGATCGGCCTCGTCACCGTTCCGGCGGTCTATTTACCGATCGCTCTGTTCGCATCGCCGCCTGACATTGTCATCGCAGCGACGGCATGGGAGGGAGTCCAGGTGTTCGCGGCCGCCGCCGAGATCGGATTCGCCGTGCCCCTCATCGTGATTGGTCTCCTCCCGCACGTCCTTCCGGCCCGAGGTTTCCGGACGGCCGCGTGGGTGGCCATCGCTTTCCTCTTCATGGTCCTCATTCACCTCACGAGTGAATGAAAAGGGGTGCCCGAAGGGGAACAGCCGGCTTGCGGGCAATCGAACACCCGGAGCCAGCCCAATCCGTCGGAGAGCAACAAGCGGCCGACCGAACGGCAATTGTGCTCTGCAAGCAAGGAGGCGAGAGGAACGGTGCGGTCTCGTCCTTGCCAATACATACGGAACCCTCAAGCGGAAGCGCTCGGGTAAGCGGTTCGAGGCGGAGGTCATGAATGCAAGACGATTGAGCCCCTGGCTCTGGCCCGTGCTGGCGATTCTCCTCGCCGGGGGCGAGGTGGCCATCCTTGCGGTCGTCATGAGTCCATACGCCGGCGGGTACTACGGGATGATGGGCGGCGGCTGGGGATGGGGGATCGCCATGATCGTCATGATGCTCGTCTCGCTCGTGGTCCTCGTCCTGCTTGTCATTGCATTCGCCGGGTCCTTGGGCCGGCGCGAGCTACCCTGGGCGTACGCCCCGGCGACCGCGGCACTCATGCCGACGGGATCCGCGCTGGAAATCCTGAACGCCCGCTACGCCCGGGGTGAGATCTCGCAGGACGACTATCTACGGATCAAGTCGGACCTGACCGGCGGCGGAGCGAAGTCTGCATGAGCCCGGCCGAATCGGAACCCGGGGGTAATGTAGTTCGAAGTGATGTTGTTTGAATCTAACCCAGTCCGCGACGGCTATCGTTGTGCTGGCGGCGCATCGTACGGGGCCAATCCGTTCAGAAGGTCGCAAACTTTCGATGACAACCGGTTGCCCGATTGTCGCCGACGTCGATTCGAATTTCAGTGTCCCAGCTCGCGCTGCTCCAAGCCGACAATGGCGATCCACGAGCGCCTAGCGGGAACTCGTCAGCTCGGCCGCGATCTTCTTGACAAGCCGGACGTTGACGAACCGGCCTGCGCGCTTCGTCATGTTCCACCCG
>WNFH01002689.1_pt1 | contig 12492 bp, 8 predicted proteins | sample 5400411 | NCBI WGS metagenome assembly WNFH01 (sample SAMN13153347, study PRJNA577476) | soil metagenome | isolation source: 200 cm saprolite under Douglas fir tree site 2 hole 3 | place: USA:California | collected 2015-04-18
GTGCCGAGCACGCGGTACACGCGGCCCTGAGGAATGAACGGCCGGATCTGGTCGGCGAAGGTCTTCATGTAATCGCTTGCAGCGACTACCGGACCAGAAGGGCGTTTCTGCAAAACCTCGCTTACATACGGCGTGCGCGGCTTCGCTTCCGGGTGCAACAGGTTCCAGCGGTCGGCGGCCAGGCCATCGCGCCGCAGCTCGGTAAAGCTGGTCGCGCTCCATACGTCGGCGCCGATGCCCCAGTCGGCTTCCAGCAGCTCGGCTGCCGCGAGTACCTCGCGCAGGATGGTTCCGGAACCGAGCAGCTGGACCCGGGTCTTGTGTTTTGCTTTCGATTCCCTGAGCAGGTACATCCCTTTAAGGATGCCCTGCTCGCTTCCCTGGGGAAGCGCAGGGTGCTCGTAGTTCTCGTTCATCAGGGTGAGGTAGTAGTAGACATCCTCCTGGTTCGTCACCATGCGGCGCAGGCCGTCATGGATGATCACCGCCACCTCGTAGCCGTAGGTCGGGTCGTACGACACGCAGTTCGGAATCACCGAGGACAGGACGTGCGAATGGCCGTCCTCGTGCTGCAGGCCTTCGCCGTTGAGCGTGGTGCGCCCGGCGGTCGCGCCGAGCAGGAAGCCGCGTGCGCGCTGGTCGGCGGCGGCCCACGCCAGATCGCCGATGCGCTGCATGCCGAACATCGAGTAGAAGATGTAGAACGGAACCGTCACTTCGTTCGAATGGCTGTAAGAGGTCGCCGCCGCGATCCACGAGGAGAACGCGCCGGCCTCGTTGATGCCTTCCTCGAGGATCTGGCCCTGCTTGTCCTCGCGGTAGAACATCACCTGGTCCTTGTCGACCGGCTCGTACTTCTGGCCCTCGACGGCGAAGATGCCGAGCTGCCGGAACATGCCCTCCATGCCGAAGGTGCGCGCCTCGTCGGGAACGATCGGCACGATGCGCTTGCCGATCTCCTTGTCGCGTACCAACGCGGTCAACGCGCGCACGAAGGCCATGGTGGTCGAGATCTCGCGGCCTTCGCCCGAGCCCTTCAGCACCGCGTCGAAAGCCGAAAGCGGCGGCACCGCCGGCACGGCATCGGCCTTGCGGCGCCGCTGCGGCAGGTAGCCGCCGAGCGCCTGCCTGCGCTCGTGCAGGTACTTCATCTCCGGCGAGTCCGCCGGCGGGAAATAGAACGGCAGCTCCTCGAGCTTGTCGTCGGGAATCGGGATGCGCAGCTGGTCGCGAACTTCCTTGAGCGTCTCCGTGTCGACCTTCTTCAGCTGGTGGGTGGGGTTCTTCGCCTGCCCCGCCTTGCCCAGGCCGAAGCCCTTGATGGTCTTGGCGAGGATCACGGTCGGCTGCCCCTTGTGCTTCACCGCCGCGGCATAGGCGGCATAGACCTTGTGCGGATCGTGGCCGCCGCGGTTCAGGCGCCAGATGTCCTCGTCGCTCATGCGCGCGACCATCTCGAGCAGCTTCGGATGCTTGCCGAAGAAGTGCTTGCGCACGAACGCGCCGTCGTTCGCCTTGTAGTTCTGGTATTCGCCGTCGACCGTCTCCTCCATCACGCGCAGCAGGATGCCGTCCTTGTCGCGCGCGAGCAGCGGGTCCCAGTACGAGCCCCAGATCACCTTGATCACGTTCCAGCCCGCGCCTCTGAAGTCGCCCTCGAGCTCCTGGATGATCTTGCCGTTGCCGCGCACCGGGCCATCGAGCCGCTGCAGGTTGCAGTTGACGACGAAAACCAGGTTGTCGAGCTTCTCGCGGGCGGCGAGCCCGATCGCGCCCAGCGATTCCGGCTCGTCCATCTCGCCGTCGCCGCAGAACACCCACACCTTGCGGTTCGCGGTCTGTGCGAGACCGCGCGCTTCCAGGTACTTGAGGTAGCGCGCCATGTAGATGGCCTGGATCGGCCCCAGGCCCATCGACACGGTCGGGAACTGCCAGTAGTCCGGCATCAGCCAAGGATGCGGATACGACGACACGCCCTTGCGGTCCACTTCACGCCGGAAATTGAGCAGCTGGTCCTCGGTCATACGGCCTTCGAGCAGCGAGCGCGCGTACACGCCCGGCGAGGAATGGCCCTGGAAATACACCAAGTCACCGCCGTGGCCTTCGTGCGGCGCCTGCCAGAAGTGCTGCTGGCCGGTGCCGAACAGCGTGCCGACCGAGGCGAAGCTGGCGATGTGACCGCCGAGCTCGTCGTCACTCTTGTTGGCGCGCACCACCATCACGATCGCGTTCCAGCGGCAAATGGAACGAATGCGCTCCTCGAGCGGCACATTGCCCGGCGTCCGCTCCTCCATGTGCGGCGGGATGGTGTTGATGTACGCCGTGTTCGGGGAAAACGGGATGTAGGCGCCCGAGCGGCGCGCCTGGTCGATCAAGCGCTCGAGCAGGAAATGCGCGCGCTCGGGGCCTTCGCGCTCGAGCACCGCCTCGAGCGCGTCGAGCCATTCCTGCGTCTCGAGCGCGTCGGGATCGTTGGCGGCCGGAAATTTGGGGACGGCTGACATGGGTTCTCCAGCTGGATTTCTGCTGCGGGGGGCCGGCCAAGCTTAATACGTCGAGCCCACTGGCTCAAGTGGCAGGCCTAGCAACCGGCCTCAAATGCAGTGGTAGACTCCCCGCCCCTCATGGCAGCGCGAATTCTGGACGGCAAGGCCCTTGCGGCCTCGATTCGAGCGGATCTGAAGCAGAAAGTTGCCGCGCTGGTGCGGCGCGGAGTCCGACCCGGGCTCGCCGTCATCCTGGCGGGCGACGACGCGGCATCGCGCGTCTACGTACGCAACAAAGTGCTCGCCAGCGAGCAGACCGGCGTGCGCTCCGAGCTTTGCGAATTTCCTGCCTCGGTGGCTGAAAGCGAGCTGCTCGATCGCGTCGCGGCGCTGAATGCGGATGCCGCCGTGCACGGCATCCTGGTGCAGCTGCCTTTGCCCAAGCAGGTGGACGCGGCGCGCATTCTCCAGGCGGTATCGCCGGCGAAGGACGTCGACGGCTTTCACGCCGCCAATCTCGGCGCGCTGCTTGCAGGCAACCCGGCCGTCGTGCCGTGCACGCCGGCAGGGGTGATGCGGCTCCTCGAGCACGCCGGCGTACCGCTTGCGGGACGGCAGGCCGTGGTGATCGGCCGCTCGAGCATCGTCGGCAAGCCGCTTGCGTTGCTTCTTTTACAGCGCGACGCGACCGTGACGATTTGTCATTCCAAGACAAAAAACATTGAATCGATAACGCGGCAAGCCGATATTCTCGTCGCCGCGGTGGGCAAGGCGAAACTCGTCGGGCGCGCGATGGTCAAACCCGGCGCCTGCGTCATCGACGTCGGCGTCAACCGCCTCGCCGACGGCAGCCTCGCCGGCGACGTCGACTTCGATGCCGTCAAGGAGGTAGCGGGATGGATCACGCCGGTGCCCGGCGGCGTCGGCCCGATGACGATTGCAATGCTTCTCGAAAACTGCGTGCGCGCTGCCTCACTATGAATCCGCTTTTGGACTTCTCAGGACTACCTCGTTTTTCGGAGCTGAAACCCGAACACGTCGCCCCGGCGCTCGACCAGCTGCTCGCCGAGGGCCGCGCCACGATCGCGGCGATCACGCATGCGCGGCCGACCTGGGAGGCTTTCGTCGCGCCGCTCGAGGACGTGAACGAGCGCATCGGGCGCGCGTGGGGACAGGTGTCGCACCTGCACGCGGTGATGGACAGCCCGGAATTGCGCCAGGCCTACAACGCCAATCTGCCGAAGATCACGCAGTACTGGACCGAGCTCGGCCAGAACCTGGCATTGTTCGAGAAGTACCGCGAGCTGAGCCGGTCGGCGGAGTTCGGCGCGCTCTCCGCAGCGAGGAAGCGGATCGTCGAGAACGCGCTGCGCGACTTCCGCCTCGGCGGCGCGGAGCTGCCGGCGGAAAAGAAAGCGCGCTTTGCCGCGATCCAGGAGGAGCTCGCGCGTCTCGGCGCCAAGTTCTCCGAGAACCTGCTCGACGCGACCAACGCGTTCTCGATCGTCGTCGATGCGGCGAGAACCGCGGGCATTCCCGAGGACGTGCTCGCGGCCGCCCGCGAGGCGGCTGCGAAGGAAAAGAAAGCGGGCTTCAAGTTCACGCTGCACGCGCCTTCTTACATGCCGGTGATGCAGTACGCGGACGACCGCGCGCTGCGCGAGACCCTGTACCGCGAAAGCGTCACGCGCGCCTCCGAGTTCGGCAAGCCCGACTGGGACAACACGCCGCTCATCGCGCGCATCGTGCTGCTGCGCCGCGAGCTGGCGCAGCTTCTCGGCTATCGCAACTTCGCCGAGGTCTCGCTGGTGCCGAAGATGGCCGAGTCCCCGGAGCAGGTGCTCGCGTTTCTCGACGACCTCGCGCGCCGCGCGCGGCCGTTCGCCGAGCACGACGCCGCCGAGCTGCGCGAATTCGCCGGCGCGGAATTGAAAGTCTCGCCGCTCGAGGCCTGGGACGTGGCGTACGCTTCCGAGAAGCTGCGCGTGCGGCGCTTCGCTTTCTCCGACCAGGAAGTGAAGCAGTATTTCCCCGAGGAGGTCGTGATCCAGGGCCTGTTCCGCGTCGCCGAGACGCTCTACGCGATCCGCATCCTTCCCGCCACCGCCCCGGTATGGCACGAGGATGTGCGTTTCTTCGAGATCCGCGACGCGGCCGGCGCGCTGGTGGGTCAGTTCTACATCGACCTGTACGCGCGCGAGACCAAGCGCGGCGGCGCGTGGATGGACGATGCGATCAGCCGGCGGCGCAAGGGCGAGCGCATCCAGACGCCGGTCGCGTACCTGAACTGCAACTTCTCGCGGCCCCTCAGTTCAAATTCAGGCGGCAAGCCAGCGCTGTTCACGCACGACGAGGTGCTGACGCTGTTCCACGAGTTCGGCCACGGCCTGCATCACTTGCTGACGCGCGTCGAGGACCTCGGCGTCTCCGGCATCAACGGCGTGGAGTGGGACGCGGTCGAGCTTCCCAGCCAGTTCATGGAGAACTTCTGCTGGGAATGGCCGGTGCTCGAGCGCATGACGCGCCACGTAGATACGGGTTCTCCTATTCCCAGAACCTTGTTTGACCGCATGCTCGCCGCAAAGAACTTCCACAGCGGCCTGGCGATGCTGCGCCAGATCGAGTTCGCCGTGTTCGACATGCGGCTGCACACCGATTTCGACCCGGCCTCGGGCCGCACCGCGCTCGAGCTGCTCGAAGAGGTGCGCAGCCGTATCGCGGTGCTGCGCCCGCCGGCCTACAACCGGTTTCCGAACAACTTCTCGCACGTCTTCGCCGGCGGCTATGCCGCCGGCTATTACAGCTATAAATGGGCCGAGGTGCTGTCGGCGGATGCGTACGGCCTGTTCGAGGAATGCGGCATCCTCGATCCGCGCGCGGGCGCGCGCTTCCGCGACGAGATTCTCGCCGTCGGCGGCAGCCGCCCCGCGGCCGAATCGTTCCGCGCCTTCCGCGGCCGCGAGCCGAGCGTCGAGGCGCTGCTCAGGCGCAGTGGTATGATTTCTGCATGACGCGCGCGGCCGTTCTTCTCGCAACTTTTTTTGCCGCAAGCATCGTTTCTGCGCAGCAGCTCTATCGCTGGACCGATGAAAAAGGGCGCGTGCACGTCACCGACACGCCGCCCCCGCCGAGCGCCAAGGACGTGAAGAAGCCCGCCGGCGCGCGCACGCCGGAAAGCACGGAGAGCGCGGGTCCCGAGCCCTACGCGCTGCAGGTCGCGCGCCAGAGTTTCCCGGTCACGCTCTACACCACGCCCGGCTGCGAGGCTTGCGGCGAAGCGCGAAAGCTGCTCAACGCGCGCGGCATCCCGTTCAAGGAAGTGAGCGTCAATGACGCGAAGAGGCTCGAGGAGCTGAAAAAAGCGGTCGGCGCCGACTCGGTGCCGGCACTGATCGTCGGCGATAGCGTGCAGAAGGGTTTCCAGGAAGCTGCGTATCACCAGCTCCTCGATGCTGCCGGCTATCCCAAGGCCGGGATCCTGCCGCCGCGCAAGCAGCAAGAACCCAAATCTCAGACTGACCTAAAGCCCGCGCCGGTCGAGGAAACCGCGCCGACCGGGCCGTACGCGCCCGGCGCTCCACCGCAGCGCCCGCAGAAGAAGTGACGCAGGAGAGGTGGCCTACAGGCTCGCGACCTGGAACGTCAATTCGCTCAAGGTCCGGCTGCCCCATCTTCTCGACTGGCTGGCGCAGGCGCAGCCGGACGTGATGTGCCTGCAGGAGACCAAGACCGAGGACGCGAATTTCCCGCTCGCCGCCATCCAGGCCGCCGGCTACCAGGCGGTCTTCTGCGGCCAGAAAACTTATAACGGCGTCGCGATCCTCGCGCGCTCGGCGCTGACCGGGGTCGGGCACGGCATCCCGGGTTTCCCCGACGATGCCAAGCGCGCCATCGCCGCGACCGTCGGCGAGCTCCGCGTAGTCTGCCTCTATGCGCCGAACGGCCAGTCGCTCGGGTCGGACAAGTATCTCTACAAGCTGCGCTGGTACGAAGCGCTCGCGGCATGGCTGAAAGACGAGCTTGCGCGCCGGCCGCGGCTCGCGGTGCTCGGTGATCTCAACGTCGCGCCGGAGGACCGCGACGTGCACAACCCGAAGCGCTGGGAGGGCCAGATCCATGTCTCGGAGCCCGAGCGCGCCGCCTTCCGGCGCCTGCTCGAGCTCGGCTTCGCGGACGCCTTCCGCCTGTTCGAGCAGCCGGAGAAGGAATTCTCGTGGTGGGACTATCGCCTGATGGCGTTCCAGCGTGGCTGGGGACTGCGCATCGACGAAATCCTGCTGTCGCCGGAACTTGCCGCGCAATGTGCAGCCTGTACGATAGACAAGACGCCGCGCGGCCGTGAACGGCCGTCGGATCACGCTCCGGTCATCGCGCAGCTCGGCTAGTCGATCTGCTGGTACGCGGGAAGCGTGAGGAACTCGATGTAGTCGCCGACGATGAGCTTCTCGAACAGCCTTGCGGCTTCCTCGTACTTGCCGGCGCCGTAGGCCATTTCTCCGAGGTAGGTCTTCACTTTCGGCAGCTCTTCCGCGAGCAGCTGCCTGAAGAGCTCGACCGTCACCTTGCGGCCGTCCTCGAGCACGCCCTTCGGCGAGCGGATCCATTGCCAGATCTGCGAGCGCGAGATCTCGGCGGTGGCGGCGTCTTCCATCAGGTTGAACACCGGCACGCAGCCATTGCCCACGAGCCACGCTCCGAGGTACTGGATGCCGACCGAGATGTTGTTGCGCAGCCCGGCCTCGGTGATCGGCTTCTCGGGCTGGAAGTCGAGGAGATCCTTCGCGCTCACGTTGACGTCGGGCCGCTGGCGGCCGTACTGGTTGGGCCCGCGCATGTGCTCATCGAACACCTGCCTGGCGATCGGCACCAGGCCCGGGTGCGCCACCCAGGTGCCGTCGCAGCCGTCGGTGACCTCGCGCAGCTTGTCCTGGCGCACCTTCTCAAGCGCCGCGTCGTTCGCCGCCGGATCGTTCTTGATCGGAATCTGCGCCGCCATGCCGCCCATCGCCGGCGCGCCGCGCCGGTGGCAGGTCTTGACGAGCAGCAGCGCGTAGGCGCGCATGAACGGCGCGGTCATGGTGACCTGCGAGCGGTCGGCGAGGCAGAAATCCTGATTGGCGCGGAATTTCTTGATGCAGGAAAAGATGTAGTCCCAGCGCCCGATGTTGAGCCCGGCCGAATGCTCGCGCAGCTCATACAGGATCTCGTCCATCTCGAAGGCCGCGACCAGAGTCTCGATCAGCGCGGTTGCCTTGATGCTTCCCCGGGGAACGTCCAGTTCTTTCTGGGAAAAGACGAAAATATCGTTCCACAGCCGCGCCTCGAGGTGCGATTCCATCTTCGGCAGGTAGAAATACGGCCCCGAGCCGCGCGCCAGCAGCTCTTTGGCGTTGTGGAAGAAGAACAGCGCGAAATCGAACAGCGCGCCCGACACCGGCTTGCCGTCGACGCGGAGGTGCTTTTCGTCCAGGTGCCAGCCGCGCGGCCGCGGGATCAGCACCGCAGTTTTCTCGTTCAGCCGGTAGTGCTTGCCGTTCTGCTCGAAGCTGATGGTGCGGCGCACGGCGTCGCGCAGGTTCACCTGCCCGTCGATCATGTTGTGCCAGGTCGGGCAGTTCGCGTCCTCGAAATCGGCCATGAAGGTCGAGGCACCCGAGTTGAGCGCATTGATCACCATCTTGCGGTCGGTCGGGCCGGTGATCTCGACGCGCCGCTCGAGCATGTCCTTGGGCTGCGGCGCCACCAGCCATTCCTGTTCTCTTATCTTTTTTGTCTCGGGAAGAAAATCCGGCAGCTTGCCGGCGTCGAAGTCCTTCTGCCGGGCGGCGCGGCGTGCGAGCAATTCCTGGCGGCGGGTCTCGAACTTGCGGTGCAGCCTGGCTATGAAGTCCAGCGCCTCCGGCGTCAGAATCGGGGCGAATTCAGGCGAGACGCGCGCGCTGAGGGACACGTCCTCGGGACGCGCGAGAGGTAGCTGCATCGCAGCATTCTATTTCCTGGATTGCGGCACTGCAACATGAAATCGCGGGCCGAACGGAGTAGGCTCGCCTTCCGACCCGCGGGGCGGTATTTCACATCATGAAATCCATCTACAAGATTCTCATCTTGGGCGCCTCTTACGGCTCCCTCCTGGCGACCAAGCTCTTGCTCGCCGGGCACACCGTCAAGCTCGTATGCCTGCCCGCCGAGGCCGAGCTGATCAATAAGGAAGGCACCCGGGTGCGCATGCCCGTCAAAGGCCGCGACGGGCTGGTCGAGGTCGATTCGCGCAAACTGCCCGGCAAGCTGTCCGCGGACGTTCCGGGAGCGATCAAGCCCTCCGAGTACGACCTTGTGGCCCTCGCCATGCAGGAGCCGCAGTACCGTTCACCCGGCGTGCGCGAGCTGCTCGACGCGGTGGCAAGAGCCAGGGTGCCGTGCATGTCGATCATGAACATGCCGCCGCTGCCGTACCTGGCGCGGATTCCGGGCGTGTCGGTCGATGCGTGCAGAAGCTGCTATACCGATGCCACCGTCTGGGACAGCTTCGACCCGGCGCTGATGACGTTGTGCAGCCCGGACCCACAGGCATTTCGTCCGCCCGAAGAGAAGATCAACGTGCTGCAGGTACGGCTGCCCACGAACTTCAAGTCGGCGCGCTTTCCCTCGGAGACGCATACCGCGATCCTGCGGCGCCTGGAGGCAGACATCGAAGCCGCGCGCTTCGACAACATCGAGCTGCCGGTGAAGCTCAAGGTGCACGAGTCGGTCTTCGTGCCGCTCGCGAAGTGGGCGATGCTCATCGCGGGCAACTACCGCTGCATCACGCAGGACGGCATGCGGCCGATCAAGGAAGCCGTGCATAGCGATCTCGAAGCATCGCGTGCCGTGTACAACTGGGTCGTCAAGCTGTGCGTGCTGCTTGGCGCAAACGAGAAAGACCTGGTGCCCTTCGAGAAGTACGCCGCAGCCGCGCAGGGGCTGGCGAGCCCCTCTTCGGCGGCACGCGCCCTCTTCGGCGGCGCGCCGCATATCGAGCGTGTCGATCGCCTGGTCCAGACCATCGCGGCCCAGAAGGGCCTGCGCCTGGACGCGCTCGACGAGATCGTGCGCCTCGTCGATGCGAAGCTGGAAGCCAATCGCAAGGCGGCGCAGCCGGCCGTCGCCGCAGCCGGCCTGTCTCCGGCCAAGGCGAAAAAGAGAGCCTAGAAAAATCGGGGTCAGAGCCCGATTTCACTTAGCGTCGCGATCAGGGAAATCGGGCTCTGACCCCGATTTTTCTCCGTCCTCGATTCCGAGCTCCTGGATTTTCCTGGTGATCGTGTTGCGGCCCATGCCGAGGAGATTGGCGGCGTCGATGCGCCGCCCGCCGGTGCGCGCGAGCGCCCGGACGATGAGCGCGCGCTCGAACTGGCGCCCGAGGGCATCGAGAATTCCGGTGTCGCCGCGCGCCAGGCGCCGCTCGGCCTCCTGCTCGAGCGCCGCGAGCCAGTCGGGCGCCGCGCCCGCCGCCTGATCGCGGAACTCGGCCGGCAGGTCGCCGGTGTCGATCACCTGCCCGGCCGCCATCACGGTGAGCCAGTGGCACAGGTTCTCGAGCTGGCGCACGTTGCCCGGGAACGCAAGGCGCGAGAGATGCGCCAGCGCATCGTCGGAGAAGCGCTTGGGCTCGACGCCAAGCTGCTTGCCGCTCGCAGCGAGGAAATGGCGCGCGAGCAGCGGGATGTCCTCGGGCCGCTCGTGCAGGCTGGGCAGCCGCAGGCGGATCACGTTCAGGCGGTGATACAAGTCCTCGCGGAACGAGCCGTCGCGCACGCGCTCCTCGAGGTTCTGGTGCGTGGCCGCGATGACGCGCACGTTCACCTTGAGCTGCTGGTGGCCGCCGACGCGATAGAAAGTGCCGTCCGACAGCACCCGCAGCAGGCGCGTCTGCAGCTCGGCGGGCATGTCGCCGATCTCGTCGAGGAACAGCGTCCCGCCCTCGGCCTGCTCGAAGCGGCCGCGGCGCTGCTGTTGCGCGCCGGTGAACGAGCCGCGCTCATGGCCAAAGAGCTCGGATTCGAGGAGATCTTTCGGCATCGCCGCGGTGTTGATTGCAACGAACGGCTTCGGGGCGCGCGCACTATGGCGGTGCAGGGCGCGTGCCACGAGCTCCTTTCCGGTTCCCGATTCGCCCGTGATCAGCACCGTCGCGCTCGATTGTGACAGCCGCCCTATCGCGCGGAATACCTCCTGCATGGCGGGCGCCTGGCCGAGGATCTCGGGCGTTTCAGCCGGCGGTTCTGCGGCTTCTGATTCCCTTCTACTTTCATCGAGAGCGCGGCGGATCAGCTCCACCGCCTGGTCTACGTCGAAAGGTTTGGGCAGGTACTCGTAGGCACCGCCCTGGAACGCCGCCACCGCGCTGTCGAGATCCGAGTACGCGGTCATGACGATCACCGGAACGGCCGGATGGCGTTGCTTCACCGCCTGCAGCAGCTCGAGGCCCGAGAGTCCCGGCATGCGGATGTCCGACACCAGCACCTCCGGGGCGCCGCCGGAGAGCGCCTCGAGCGCCTCCTGAGCGGTGGAAAACGAGCTGAAGGCAATGCCTTCCCGGCTGAGCGCCTTCTCGATCACCCAGCGGATGGAACGGTCGTCGTCGACGATCCAGACCGGTTTCATGTCAGCGGCAGCAGAATCCTGAATACGGTGCGGCCCGGCCGCGACTCGAACTCGATCACGCCCTGGTGGTAGCGGACGAAAGTCTGCGCGAGCGAGAGCCCCAAGCCTGTTCCGCCTTCTCGTCCCGAAACGAGCGGATTGAAGATCCGGTCCTGGATCTCCTCCGGTACCCCCGGGCCGTCGTCGACTACCAGCAATTCTAATGCCAGCCTGTAGCGCTGCCGCAGGATTGTGACCTGCCTCAATGCTCTGGTTTTGAATGTCACATTCGTGCCGCCCGCCTGGGCAGCATTGCGGGCAATGTTGAGCACCGCCTGGATCAGCTGCTCGCGATCGCCCAGCGCTTCGGGCAGGCTCGGGTCGTAGTCGCGTTCGATCTCGGCACCGAACTCCGCCTTCACCAGGCTGCGCACCCGCTCGAGCACCTCGTGGATGCTGACCGGCTCGATTTGCGGCGCGCGGTGCGGCGTGAGCATGCGGTCCATCAGCGCCTGCAGGCGATCGGATTCCTTGATGATCACCTGCGTGTATTCGCGCAGCTCGGGCTTGTCGAGCTCGCGCTCGAGCAGCTGCGCCGAGCCGCGCAGGCCGCCGAGCGGGTTCTTGATCTCGTGCGCGAGATTGCGGATCAGCTCGCGGTTCGACTGCTGCTCGAACACCATGCGCTCCTCGCGCGCAAGCCGCAACTGCTGCTCGATCGGGCGCAGCTCGACGAGCAGCGCGAGCCCGTGCGCCTCGATTCCCGTGACCACGCAGGCGAGCGGCATCGGCTCGTGCCCGGTGCGAATGTAGCTGACGTGCTGCGCCGAGTAGTCCCAGTGGGTGGCGCGCGCCTCACGCAGCGCGCGCTCGAGCTCCTCGCGCTCGGCAAAGAGCTGCAGGAATGGCTGGCCGAGCAGACTTTTCGCGCCGGTAGCGAGCAGGTTTTCCGCCGCTGGATTGGCGTAGCGCACCACCAGCGCCCCATCGAGCGCCACGACGGCGGTGGGCAGCAATGCAAGGCCGGCGAATTCTGGCCCGAGGGAAGCCACTTAGCGCAGGTTGTTCAGCTCGCGCCTGAGCGCTTCTATGTTCTTCTCGTGGAGTTCTACGCTGTCCTTGAAGGGCTGCAGCCGCTGCTCCACCCGCGCATAGTTGCGCTCGTCGCCGCCGCGCGCCGACTCCTGCTCGGCAAGGTCCTGTCTCGCCTTGGCGAGCGCCTGCTGCTCGGCGACGAGCTCCTTTTCGAGGATGTCGCGCTGGCGCCCCTTGGCGTTCGCGCGCTCGGCTGCCGTTTCCTTGGGAAAACTGGAGGGATTGCCGGCGCGAGGCCGCTGCGACGGCGCCACGTTGATCTCGCGCGTCACCAGCTCGCATTTCTTGC
>WNFH01002691.1_pt1 | contig 12487 bp, 7 predicted proteins | sample 5400411 | NCBI WGS metagenome assembly WNFH01 (sample SAMN13153347, study PRJNA577476) | soil metagenome | isolation source: 200 cm saprolite under Douglas fir tree site 2 hole 3 | place: USA:California | collected 2015-04-18
AGCGTGCTGAACGCCTGATCGCCCAGCAAGCCTGCACGTTCCTCGCAAAGATGCGTGTCTTGTACGAGAAGCTTGGCGAGGAAGACGCCTGGACGAGCTACGTGACAGCCTTGCGCGAGCAGAACCGCAACCTGCGTGCGCTGAAAGAGGAGCTGGCGAACGCTGGTTTGTGAAGACGAGAGCATTGATCAAAAGAATGGGTCAAGAAGAGTCAACTCATACCGAAAGGAGGGGCGTTTCTGCTTACCTCCTGCAAGCGGGTTTCACCACTCACTAAACAGGTCACTACTGACATTCAAGATTATGCAGGCATTGGGAGGCAGGTGTTGGGCCTACCAGATCTTGTTTACTGGATAACTTGCGACTGATGCACAATATGGGGGAAACCGTCGTTGCAATCGACAAGATACCTTGATGCCACATCGTTCGTATAGGCTGTCCCCGCAATGGTATGATACCCCCGTGATCCATATTTGCGGCTTGTGAACCTCTTGCCAGGTGGGATGATGTAAATAATCTCTCCGGTATATTGACGCTCACGCTCCTTTATCGTTACCGTATCACCAAGGTGATACTCCCCTTCATTCGCTGGCCCGAAGAGCTTGGCAAGCTGCTGCCCATCGTCTCCATCAAACTGATAGTGTTCATAGACGCGCCGTCCATTTCTGATGGCTTCAATGATAGGAATGCGCTCATCCGTCTCAAGTGTGATGATCCAGAGGCTCAAAAATGCTTGCGGCTCCACCACATCAACAGGACTCCACATTAAGGCTTTGAGACCTGGTCGAGCGTGAAGGGTTTCGAAAGCAGCGTGTGCGAACAGTTTGATCTGAACTTGACGGAGAATATCATCACTATCGCGTTGTCCGAGGTCCACAAGAGAAGCTATCTCGATATTGTTCACTTTCACTGGTGCCCACATTCCGAACTGTTGCCAGTCAATAGGATCAAGCGTGATCTGAAATTGTTCGCATATCGCTGTGATTTGCCTGGCTTTCTGGCATGCCTCTTGTTGCTCATCAGCACTGTTTCGGCGTGAGTAGGTCATGACGCATCACTCCTCTTGAGGCAGTAGTTGAGCCTGCCGTCTTCCTGGTTAACCATTCCGCGATAAACGTGAGAGGAATGCATCTCACCGGAGTTTCGAGAGACACGATTACTGTTTGGATTGCAACCACAGTATTTTCTTCTGCTGCTCTTATGATACTCTCTGCACGAACAGCCATGTTTCCGAAGGACGTGATCGAGTCCCTTGGCAAAGACCAAGAAATCAGTGCAGATCCTGAGAGGAGAAATGTCTGATCATATCTTCTCACTTACTATTGAGCCACTTTCTGTAGGGTGTTGTCAACTGGAGTGACCCCCAAACAGGGCGTTTCCCCTTGGTCAATCCGGCATAAAACCGTCGACCATTCAGATGGCGGTATCTTCCAGTGAGGATCGTCTGGACCTGGACGAGTCTGGGGACGAGAAACCAGCAGAGGATCAGTCAGCGCATGGTCAAAGGGGTTGTCAATCGAGTTTTGCGAGACTGAACCTGGTTTCTCATGGTATAAGAGAAGTTTTCCGCTCTGAAACAGCTTCACGCAAAAATTGTTATGCATTTAGTTATATTTCGATGGCCGTATTTACGGGGTTTTTACAGCATGTCACGTATACTTGTGACATATCTTTGTATGTTTTCTCGGCACGCTTCCTTCTACTTGCTTGCTATCAGAGCGTCAGTTTTTATTACGGCAATGAGCGAAAAGATTGAGCCGTGAAGAGAGTGATGACTGTCCTTTTTATATGTGGAGGGAATAGACATGTCCATAACCACAACACTTGCTCAAGGAAAGAGGAGCGGTCGGCATGGGTTCTTGCGGATCGTGTTCGGCTATCTGGCGGTCGTGCTCGTACTGACGGCATGCGGCACGACTTCCCCCCCCGCCGCGGGTGGAGGCCCAATGACCATGGGTGTCCTCTCCTGCTTCACAGGCACCCTGGCCAGCCTGGGGGAAGCCATGTTGCAGGGCTCGCAGGTGGCGCAGAAAGCGATCAATGACGCGGGGGGCATCCTCGGAAGGCAGCTGAATCTGGCCCACGCCGACACCCAGTGCGACGAAGCTGACTCTGTCCCCGCGCTTCGCCAGCTCCTGGCCACCCAGAACGTGGTCGGGATTATCGGCCCAGAGACCCAAGAGATCAACGCCGATGCCCCCATCATCACGTCGGCCAAGATCCCGGATGAGTTCCAGGGCGGCAGCACCCTCTTCGACCACAACACTAATACCTGGTTGTGGCGAGACAGCCCCTCCGACTCCCAGTTGGGCGTCGCCATGGCTCTCTACGCCCACAAGAAGGGGTACCACAATGCCGCACTGCTGTTCTACTCAGACATAGCGGCGCAGACCTTCGCCAAACCGATCACGGCAACATGGCAGAAGCTGGGCCACCAGATCGTGTCCAACATTACCGTGGCACCGGACCAGACCTCGTACCGCACCCAGGTGCAGCAGGTCATCAACGCGCATCCGGACGTGATCTTCACGCAGACGGACGCGGCCACGGCTGCCGTCCTTTTCCAGAACTTCAAAGAGCTGAACAATCTTGCCATCCCGTTCGTGGGTACAGATGTCACAGGCGGTGACGAGTATCTGAAAGCCGTCACCTACGCCGCCGCTAACGCCCACCTCATCTCGGTCTACGGGACATCGGTCACCGGGCAGGCTACTGACGCATTCAACCAGGTTTTCGCAGCCCAGTTCGGGAGCAAGGCCCAGCCGCTCGCCAACGCGAACTACGCTTACGATGCGGTCATCAGCCTGGCTCTCGCCGTCGACAAAGCTGGCTCCACGGCGGGACCCGCCATCAACGCGGCCATGACCGCCGTAACCAACCCTCCGGGGACCCAGTGCTACACGTATAAGGACTGCCTGAAGCTGCTAAATGCAGGATCGAAGATCAATTACGATGGCGCCAGTGGCGACCTCAACTACAACCAGCACCAGAACGTGTTCGGACCCTACGGCGCTTTCCAGGTCAACCTCAGCGGCCAGGAGCAGCAGGTCATGCTGCTCTCAGCGTCTGACCTGGCAGCTGCCACACCGTGACGCCAGGCTGACAGCCGCGGGGTCTGTTCCGGCCATCATTGCGCAGTGCGATACTAGCCGGAACGGACCCCGTCCGACGCTTGGAACTCCGGAGTCCCCTTGGGATCAGCGGGCGCCGTGCTAACCGGCCCAGGGCCGGCTAGACCGGGTTCGTGCCGTCTTCGTTCGCTCCCCAAGGAAGGCGAGCAGAGAAGCGACACCATGATCCTCGGTGCCAATCATACGGTCTCAGGAAAGGCGTCCGACGTAGAGGTCTACGACCTCGTCATCTTCCAGTAGATCGCTTCCCGTTCCTTCCAGCCGGTTCCGACCGAGGACCAGGACATAGGCCCATTGGGCATGGCGAAGAGTCTCGCGTGTGTTCTGCTCGACGACGACAACTGCGACGTTGGTCGACCGGATCTGCTCGATCCGCTCCCAGATCAGCCCCCGGAACCGGGGCGACAGACCGGCGCTTGGCTCGTCCAGGATCAGAACCGCCGGGTCGACCATCAGGCCCCGCGCCAGGGCCAGCATCGTTCGCTGGCCGCCGCTCAGCGTACTGGCCCGCCGGTGCGCCGACACTCTGAGGTCGGGAAAGAGGACGAACAGTTGCTCGATCCTCTCGCGGACGCCGGACTTGCGGACATAGCCGCCCATGTCGAGATTCTCCCGGACGGTGAGGTCGGGAAAGACGTTTTCCACCTGGGGGACGTAGGCGATCCCGCGCCGGACGAGCGTCTCCACCGGCTGACCGGTGATCTCCTTTCCTTCTGCGAACATCCTGCCCGCCGTAGGCCGGATGAGCCCGGCCACCGCTTTCAGCAGCGTGGATTTGCCAGCCCCGTTCGGTCCCACGATGGCCGTGATCGCACCACGGCGTGCCGTCAGGCTGACCTGTTCGATGATGGGCGGCCCCCCGTAGCCGGCGGTGAGCCCCTGGACGCTGAGCGCCGCTTCTTCTTTACTCATAAGGCACCTGGCACCTCACCGAGGTATGCGTCTATCACGCTCTGGTTCGAGCGGAGAGACGCGAACGGCCCGGCTGCGATCACCGAGCCCTGCGACATTACGATCACATGATGAGCGACCCGTTCGATGAAAGGCAGGTTGTGCTCAACGATGATGACGGAGGTCCCAGAGGCGATAAACCCTTCGATCGCCACTGCCATGCGTTCGCCGAGCACGGGGTTCACGCCTCCCATCGGCTCATCGAGGATCACGAGCTCAGGCTCGGCCATCTGTATCCGGGCGAACTCGATTAGCCGCTTCTGACCACCGCTGAGGTTACCCGCGCGCTCGTTGCCCAGCTTGTCGAGGCCGAACTCTGCCAGGATCTCGCGCGCCCTGCCGAGCTCCAACTTCGAGGTTGAGCGCTGGACTCGCCCAGGCCCGACCAGGCTCCGCCAGAGGCTCTCCCGTTCCGGATCCCAACGAGCCAGCAGAACGTTCTCCAACACGGTCAGACCGGGCCACTCTCTCGGCGTCTGGAAGGTGCGGATCAACCCGAGGCGGGAGATCCGATGAGGAGGTAGGCCCTGGATCGCGGTGCCTTCGAAGAAAATGGTGCCTGCGTCGGGGAGCTTGAACCCCGATATGAGATCGATCGCCGTGCTCTTGCCAGCGCCGTTGGGGCCGATCAACCCGGTCACCTGGCCCTTCGGAGCCTGGAACGAACAGCTATCCACGGCGACGACTCCGCCAAAGTGCTTGTAAAGCCCTTCAACCACCAGGGCCGCCGGTACGGGTGTCGACACTACAGGTCGATCTTGGGCAAGCGGTTGAGATACGGGTGCTCCGGCAACAGCCGCTGGTGCCGGAACATGAATACTGCGCTGATCATGATCTCGCGCAGGGCGGGAACGACGTTCGGATGTCTTGGGATCTCGGGGAGGAAGCGCGTCGACTCCTGGATTAACACGATCATGGGGCAAGCGGTCGACGTACCGGCGCTCCGGCAGCAGCCCCTGTGGCCGGAAGCGGAGGAAAAGCACGAGTACTGTGCCGATCACGATCTCGCGCAGGGCGGGAACGACGTTCGGAAATCCCGGGACGTCGGGGAGGAAGCGCGTCGACTCCTGGATCAACACGATCATGACCACTACGCCCAGGACGACGCCCTTGATATTTCCTTTACCTCCAACCAGGATGGCGGAGTAAAGAATGATTGCTTCGATCGGAGACCATGCCGACGGATTGAAGGCGCTCAGGTACGCAGCGAATAGGCCGCCAGCCAGGCCGCCGAAAGCGGCCCCGAGGACATAGGCCTTCAATTTCAGCCGGTAGATGTCACGGCCGAAGGCGGCTGCCGCACGTTCGTCCTCGCGCAGGGATCGTAACGCGAGGCCAAACCGGCTCCCGGAGACTCGTGCCATGAAGATAAAGACGAGGATGAATATGAACGCGCAGAAGCCAAGGAAGAAGTACTGGTAGCTCTGAAAGTCGAGGCCAAGGGCGTCCCCCATCGGGTTGAACAGGCCGGACAGCCCGTTGTAACCGTCGAAGAGGGGCACATACTGGCCGGCCATCACATACAGTACGTAGACCGCTCCTAAAGTAACTATGGAGAAATAGATGCCACGGAGATGCCGGAGCGCGATCAGGCCGACGATGAGTCCCATGAGTGCCGAGGAAACCACTGCACCAAGCAGGGCGACCAGGTACGGCAGCTCCAACCCCAGGATGTATTCGGCCGGCGGGGTCGGTTGGCCGATGGTGAGGACGAGCGTCATATAGGCACCCAACGCCACATAGCCGTAGTAGGCGAGATCGAAGTCGCCAGACCAGCCCCAGATGACGTTCAGCCCGAGAGCCATGATGCCGAAGATCGCTCCCTCGGTGAGAATGGAGACGAGGTACTGTATCATTCGAATATGGCCCTCCCAGCGTTGGTGAAGAGGCCGCGTGGGCGCACCAGGATGATCGTAGCCAGGATCGCAAAGGCAAAGGCGAGTTCGTAGCTCGCGCTGATGTATCCACCCGTGAACTCTAGAGCTATGCCGACTATGATTGCTCCAGCCATCGTGCTGAACGGCTTCCCCAGGCCACCCGCGACCGCCGCCGTCAGGGTGATGAGGAAGAAGCTGAATCCGAAATAGGGATTGAACGTGCCTACACTCTCGGCGAGGATGAAACCGGCATAGCCGGCTACCAGGCCAGCCAGAAACCAGGTAGTGGCGGCCACCAGCCGTGCGTTGATGCCGGTGACGCGGGCCAGATCCCGATTCTGAAAAACTGCGCGCAGGGCCTTGCCGAACTTCGTGTACGTGATAATCACGTAGAGCACGGCCGTGATGCCGAGCGCGGAAATAATGATCTCTTCCTCAGCGGTGGTCCACAGGAAAGGTCCCACCTGGTGCGGGTCGCCCTGGGGGATCGTGTAGGCGACGTTAGCCGCGCCGAAGATGATGACCAGCACGTTCTGGATCACGAAGGACATGCCGAGCGTTGCGATGAAGGTCGGCATTGTCCCGACACCACTGCGGACGAAGCGATCGATCACCGTGGTGTGCATCGCTAAGGCCACTGCTCCGCCCGCGGCAGCGGCCCCAAGTGCGGCGAGGAGCGCGCTTCCGGTCGACTGCTGCACGAGATAGGCGGCGTAGGCTCCTACCGTCAGGATCTCTCCGTGCGAGAGATTGGCCACCCTGGTTACCGCGTACTCGAGCGTGAACGCCACCGCGGACAGCGATAGGATGGCAGCAGTCACGAGCCCGAAGCCGAGGGTCAGGAGCACTTCATGCATGGCGCCACCTCCTCCTTTCGATTGCCGTACCCAGAATGCTGGGCCAGCCTTTAAGCTATCGTGTCATCCTTGACCAGTTCACACTCGTCGAAGGGGTCCGTTCCGGCCAGTATCGCACTGCACGACGATGGCCGGGACGGGCCCCGCAGCTGTCAGCCTGGCGTCACGGTGTGGCGGCCGCCAGGTCAGGCGCTGAGAGCAGCATGACCTGCTGCTCCCGGCCACTGAGGTTGACCTGGAAAGCGCCGTAGGGTCCGAACACGTTGCGGTACTGGTTGTAGTTGAGGTCGCCACTGGCGCCCTCGTAATTGATCTTCGACCCTGCATTTAGCAGCTTCAGGCAGTCCTTATACGTGTAGCACTGTGTCCCCGGAGGGTTGGTTACGGAGCTCATAGCAGCGTTGACGGCGGGACCTGCCGTGGAGCCGGCTTTGTCGATGGCAAGGGCCAGGCTGATGACCGCGTCGTAAGCGTAGTTCGCGTTGGCGAGGGGCTGGGCCGTGCTCCCAAAGCGGGCTGCGAAGACCTGGTTGAACGCGTCGGCAGCCTGCCCGGTGACCGAGGTCCCGTAGACCGAGATGAGGTGGGCGTTGGCGGCAGCGTAGGTGACGGCCTTCAGATACTCGTCAACGCCGGTGACGTCGGTACCCACGAACGGGATGGCGAGGTTGTCCAGCTCTTTGAAGTTCTGGAAAAGGACGGCAGCCGTAGCCGCGTCCGTCTGCGTGAAGATCACGTCCGGGTGCGTGTTGATGACCTGCTGCACCTGCGTGCGGTACGAGGTCTGGTCCGGGGCCACGGTCACGTTGGACACGATCTGGTGCCCTAGCTTCTGCCATGTTGCCGTGATCGGCTTGGCGAAGGTCTGCGCCGCTATGTCCGAGTAGAACAGCAGTGCGGCATTGTTGTACCCCTTCTTGTGGGCGTAGAGAGCCATGGCGACTCCCAGCTGGGAGTCGGAGGGGCTGTCTCGCCACAACCAGGTATTGGTGTTGTGGTCGAAGATGGTGCTGCCGCCCTGGAACTCGTCCGGGATCTTGGCCGCCGTGACGATGGGGGCATCGGCGTTGATCTCCTGGGTCTCTGGGCCGATAATCCCAACCACATTCTGGGCTGCCAGGAGCTGGCGAAGCGCGGGGACAGAGTCAGCTTCGTCGCACTGGGTGTCGGCGTGGGCCAGATTCAGCTGCCCTCCGAGGATGCCCCCCGCGTCATTGATGGCTTTCTGCGCCACCTGCGAGCCCTGCAACATGGCTTCTCCCAGGCTGGCCAGGGTGCCCGTGAAGCAGGATAGGACACCCATGGTCACTGGACCCCCACTCGTGCCGGGGGTAGAAGTCGTGCCGCATGCCGCCAGTGCTAGCACGAGCACCAGGCAGCCAGACATGATTCGCAGGAACCCATGCCGATTTCCTTGAGCAAATGTTTTGATTAAGGACACGTTTATTCCCTCCACAAATGAAAAGGACAGTCAACGCTCTCTCAGGATTTTTCCCAAAGGAAGCATACTGAGAAAACAAAGAAAGATATGTCACAAGTATACGTGACATGCTGTAAAAAAACCATAAATACAGCCATTCAATTCATCCCCAGATGTGCGTCAAGTACAACCCCCTCAGTTTCAAGCTGACGGCACTGCTCAGGGCGATAGCCAAGCGACTCCAGCATCGCAAACGTATGCTGCCCTAATACTGGGGCCGGGCGATACATGTGTCCAGGCGTACTGGAATATTTCACCGGAAAGCCAATCGCATGGATACGGCCAGCCGTTGGATGCTCGACTTCGAGTTCCATAGCGCGCGCTACCACCTGTGGATGCTGATAGACCTCGTCAAGTGTTAACACCGGCCCGCATGGAACACCGGCCTCATCGAGCACCTGCAGCCATGCTTCCGTGGTGCGCGTCTTCAGGGTCGCTGTGAGTGTCTCCACGAGTTCCTCCAGATTGGCCATGCGGTCAGCGTTGGTAGCAAAGCCTGCATTTTGCAGCAGGTCAGCACGATCCAGTGCCCTGGCTAGAAGTTCCCAATTGCGCTGGTTCGCCGCTCCGATAGCAATCCAGCTACTTGCTGTCGCGAATACCTGGTAGGGGGCCGCTAAGCGGTGCGCGGTCCCCAGGCGTTGGGGAGCAGTTCCAGTGGCCCAATATTCGTTCGATTCCCAGAAGGTATAGGCCAGTGCTGCTTCAAAAAGGGAGGTATCGATATGCTGCCCTTCGCCTGTACGCATGCGCGAGAGCAAAGCCGCCAGGATGGCATGGCTTGCATACAGTCCTGCGTTGAGGTCACTGATCGGTACGCCCACTTTGGCAGGTTCTTCAGGTAGGCCGGTGACTGATAACACCCCGCTCATCGCCTGCGCCACCAGGTCGAAACCACCGCGCTCTCGGTATGGTCCCGTCTGCCCAAAACCAGAGATAGAGCAATACACCAGCGCAGGATACCTGGCATGCACCTCCTCGAACCCAAAGCCAAGCCGTGTCATTGTACCTGGGCGGAAATTCTCCACCAGCACATCTGCCGTCTCCATGAAACGCCACAGCACCTGCTTTCCAGGTGATGTACGAATATCAACGGCGACCCCATATTTATTTCGATTCATGGCGATGAATGCGGCCGCTTCTCCGTTATAGTAAGGCGGAGCCATGCGCCGCGAATCATCTCCGCCGCGCGGATTTTCGATTTTGAGGACCTCGGCTCCCAGGTCTGCCAACAACATGGTACAGAATGGCCCTGCCATGATTTGCGTCAAATCTAAAACACGGATTCCTTCGAGTGCCGCTGGCATGGACTTGCTCTCCTTCCTGCTGGCAACGCTGGCGTTTGGACTGTCGCATGATCCTCTATGGTATTCTCTGAAAGAGATACATTCTCTCGCCAGAGAAAGCTAGAAAAGCGTCAAGACACGCAACGTCTGGCGATGAGCCAGAACGGTCAGGCGGTTGGTGCTCTCCAAGTCGGCGATCTGGAACTGGATGGCAGGCTCACCGCCATACTCACCAGCTATTCCGGGCTCGCTGCTCCAGCGCGGATGCTGTTGCATAAACTGACGGGTAGCGTGATGAGACCAGTAGACAAGTTGGTCCACTGATGGCACATCGCCGTTCGTGTCTACCACTTCTCCACAGTGGACACACTGCAAGCGGATCCAGAACGGATACGGGCCGGGAGGCACTGCGGCTTCTGTGTCTCTCCCTATTACCTGGATGGAGGCTGGTTTCCCACAATACAAGCAGAGGTGCTCTCCCTGTGGGAGCGCCCTCAGCAAACGGTCTGCCAGCCCTTGCATCGTGCGTTTCCAGGCGGGCCGGAACGAGCGAATGCCGGTCAGCGAGACCAGGCCCATGCTGTGGACGGTATCCTGACCGTAGCGCCTCGAGCACTCAGGGCAGCGCAGGTGGAGATTAGGCCCATCCTCGGCTTCGAGCTTCATGAAACACCCCTGGAGCCGGTGACGCGCGCAGAGCGGGCACCACAGGCGAGTATCGCGCCATCCCTCGGCCACCGCATCATCCAGAGCCAGTCCAAAGGCCTCCGCTTCACTATGTAAAGGGCCGCTGAGAACCTGGCGCAGCTGGAGACGCGCTCGGTGCAGGCGCGTCTCCAGTGCTCCGCTGGTGAGGTGCAGGCGCTCGGCTACCTCGGAGCGGGGAAGTTCCAGCAGGTGGCACATCTCTACCACCTGGCGCGTGGCCTGTGGTAAAGTGCCGAGCGCGCGGTCAAGCAGCAACTCCAGGTCCTGGCGGCACAGCTCTTCAAGAGGGTCTGGAGTATCGGCAGGAATATCTCTGAGCAAATCTGCCTCCTCCACGCCGGATATCAGCTCAACGCCGGAATGTGGCCGGGATAATGGTGCGCGGTGGAGGAGATCAACTTCGCGCCGTCGAGCATAGCGACGACAAATGTTTCGGCAAATCTCATCGATCCAGGCATGAAAACCCTCTGGCGCGTAGAGGCGGTCCAGGTGCTTCCAGGCTTCTAGCAATGTCTCCTGCACTACGTCGTCAATGGCATCAGCAGCTACACCTCGCGCCTGAGCGAGGCGAGTAAGGCGCAAATAAGTGGCAGAAAGCTGCCCATCTCGATCGGTGAGAAGTCCCTCCTGGAGCCTATGCAGTTCGCTTGTAACTGTCTGCTGTGTTCGGTCTTCAGCCGCTGAAATGTTTTCTTGCATAGAGTCTTCCTTATCCTCTCCTCCTATATTGTATCACTACGAGTATCTCTTTCCACGCACACGTCGTTCGGTAGCGAAAAAATGATGTAAGAATTTTCCCGCTCAAGTGATAGGGTACTGGCGAACGAGTAAATGCCAGTGAAGTTATGTTTTGAAAGGAGACCCTTTACCATGAACAACAACCCTTTGAAACCCAGGATTCTCGAACTGCTCCGCTTCGCCCACCAGCAAGAGCAGAAGCTGATGGGTACGCTCAGCGAGGTCGAACGGCATGCGCCAGGCACTGCCGACCACTGGTCGGCGAAAGACTTCCTGGTCAATATCACGCTCTGGAAAGAGCTACAGACGCATAAACTGGCTGCGGCGGTTCGCGGCGAGACGCCGCCCAGTTGGAGAGATGAGCAGGTGGTCAACCAAATCAACACACGCGCGCTTGAGAAGTACCGGGATGCACCCTTTGAGGATGTGCAGCGTGAGGCGGAGCGCATCTTCGAGGAATTTATCGCCCAGGTTGAAAGTATGAGCGAGGAGGAACTCACCGATCCTGGCCGCTATGATTGGTCGGATGGAGAGGCGCTCTGGCATGAGACGCTGGGCAATGGCTTGTGGCACCCGTTCAGCCAGATGGCGGCGCTCTCCCTACAGCGTGGCGACCGGGAAGCGGCAGGACAACTCCAGGAAGCACTGCTGGAGGCAGTGCGCCGGGCAGACCTGCCCGACACGCTCGGCATAATCCTCTATAATCAGGCCTGTTTCTATGCGACGAACGGATGGCCTGAGAAAGCGCTCTCACTGCTGCCCGAAGCCCTGCAAGTCAGACCCACGCTCGTCGAGTGGTCGCGGCATGACCACGTCCTGGACAGCCTGCGCGCGGACCCGCGCTTTCAGGCGCTCTACGAGGATGCCGCGCTTCAAGGCAGTAGCACGGCTAACGATCTGATCGGCCCGCAGGAGCTGCGCGACCACCTCGTCGCCGGGGTGAAGCCCCTGGTAATCGATGTGCGCGGAGCCAGTGAGTACACGGATGGGCATGTACAGGGAGCGGTGAATATTCCGATGGGGCAGTTCTCCAGGAAGCTTACGCGCATTCCACGCGATCAGTTCGTTGTGACCTATTGCAACATGCATCACCGAGGAGAGTCGCGTGGAGAACGGGCGGCGGCTCTGCTGCGGGAACAGGGCTGCCAGGCGCGGGCGCTGGATGGCGGCTATCCGGGCTGGAAGGAACAGGGTTTTCCGGTGGAAGAAGCGATGGAGCTCGAAGGTCAGGCACGTGACCTGGTGCGCTTGATTCAGGATACACGCAGGATGGCTGGTTTTGGTATTACTGACCGCATCAGGGTCACGCTACAACCTCGAGCAGGGCTTGATCTGGAGCCCGTACTGGCTGCCCATGATAACTATATTCGTAGTGAGACACTGGCCAGTGCATTGATAGTTGGCCCAATCACAGGCGATGATTATACTGTCGAGGTGGAACTCGATAGCAGAGAAGTGA
>WNFH01002692.1_pt1 | contig 12487 bp, 9 predicted proteins | sample 5400411 | NCBI WGS metagenome assembly WNFH01 (sample SAMN13153347, study PRJNA577476) | soil metagenome | isolation source: 200 cm saprolite under Douglas fir tree site 2 hole 3 | place: USA:California | collected 2015-04-18
CAAAGGATTTGAAGACACGACGGAGATCATGCGCGCCATCGGACGAGTCGATGGTCTTTCGGAGGAAGAGATTCGCCACGTCACCTGGGTGACCAAACCCGATCCTATAGTCCCCAGAGAACGGATCGTGGGCGTGCGCGAGCGGATCGACTACCTCGGCCAGGAGGTCGTTCCGCTCAACCGGGGCGATGTGATGGACGCGATCCGGCGACTCATAAAAGAAGAAAAGGTCGAAGCGATCGCGGTCAGTCTCCTCCACGCCTGGGCCAATCCGAAGCATGAGGAAGAGATCAGAAGCCTCGCGCTGGAGGCGGATCCCTTGCGAAAGGTCTTCTGGTCCTTCGGCAGCGCTATCTCCCAAGTCGCCGGCGAATACGCCCGCGCCAACACGGCCATCATCAACAGTTTTCTCGGCCCGACGGTGGAGCGCTATCTCAAAGGGCTGGAAACGAAACTCCGCAACGGCGGCATGAAGAGCCCGCTGCTGATCATGCAGGGAAACGGCGGCGTAGCGCACCGGGAGCAAGTTTCTGCGATCGCAAATCTTCAATCCGGTCCGGCCGGCGGGATGATCGCGTCCGCTTACGTGGCAAAGCTCCTCAAGCATAAGAACGTCATCACCACCGACATGGGCGGCACGAGCTTCGACGTCGGGCTCATCACCGAGGGCTACTGGAGATACGCCCCGGAGCCCATCGTCGAGCGCTTCCGCATTCTCCAGCCGATCATTGATATCGAATCGATCGGCGCGGGCGGCGGCACCATCGCCCGGGTGGATCCGGACACGGGCAGGCTCATGGTCGGCCCGAAGAGCGCGGGCGCGAGCCCCGGGCCGGTCTGCTACGACGCCGGCGGAGAAGAGGTCACGGTGACCGACGCGGATCTGGCCCTGGGGATCATCGACCCGAACTATTTTCTCGGCGGAAGAAAGGTCCTGAACAAAGAGAAGGCGCTCAAGACCATAGAAGAGAAGATCGCGCGGCCTTTGAAGCTGAAAGTCCACGAAGCGGCGGCCGGCATCTTCGATATCGTCAACAGCAAGATGGCCGACCTGATCCGCCGCCAGGTGGTGCGGACCGGCTATCTGCCCGAAGAGTTCGTGATCTACGCCTTCGGCGGCGCCGGACCGGTCCACGCCGCCAGCTTCGCCGCCGACCTCGGCATCAAGAAGACCTACATCTTCGCCACCTCTCCGGTCTTCTCCGCTTTCGGCGCCGCGGCGGCCGACGTCATTCGCACGCGTGTGATGACCTGCCAGTACATTCTGCCGGCGGAGCCCGCTGTCATCAATCGGAGGCTCGACTCCATCGAATCGGAGATGAAGCAGATCATGGCCGAGGAAGGATTCAAGGCCGGAGAGCTGGATTTCCGCCGCTTCTTCACCATGCGCTACCGGAGACAGACCGCGGGCGTCGAGCTGCCGGTCGGCTGGGATCGCTTTTCCGCTGGAAAAATAGCGGAGCTGCGGAAGATATTCGAGAAAAAGTACGAAGAGCTCTACGGCGTCGGCGCCGGCTATACCAAGGCCGGCATCGAGATCAGCGAGATACGGGTGGATGCCGTCGGCAGAGTCGCCAAGCCCAGGCTCGAGCGGCAGAGAAGGAAAAAGGGGCAGGCCGCGGCCGCCAGGAAAGGCAAGAGAAAAATCTTCTTCACCCGTCCTGAGAGAAAGTTTAGCGACACGCAGGTCTACGACTACTCGCTTCTCGGAGCGGGCGCGCGGATCAAAGGGCCCGCTGTGATCGAGCTCCCGTTTACTACGACGCTGGTGCCGCCGGGTTTTCGCGTGACAATCGACGACTATCTGAATCTGGTCATGGAGGTCGGCTAATATTAATTTTCGATTTTAGATTAATCAGAAATCGGTAATCCCAAATGGCGATGAAAGAGATTGATTCGGCTCGCTTGCATGCGCGTGCGAGACAATAGAAAAGGAGCCGCAGAATGAAGAATCGAGAAAAAAGTCTCAGAGTCTCGCTCTATGTGGTTATCGTTTTTGCCGCACTTTTCTGGGGGGCGGCAGCCCTCGCGCAGCAGGTCAGGATCGCCATCGGCGCGGCGAGCGTCGCTTCATTGCCCACCTGGGTGGCCCAGGACGGGGGCTATTTCGCGCGCGAGGGACTCCATGCGGAGCTGATCTATATTCGCGGCGGGCCCCAGACGCTATCGGCCCTGATCGGCGGAGACGTGCCTTTCGCCCAGGTCTACAGCCAGCCGATCCTCGCCGCGCGCCTCGTCGGCGCCGACACCGTCATCATCGCGGGACTGATCAATCAACCGCTTTTTTCAATCATCACCGTTAAGGGAATCGAAAAGCCGGAAGAGCTGCGCGGAAAGAAAGTCGGCATCAGCACCTTCGGTTCGGCCACGGATCTCGCGGCGCGACTGGCGCTGAAAAAGTGGGGCCTCAAGCCGGAAACCGAGGTCACCATCCTGCAGATGCGCGGCGTCCCGGAAATTTTGCCGGCGATGGTCTCAGGGGCCATTCACGCGGGCGTCCTCTCTCCGCCGACCAACATGATCGCGATCAAGGCGGGCTTCAAGGAGCTCGCCTACTTGCCGCAGCTCGGCATCTCGTTCCAGCATACGACTCTGGCCACGACGCGAAGGTACCTCGAAAGGAACCGCGCCACCGCGTTAAAGGTCCTAAGGGCTTACAGCGCCGCCATCGGGCGGATCAAGGCCGACAAGCCATTCGCCTCGAAAGTTCTCTCCAAGTATATGCTGACCACGGATCCGGAGGTTTTGGATTACAGCTACAATGCGGCCTTTCCCCTGTTAAAGACAGTGCCTTATCCGACGCTCGATGGGATTCGGGCAACGCTCGACTTCATAGCAGAGAGAGATCCGAAGGCTGCACAAGCGCAGGCGAAGGATTTCATCGATGTCTCCTTGCTGGAGGAGATCGAGAAGGCGGGCGCTCAGAAGAAATGACAGGTTGACGACATTCGAGGTTATAAAGATGATCAAAAAGAGGCAGGCTATCGATCCGGTTCGCTACGAGATGTTCTTCCATCGCCTGTGGGCGATCGGCGAGGAGGGGCGCATGACGCTGCAGCGCGTGACCGCGTCGCCGATCGTTTCTCAGGGCGGCGAGTGCATGAGCTCTTTCTACGACGAGAAAGGCAACATGGTGCTCGCCTGCTCCGGCCACTTGAGATTCGCCGCCGCGACTTCCGACGCCATCGGAAGCCTGATCCAGTGGTTCAGCAAGTCTCCCGGCTTTTATGACGGAGACCAATTCTTCTTCAACGATCCCTACGTCGCCGGCTCGCACACCTATGACATGATGATCGTCAAACCGATTTTTTACCGCGGCAAGCTCATCGCCTGGACGGCCACCAGCACGCACACGGCAGACACCGGAGGCGTTCTCAGAGGAGGGGCCTACGAGATCTTTCATGAAGGGATTTGCATCCCGGGCCTCAAGGTCGTCGAGCGCGGTGAGTTCCGCGAGGATGTCTTCAAGATGCTGACCGGACAGTGCCGCGACCCGCAGTACGTCGGCCTCGATTTGAAGGCGATGATCGCCGGCAACAATGTCTGCGCCAGACGATATCTGGGGCTGGTGGAAAAATTCGGCCTGAATTTTGTCCACGCGGCGGGCGAAAAAATGATTCAAGACTCGGAGCAGAAGGCGCGCGCGAAGCTCCGCTCGCTTCCCAACGGCGCCTGGGTGACGCGGCAGTATGTCACCACGCTGGATCGAAAGAGCCGCAAGGCTGTAGCGCAGCAGCTCTTCTGCACCATGACCAAGGAGGACGACGAGCTTCGCCTCGACTTCACCGGTACGAGTCCCCAGACCGACACGGATCACAACTCCACATTGCCGAGCACCGTAGCGCACATCGCGTTGGCGCTGACCAACACTCTCTTCTGGGACGTTCCCTGGAGCGACGGCAAGATGCGGCCGGTGAAGATCAATGTCCCCGAGGGTTCGATCCTGAACTGCCGCTATCCGGCCGCCTGCGGCGCGGCTCCGCGAATCGGCAACGTCCTCGTCTCCACCGTGTGCGAGGGCGTCGCCAAGATGATCTACGCCTCGGGCCGCATCGAAGATGTCAACGCCTCCACCACAGGCAACCTCGAATTCGTCGGCGGCCCCGGCTATTTCTACGGCGGCCACACGCGCGAAGGCATCGGCGTGGCGCAAGGGCTTTACGATATTCACGGCGCGGGCATGGGGGCGGCACCCTACCGCGACGGCGTCAATACCGGCGGCCACATGAATATCCCGTCCGCCGGGATCACCGACATCGAGCGCATCGAGATGCAGTATCCGTTTCTCTACTTTACGCGCGGCCACAACCGCGATGGGAGCGGCCTCGGCCAATACCGCGGCGGCCTGGGCAGCTATCGCATCTATCTCATTTACGGCTCGCAGGATTGCTCGGTCGACTACAAGCCTTACGGCGGGATCGCGCAGGGCGGCTTCGGCCTCTTCGGCGGTTATCCCACGGGCATCAGCGCGATGCGCGTGATGACCCAGGCCGGTCTCGATATACTCGACAGAGTTAGAAAGGGAGAATACCCCGACCCTCAAGCGATGCGCGCCGGAGCCTGGGGAAAGGCTTTTCATCCTGAAGGAGTTCCGGAGCGGATAGCGCTGCCTGAGGGCAGCCTGCTGGTCGATTATGTGGCGGGTGGAGGCGGCTTCGGCGATCCGCTCGACAGAGAAGCTGAACCGGTGCTGGGCGATTACGGTCGGGGCTGGGTGAGCCGGGAGACTGCGGAGAGGATCTACGGCGTGGCGCTGGATGCGGACGGGAAACAAGTGGATGGCGAAGCGACTGCAGAGAAACGAAAAGATATTCGGGAAACGCGGCTCCGCGAGGGAAAACCTGAAGCGGGAAAAACCAGCGCCCTTGCTGGCAACGGAAAGAAAGAGCTAAAGACTATTCTTAAATTTCACGCGGCGCTGGAACTGGCTGGAGAGAAAAGGAGCCCTGTGATCCGCTGCCAACGCTGCGGCCACCTTTTCTGTTCTACAAAGGAAAACTACAAACTCTATGCGCTTCGCCGCGTGGTGCATCTAAAAGATTTCATGCCTAACCCGCTGCCCACGGGCGAGCCCTACATCGGCGAGTATCACGAATACTTCTGCCCCGGCTGCGCCACGCAGCTCCAGATCGATCTCTTCTGCCCGTCTCTCGGCGGCGATCCGATCCTGTGGGATATTCGGATCCAGTAAGCCGCGACCGGCTACTTCTTCTTATACAGCCCGTCAATGAAGCCACTCTGATCCAGCTCCCGGACAAAGCTCAAATCGGCGAAGTCCTCGGGCTTGGCGTTCTTCGCTTTAGGCTCAGAGGCTAGGATCGTCTTTATCCCCTCCAGGGAGGGATACTGCTTCCTTGGTAAAACCGATTCGTTGAGGAGGTTCTCCCAGCTCTTCTCCAGGATGTCGCGCTCGACGTTGCCGCCGAAATACTTGGCGAGCACCTTCATCGAAGTTTCCTTATCGGTATAGATTCGGTGGACGGCCTCAATCTGGGACTTCATGTATCGTCTGATGACATCCGCGTGCTCTCGGATGTACCTCCGCGTCGTGACGGCGGTGGTATGCTGGTAGACGAGACCGAGCTTGGGCAAGTCCGCCAGAACGGTCATGCCCCTTTTCTCCGCGACGAAGCTCGCGGGCGGGTTGATGACCGTCGCCTGCACCCTGCCCGTCAAGACGGCGGACACCCGGTCCGGAGTGCTGCCGATCTGGATGATCGTGACATCTTTGCCCGGAGTCAAACCGATTTTCGACAAAGCATAGCGGGCGATGAAATCCGACGAGGAACCGAACCGGCTGATCGCCACCGAGCCTCCCTTGAGCTGCTCGGCGGTTTTGATGTCGGGACGCGCCATCAAATAGTAGTTGAGCGATGTGACGCCCCCGGCCACGATGACCGCGTCGGAGCCTGCCAAAACGCTATTGACGATCGCGGCTCCCGCCGATTGGCTGAGCGGCGTGTCCGCGGAAATCAGCGCCATGACCGCCGTGGTCCCGCCCGTGAAGTAAATCAGCTGGACATCCAATCCATTCTTTTGAAAGATTCCTGCTTCTTTAGCGACCCATGCCGGCAGCTGGTCTCCACTGATCGCGCTATAGCCGACATTGAGCTTGGTCAGTTGGGCCAGGGCGGAATTGGTCCAGGAGGCCAGCAGCCCGAAGGAAAAAATCGCCACGGCGAAGGTTTTCAACTTGGTCATCGCAACTCTCCTTTCCGGTCTTCTCACCGACATGCGCGGTTCCCCTCATAATAATAGACGATTTAATTATCATGTCCATGCACGCGCAAAAGAAATTCTTTCCTTGCTTGACAGAATGTCGGCGCTGAAATATCTCTCGAAGGACAAAGAGAGGAACTCAAACGATGAGCATACGAGGAAAAACGGCTATCGCCGGCATCGGCGAGACGCCGACGGATCGGCTCGGCAGCAAACCGGGCGAGCCGCGCAAGGTAACCGCTGAATATCTCGCCTGGGCCGCTCGTCTCGCCCTCGAAGATGCGGGACTCACGAAAAAAGATTTCGATGGGCAAGGTCTCGCCGCCATCTACACGACCAACCATTCTCAGCCGTTTTGGCCGGAGGAGGTGGCGAATATCCTGGGAATCGCGCCGGCCGTCTCCTTGGGTGGAGGCAACGGCGGAGCCAGCGCGGTCTCTTTGTTAGGACAGGCCGCTGCTATGATAAACGTTGGCCTCGTCGATCTCGTTCTCTGCGTGGCCGCAGCGGCACCTTTCAGCGAACAGGGCCGCAACAGGACGGAGCCGGCGGATACGCGCGATTTCGAGATGCCGTTCGGTGTGATGGGACCCAACTGCAAAATTTCATTTGTGATGAGCCGCTACATGTACGAGTCCGGGATGACGGCGGACCACTTCGGCAAGATCGCCGTGACCGCGCGCTACCATGCGACGCTGAACCCCGATGCCTATCTGAGAAAACCGCTGACGCTCGAAGAATATAAAAGAGCGCGCATGATTTCTGATCCGATCCGTCTCTATGACTGCGTCCTGCCGGCGAACGGCGGCAAGGCCTATATCATCGCGTCGCCGGAGCGCGCCAAAACTCTCCACAAACCCCCCGTCTACTTGCTCGGCTGGGGCGAGCGCAACAACGCGAGCGCCGGACCGCGATCCAACGCCAACCCACTGATCACCGGCATCCGCGAATCCGGCAAGGCCGCTTTCGAGATGGCGGGCGTAACCCACAACGACATCGATCTTCTCGGTCTCTACGACGACTACGTCCCGATCATCATGCTCCAGATCGAAGATCTTGGCTTCTGCGGGAAAAATGACCGGGAATTTTTCGAAAAGACCGATTTTACTTTCAAAGGGGATCTTCCCATCCAAACCGGAGGCGGGATGATTAATTGCGGCCAGCCTTCGACCACCGGAGGCATGCTCCATGTCATCGAGGCGGTCCGGCAGCTGAGAGGCGAAGGCGGCGCGCGCCAGGTGCCCGACGCGAAGGTTGGCGTCGTCACCGGACTCGGCGCGGTGAACTACGGAAAAAATTTCGGCTGCACCGCCGCCGCGATTCTGGGAAAAGAGGTTTGACATGACGGAGCCGGTGAGAGAAATCAAAAAACCCCTCCCCGAGATCACGCCCATCACACAACCCTTCTGGGAGGCGGCAGCCAACGGGAAATTAGTCATGCAGCGCTGTAGCGACTGCCAGTCGTGGGTCTGGTGCCCCCGCCCCGCTTGCGTCGAGTGCGGCAGCGAAAAACTTCAGTGGACCCCGGTCAGCGGCCGCGGGAACATCTTCGCCTTCACCGTGATCCGTGAAGTGGTCGGCCGGGCCCTCAGAGGATTCGCAAAAGACATTCCGTACGTCACGGCCTGGATCGATCTGGATGAAGGCCCGAGGATCTGCAGTAATGTCGTCCAATGCCCGATCGAAAAAGTGGCGATCGGAATGCCGGTCGAGGTGGTTTTCGAAGAGGCGGGACAACGAATTTTCCTACCTAAGTTCAGACCGCGATAACACGAACCCCCCTCTCACTACCACCGAACGGAGCAGGCTTACCGACATAGAGTGATTCCCAAATTTCGGAGCGGTTTTGGCTGGGAGCATTGCGAAGCGGCCAGATTAGGTAACGGTCAGTAATTTCGCAAATCTTCGGAAGACTAGAAAAACTTTATCATTTTAGCTACACAATAATAGGAGACGCACAATGGAGAAACAGCCATGAGGAAATTTGTCAGATTGCTCGGTATAGGCTTTCTGCTTGCGGCTACCACATCTATATTTTTTGCGACCTCAAACTTTTTTACTTCTTCGGGAACAGCGCAGGAACGGCAATCGGTAACGCTCAAGGATACCAACTATCCCATTCCGCCAGGAGCTCTTTTTGTCTCCACGAGTGGGACCGACACAAATCCAGGTACGGAAACCGCTCCCTTGCGTACGATTGAAAAGGCGGTCAAGACCGCGCCTTCGGGTTCAACAATGGTCATCCGGCAAGGGATATATCGCGAATCTATTCAACACGTCGATAAAAAACTCATCCTTCAGCCCTACCCCCATGAAAAAGTCTGGATGAAAGGGAGTACTGAGGTGACCGGATGGGTTCAAGAAGGAGGAATTTGGAGAAGAGACAATTGGACCTATAGGTTCGCTCCCAACCCAGACAATGTTGTTGACCCCGCATATCCCGTGGCGAAATACCCGGATCAAGCCTTTATTGATGGAACCCCTTTAAAACAAGTCGCGACGAAAGCCGAAGTCGTTCCGGGAACATTCTTTGTAGGCTACGCTACCAACCAACTCTTTGTCGGCGATAGCCCGGCTGGACGAACAGTTGAGGCGTCGATATATGTCTTCGCTATCAATTTTCAATTTGGTTCAGACGGTTCCACAGTAAGGGGGCTCGGCTTCATGCATTATGCTCCTAACAACTCACTGGAAAAGGGGCCGGCCATGGTTCTAGGAAACGCACAAAGGCTAACTTTCGAGAACAACACTTTTGCCTATAGCGCGAATCGCGGTCTATCCGTGTTTGGGATGGATGCCGTTATCCGAGGGAATATTTTCACCCACAACGGAGAAGGAGGATTGAGCGGTTACAAGTCCCATCGGACCATCATTGAAGGCAATTATATCGGTTACAATAACACTGAACATTTCAAAGCAGGTTGGGACGGCAATGGAGCAAAGTTTGCTAATTCAAGTTCGCTGATTTGGCGAGATAATGTTGTGGAATACAATTACGGTGGAGGGCTTTGGTGTGATTACCAATGTCGGGATAATGTGTTTGTGAGAAATATCGTCCGGTATAACGGTCTCCACAATGGTCTTTTTTATGAAATTTCCCAAGGTGGGATCATCGCTTCTAACCTCATCTATGGCAATGAAGGAACAGGTATTTCTCTGAGCCAATCTGACAACATGAAAATCTATAACAACACCCTGTCCAAAAATGGCGTAAATATAGTTGCGAATAATTGTAGTTCAAATAATATTGTCAAAAACAACATACTCTCTAATATCAGCGATACCTTAGGTGGAAACTATGCTTCACTCTATACTGACTGCCCGAATAGTCGCGGGGATGTAATCGTCTCTCAATTAGACCATAACGCTTATTACAGAACGTCTTCAGCTCCTCCCCAGCAGAGGCTTATCGCGTGGGCGGGATACGGTTCGTACAACAACCTTGCTTCTTTTCGACAAGCTCGAAACAAAGAATTAAGCGGCATCGGGATTGATGATCAGCCCACGAACCCGTTCTTTATCGATGAGGCAAATAGAAATTATCGCCTGAAAGCTGATAGTCCGGCAAAAGGGAAGGGGGAGCCTCTTCCGAAGGATGTAGCCGGCGCCATCGGTATTTCTTCAGGTGTTCCGGTAGACATAGGTGCTCTTATTTGGCCAGGATTATCTGACGCTCCCCCCGTGCAGAAACCGAAGAAACCCTGACGCGAGAGGTGAGCTGCATCTGCCATTATTTTTGTGAGGCTCTTTCACAACTGGCCTTTCTGATGGCTTGTTCATACATATCCAATAACATGTTGTAGTTTTTTTCTTTTGTATACTTCTCCTCGTAGACCCGCCGGGCATTCTCCCCCATACGGCGCAAGGCATCCGTGTGGTCCACCGCCCACCGAACCTTCTCTGCCAGATCCCCTGGATCACCAGCTCGAAAGAGCAGCCCCGTGTGCCCTTCCTCCACAATCTCCGCCATTGCCCCCAGGCGCGAAGCGATGACCGGCACGCCGCAGCCAAAGGCCTCGATCGCAACAAGCCCAAACGTCTCATACCACACCGACGGAAAAACCAAGAATTTCGCCCCCTTCATCAGTAACGTGACATCCGCAGGCGTCCGGCGTCCCAGAACTTCTACAGATTCCAGTTTCTCTTTTTGAACAAACGCCTGCACTTCGTCCAAGAGCGGCCCGTCGCCGACGATCTTAAGGGGAATTCCTTTCACACCTTGCCATACTCGCAACATTGTCCGCACACCCTTCTCCAGTGAGAGCCGCCCGACGAAAAGCGCGTAATGCCCATTCCCTTTGCGCAACCCAGGATCTGGATTCACGAAGTTAGGCTTCACGTGAATTTTCTCAGATGGAAGCCCACCCTCGATGAATTTTTGTCTACAAAACTCAGTGAGCGCGATGTAGATGTCCACGTGCTCTTGCCAGGTCTTAAGCCAACGGTGGACGGTAAGCATCCCAGCTACAATCGCAGTCTGGGAGCGGGACTCTCGATAGCAAGCGTACCATACCCCAGGCCAAGGAGGGGTCTTGCCCAAGCAGGCCTCGCACAGTTGTCCATCCCGAAACAACGTCGCCGCTGGACAAAGCAAACGATAATTATGCAGCGTTTGCACTACAGGTACTTTAGCCTCTCTGCAGGCAGAATAAGCCGAGGGGGAAATCAGAGGGAAGGTGTTGTGGAAGTGCACTACATCGAACTGGATATCGCGCAATATCTTTATGAGGCGACGCCGCGTGGAACGGGACCAGATGGCGCGCGCAGCAACGGCTGCGCCGCTCATCCCATTGATAAGCTGATTATCCTCTGTATATTCCACCACCTCGTGCCCATTCTCACGGAGAAGCGCTGATTCAGCCGCAAAGACCGCATCCTCACCACCAGAGTGCTGGTAATGGTTGTGAATAAGAAGAATGCGCATCAAAGATACACACTCACGCCAAATAGATCTTTCTTCTCCACTTCCTGTAGCGTTGCCCAGAAAGCAGGCCTAGTTCTTTGGACCCATTCAAGGAAGGCCGGGTTATTCTCTATGTCGTCCGCGACCACGATGGCCGGCCGGCCAAGATAAGGTGCGACGATCTGAAACTCCCAATTCATGTTCGTGTAAGTGTGCAAGCTGTCGTGGACGAAGAGGTCCACCCGTCCCAATTGGGATAACAGTCTCGGGAGTACCCGTTTGCTCGCTCCTCGGTGTAGTCGCCAGCGATGTTTCAAAGCTGGCGGGATCAGAATCCCAACAAAGCGGTCGGCATCGCGCCCCAGAGGTGGCAAGTCCACGCTGTGAAGAAGTCCGTAACCATTGACCTCTAGAGCCTTTAAGATAAAGGCTGAGGTCACGCCGTAGGCGACACCGGTTTCCAGGACAATGGCCGGCTTGGTTGCTCTGCAAGTCAAGTAACACAACCGTGCCAGGGAGAAATCCGCATTGTGAATAAGAGAGAAGGGGGCGTGGCAAAGGTTTTTCTGGACCTTGCAGCGCACCTCTTCTGTAATCTGAGCACAAGCGGGTTCGTCCGCTATGGCGCTAACTTTTTCGCCCAGCGACTGCTCCATACCAAGAAGAACTTCGTGCCACTGCTTCGTCTGGTACAGAGCCGGTCGAATCCACAGCCGCTCAAGGTGGACATTAAAGAATGTCAACACCCGGTCGTAGAATTCGAGCGGGCGCCTCGGGAGAAGCGATAGGAGCAAGGTCGCTTTACAAGCCGCCTTGCCAACGCCTAAGACCATCAACTTTTTTCCTCCGTGCTTACGACTGCACGTTCGCTACTCGGTGGCTGATGGTGGCTGAACCATAATTAGCTTCATAGACCTGTTCCCTGTAGGCCCGACGCAGCAGTTCAGCATATCCAAGCACCAAGAAAAAATTTGATGGAGGATGCCAGATAAGCTCGGATGTGAAGACCGAGCGGACAGAGAGCACGGCCAAAACCCCGATTGCTTCCACCTGCAAACGGTGCACCACCGTACCGTGCCTTACACGCGCAGCAAAATGCAACAGCACCATCCATACCCCTAAGAAAGCTCCTACGAAAGGCATCAGTCCGAGTAACCCGGTGCCGATTAAGACTTCCAACCAGGTGTTAAGGATGGAGGACCCAGCTGTTGCCCGTAAGTTTGCAATAACACCAAACCGCGCTCCCGCATAAGCGCCATAGCCAATAAGGGGCTGCTCTTTGAACAGGTCCCAGGCTAATTCCCACAATTGAACCCTACCCGACAGTGATTCAAATACCTTAGAAGTCTGCCCTCGCTGAAAAAA
>WNFH01002694.1_pt1 | contig 12483 bp, 10 predicted proteins | sample 5400411 | NCBI WGS metagenome assembly WNFH01 (sample SAMN13153347, study PRJNA577476) | soil metagenome | isolation source: 200 cm saprolite under Douglas fir tree site 2 hole 3 | place: USA:California | collected 2015-04-18
TTACGGCGCCGTGCGGGACTTTGGCCAGTCTGACCCGGCCTCAAGGTTCGTGGGCGACGGTAACGGTCCGCTCCTCCAGATCCCCCACACGGGCGTGATCTGGAAGATCTGCCCGACCGCGCAGGGAGAGGGCGAATAAGGAGGCGACACTTAGTAGCGGGTCCGGGCCCGCGGGGGCCGGGTCAACGCCCCCCCCGCGACTGCCCGTCGGCCTTCCGGCCCGCCCGTGCGAGGCCGGTGCGGTAAGCACGTGGTTCTCACGAAGCGCGTGCGCACCGTCCTGGAGGCGCTCCCTCACGGACCGCCGAGCACTTCGTTGTTCCGAAATCCGCGCACAGGAGAAGCCTGGCAGGAGACTCGGAAGGCTTTCCACAGAGCGCGTAAAGCGGCCGGACTCGATGGAGTCTGGTTCCACGATCTGCGCCGTAGAGCTTCGTCACGCGTGCGCGCAGGATCGGCGTTCCAGAGTCCTTGGTGAGGCGTATGTCGGGTCACCGTGAGCTGAGGCACCTCCGGGTGTCAAACGCCATTCGTATCGACACTGCTGACCTCGCCGTATTCATCGCTCGCGTTCGCCGTTCTCTCTAGTGACAGCCGAGCGGAGTGACAGAAGCGCGATGCCTGTAGGAGGGACGAATTGACAGCAATTGGGCAGGTTCAGGTCATGAGGGACCGAGGCCCACGTCGTAACCGCGCCATGAGCCGCCTGGCCCATCGACGATGAACACCATACCGTTGGCATAGCTGAAGCTGAAATGAGCATCAAAGCTGGTCCCGGCATTCAGAAGTTCGGTGGTGTCGACGCGGTTGCCGTCGGTATCCCAAGCGGAGAGCATGCGATTGCTGTAGGTCAGCCAATAGCCGCCTGCGGCAGCAATGCCGCGATTATTGGGGTAGGCGCTTTCTCCGAACATCGTCCCATAGCCCGACAAGGCCACGGTGCCAAGGAATGTCCCAGTGCTATCCCATTGAGATACGGTCCCGGCACTCATGGCAATGTATGCCGTTCGGTCGCTGTTCAAGACGACCGCCGATTGCACGTCTAAGGTTCCGCCGGAGAGCGTGACGAACGGCACGAACATGCCAGGCGCCGTTTGTTGATAAATGATGGGATCGGCGAACTGGCGGGCGTAGAGGTTGCCCGCGTCATCCGTGAAGATCGAGCGAATATCGAGGTTCGGAGCATAGGTCGCGAGGAGCGAGCCGACACTGTCATATTGCGCCAAGCGGAGCCCGAAAGTACCCCCGCCCGACGAAGACCAGTAGTTAATTCCATCGTTGGCGGCGGTCATCCGGGTCTGTTCAAGACTGGACGCGTCCATGAAAGTAAAACTGACCGCATAACTATCGTCGAAAATAACGTGTTGGCCTTTCGCCTTTCCTCCGCCAAAAGCCAGCACAAACGCCACAATCCAGAGATACGTGCGTGAGTACGCCATCGAAGGTTCTCCCCCCTGTAACCTGCCTTGTGCAAATGGAGCTGTGCCAACGACGCAGGAACCTTGGCACGAGGCAAATCTGATTCAGAAAAGATAGACGAGGGAATTCAATTTGACGACCATGTATGAATTCGGACAGATCGAGACCCTGTGGGGTCCGTCGAGTTTGTCGCGTCAGACGCAGCATCGGCGATCTTTCCGGAACACATAGGATGGACATCTCGAACGCCGTGGGTGTTGCCCCGCCGGACCTGACCGAGTTCATCGCCCGCTCTCGCGCGCGTTAGCCGAAGGTGGAAAACAGGCTAGAACGTTGCGAAGCGGGCAGCGGGACCAACTTCTTTTTGAACCGGAAGCGGGAAGACATGAAATGAGCAGCCCGGAGCTCGCGGCAACTTGCGGCCTGCCCTTGCGAAGGTTCCAGAGGGCGTTTCGCAAAACATTTAATGCATCGCCACACCAGTGGAGGCTTGCGGCGAAAGTCGAGCGTGCTCGGAAGATGATCGAACTCACCGCTCGATCACTACGGAAGATCGCATTAGCTCTTCACGCTGAATGATCTGCCCCTGACCCCCGAGTGGCTTAATGCGGTCCGGCTGGACGGTTTGACTGCTCGTTTCACGGTGTCGCAGTACCGGACAGGAAGCGGTCATCTATGGCGCACTGGGAACAACTCATCCCGACCTATCGTTGCGATGGCGTTCCCCGGTGCGTCTTGAGCGCCACTGCCAGAGCTGACCTGGGTCCATTTGAGATTCGATAGCACCCGGTCACTGGACCACGACGCTTTCACTTCCTAATTGCGGGGGCTGGATTTGAACCAGCGACCTTCGGGTTATAAGCCCGGGGTCGCGTATCGGGCAGACGGGCGTCATTGTTGGATTCTCCTGAAAGTTTCCGCCGTTGCGGGCCACTACTCAGTCCACGTAAGTCCAACGGAATTGACGTCAATCCCCCCTCCTTGACACGATTTGGACACAGTTCCAGCGGTGGGTGGTCCATGAGCTTTCTCCACCGCTGTCGATCCCGCATCGCTTCCACTACTTGCGAGTTTGTTTGCGGGGATCGTCCTTCGGGTCCGCGTACAGGATGTCGAAGGGCTTCTCCCCCCACGCGAGGAAGGTGCACGGCCGCGCGCACTTCGCCACGTAGCGCATTTGACCTGGGAGGAAGAAGTACCCGCCCTCCTCGATCGACTGCGGCGGGCCTCCATCGGGCTCGATGACCATCGAGCCCTTCGTCATCACGACGGCGACGTCGTTCGTATGCCAGTGCATCGGGACCACGAACCTGGCGGGAAAACGCCCGAAGAATGCGTAGGGACCCTCCTGCGGATCCCCGCGCACCACCGCCCCGTGGGCGCCGGGCGGAAGGGCGTCCTTCGGCTTCCACACGAACTGTGCGGGGTTGAAGATGGGAAAGCCAGGTGCGGCGGCCGAAAGCGCCAGGGTGCCGAGCACCGTGACAAGCCTCAATGCGGTCATGGTAACCTCCTGTCTCGGGGGAAACTGCATTTCGGCGTGAACTGTAGGGGGTCGAGAGGGGGCTAGTCCTTCCATCGCTCTTCCATTTCTCTTCCAAATTTCTTGCGATAAAGGCGAACGGTGCGCCCTGATTCAGTCGCAGAGGTCTTCGCGTTCGGCCAATATCGGCTGGACACGGGCCAGGGCGTCTTGCTGCGCCGCGGGGAGCCGGTGCCGCTCTTTCCCAAAGCGGTCCAGCTGCTCGCCGAACTGGTGCGCAACGCCGGCCGGGTCGTCCGCCGGGAGCAGCTCGTCGAGGCTTTGTGGCCCGATGTGGTCGTCGAGGAGGGCAACCTGGCGAAGCTCGTCTTCCTGCTCCGCAAGGAGCTTGGGGAAGATCTCATTCAGACCGTGCCTAAGCGCGGCTACCGCTTTTCCGGGCAACTCACGCCCCCGAGCCCCGTGCTGGATGCCAGTCCGGCGGTCGTCGCCGTGCTTCCCTTCGTGGATCTCAGTGAAGGCAGGACGGAAGGGAGCTTCTGCGAAGGCGTGAGCGAGGAAGTCCTCAACGCCCTCTCGCGTCGGCCCGGCACAAAGGTGGTCGCGCGGAGCTCCTCGTTCAAGTTCGGGGGCGATGCGCCGGATGCGAAGGAGATCGGGCGCAGGCTCTCCGCCTCGCTGCTCGTCGAAGGCAGCATCCGCAAGTCGGGCGGGCGGTTGCGCGTCACTGCTCGCCTCGTCGACGCAGGTACGGGATACCAGCGCTGGTCGCACGTGTTCGATCGGCCTGCGGAAGACGTCTTCGCCGTCCAGGACGAGATTGCACGGACAGTGGCGCGTTGCATCCATCCCGAGCTTCCCGAGCCGGATCTCCGGGCCCCGCGCGCCCTCGATCTCGAGACCTACGAGCTCTTCATGAAGGGTCGATACCATTGGAACCGGCGTCCCGGACCGGTGGTGTGGGAGGCGCTCAAGTGCTTCGAGAAGGTCATCGAGCGGGCGCCCCGCTACGCCGAGGCATGGGCGGCCATCGCGGACATCTATGCGACGCTGGGCTCGTGGGAGTCGGGAGTGCTCGAGCCAGCGGAGGCCGAGTCCAAGGCGCGGACGGCGGCGGCTCGGGCCCTGGAAATCGACCCTGATCTGGGAGAAGCGCACACCTCCCTCGCGTATGTTGCCATGCATCAAGGCCTAGACCTGCGCGCCGGCGAAGAGGGTTTCCGCCATGGACTGCGGCTCAATCCAAACTACGCGCCTGCGCACCACTGGTACTCGCACTGCCTGGCCGCGGCGGGATCTTTCGCGGAATCCCTGGCCCAGAGCCGGTTCGCGCTCGCGCTGGATCCAATGAACCTTCTGCTCAGCGTGCACCTCGCCTGGCACCATCACATGGCGCGCGAACCGTCGCTCACGCTCGAGCAGGCGGAGCGCGTCGTGGAAATGGATCGCAGCTACCACTGGGGCCACTACTTCGTGGGCTGGGGCGCGGAGGCCCTGGGTGAGACGGGCCGCGCAGTGGAAGCGATGCGCGAAGCCGTGCGCAGCTCTGGCGAGGATTCGGTCATGGTCGCGGGCCTGGCACGCGCTCACGCCGCCGCAGGCGATCGGCGCGAGGCGCAGGCGGCGCTGCGTGAGCTGGAGCGACGGCGCAAGGGCCGCGCGCTCTTTGCTTACGAGGAAGCAATCGTTCACCTGGCCTTGGGTGATCGCGGCCGCGCGCTGGGTCTGCTTGCGCAGGCGAAGGCCGACCGGTCGGGCTGGATGGCGTACCTGGCGGTCGATCCGCGCCTGGATCCTCTGCGGGGGGATCCGCGGTTCCAGGCATTACTCCCAGCCGGATGAGGCACGCGCCGATCGCCGATAGGGCGTGCGGAGTCGGTCGTCATGAGGATGATCGGCCACAAGACGCGCGCCGTGGTCGAGCGCAACAACGTGGTCGCCGAGGAAGACCTGCGCGATGCCGTTCAGCGAATTGAGGGCGCGCGTTTACATCAAAAAACTGTCAAAGCTTCCAAAGAGGATCTCGAAAGACTCAAAAACCCTCTCCGTAAGTGCGGAGAGGGTTTGAGTTTTCAAATTGCGGGGCTGGATTTGAACCAGCGATCTTCGGGTTATGAGGCCGGGGTCGCGCTGTTTGAGGTCCTCGAGAGAGGGCAGGCCGGTCACTGGCCGCCACAGCCGTTTTTGAGACGGGAAGCGCCGCGGTGCGAGGAGTTGGTGGTGGGATACGACTCGCTTGAGGTGTGAGACCAGAGGCCCCGTCGGGATTTGCCCCTACGTCCGTGGCCCCAGGCAGTCAAGGCCGAGAGGCTTGTGCGGACCGGTTTTGATATGCTGAGTCCCCTCCCAAACAGAGGCGGATCAACACAATTGTCACGAGTACTTTATGCACTCGTTTTAGGTCTTCTAAGCACCATGGAGGTCGTCATGCCATACAGGGCGGAGATCAGCAGAAAGAATCCCGGTTGTTTCCTCTTTCTCGTCGACCAGTCGGGGTCGATGGAAGACCCGTTCGGCGGCGAGAGCGGCCGCAAGAAGGCTGACGAGATGGCCACCATCCTCAACAAGCTGATCCACAACATCTCGTTGCGTTGTGCCAAGTCGGACGCCATCTACGACTACTTCCACGTCGGCGTCCTGGGCTACAGCGAAGACAAGTCAAAGCCCGCACTGGGCGGCAGCCTCGCTGGCAAGGAGCTGGTCCCCATCAGCGAGTTGGCCAACAACCCCCTTCGCATCGAAGACCGCACCAAGAAGCAGGACGACGGGGCCGGAGGGATCGTCGAACAGTCAGTGAAGTTCCCGGTCTGGTTCGATCCGACCTGGTCCGGAGGAACGCCGATGTGCGCCGCGCTGAAGGAGGCCCAGGGCGTCATCAAGAAGTGGTCCGCAGAGCACGCCAAGGGATTTCCGCCCATCGTCATCAACATCACCGACGGCGAATCCAGCGATGGCGATCCCGTAGCCGATGCCAAGGCGCTCACCGGCCTGGGTACCGACGACGGCCCGACGCTGTTGTTCAACGTCCACCTCTCCTCGACGGCCGGCGCGCCCATCGAGCTGCCTGGGAAGCCGGACGGGTTGCCCGACCAGTACGCCAAGCAGCTGTTCGAGATGTCCTCGGTGCTCACGCCGTTCATGGTCGGCCGGGCCCGGGAGTTGGGAATGGCGGTGGATGAGACCTCGCGAGGATTCGTGTTCAACGCTCAGCCGGTGCAGGTGATTCAGTTCCTCGACATCGGGACCCGGCCGGCCCAATTGCGGTGAGCTCGGGCTCTCCCTTCGCCATCGCCGCCTTCTGGTGCCAGAAGGCGGGCAACGCCGTCGAGGAGTACGAGGACGCCTGGTCGGTCCGGCGGGTGGGGGAAACCGCCGGCTGTCGCGTCGCCATCGCCGACGGGGCCACGGAGACCAGCTACTCGAAGATCTGGGCCACGCTGCTGGTGGAGAGTTATATCCGCGACTCGGTGACCGGCCCCGAGTTCTTCGACCGACTGGAGGCGGCGCGTCGACTCTGGCGCCAGCGCGCATTCAGAAACACCCGGCCCCTCCCTTGGTACGCGGCAGAGAAGGCGAAACAAGGGGCCTTCGCCACGTTTCTGGGCTTCGAGCTGAACGTCGCCGGCAAGGTATGGCGCGCCGTCGCGATCGGGGACTCCTGCATGTTCCAACTCGATGCGGCCAAGCAGGAGATGAGGGTGGTGCAAGCGTTCCCGCTCTCTCGTTCGACCGAGTTCGGAACCAGTCCGTACCTGGTGGGCTCCAATCCGGAAGGCGCAGCCACGGTCGGTGCCCATGCCGAAGTGTGTCAAGGTTCGCTGCGTCGCGACGACCTCATCCTGTTCGCGACCGACGCGTTGTCGGCGTGGCTTCTCCGGCGCGAAGAGGACGGGGCGTCGGCCTGGAAGGAAGCATGCGAGTCCATCGCCGAACAATCCGACTTCGAAGTCTTCGTCCAACGCGCCCGGGACGACGGGATGCGCAACGACGACGTGACGCTGCTGCGGGTGACCTTCCGCGGGTGAGCGGCCTGTAGAGACGACCGATGGCGACCTGGCCGGATCTGACTGAGTATCACGAGGCGCTGCAGCACCCCGCGAAATCGTTCGCGGACGCGGGATTGAAGCAGGCCAAGATCGAGCTCGATCGGTTCGGGATGCCGAAGCCGGCGACGGGCGGCAACGCGGTGGTCTACAAGGCCTCCGAGAGAGCCGAAACCTGGGCGGTGCGCTGCTTTTTGCGGCCCATCAGCGACCACGCCGAGCGCTACGCCGCCATTTCCAGGCATCTCGAAAAAGCCCGCTTGAGCTACGGGGCCCGGTTCCTTTTTCTCAAAGACGGCATTCTGGTGCGTGGGAATTGGTTCCCGGTCGTGAAGATGGCCTGGGTCGACGGCGATCTCTTCCACCGGTACATCGAGGATCACCTGAAGCAGCCTGCGGTCCTCGCGGGCCTCCGGAAAAAATGGCGGACCCTGGTCCGCGAGCTGGAAGCGGCGCGATTGGCTCACGGCGATCTCCAACACGGGAACATCCTGGTCCGAAAGGACAGCCTGGTCCTCGTCGACTACGACGGCATGTGGGTGCCGGCTTTGAACGGCCGTTCGGCGACGGAGATCGGGCATCGCTCCTACCAGCACCCCAAGCGCTCGGAGTCCGACTTCGGCCCCTACCTGGACCGCTTTCCCGCGCTGGTCATCTACCTCTCCCTCGCCGCTCTGGAGCACAACCCCAAGCTCTGGGACGACTACCACACCGGCGACAACCTACTGTTTGTCCGCGACGACTTCCGACAGGCGGGGAAGAGTCCCTTGTGGCAAGAGCTCGCCGCGATCCGGTCGGACGAGATCGCGCACCTCACCGGAACCCTCGCGGCGTGTCTGGAGAAGAGCCCCTCGGACGTTCCGGATCTCGAATCGATCCTCAAGCACTCGACCCGGCTCAAGCCCAAGGCGTTGCCTGCCGGACCGCCGGCCGGCAAGGCAGCTCCTCCGTCGGGGCTGCCCGCATGGCTCGCCTCGGGCGCCGCCTCGGCGCTGCCGATCAGCGACGTGGCTCGGCAGTGGAAGATCGTCTGGTCGAGGCCGGGGCAGCGGGTCGAGACTCGGTGGAAAGCGGGGACCCCTGCGCCGGCCGCCGTCAAGCCAACGCACACCCGTCGGAGCAGCGGCGGAGGCACGAAGGTCGCGATCATCGTGATAGGTCTCGCCATCGCTGCGATCGTGGCATCGCAGGGGGCCACGACTCCGGCTGGGATCATCGCGGGCGCGGCGATCGTGATCGCTCTCCTGTCGTCCGGCGCTCCCAGGAGCGCGGCCGCGAGCGATGACGACGAAGGGGACTCCAGCGCGGGGCGCGAAACCTTTCGCGTCTCCACGCCTGGCATGAAATCCAAAGTCTTCGCCATTCAAGCATCGGCCGACGGCAACGAAGTGGCAGTCGTGACCCAGAACGGCGAGTGCGGCACCTGGGAGGTCGCGCACGACAGTTTCCGAGCGACCACCGCGAAGATGCCGGGCTTTCAAATAGCGGCGATGGCCCAAAACGCGCCCAAGGCGGTGGTGGCCGGCGACAGCGAAGCGGCCGTTTGGAACCTCGCGCAGTGGCTCAAGACCGCATGCCCGGTGGATTCCTCGGGGAAAGTGGAGTCGGTCGCGCTCTCTCCGGACGGGTCGCAGGCGGCCCTGGGATACACCCGGTCTTTGATCGACGTCGTCGACGTCTCGCGGAGAAACGCCGTCACCAAGCTCAAGGGGCACGGCGGTCCCGTCACGGCCATCGCCTTCTCCGACGACGGTCACCTCATCTCTGGCAGCACGGCCGGCTCAGTGCATCTCTCCCGACCGTCGAAAGGCGAGAAGGTCGCGGACGGATTCATTCACACCGCGCGGATCTCCGCCGTGGCAGCTGCTCCCAAGGGCCTCTTCTTCGCTTCCGGCGACGAACAAGGCGCCGTCACCGTATGGAGTCCGAACCTCGCCCGCGTGTTCTCGGTGCCGCTGTCGCGAGCCGGGATCGCCTGCATCTGTTTCGTCGGCCAGGGAGAGCCGGTGGTAGCGGTGGGTTGCAATGACGGCAGCGTGAAGATCCTCAACGTGTGGACCGGCAGGATCCTGGCGAATCATCAACTTGGCAAAGCGCCGGTCACGGCTTTGGCTCCTGCACGCAAGCGGCCCGGCCTCGCGGCCGGCACCGCCGACGGGCGCGTGTGCCTGCTTGCCATCAGCTGAGACGCCACTCTGGCGCCGAACTCGAGCAACATCAACAGGCGACCGTTGACGTGGCTTCCTCCGCTTGTCCAGCGCGCCAAGGTGGAAGTCTACGCCAAGGCCGAGGGCTTCGAGAGCGCGGAGGACCCGGCTTTTTCAACAAGGGTTTTCAAATGCTCGAGGACCGCAAGGCCGATTTCCTTCCGCCTCTCAAGCTCGAGGCCCTGATTATTCCCTCCGCCAATGGCGAGCATCGGACAACGGACCAAACGCTTCCGATGTTTCACCAGGACTGCGACCGAGTTGGCCTCCGACGGCGGCGTCAATACGACTCGCGCCGCACGTTCATCAGCCTGAGCCAAGCGGACCGGGCGCGGAAAGATATCCTCCGCTGGGTGACGCACGGGGCGACCGGCGATATCGTGGACCTCTACACGACGCTGCCCTGGGGCGCCTCTCTGCGCCGAGGTTGAGAAGCTGAGCATCGAGCTGCGGGAAGGCCGAGTCTTAGAGTTCCGCCAGCTTGCAGCCGTCGCGTGTGACAGTCCGTGTGACAGTCGCTCCGAGGCCAACGAAAAGCCCCCTCGCAAGTTCGCGAGAGGGCTTGGCATTTCAGAGTTGCGGGGGCTGGATTTGAACCAGCGACCTTCGGGTTATGAGAGCTGAGAGGTAGTTTTCCCAAGTGGGCGTCGCGCAAGCGGTTTCGTTTCAGAATCAAGGACTTCCACGGCAGTTGACGTTGCCGCGAGTGGCCTCGAGTTGACGCCATTCTCCGCTATTTACGGCAAGAAACCGTCAAGGTTTGAGTGTTGCTGGCAACCCGATGGCCACGCCACGTGCCGGCGTCAGCGCGTCGCCGACAAACTCAACTTCGCGATCCACGTCAGCCACTTCCCGCCCGGCACGAGCAAGTGGAACGAGGTCGGGCACCGACTGTTCTCCTTCATCTCGATCAACTGGCGCCGCCGGCCGCTCTGGACCTACGAAACGATCATCCACCTCATCGGCAACACGACCAACCGCTGCGGGCTCGTTGTGCGCGCGCGCCTCGATCGTCCCAGCTATCCCACCGACAAGAAGGTCTCCTCCAAGGGGCTTCGCGAGCTGAAGATCGAGAGAGACGACTTCCACGGTGATCGCGTTCGCGCCGGCGGGTGAGTTCGGTGCACGAGCGCCGAGCTTCCGCTTGCTGTTCGGGGCCGCATCCGAACTTCCACAGGTTTCGCCGCCCCCGGCTGAGCAACTGATTGGTCTCGCATGGCTCCACGCGGTCCACGCTCGCGCCTGCATCGCCCGAGGCAAGCTGTGGCAGGCGGAATACATGGTCAGCGGGCTGCGGGATCACGTTCTCTCGCTCGCGTGCCTGCGACACGGCCTTCCCGCGGCCGGCCCAAAGCCGAGGGATGGACCGTCTACCCGCGGAGGTGACGGCGCCGCTTCAGGCCGCGCTCGTTCGGCACTTGGATGCGGAGGAGTTGCGCGAGCGCTCCGCGTCGGAGTAGAGGCACTGCTCACCGAGGCTCGGAGGGTGAACGAAACGCTCGCGACCCGTCTCCGCGAAGTGCTCACGGACCTTGTTGCGACATGCTGACGCAGTCAAGACGGGTGGTTCCTGTCGATGGTCAGGTCGTTTGACTCAGTTCTTTACCGCGACAGTTGGCTTACATGTTTCGGTACTGCTTCCATCAAGAGTGCGAGAGCCTTTTTGAAGCCAGTCGATCCCGCGGTACTCCCCTTAAAGTGTCCGAGGCGCACCACGACGAGCTCGTGCGAGGGGATGATCAGCACATTCTGACCGCCCGCCCCGTTCATGGAGTACGCCTCCTTTGGAACAGGAAGCGCGCCGTCCCCGTTTATCCAAAAGAAGCCGCCATAAATGGGACGGTTGTCGGCCTTCCATGCCGGGGCCAACGTGCTGACGACCTTCACAAAACCTTCGGGCAAAATACGCTTGCCGTTCCAAACGCCGTCCTGAAGATAAAGGTTCCCGAGCCGCGCCCAATCCCGAGCCGACATAAAGTCGTACCCCTGGGTGAGAAAATTTCCAAATGGATCGGTTTCGATCACCATCGTCCGGATGCCGATCTTGTCAAACAGTGCGCGCTGCGGAAACGACAAGTACTCTTCGTGGCGTTTCTCAACAGCCAGACGAATCAAGTAGTTGATCAGCACCGGGTCGGTGTTGTGATAGCGACCCACGCTGCCAGGCGGCCACTGCAGCGGGCGAGTCGCAGCGTAATGGAACGCGTTGATACGGCCGGTGTACAGATACACATGGTCAGGATAGGTGCCCTTCGGATCGTAGTCGGGGTCCTGGGGCGCTTTGATCCGCAATCCGCTCGACATATTCAGAAGATCGGCGATCCGAATTTTCGCGTGTGGATCGTTTTCGCCTTGCCATTCCGGAATCGGCGCCGGCTGTGACAGCTGATAGACGCCGTCCTTGATGAGAATTCCAAGCAGCGTTGCGGTCACACTTTTGCCCATCGACCAGCTCTCGAGGGGCGTACGCACCGTAACGCCTTGGCCGTATCGCTCGCCGATCAACCGGCCTCTCCAGGTCACCACGAAGGCAGCAGTCATCTCGGCGGACGACTCGAACGCCGCATCCACCGCCTGCTTCACTTTGTTCAGGTCGAGTTCTGGCGCGAACGAATTCTTGGGCAGCAGGTCCCCCATCGGCCAAGGCTGTGTCGAGGGGTCCGGAAGCTTGCTCTTGACTTGGACCGGAGTGAAGCTCACCGAGCTTTGCCCAGCTGGAAGTGTCACGCAGCCCTGGCTGCCAAGGTACTTAGCTGTCAGCGCCACGCCATTCGGAAGGCCGACGTGGACCACCTTGGCGGCCCAATCGATCACCGGTTTGCCGACTTTTGCGCGCTCTGCGTAAGGACTCGTAAAATAGCCCACGTTCTCCGCTGCGAAGTCAGGGTCAAGGCCGGTGACGAACACTGCCGAACACATGATTTTCGCAAAGCCAGACGTGTGATGCTCGAGCGGATCTCCCGGCGGTGGCACATAGGGCGTGTTGAGTTCCAGCGACTTGGCGCGAGCGATGAGCACCTCGCGCGGTGAAACCGTCGATTGTTGCGCAGCGGGTGATCCGCCATCCGTCGCCAGCTTATCTGTCTGCGGCGCTCCCACCGCCGCCAGCACAGCTGCGGATAGGGTTGCGAGCACGATGCCATTGATCTTCATGGGAGACTCCCTAAACATCGTGGTGGCGGTACCTGGTTGAGCTTCAGTTCGCGACGCCACTCCCAATCACTCGGCTGCGCCTTATACAACGGCGCGAGGGTCCAGTGAAGATGCCCGTACTGCGGCTCCAGGTTCGAAACTGCCTCATGAACTCCGCCGACCTTCGGGTCGGAAACCC
>WNFH01002698.1_pt1 | contig 12475 bp, 12 predicted proteins | sample 5400411 | NCBI WGS metagenome assembly WNFH01 (sample SAMN13153347, study PRJNA577476) | soil metagenome | isolation source: 200 cm saprolite under Douglas fir tree site 2 hole 3 | place: USA:California | collected 2015-04-18
TGCCGAATTCGAGAGCGCAGGACCTCATATCGCTCCTCTCGCTGACTGCCGCCAATGATCTCTCCGATGCGCGGTACCAGCACATCCATTGCCCGAACCGTCCGCTCATCTTCATTCATTCGCATGTAGAAGGCTTTGATTTCTTTTGGATAATCCGTCACCACCATAGGTTTCTTGAACACTTCCTCGGTCAAGAAGCGTTCGTGCTCGCTTTGAAGATCACATCCCCAATAAACCGGGAACTGCCATTCCCTTCCTTTGCGGGCTGCGTCTTCCAGAACGCTGACGGCGTCGGTGTAGGTCACGTGGGCGAAGTCGCTCGTCCCAACATTCTCAAGCGTAGCTAACAACCCATTGTCGATGCGTTTATCGAAGAATTCCAGATCCAGGCGGCAGCTATTCAGAACTCCGGTTATGAGAAATTTCAAGAATTCCACGGCCAGGCGGCGACAGTCCTCCAAATCGCAAAACGCCATTTCCGGCTCGATCATCCAAAACTCTGCAAGGTGCCGCGGTGTCGTCGACTTTTCCGCGCGAAAACATGGGCCGAAAGTATAAACATTTGAAAAAGCAAGTGCGGCCATCTCGGCTTGCAACTGGCCGCTCACTGTGAGGAAGGCTGCCTTGCCAAAAAAGTCTTGCGAATAATCCACCTGGCCACTGCTGTTTCTGGGGACATTCAGCAAATCCAGCGTGGTCACGCCGAACATGGTCCCTGCCCCCTCCGCATCTGATGTCGTAATGATCGGTGAATGGAAGTAAATGAAGCCCCGCTCTTGAAAGAATTGATGAATGAGAAGTGACAAGACACTTCTCACGCGAAAGACAGAACTAAGAGTATTACTGCGAGGGCGCAGGTGCGCTATCTCTCGCAGGAACTCCATGGTATGGCCCTTTTTTTGTAGCGGGTACGTAGCGGGATCGGCGTGGCCATAGACCTTGACTTCGCTCGCCCTCAGTTCCACTGCTTGCCCTGCACCCTTCGATGGCACCAACACTCCAGTAATTGCCACGGAAGAGCCTGTGGTTAGAGCAGATAAGACACCATCGGGCACGGTTCCAGCCTCGATCACGACCTGCAGGTCTTTTGCTGAGGAGCCGTCTTGTAACTGAACGAAATGGATCCCTTTGCTATCACGTCTCGTCTTCACCCAACCCAGGGCCGTAAGTCGCGCTCCGGGCTGCTTAGCTAAGATGTCCTTGACGTAATTGCCATTCTCAATCAATTCGCACCCCTACATCATTCTGATCATCATCCGGCATCGCCCTACCCGCGACTTTTGCGCAGCATCTCCCAAGAACCGCTCTGACTGTTTCCCCATCGCAGGTGGTGGCGTAACACGGGTCAGGGGGACAAGCGGTTCATATCGCGTGGGAACAACGTTGTCTCTCGCAAATTCTGCGTTCCCAATAACTGCATAAGGAAACGCTCCAAACCAATTGCGAAACCACCGTGGGGCGGCATGCCGAATCTAAAAGCCTGGAGATAACCTTCGAACGGTTCGAGAGGAAGATTACGATCCCGTAACGCTCGGACGTAATCTTCATAGCGATGGAGACGTTGTCCGCCGGTCACCAACTCAACTCCTCGAAAGAGCAGGTCGAAGCCATTCGCGTATGCAGGGTCGGCTGGGTTAGGGTGTGTGTAAAATGGCCGTTTGCTCATGGGGTATCCGGTTACAAAGAGAAAATCTGAATTGAAGGTCTCCAAAGCCCACTCCGCAAGCCACCGTTCGTGCTGTGGCGTCAGGTCCGGTTCGTTCTGACAGTCCTCGCCATGCCGCTCAAGGATCAACTTCTGAGCATCCGGGAAATAAATACTGGGAAACTTTTCCGGCATCTGCGGCATTTTCACTTCCAGCAATGAGAGTTCGTGACTGCACTGCTGGCGCAAGTAAGCCATCATCGAGTGAATGAGCTCACCCAACAGGTTCATCACCGTAGTGTGATCTTGCACAAAGCCCAACTCGACGTCCAAGCTTATGTACTCATTCAAATGCCGGCTGGTGGAATGCGGCTCTGCCCGGAAAACGGGACCCACCTCGTAAACCCGTTCGAAAACGCCGACCATAATTTGCTTGTAAAACTGGGGGCTCTGAGCCAGATAGGCATTCCGGCCGAAGTAGTCCAGTTTGAAAACGTTGGCTCCGCTTTCGGTTGCGGACTCGACAATCTTTGGACTAGTGATTTCCGTAAATCCGTTTTTCGAAAGGTGGTCCCGGAACGCTTTCATCAGCGCGGCAGAAAGTCTAAAAGTCGCCTGCTTCAGCGGGTGCCGCAGCCCAAATGCGGCGTTATCCAGAAAGGTGTCGAGATTTGCATTCAGGACGGCCTTGTTTATGGTGAACGGTGCTACGACTTCCACCCGAGATAGCAGCTCAATCCGAGGTTTATGCAGTTCAAAACCGCCCGGAGCATTCTTCTCCGCGACCACGGTGCCCTCAATCCCAAGCACGCTCTCATCCTGCAATTGGTTCAGCAATTTGAGATCGTCTTGAGAATCGACGATGACTTGTGCGATACCCGAGACATCCCGCAGCAACAAGAACGCGAACTTACCCAGGCGGCGCACGTTATGCATCCAGCCTGCGATTCGAATTTCCTCCCCGACATGTGACCGGAGATCTCTGGCGTACACTCTTTCCATGATTGCGCTCACTTGGGACTCAGGTTGGCGATGGCCTGCCGCCGTTCTTCTGGGCGCTGACCTCCCGATCAATAAACGTATCTCGTTGAATTGACGGCCCTGAACCCACTCAAAAGCAAGATTGTCATCGTAGCACAAGGTTGCAGGCGATGGCGGAGTTGCTGTGCATGATGGGCGATACGCAGCGCGCGCTTCATCGGAGTTCCCGTCGTTAGAGGAGATTTCGCTGCTGGTGTGGTTGGCGACGAACACTGAGGGGATTGGAACGGGATCAACCGAAACCGAAGTTGCTCTTCTTTGATGACGGTTCCGAGTGCGCGAGTCAAGAACATGGACCAGTGCCCATGTCAAAACGCTGCTCTAGTTGATATCGCTTCATATTGGAAAGGATAGACGACAAGAACACTTCACGAACGCAGCGCCACAATTTACGTCACAGTCAGGAGATGCTGCAGCAGGGGGTTGTTGATTTAATTTGGCTGCCCCCCAGGGATTCGAACCCCGATATGCTGATCCAGAGTCAGCTGTCCTGCCGTTGAACGAGGGGGCAGCGAGTGGTTGGACGGCGGATTTTCAGCACCAACAGCTGCAGTTTTGATTCTATGGGCTGTGCGGGTTGTGGTCAACACGCACGACGGGTGGCCCACACGATCATCAATTCCGCCTTGAATGAGGGGTCGCGCAGCCTGAGACCTAACAAGCCGCGCCTCTTCGCAGAAAATGGCTTCAGGAGAGTGGTTGCTCGCGACGTCCCAGCCGGACGGCGTCTATTTGGCCACTTTCCACCAATCGGCAGGCTCTTCTATGTCTGGCCGCGGTAGAATGTCTTTTTGCTCGTCTTCCAGTTCGTCTTGCAGAAGGAGATTTTATGGTTACGGCCATCGGTAGTGTGAGCCCGCTGACCAACGACTACGCGGAAATCGTGCGCCGTCCGCTTGAGGCCGATCAATGTGCGCTGGTTGTTGTGGATATTCAGGAAAAGCTCCTGCCACCCATCTTCCAGAAGGAACAACTGATCAAGAACTCGCAACTGTTGATCCGGCTGGCGGGCAGCTTGAAGATCCCCACGCTCATGACCACCCAGTACGCCAAAGGGCTGGGCGGCACGGTGCCGGAGATCGCTTCCCTGCTGCCGGAAACGCAGGCCATCGACAAGCAGATGTTCTCCTGTTTCGGCAGCGACGTTTTCTGCTCCCTGCTGAAGCGCGTGCCCGGCAACCGCAACACGGTTCTGCTGTGCGGAATGGAAAGCCACGTCTGCGTGATGCAGACGGCGTTGGGCGCCCTGCGCGAAGGCTATCTCGTACATGTAGCTTCTGATGCAGTGAGTTCGCGCACGGAGTGGAACTGGAAGATAGGCCTGGAACGGATGCGGGCTGCCGGCGCCGTCATCTCTTCGGCCGAGATGATGATCTACGAATTGCTGCGCTCTTCGGGCGCGCCGGCGTTCAAGGAATTGCTGCCATATCTGAAGCAGTAGCACGACTCAACTAATGCCGCTGTGTCTTTCCTACCCCGAGTAGGTTGACAAGCGTAGGATTCGTGTCAGGGCATGCTTTCAGGCATGCCGAAACGATAACAGCTCACGAGGCCGCGCCGATCCGGCGCAACAACCCTCACAGCGGCTAAAGCCTTAGTCCCTTGAGCCTTTTTTCGGCACGGCTAAAGCCATGCCCTGACACAGAGCACTGGCACGGACATCAGGATCCGTAACCAGGCTCTTGAGCGAAGCATTGATCGGGTTCTTCATATTTAGGACAGTATCCGCTGGGCGCTCTGCTTGACCCGCACAACCGTAATTTTCGCAAATCCTTCCTCGAAGGTGGGCTGACGCAGCTTGGCCGCCATGCGGCGCATCACGTCCTCGGAAACGACCCGCTGACGGCGCTGATTGCGCTCCAGGCAGACTTCCACCGGCACGTCAAAGAAGACGGCGTGCACTTCATATCCGTAATCCTTGGCCAGCTTGATCCAGCTATGGCGCTCGTTGGGGGTGAGGTTGGTCGCGTCCACGTAGTTCATGGGACGGCGCGCGATCAGCCGCGCCTTCAGCATGGAACGCAGGTTGGAAAAGATCAGATCCTGGAAGCGCTGCTCGGTGGGATCGTCGAACAGGAGCGAGCGCAGCATGTCGCTGGAAAGTGGATTGATGTTGTGCCGCTTGAACCAGGAGCTTTTGCCGGATCCGGGAAGGCCGATTGCCAGGACCACTACACCTTTTGGGGCACGCGGAGTGGCTGCACTGGGCGGAGCGGGTGCCGGAGTTTTCGGGGCACGCACTCCTGGCGCAGTGACAACGGCCGAGGCACTCTCTTGCGGGGAAGGTTGGGCAGGCGCTGCGCTCCGCGGTACGGATTCCCCCGGCTGAGTTCCACCGCGACCCCGACCCCTGCCGCCCCTGCCCCGACGACGGCGGCGGCGAGGCGCACTTGCATTCTTGCCCTGCGGCTGCGGCAGGGCTGACGTCGGCTGCGATGTTTCCCGCGGTTCTTCGCTTTCGGGTTCGGGCTCAGGCTCGGACTCAGGTTCGGGCTCGCGCATTTTTTGCGGAGGCGCCGGGGCCTCCGTATCAAAGTATGCTGGCTGCAGCGGAGCCGGCGTAGCCTCGCCTTTGCCCTTTTCGTCCGGAGCTTTCTTGCGGCGCTTCAAGCGCTCGCGCATCCATTTGCGCATGTCTGGCTTGTAACACACCGAGACACCCTGGGGCAATGAGTACGGGGAACGCGTACCAAAGCCGACAAAGAGTCCGTGTGGCGCGGACACTCCCGTCCGCGACTTGAATTCAGTGATTTGTGCGACGAGGCACATGCTCGCGCCAGCTGCGGACAGGAGTGTCCGCGCCACACTACGTATCCGTACAATATCTCCATGTCCAATCCGATCCCACGCGAAATTCAGGGCCGGAAATACATTTCCCTGGCCACGTTCCGCAAAAACGGTGTTGCGGTTTACACCCCGGTGTGGTTTGGCGAAGAAGACGGCAAACTCTACGTGATGACGCGCAGCGACTCGGGCAAGTACAAGCGTATCCGCAATAATGCCCAGGTCCGCCTTGCGCCCTGTACGCAGAGGGGCAGAATCACGGGCCCGGAGTGTGCCGCGACGGCACGCATCCTTCCTGCGGAGGACTGGCCGCGTGCCCGAAAGGCTATCGAGCGGAAATATTGGCTGGCTCGGGTGCCGTTCGTGTGGAGCAAGCTGAATGTGTACGTAGAGGTTGAAATGCAAATCTGAGCGGCGTCTAATTTGCCGCCTGCTCCATTCCCCTGTTACCATTTTGTATTCACCCTCGGCCCCGCGATTTTTCTGCAAGCATGTCTTCATCATCTCTTCGGAGGCAACATGGCAATTAAAGTTGGCATCAACGGCTTCGGACGCATCGGGCGCAATGTGCTGCGCGCCTCGTTGAACGATCCCAATATTGAATTCGTCGCGGTCAATGATCTCACCGACCCTAAAACGCTGGCCCATCTGCTGAAATACGACTCCATTCTCGGCAACCTGCACAACAAGATTTCCGCCGGTGCCGACTGCATCTCGGTGGACCACAAAACTTTCAAGGTTTTCGCGGACAAAGACCCGGCCAAGCTGCCCTGGGAGTCGGTCGGCGCCCAAGTGGTGCTGGAGTCGACCGGCCGCTTCACGGATGCCAACGACGCCAAGAAGCACCTGCGCGGGCCGGTGAAGAAGGTCATCATCTCTGCCCCCGCGAAGAACGAAGACGTCACTATTGTTCTGGGCGTGAATCATCAGGTCTACGATGCGGCCAAGCATCACATCATTTCGAACGCATCCTGTACGACCAACTGCCTGGCGCCGATCGCAAAAGTGGTCCATGACAGCTTCAAGATCGTCAGCGGCACCATGACCACCATCCATTCCTACACCAATGACCAGGTGATCCTGGACTTTCCGCACAAGGATCTGAGGCGGGCGCGGGCGGCGGCGGTCTCCATGATTCCGACTTCGACCGGCGCGGCCAAGGCGCTGCACCTGGTGATCCCTGAATTGAAAGGAAAACTCGACGGGTTCGCCATGCGTGTGCCCACGCCCAACGTTTCAGTGGTAGACCTGGTCGCGTTCGTGGAAAAGAAAACCACGGCGGAGGAAGTGAACGCGGCGATGAAGAAAGCTTCCGAGAACGCCCCGTTGAAAGGCTATCTCGGATATGAGCAGGAGGAGTTAGTCTCCATCGATTATCGCGGCGATGCACGTTCTTCCATCGTGGACGCGCCTATGACCCGCGTGGTTGCGGGCAATTGCGTCAAGGTGATCTCGTGGTACGACAACGAGTGGGGCTACTCTTGCCGGGTCCGCGACCTGATCAACTACATCGGAAGTAAAGGACTGTAAGAACTATTGTGGCGCGGGCGCGCTGGTGCCTGCTTTGATGAACAATGAGGAAGCTCGCGTCGCGCATTACTGTCTGGCGCACTCCGCGCGCCAGACGCGCGGTCGCTCGCCCAGGTCCTTCGCTCGGCAAAGGGCGTCTCGCTCAGGATGACAATCATAAGGAGATAGAGTCGAAGGGTTACGCCATGTCCAAGCTTTCCATTCGCGACCTTCCGCTGAACGATCACCACATTTTCATGCGCGTGGATTTCAATGTCCCCCTCGAAGACGGACGGGTGATGGACGACACCCGCATCCGCGAGACCTTGCCGACGATCGAGTACGCGCTGCGGCACGGGGCGCGGCTCATTCTGGCTTCGCATCTTGGCCGCCCCAAGGGAAAACCCAATCCCAAGATGAGCCTCAAGCCTGTGGCCGAGCGCTTGCGAATGCTGCTCGACAAAGAACTGGCGCGTGGTGAAAACGTGGGATTCTCGCCCGATTGCATCGGCTTTGAAGCCACGGAGATGGCGGGGAAGCTGGAAAAGGGCCAGACCCTGCTTTTGGAGAATCTGCGCTTCCACCCGGAAGAAGAAGCTAACGACGAGCATTTTTCCAGGCAGCTCGCCAGCCTCGCGGAATTTTACGTGAATGACGCCTTCGGCACCGCGCATCGCGCCCATGCCTCGACCGTGGGCATCACCAAGTTTGTGCGGAAATCCGCCGCCGGCCTGCTGATGGAAAAGGAGTTGGAGTATCTGGGCAAGGCGCTGCGGCATCCCGAGAAGCCGTTCATTGCCATCCTGGGCGGCGCCAAAGTCAGCGACAAAATCGGGGTTATTCAGAACCTGATGAGCAAGGTCGACGCTCTCATTGTCGGCGGTGGGATGGCCTACACCTTCCTCAAGGCCCGCGGCGAGCCGGTTGGTAAATCGCTGGTCGAGGAAGACAAGGTTGATCTGGCACGCCAGCTATTGCGCGACGCCAAAACCCACAAGCTGAAATTTCTCTTGCCGATGGACCACATCGTGGCCGACAAGATTGACGCCAACGCGGCAGTGCAGACCGTAAACAGCTGCCATGCGATTCCGGCGAACATGATGGCGCTGGACATCGGTCCAAAAACGATTGAAACGTTCTCGGATGAAATTTCCCGCGCCCGCACCATCGTGTGGAATGGCCCCATGGGCGTGTTTGAGGTCGCGCCCTTCGCGAAGGGGACTTTTAAAATTGCTCAGGCCGTGGCGGAGAATGTTGGGGCGATATCGATCGTAGGCGGAGGCGATTCGGTGTCGGCCGTGCAAGCCGCGGGCGTGGCGGACAAGATCACACACATCTCCACCGGTGGCGGGGCATCGCTCGAATTTCTGGAAGGCAAGAAGCTGCCGGGCGTAGAAGCGCTCACCAACAAGTAACCCCCTTTTTACTCGTTCGTGATTCGCGTTTGCGATTATCATCCTGGGCGGAAGTTCAAGTGCGCGAGGACATGCTTCTGGCCGATATCCAAATGGATCTGCCGCGCGACAAGGACTATAGCGTAACGATCCAGGTCGGCGATCCCGATCACGTTCGTTTGGAGCGTGGTGACATTACCCAGTACCCTGTAGATGCGATCGTCAACGCCGCCAATTCCGAATTGTTGCCTGGCGGCGGTGTGTGTGGTGCGATCCACCGCGCGGGTGGTTCGGGGATCGCGGAGGCGTGCCGTCGTATTCGTTCTGAACGCGGACCAATTCCACCGGGTCAAGCGGTCGCGACCACAGCCGGCCGGCTTGAGGCCAAGTACGTGATCCATGCTGTCGGCCCAGTCTGGCATGGCGGGGACCACGGCGAAGCTGAAATTCTCGCGAATTGCTATCGCGAATCGATGCGCGTGGCTGATGAATTGAATCTGCACAGCATTGCCTTTCCCGCAATCTCTACTGGTATCTTCGGATATCCGGTGGAACAAGCGGCCTGGGTAGCTGTTCCAACCCTGGTCGAGAATCTGCAGCAGGCCAAGCACCTGGTATTGGTGATTGTCGTGCTGTTCGACAAGTCAACTCTCGATGCATTCGCCTCTGCCGCCACGGCCCAGCGAAATGCCGGATATAAGGTCGAAATCGCAGCCTATGACTAGAAAAAAACTGATCGCTGCCAACTGGAAGATGTACAAGACACCCGACCAGGCGCGGGAGTTTTTCCGCGAGTTCCTGCCTCTGGTCGCGGGCCACACGCGCGACGAAATAGTGGTCTGCCCGCCGTCCATCGACCTCTGTGCCGCGGTAGAAGCGGTGAAGGGATCTAAGGTGGCAATCGGCGCCCAAAACCTGCACTGGGAAAAAGAGGGCGCCTATACGGGCGAAATCTGTCCCAGCATGCTGTTGGCGATCGGCTGCACGCACGCCATCATTGGCCACTCCGAACGCCGGCAGTATTTCGGCGAAACCGATGATGTGGTCAATTTCAAGCTCAAAGCGGCGCTGGAGGCTGGACTCACGCCCATCGTCTGCGTGGGCGAAGTGCTGGAAGAGCGTGAAGCCGGCCTGACGGAAGACGTGCTGCGCCGCCAGTGCCTGCGTGCCTTCCACGCCATCTCCGCCAAAAAAGTCGGCAAGCTGGTGGTCGCTTACGAGCCGGTCTGGGCGATCGGAACCGGCAAGACGGCCACGCCGCAGCTGGCTGCTGCAGCCCACCTGCTGATCCGCGGCGAGGCCGCCAAAGCGTTTGGCCAGGGAGTCGCCGATAACTTGCGCATTCTATACGGTGGATCGGTGAAGCCGGAGAACGCTAAGGCGCTCATGGCGGAAGAAGAGATCGATGGCGCCTTGGTCGGCGGTGCCAGCCTGGACCCGAAGTCGTTTGCGGCTATCGTGACGTATTGATCGCCACAGAGCCTCCGAGACACCGAGCGAATGGGTTTTCAATTGTCGATTGAAAATCTTCCTCATCTCTGGGCCTCTGTGTCTCCGTGGCAAAACCAGCGTTTTGTTATAATCAAGCGTAATTCAGCGGAAGTGGTGGAACTGGCAGACACACCATCTTGAGGGGGTGGCGCCGAAAGGCGTGGGGGTTCAAATCCCCCCTTCCGCACCATGCACTCATTCCCCCGGTGGAAAGATGGCCGGGGCAGTTCCGCCACAAACTGATCCAACTGGCAACCGAAAATTCGCCATGATTACACTGATCACGATTGTTCACATCATCGTTTCCTTCTTCCTCATCATCGTGGTGCTGCTGCAGAGCGGGAAGAGCGGCGACATCGCCGCCGCGTTCGGCGGCATGGGCAGCCAGACTGCTTTCGGCCCGCGAGGGGCAGCCACCGCCTTGTCCAAGGCAACCACCTGGTCAGCTGTAATGTTTATGGTGACTTCGATCACGCTGTCGATCTTTGCCTCGCGCCGATCGGGTCCGAGCTCGGTGTTGCAGAACGTCAAACCCTCTCAGACCAAGTCGCAGCCGGCCACTCCGGCGCAGCCGCCGACCACTCCGGCGCAGCCGCCGGCACCGGCGCAACAGAAATAGTGGTCAGTCGCTGGTCGTTGGTCGTTGGTCTTTGGCCTTTAGCCCAAAGGTCTCGAAGGACGGTGATAAGGCTACAGGGGTTTGGCCAACGACTAACGACCATCGGCCAACGGCCAATCCATGATTCACGAAATCCTTTCCGTCGGCCCGCTGCAGTGCAATTGCTCCGTCATTGGTGACGAGAGTACGCGCGAAGCGATGGTGATTGATCCCGGCGACGATATCGAGGACGTCCTCGCCCTCATCCGCAAGCACAACCTTCAGGTCAAACAGATCGTCATAACCCACGCGCACATTGATCACGTCGGCGGTGCCATGAAGCTACGGGCCGCCACCGGAGCGCCCATCCTGCTCAACCAGAACGACTATGCTTTGCTCCAGATGCTTGATATGCAGGCCGCATGGATCGGCATGGCATCTCCGGGCAAAGTGGAGATCGACCAGAGTATCGGCCAGGCCGACACGGTTCGAGCCGGTTCCCTCACCGCAGATGTAATTCACACACCCGGCCACACCGAGGGCAGCGTTTGTCTCTATTTTCCGGCTGAGAAGAAACTGATCGCGGGCGACACCCTGTTCGCGGGAAGCATCGGCCGCACCGACCTGCCCGGCGGCTCGTTCCGGAAGATCATCAACTCACTGCACGAAAAGGTGCTGGCACTGCCCGATGACACCATCGTTGTTCCCGGCCACGGAGAGGTGACGACAATCGGCGACGAGCGCGAGAACAATCCGTTCCTGGTAAAAGGGTAGAATTTGGGTCAGCCGGCTCACGGATGGACGACGCGGCAGACTTGCGTTGACACAAAGCACTCCGTGGGAGTAAGAACTCTGGGCATTTGGAATTAGACATGCACCGCTCCCTCCCAGCGATTCTGTATTTGCTCGCCGCGTTTCCCCTGGCAAGCTTCTCTCAGCAAACCACCGGCGGCGACTTCACACCGCTTCTTCTGCCGGGCTTGGGGAAACACCACCACCCGATCTCCACTAGGAATCCAGAAGCACAGAAATACTTTGATCAGGGGCTGATGCTGGTGTTTGGTTTCAACCGCGCAGAAGCAGTGCGCTCGTTTCGGCGCGCCGCACATCTGGATCCCGAGGCGGCGATGCCCCGCTGGGGGATGGCACTGGCGTATGGGAGGCACATGAACATGGACACCGACCTGGATGTCGAGCCTGCCCATGCCTACGCCGCGATCCAGGAGGCGATTGCCTTGAGCGGCAGCGCTTCCGAGGAAGAGCAAATTTACATACGTGCATTGGCGCAAAGATGTTCGAAGGATGATAAGGCAGACGGGCAGAAGTTAGATGCGGCCTACGCTACTGCGATGGCCAAACTCGCTGAACGCTATGGCGACGATCTCGATGCAGTCGCGCTGAATCTCGAGGCCCAAATGATGGCGCACCGCTACCAGTGGTTTCATGACAATATACCCGAGGAAGGAACCAGTGAAGTCATTCGCCAAATAGAAGGGGTGCTAAGGCGCGATCCGGACCACCCTCTGGCAAATCACCTTTATATTCACATTCTGGATACGGGCCACCCAGAACTGGCCCTGGGCAGCGCATACCATCTAGGGGAACTCTGATTAAGTGTGTCGTGATTGATCTTGGAGCGAAGACGGAGATGGGATAGAAAGAAGAGATGAGACAGCAGACTTTGGCGATGGCGAGTGGGTTTGAACGTTACAGCAAGAAGACGCGGCGGGCGGTATTTTTGGAAGAGATGGAGCAAGTGGTGCCGTGGGCCGAACTGAGGGCGCTGATCGAGCCCGTGTATGCCAAGGCGGGCAACGGCCGGCCGCCGGTGGGAGCGGAGCGGATGCTGCGGATTTACTTTTTGCAGCAGTGGTTCAACCTGTCGGATCCGGGGGTGGAGGAGGCGCTGTACGACTCGGCGGGGATGCGGCATTTTGTGGGCATCGATCTGGGGCGAGAGCCGGTGCCGGACGAGACCACGGTGTGCAAGTTCCGCCATCTGCTGGAGCAGCA
>WNFH01002699.1_pt1 | contig 12470 bp, 17 predicted proteins | sample 5400411 | NCBI WGS metagenome assembly WNFH01 (sample SAMN13153347, study PRJNA577476) | soil metagenome | isolation source: 200 cm saprolite under Douglas fir tree site 2 hole 3 | place: USA:California | collected 2015-04-18
TGCCGCATGATTCCGTGCAGCTTATACATGCGCCGCCTGCAACCCAGCGTCACCGGTTCGTAGAAAGCCGAGCATCCGAATCAGGCGCTGCACCTGCCTTCCTGGATCTCGGGGTGGAACTCCGTCTCCTCGGCCAGATCCACGTAGTCCTGTTGCTCCGCCGACTCGGAGGTCATCGTCTCGAGGTCCGCGAGCAGTTGCTTGACGCGGGGCAGCTCGATACGTCCGAAGAACGCCGTCGCGGTCTTGCCTCCGACGTGCTCCGCTTGGTAGAGCCCGATCAGACGCTCGAGGGCCGCGGGAATGCGGCGAGCTGGGATCTTGGCGGCAGTCCGCGCAAAGCTGGCTCCACCCTCGTTCACCACTCCGCCAACCATCACGACGTAGTGCGGCACCGCCTGCGTTCCGACCTTCCGCATGCCGCCCTGGAAGCCCATGCCAGCGCGGTGGTGCAGGCCGCACCCGTTAGGGCACCCGCTGATCTTGATCTGAAGGTCGGGAGCCGCCGCGACCAGATCGGGTCTGCTCCGGAAGGAAGTTTCCCAGCAGATCTCCGAGCCCTCGCGACTGCGTCACCGCGAGCTTGCAAGACTCCGCACCCGGGCAGCTCGTGACGTCGGCGATGGTCCCTGCAGCGGGCAACGCCAGACCGACCGCGGCGAGTCGTTGATACATCTCCTCCGCGATGAACTCGTCGATGTCGTGCTGGTCGGCGAACGAGAGACGCGCGCGACCAAGGGTCTTCGGGTCGTCGATGACTGACATATGAATGTGCTCAGTCAACACCGCGCGTCATCGAAGGCATCGCGCCACTTCGGACCAAGGACCAAAAACGAAGGACTGAAGGACTACGCCTGCGACGGCTGCGCGGTAGGGGCGCAGAACCTATCGAACGCCTCCGTGAGGATGCGCGCGATCGTCTCGGCAGTTTGGTTCTCAATCTGATGCCGCTCCAGCATGTACAGCAGCTGGCCGTCGCGGAGGATCGCGATGGAAGGTGACGAAGGCAGGTGCGCGGCGCAGTAGCTGCGCACCCGCTCGGTGGCTTCGATGTCGGCACCGGCGAAGACGGTCGCCACGACGTCCGGCTTAACGGGGTGCCTAAGCGCGAGCGCCACGCCGGGTCGAGCTTTGCCCGCCGCGCACCCGCACATCGAGTTCACGACCACCATGACGGTGGCCGACTTCTGTCGCACGACCGCGTCGACCTCACCAGATGTTCGTAGCTCCTGCACCCCCAGGCGCGTCAGCTCCTCCCGCATGGGGGCGATGAAGGATTCCGGATAAGGCATCGCGTGTTCTCCTGTTCCAACAGCAATCGAATCAAATCGGGGCCTTGAAATACGACTAAATTAGTCCTATATTAGCAGAGGGCCAGCTGGCATTGTCAACTTGAGCGAAATTCGGCCTGAAAGAAACTGGACAACAAGATCGAGACTCCTGATTTCCGGCAGTTTCAGGCGGCGCCGGATGTTCCGGAAAGGGCAAATCCAGTATGTTGACAATGCCAGATATCGAGTTCGCGCCCATTCAGATGAAGGCGGAAACTCTCGACCAGATCAATCAAGCGTTGTCTCGGCTGGATGAGGGCGCCTACGGATATTGTCTCGAGTGCGGCGAGGAGATTCCTGAGCGGCGCTTGCGTGCGCTGCCCTTCGCGATTCGGTGCAAGGACTGCGAGGAGGCGCTGGAAGTGGCGGAGGAGCGCGTAGAAGACCGGCGGCTTGATGGCTCCTCGTCCGGTGAGCGACAACCATGATTGCTTCTAAAGTTTCTGATGAATTGAGGGCGCCAGCGCCGCTCGACTATACGCCAGAGGTCGCTCGGGCAACCGCGTCCATATTTGAGCGCGTCCGGAGGGTCATCCCGGAGATCGAATGGCCCGTTCACGCTCCATATATCGCAGCAATTAACGCGCTCAAACGTGAGCGCAACGCCATCATCCTGGCTCACAACTACCAGACCCCGGAGATATTCCACGGCGTCGCGGATCTCGCTGGCGACTCTCTGGCCCTCGCCCGTCAGGCAGCCCGGACTGACGCCGAGGTCATTGTCCTGTGCGGCGTCCACTTCATGGCCGAGACCGCAAAGCTTCTCTGCCCGGAGAAAACGGTTTTGATTCCGGATCTCGAGGCAGGGTGCTCTCTTGCATCCTCGATTACCGCGGAAGATGTCCGCCTCCTGCGCCACCGCTATCCTGGCGTTCCCGTGGTGAGCTATGTGAACACGTCGGCAGCGGTGAAAGCGGAATCCGACATTTGCTGCACGTCGGCCAATGCTGTGGAGGTGGTCGAGTCGCTGAATAGCGGCCGAGTGATTTTCTTGCCCGACGAGTTTCTGGGTCGTCACATCGCCGGACAAACAAAAGTCGACGTGATTCTCTGGAGGGGGCACTGCGAAGTTCACGAACGCTTTGCGGCCACCGACCTTCGTCTCTACCGTGAGCAGTACCAGGACATACTGGTCCTGGCCCATCCCGAGTGCGCCCCTGACGTGCTGGCGGAAGCTGACTTCGTAGGATCCACCTCCGGCATGATCCGTTATGTGGGCCAGCAGCGACCGACAAGAGTGGTCATGATCACCGAGTGCTCGATGAGCGACAACGTGGCGGTGGAATTTCCCCAGACTGAGTTTGTTCGTCCGTGCAATCTCTGCCCCCACATGAAGCGCATCACCTTACCCAAGATCCTGCGCTCTCTCAAAACACTGCAATACCAGGTGGTGGTTGAGCCGGCCGTTGCGGAAAAAGCCCGGCGCGCGGTTGAGCGGATGCTCCACGTGGCTGAGAGATCCACTCAGTAAAGAATGGACCTCCGGAGTTCCTACCATGGCGAACGACCTGTGCCCCGGAAAGACCGTGTCAAGGACGCCCCCGGGCGTCTGAGGTCCTCGGCGTCTTCGGAGTCACAAGAGGCGAGGAGTAAGCCGAGAGAGAGGTGTGCGCGTGGGCAATCTGGCGAGCGAAAAGTGCGACGCTTGTCACCGCGATTCCCCGCGGGTGACTGCGACAGAGATAGAGGAACTCAAGCCGCAGGTGCTGCACTGGGACTTGGTGGAGCGGGATGGTATTCCTCGGTTGGAGCGGGTGTTTAGATTCGTCAACTTCGCTGAGGCACTCGCCTTCACCAACCGCGTCGGTGTCCTGGCCGAAGCAGAAGGCCACCATCCCGCGCTGGTCACCGAGTGGGGCCGGGTGAGGGTGACCTGGTGGACCCACAAGATTCACGGCCTCCACCGCAATGACTTCGTGATGGCAGCGAAGACCGATTCACTATGAGTGATTTGCTCCCAGGCCACTCAGACTCTCGTGAAAAGAACCAGACTTGCCCCCGGGTGACATGCGGCGATCCCTCTGCCGCCTCCGGCGAGCCAGGAGACGGGGTGTTGCGACGACCGGGATCGATTCTGCTGATCTCCTGTTACGAGCTCGGCCACCAACCCCTCTCGATCGCCTCGGCGGCGGCGTTTCTCGAACGCGCCGGGTACACGCCAGACACGCTGGACCTCTCGGTGGAAAGCTTCGATGTGGAGAGCATGGTCCGTGCGCGATTCGTGGGGATCTCGGTCCCCATGCACACGGCGCTACGGCTGTGGTAGCCAGCACTCGAACGAGGCCGGCTCCCACCGCGTGACCGCCGTGCGAGAAGCGCGAGCACATGAGACGCAATAGAGTCAACATGGATCAAAGCAAGGAGAAGCTGTGACATGGCTGTGTATGTGAAGGTGGCCGACGCGGTTGATCTACTACCCGGACACGCGATCGCTGTGACGGTCGGTGACAAGCGCCTCGCGCTTTTCAGCGTCGATGGAACCGTCGTCGCCATCGACGACACCTGCACACACCGGGGCGGACCTCTTTCAGAGGGAGAGTTGAAGGATGGGATCGTCACGTGCCCGTGGCACGGGGCTCAGTTCAATGTCAAAGACGGCCAGGTCCTCAGGCCCCCGGCACCCAAGAGTGTATCGTCCTATCCCGTGAGGATCACGGACGGCGCCATCGAAGTGGAAGTGTAATAGCAACTCCCACTCGAAGATTCCGAAGCTTCGGCACTCGAACTAGGAAGGAGCCTTCATGGGGGATTTCAAGGTCATCGTCAGGAACAACGGCCCCTACCGCCTCGAAGGTGAGGGCATCACGATCTGCGACCAGGAAGGGCGCGTGTACGGCCTCGCCGGTCGCACTGTCGTTTCCCTGTGCCGCTGTGGGCACTCGGCCAACAAACCCTTCTGCGACGGGACGCACAACAAGGTCGGCTTCCAGTCAGAGTGCCAGGCCTACGAGCTGCCGCCCCCCAAGCCGAAGGCGTAGTGACCGAGAGGGTCGGCGGGATCCTGCTGCCCCCCTGTAGATTCCGGTTTGACAACCGGACTTTTCACCCCCCACTTCCGTGTCCGGGCGCGTCGGGATCGGGGAGCTGGGGGCTCGCTTCGTGGACGTGAAGGTTGCCGACACGGCGCCGGCGGCGCATGGTCCTACCAACGTGTGGAAGCAGGTGAGGCTCGGTAGACACGCGATCCAGGAGATGCTTCCCATGGCTGACATCGGGTTCCTCAAAGATGCGGTCCTCGTTCGTGACGCCGGGCCCCTGTGGGACGAAGCCACCCATTCACCGTTCCTGGACGCGCTCGCGAGCGGCACGCTACCTGGGTCGGCATGATCCCGTTTTTCCTCCTTCACATGCCACACGAGTCTCGCCAGCCGCCACGGGGGCACTGGTAGTGGCTATGAATCCACTCCATCTCGGCGAAACATGTGGGGCAACGGATTGCGATATTGGCAGCCGGCTCTTCCGCTGACGGAAGGCGGCGATCCAGGTCGGCCGCGTCGCCCAACCTCTGTAGCCTACGAAGCGCACTCTCCGGCCATCGTCTGCGGCCGGAACTCGTCCGTCTCGGCGAGGTCCACGTAGTCTTCCGCCTGCGCCGACTCGGGGGTCATCACCTCGAGATCCGCGAGCAGCGGCTTCACGCGAGCCAGCTCGATGCGCTCAAAGAACGCCGTCGCGGTCTCGCCTCCGGCGCGTTCCGTCAGGTAGAGCGTGATCAGACGCTCAAGGGCCACAGGAATGCGTCGTGCCGGGATCTTGGCCGCAGTTCTCCCGAAACTGGCTCCACCCTCGTTGACCGCTCCGCCGACCGTCACGAAGTACTGCGGCACGATCTTCGTTCCGACCTTCCGCATGCCGCCCTGAAAGCCAATGCCAGCGATGTGATTTAGGCCGCACCCGTTCGGGCAGCCGCTGATCTTGATCTGCAGGTCGGGTGCCGCCGCGACCAGATCGGGCCTGCTGCGAAGGAAGGTCCCGAGCAGATCTCCGAGCCCTCGCGACTGCGTCACGGCGAGCTTGCAAGATTCCGCGCCCGGGCAGCTCGTGACGTCGGCAATCGTCCCTGCGTCTGGCAACGCGAGGCCAGTCGCTGCGAGTCGGCGGAACAGCGCTTCGACATCCTCATTGCGAACCCAGCGGAAGAGGAGGTCCTGCTCCTGCGTCACGCGCACGAGCCCGTCGCCGTAGACGCCCGCGAGGTCGGCGAGGACCCGCATTTGCTGCCCGGTGAAATCTCCGAGAGGGATCGTGACCGTCACGGTCGAGCAGCCCTCCTGCTTCTGGGGCCGGACGTTCGTTCTCTCCCACCGTGCGAAGTCAGCCGCAGTCGTCGCAAGTTTGGGCTTGACTGCCGGCGTGATGCCGGGGCCCCGGACCATCGAGCTCGCGGCTCGCGTGGCGACGTCCGCTGGGGACGGAGCCGGTCCATGTGCCCCGGTGGGGGCGTGCTCGACGGGCGGATCGTTCGGACCGAAGGAGAGCTTCGCGCCGCCCTCGACCCGGATGCGCTCCCTTTCCTTCTCGTACGCGTCGCGGTAGCGCTCCCAGCCGAGCGCCTTGATGAGAAACTTCATCCGGTTCATGTGCTTGTGTTCGTGATCGCCGAGGCGATGGAAGACGCGTACGATGGCCTCGGCGACGTCGAGGAGATCGCCGGCGGGCGCGAACTCGTGGAGCAGGTTGCCAGACCGGCACATGGTCGCCGTGCCACCACCGACGGTGATCCGGAACCCGAGCTCGGCACCGCCGTTCGTCTCGCGCAGGCGCGCTTTGAAACCGATGTCGTGGATCGCGGTGAACGCGTGGTCCTCGGGGCAACCTTCGAAGGCGATCTTGAACTTGCGCGGCAGAGACGAAGACAGCGGGTGCCGCAGGAGGTACCGGGTCAGCGCATCGGCGAACGGGGTGACGTCAAAGAGCTCGCTCTTGGCCACACCGGCGTACGGGCAGCAGGTGATGTTGCGCACCGAGTTCCCGCAGGCTTCGCGCGTGGTGACACCGACATTGGCGAGGAGCTGCATCGCCAGCTCCACATCGTGCAGCTTCACGAAATGGAACTGGATGTTCTGGCGTGTGGTGATGTGGCCAAAGCCGCGCGAATAGGTCTCGGCCACCGTCGCGAGGGCGTACAGCTGGCGCAGGTCGAGCACTCCTTGCGGCACCTTGACCCGAAGCATGTGGACGTCGCCGTCCTGCCTCTGGCCATAGGTCCCGCGCACCAGGCGAAACGCGCGCCATTTGTCGGGGCCGATCTCCCCACGCTCGAACTTCTCCAGCGTGGCGAGGAACTCGTCGATGTCGTGCTGGTCGGCGAACGAGAGACGCGCGCGACCGAAGGTCTTCGGATCGTCAATGGCTGCCATTATCGGGCTCCTGCGCTTCCCGAGGCGTCCGACTGTTCAGTTAAGAAAGTACACGCTCGAACCATTTTCTTGGCCGAAATTGGCGTGGACGAGGCGACGGACGAGCGATGTCAGCCGGCGAGACGGTCAGAACATTCCGAGTTGCAGTTTCGCGGCGTCCGACATCCGGTCTTTGTCCCAAGGTGGGTCCCAGACGATGTCCACGTGCGCGTCGGTGATGCCGGGCAGTTGCTTCAGCTTGGTGACGACTTCGACGGGAAGGCTCTGGGCGGCCGGGCAGCCAGGCGCCGTCAACGTCATACGAACGCCGACCCCGTGGTCGGCGTCGACAGCGATCTCGTAGATGAGGCCGAGCTCGTAGATGTTGACGGGGATCTCGGGGTCAAAGATCGTCGAGAGCACCTCGACGATCTGCGGCTGCATCGCGAGCGTCTTGACGGGGTCACGACGCTCGAAGATCGCGCCGGCTGTCGCGCCCGTCTTCGAAGCCACGCGCGCCGCCTCTTCGGCACGCGCCGCGTTCTCGTCGGTGAGCTTGATGATGTGGTCTGGCATGGCCGTTGGTCGCGCTACTCCGCTTCGGTCGACACGACCTCGTCCTTCGCGTCGACCGCGGAGCGAAGCGTGTGCCAGGCGAGGCTCGCGCATTTCACGCGCGCCGGGTAGTTGCGGACGCCTTCGAACACGGCCAGCTTGCCCAGCCGTTCTGGATGGGCGAGCGGGTCGGCGTTCCCGGTCACCATCTGGTGGAATTGCTCGAACATGCCGCGGGCCTCGCCGAGCGTCTTACCCTTGACGCTGTCGGTCATCATCGAAGCCGACGCTTTCGAGATCGCGCATCCCGATCCCTGGAAGCTGGCGTCCTTGATCACGCCGTCCTCGACCTTCAGGTAGAGCGACAGCCGATCCCCGCAGAGCGGGTTGTAGCCCTCGGCGTGCCGGTTGGCGCCTTCCATCGCGCGGAAGTTGCGCGGCCGGCGGTTATGGTCGAGGATGACCTCTTGATAGAGCTCCCGAAGATCGGACACTGGCAACCCTCGGTGCGTCACGTGAAGAGCTCGCGGACCTTGTGGAGCGCCGCAACGAGAACGTCGATCTCCTCGCGGGTGTTATACAGCGCCAGCGACGCGCGCGCGGTGGCGGGAATGCCCAACCGCTGCATCAGGGGCTGCGCGCAGTGGTGCCCCGTGCGGATCGCGACGCCTTCCTGATCGACGACGGTGCCGATGTCGTGCGGGTGCACGCCGTCCATCACGAACGAGAGCACGCTCGACTTCTCCGCCGCCGTTCCGATGAGCGTCAGGCCCGGCACCCCCGACAGCGCCGCCGTTCCGTACGCCAGCAGCTCACGTTCGTGGGCCGAGATGCGATCCATCCCGATCCCGGTGACGTAATCTACGGCCGCCGCCAACCCTATCGCGCCCGCGATGTTCGGTGTCCCCGCTTCGAATTTGTACGGCAGGGCGTTGTAGGTGGTCTTCTCGAACGTGACCGACTTGATCATGTCGCCGCCACCCTGATACGGCGGCATCTCCTCGAGCAGACGCTCCTTGCCGTACAGCACGCCAATCCCGGTCGGTCCGTACAGCTTGTGGCCCGTGAACACGTAGAAGTCGGCGTCGAGCGCCTGAACGTCCACCGTCATGTGATGGGCCGCCTGGGAGCCGTCGATCAGCACCGGCACGCCACGGCGATGCGCCGTCGCAATCATCTGCTGGACGGGATTGATCGTCCCGAGCACGTTCGACAGATGGACGATCGAGACCAGCCGTGTGTGGGGCCCGAGAAGCCGCTCGTACTCCTCGAGCTGCAGCGCCCCCTCGTCGGTGATCGGAATCACCCGCAGCGACGCGCCCTTTTCCTCACACACCATCTGCCAGGGCACGATGTTGGAGTGGTGCTCCATGGCGGAGATCACCACCTCGTCTCCCGGGCCGAGACGTGTACGCCCGAACGTCTGGGCCACCAGATTGATGCCTTCGGTGGCGTTGCGCGTGAAGACGATTTCGCGCGTCGAGGCGGCGTTGATGAAGCGCTGCACGGTGGCGCGGGCGTCCTCGAACGCTTGGGTGGCGCGCTCGCTGAGCAGGTGGACGCCGCGGTGGACGTTCGCATTGTCCTCGCTGTAGTAGGCCATCAACGCGTCAAGCACCGCACGAGGCTTCTGCGTCGTCGCGGCGTTGTCCAGGTACACGAGCGGCTTACCGTGCACGGTCTGCCGAAGAATGGGAAAGTCCTCGCGGATGCGGCGCACGTTGAAGCCGACCTGGGGACGCGCGGCGATGCTGGCGATGCTGGTCATTGCTGGTTTGCCGGCCCCCCGGCCGCGGGTAGCTCGGAGAGCAGGTGCTCTTCGAGCGACTTCCTGAGCGGCTCGATCCGGATCCGGTTGAGCACGTCGCCCGCGAACGCGTGGATCAGCATGTCGCGCGCCTGCTGCAGGTCGAGACCCCGTGCCCGCAGATAAAAGATCGCGTCTTCGTCGAGCTGACCAACCGCCGCGCCGTGCGTGCACTTCACGTCGTTGGCGAAGATCTCGAGTTGCGGCTTCGTATTGATCTGCGCATCGTCGGAGAGCAGCAGGGCCTTGTTCGTCTGCTTGGCGTCGGTCTTCTGCGCGTCGGGCCGTACGATGATTTTGCCGTTGAAGACGGCACGAGCGTGCCCGCTGAGGATCCCTTTGTACATTTCGTGGCTGCCGCAGTGCGGCTTGGCATGGTCGATCGTCGTGTGATTGTCGATCAGCCGCCGGCCGTCCACGAGATACAGACCGTTCAACGTGTAGTCGCCGCCCTCGCCGTCGAGCACGGCGATGATGTCGTTCCGGACGAGCGCGCCGCCGAACGCGATCGAGTGCGACGAAAAGGTGCTGTCACGGGTGCCGTGCACGTACATGCTGCCGATGTGACAGGCGCGCTGGCTCTCGCGTTGCAGCTTGTAGTGATCGACCACCGCGCCGGACCCGACCACGACCTCCGTGACCGCGTTCGTGAAGTACTCCTGTCCCGGCGGACCGACATAGCCTTCCACGATTCGGACCTGACTGCGGTCGCCGGCGACGATCAGCACGCGCGGGTGCGACACGCTGGCGGTCTCGGGCGATGCCGACACGAACAGCAGCGAAATGGGCTGGTCGATGATCGTGCCCGGCGGGATCCACACGAACGCGCCGTCCTGGAGGAAACCCGTGTTCAGCGCCGTGAACGCTTGCCGATCAGGGGGGGCGAACCGGCCGAGATACGGCTCCACGGCCGCCGGGTTCGTGGCCAGGATAGACCGCAGACTGGACACATGCACGCCGGCAGGCAACCCGCCGACGGAAAACTGTGGCGCATACGCGCCATTCACCAGCACGAGCCGGTAGCCGCCGAGTGCGCCGGCCCAGCTCTCCACCCGATCCGTCGTGAGGCCGCTCTGACCATCGTGCGCCGGCGCGAAATGCCGGTCGGCGATCGGCGCGACGCTGGTGAACTTCCATTCCTCATCGCGCGTCGTAGGAAAGCCGGCGTCCGCGAAGTGCTCGATCCCCTTCCGGCGCAGATTCCGCAGCCAGGAGGGCTCCGTCGCGGAACGGGCGGTGACAAGACGATCGCAATCGGCCAGATAGGCGTCGGTCTGCGGGCTGGACTGGACGAGGCGAGTCATGCGGATGTCCTTACGCTTTCGCGGCCGGGGCGGCGGCCGCCGCCTCTGGCTCGAGCCAGCCGTATCCTTTGTCTTCGAGCTCGAGCGCGAGCGCCCGGTCGCCAGACTTCACGATCCGCCCGCCCGACAGCACGTGCACGACATCGGGGACGATGTAATCGAGCAGCCGCTGATAGTGGGTGACGACGATGATGGCGCGCTCCGGGCTCCGCATCGCGTTGACGCCGTTCGCAACGAGCTTGAGTGCGTCGATGTCGAGGCCCGAATCGGTTTCGTCGAGGATCGCCAGCTTCGGCTCGAGCACCGCCATCTGGAAGATCTCGTTGCGCTTTTTCTCGCCGCCGGAGAAGCCTTCGTTGACAGAACGGGTGAGCATGCTCGGGTCAATCTCGAGCAGCGTCGACTTCTCGCGCATCAGTGCCATGAACTCGATGGCGTCGAGCTCCTCCTGCCCGCGGTGCGTGCGGATCGCGTTCAGGGCCGCTTTCAGGAAGTACGCATTGTTCACACCAGGGATCTCGACCGGGTACTGGAACGCCATGAACACGCCCTCGCGGGCGCGCTCTTCCGGATCCATCGCGAGGAGATCGCGACCCTCGTACGACACCTCGCCCTCGGTCACCTGGTAGTCGGGGTGGCCGGACAGCGCGCGCGCGAGCGTGCTCTTGCCCGAGCCGTTCGGTCCCATGATGGCGTGGACTTCCCCGGCGTTGACGCAGAGGTCAATGCCTTGAAGGATCGGCTTGCCGCCGACCCGCACGTGGAGGTTGTGGATCTCAAGCATGGTCATGATGACTTAGCCGACGCTGCCTTCCAGACTGACGCTGAGGAGCTTCTGCGCTTCCACGGCGAACTCCATCGGCAGCTCGCGGAAGACTTCCCTGCAGAACCCGCTGACGATCAGGTTCACGGCGTCCTCGGTCGAGAGGCCGCGCTGGCGGCAATAGAAGATCTGGTCCTCGTCGATTTTCGAGGTGGACGCCTCGTGCTCCACTCGCGCCGACGTGTTCTTGATCTCCAGGTACGGGAACGTGTGGGCGCCGCACTGATCGCCGATGAGCAGCGAGTCGCACTGCGAGTAGTTGCGCGCGCCGTGCGCCTGCTTGCCGATCTTCACCATGCCGCGGTAGGTGTTCTGGCCGTGCCCCGCCGAGATCCCCTTCGACACGATCGTGCTCTTCGTGTTCCGGCCGATGTGGATCATCTTGGTGCCGGTGTCGGCTTGCTGCCAGTTGTTGGTCGTCGCGACTGAATAGAACTCGCCGATCGAATGGTCGCCCAGCAGGATGCAGCCCGGGTACTTCCACGTGATGGCGGACCCGGTCTCGACCTGCGTCCAGGTGATCTTCGAGTTCACGCCAGCCGCTTTGCCGCGCTTGGTGACGAAATTGAAGATGCCGCCCTTGCCTTGCTTGTCGCCCGGGTACCAGTTCTGGATCGTCGAGTACTTGATCGTCGCGTTGTCGAGCGCGACGAGCTCCACGACGGCGGCGTGCAGCTGGTTCTCGTCCCGCATCGGCGCCGTGCAGCCCTCGAGATAGCTCACGTGCGCGCCTTCGTCGGCAATGATGAGGGTGCGCTCGAACTGCCCGGTGTTCTGGGCGTTGATGCGGAAATAGGTGGACAGCTCCATTGGACAGCGGACGCCCTTGGGGATGTAGGCGAACGAGCCGTCGCTGAAGACCGCCGAGTTGAGCGTCGCGAAGAAGTTGTCCGTGTAGGGGACGACCGTGCCGAGGTACTTCCGCACGAGCTCCGGGTGCTCCTGGACCGCCTCGGAGAACGAGCAGAAGATGATCCCGAGATCGCCGAGCTTCTTCTTGAACGTCGTGCCGACCGAGACACTGTCGAACACGGCGTCGACCGCGACGCCGGCGAACAGCTTCTGTTCCTCGAGCGGAATCCCGAGCTTCTCGAAGGTGGCGCGGATTTCCGGATCGACCTCGTCGAGGCTGGTGAGCGCCGGTCTCTTCTTGGGCGCCGAGTAATAGATGATGTCCTGGTAGTCGATCGCCGGATAGCGCACGTTCTGCTACGTCGGCTCGGTCATGGTGAGCCAGGTACGGTACGCCTTCAGGCGCCACTCGAGCAGCCACGCGGGCTCGCGCTTCTTCTCGGAGATCAGCCGGACGAC
>WNFH01003764.1_pt1 | contig 12469 bp, 14 predicted proteins | sample 5400411 | NCBI WGS metagenome assembly WNFH01 (sample SAMN13153347, study PRJNA577476) | soil metagenome | isolation source: 200 cm saprolite under Douglas fir tree site 2 hole 3 | place: USA:California | collected 2015-04-18
ATTCCTTCATTGCATGCCCAAGTTCGCGCCAGTTCCCCGCCGGGCGACAGTATGCAAGAGGTCCGCCGCAGGAAGATAGTGGTTCGATGTTAGACTCAATTTTCCGTGACCGAAACAACCGCCCCCATCACCGAGAATTCGCACGCCAAAACTGCCGCCCGAATCGGCTGGGCCATCCTCATCCTGGCTACGCTCTACGTTTGCTACTTCAGCCATCTCGGCGCCATTGGCTTCGTCGGCCCAGACGAGCCTCGTTACGCCTGGGTCGCCCGCGACATGGTCGAGACCGGCGATTGGGTCACGCCGCGGCTCTATGGAAAACCGTGGTTTGAAAAGCCGCCGCTCTACTACTGGGGCGCGGCACTCAGCTTCAAACTTTTCGGAGTCAGCGAAGCCGCGGCACGCCTTCCCAGCGCGCTCTCCGCTCTACTCGCGACCCTAGCGCTGGCTTGGCTCGCGTGGCGCATTTACGGCTCGGAGACTGCGCGCTGGCTATTGCTTCTTCTCCCCACCACCGTAGGCATGATCGGCTTCTCCCACGCCGCTTCCACCGACATGCCCTTCAGCGGCATGTTGACCGTAGCCATGGTCTGCGCTGCCGTCGTTCTTGGGCTTGTTTCCCCGCCCGATTCCGGCGTCAACACCGTCATTCCGAGCGAAGAGCCCGTTGCTGTTGCGGGCTCGCAGCGAGGAATCTTTCTTCCTCCCACGGGCGATACAATTAGGCCGCGTTCAACTCCCTGGTTCGCCCTCATTCTCTTCGGCATTTTTCTAGGAGCGGCGGTTCTTGCCAAAGGTCCAGCGGCGATAATTCTCTGCGGCGGCGCCGTTTTCTTGTGGGCACTCTTTACCAAACGCTGGCGCGACGCTTTCCGCTTGCTTCACCCCGCGGCCATCGCCGCCTTTTGCCTCACTGCCCTTCCCTGGTACATCCTCTGCTGTGGGGCAGTTTTCTTCTGGGCGCTCTTTACGAAGCGCTGGCGCGACGCTTTCCGCCTGCTTCATCCCGCCGCCCTCGCCGCCTTTTGCCTCACTGCCTTTCCCTGGTACATCCTCTGCGCCCGCCGCAACCCCGATTTCTTCCGCGTCTTCATCATCGAGCACAATTTCAAACGCTTCCTAACTCCGGAATTCCAGCACATCCAGCCGGTTTGGTATTACCTCCCGATCTTGTTTGTTGGTCTATTTCCATGGATCGGTATGACGCTCAGTGCTGTCGTGAACACTTTGCGGCAAAAACTTGAAATGACGCTGAACTCTGTCGCGGTTTTTGTGCTTGCATTCAGCGCATTCCCAATTATTTTCTTCTCGATCTCCAAGTCGAAACTACCCGGCTATGTCTTGCCTGCCATTCCCGCGCTTGCGCTTCTCACCGCGCATGCACTCGCAATCGCGCTTCGGATGAAAAAGGTTCCCGTTCCAGCGGGGTTTGCCGTGCTCGGCTTGACTCCTGTCGCGGTAATGGCGGCGATTGGTCTCAGCACTTATTTTCTGTGGAAATCGCAAGCTCTGCATCTATTCGGAGTCGCCACCCCTCTCTTGGCTCTTTTCGCGACCACCATGGCCCTCGTGTTTGCATTCAACGGGAAACACAGAGCGACACTGGTGACGGGAATCCTGGCCTGGGTCTGTTTCATTGCCCTTACCAATCGTGTCGCGATGCCCTGGCTGGATTCCAAAGTTTCCAATACGCCTTGAATTTTTACATGCGTCGCGAATTGACCGAGTGGGATCCTTCTGAAACGCAAGAGCAGTATGTGATTTCGTCCCCGAATGGAATCTCCGAGCTCCGGAAAAAACGCATTCGTTACGAACTTGTGGATTACACTTGCTTGGACGCCATTCTTGTTCGGGTGCGACAATCGGCGGCGGGTCGGCAGGAGAAAGAGTCGCCCGTTGCTGTCAAACCTGTTTCGGGCGGCACGGAAGGCCTGAAGTTTTAGCGCGCTACCTTCCCCGTAGCAGGCATCTTCAGTAGAAAATAGCTGACGACGCGGTTCTCGTATTCGCGCTTATCGGCATCATTCAACCCGACGTAGTTCCCGTGGGGAATGACGGCCTGGTCCTTGGGCTCCGGCGCGCTCTGGAACATCTGCCGCGTGATAGCTCCCAGTTCCGGATCGTCCGCCGCCTCGATAAACAGTTTCGGCACTCCCGCCAGCGCGCTTAGCTTCTGCGAAAGCGGGGGATTTGCGCGGTACTTGTAATTCAGCCAGTTAAAGCTGAACTCTGCCGATCGCGCCATCAGCGGGAATCCGCCCAACCCTGTCCGCTCCACGCCGATCTTCACCATCTGCTCGGGCAGGTCGTAGACGGAATCGAGGATGATGGCGCGCACGCGGTGGTCGTATTCCGCCTCCCGCAGCGCGGCGTAAGCGCCGAGGTTGTAGCCCCACAAGCCAACCTGGCCCGGATCCACGTCGTTCCGCGCCGCAATCAGGTCGACGGCCGCGCGGACTTCGTCCGCCTCGCGATATCCAAAGGTGGTAATTCCGGCGTTGCCTCCGTGAGCCGCAAAATCAAAGACAAACGCATTGTACTGGTGGTCCTGCAGCGCGGAGACCAGCGTCAGCAGTTCCCCGCGGCTCGAACCGTAACCGTGACACAACACGATCGTCGGCGCACCGCGCAGCCCGGGAAAAAACCATCCGTGGCGCGCGCCTATTCCAGGTACGCTAAACTCCACCGCGTCGGGCCTTCCCGGAAAGCTTTCCATGCTGATTTCGCTGCTGGTGCGCTGCGGCTTGACGATGCGGTATACCAGGAATCCCGCAATCGCCGCGGTCGCCAGCACCGCAGAAAGCACCAGCGCCAGAACAGTGATGAAAAGTTTTGTGTGCCAGCGCCTTGGATAGCGGAGCTCGTAGAGGATGGACATTCGTTGTCAGCGCAGCTCTACCGGCGGTGCGCGGCCGCTAGATTTTCCTTCTTCATATTGATCACAACAGGCGCGATGGTAACACAGCTCTTTCGCGGCCATCCGGCGAGCCGCGCCTCATGTGCCCGAGTTGTATCTCCTCCGCCGGGCGGATTGGCCGCTCTGCCTCTCAATCGGCTATCATTGTGCCTGCGCGGTAGGGGCCGCGCCGCTCTCCGCTCGTCCATGAACATCGTCGATCTGCGCCAGACTTCCGTACGCCAACTCGAGCCGCTGCTGGAAGAGGAGGCACGGCACTGGCACGATGAGCTGCACTGGGATTATCGCAGCGCGCTCGACCTCATTAAGCGCTTCCTCGACGCCCATGCCCTTGCCGGGTGCGTGGCATTTGAGAATGGCGCCGCCATCGGTTATTCGTTCTACGTCATGGAAGACCAGAAGGGGTTAATCGGCGGCCTCTACGTTTCGGCGAAATCCTCACAGGCGGTCGTCGGCCGCCGGCTGCTGGAGGAATTGCTCTTCTCCATGCGCGCCATCCCTCATCTCACCCGCATCGAAGCCCAGCTCATGCCCTTCAGCGGACCGGTGGAAATCCCCCTGCGCGACCAGGGATTTCGCCTCTATTCCCGGCAGTTCATGCTCCTCGATTTGCAGAACCTTCCCGAAGCGCGCCCCGGAGCATCCGCGGGTATGCGGCTGGACCGCTGGAACGACCGTTACTTCGAGCCTTGCGCCAAGCTGATTTACCTCTCCTATGCCAATCACGTCGACGGCGAAATCAACGACCAATACTGCAGCCGCGCGGGCGCGCTGAAATTCTTGAAAAACATCATCCTGCTCCCCGGCTGTGGCCATTTCGTTCCCGCCGCTTCGTTTGTGCTGCGGCAACCGGGCGGAGAGGAACTCGTTGCCGCCGTTCTGACCAGCGAAGTTTCTCCCGGAGTCGGGCACACCACGCAAATCTGCGTCCTGCCCGGTTATCAGGGACACGGGCTGGGGCGCATGCTGATGCTCACTTCAGCAGAGGCCCTGCATAAGGCGAACTTTCGGGAATTGACGCTCACGGTAACCTCGGAGAACCACGTGGCCGTGCAGCTCTATGAAAAGCTGGGTTTTACCACCATCCGCACCTTTACGGCAGGCGTCTGGCCGCGGTAACTTTTCTCTTTTAGAGTTTCCAATCCTGAAAAATTCTCCCAGTGTACTTTTTCTTTGACTTCAGCGCCCTTTACTGGTAACTTATAGACCAGTTAAACTTATAGCTTCTTGGACTGCGGCAGCTTGCTGCCGCTTTTTTTTGTTTGCTGGCTCTGTAGGTCGCCAAGAAGGGTGTACGCCGTCATGGGCTCCCGGATTCAGCTAAGTCCTTTAGAATCCGCACTTCCGAAAAATGCGCCCATAACTCGTTTAGAATGCGCACTTACAAAATCGTTGCGCTTAAAACCCTTTAGAATGAACACTTACAAAAAAACGGGGGGAGGGGGTAAGCTGTTAACTAGACTTCGAACTGTCCAGGATTCTGCGATCCGCAATCTTGCTCCTGATCACTGAGTCTTGATCACGGACGACTCCTCCTAGCGGCTTCAAATTCATCGCCCGGCCCCCAGCCCACGAGCGAAGGTTGCATCGCGGCGAGCTTTCCAAGCTCGAACCCGAATCGTGCGATCGCCGCATCGCCGGTAAAGTCCATCTCTGGCCGGTACTCATCGCTGGGCTGGTGGTAGCGGTGCTCGACGTAATCCCTGGCCTGCGCCTCGCCCCATTCTGCCAGATGGCCCTTGTACTTCATGCCTTCGTTGATCGAGAAGGACGGGATCCCCACACGCGCCAGGCTGAAGTGATCGGAACGATAGTAATGCCCGGCTTCGGGACGCGAATCGGGACGAATCGTCAAACCGAAAGCCTTGGCCGTGGATTGCACTACTGGATAGAAAGTCGTCCGCTCGGCGCCGCTGACCTCTACTTCCTCCGGGTCGCCAATCGGAGGCACGTCGTCAAAATTCAAATCCAGAGTAATCTTCCCCGGCGGGACAGGCGAGTGCTTGCCGAGGTACTCCGAGCCGAGCAGCCCTTGCTCTTCGGCGGTGACGGCCGCGAAAAGAATCGAACGATCGGGCGCGGGTTTTGCCAGAGACCAGGTCCGCGCCAGCTCCATCAGGATGCCGCATCCGGTCGCGTTGTCCGCAGCGCCGTTGTAGATGTTGTCGCCCTTCATGTTCGGATCGATCCCCAGGTGGTCATAATGCGCGGTGTAGAGAACGGCTTCGCCACTCCGGGCCGCGTTGGCGCCCGGCACAACTGCCACGACGTTTCGAGAGACAAATGGCCGGAGCTGGCTCGCGACATGCGCCTGCAAGTGGACCGGCAATTCGATGGGCTTGAACTCGCGCGATTGTGTTTGCTGGAATAACTTGTCGAGGTCGAGCCCCGCCATTCCCAAGAGCTTTTTCGCAACATCCAGCTGAATCCACGACGCCGCTTGCAGTTTTGGAGTGCTGTCCCTCTTGAGGTACGACCGTTCGCTTCCCCAGGAATTGCGGACCACGTCCCAGCCATAACTCGCCAAATCGGTCCGGTGAATGATGAGCGTTGCGATGGCGCCGCGCCGCGCGGTCTCCTCGTATTTGTAGGTCCAGCGTCCGTAGTAGGTCAGCGCCTTGCCCTTGAAAAAATTCGGGTCCTCCGAAATTGGCTCGTTAACGAATAGCAGCGCCACTTTCCCGTGCAAGTCGACGTTCTTGTAATCGTCCCAGTTGTACTCAGGGGCCTTGATCCCGTAGCCCACAAACACTATGGGCGCATCGATGTCGGCGGTCTCCGTTTGACTCTCGTTGTTGGTCACAAAATCGTCGAGATTCTTCAGCTCGACAGTTGCGCTGTTCCAGGGAACGAGCTTGAACGATGTTTCGGGCAACGTCTTCACGCCAACCATCGGCACATCTTGAAAAAATGAGTTGTTGTCGCCCGCCGGCTTCAAGCCATAGAGCGAGAATTGCGTGGCGATGTACTCCGCTGCGATGTCGCCGCCGCGCTGGCCAGTTCCCCGCCCTTCCAGCAAATCGCTTGCAAGAAATTTCACGTGCGCGCGAATGTTTTCCGGATTGATGTCCGGCCCCGGGATCGCAGCCACCTTGCTGCCTGCCGCGCCCTGAGGTCCCGACCGCGCAGCTTGCGCGATCATCGCAGCGACTCCGAATACAGATAATCCCAAAACAATTGCAGTTTTCTTCATCAGTGTTCTCTCGATTTCGGAAGGCGGGATTTCCTTGGGTTCACTTCTTGGACCGATCCTTCAACAGATTTTTCAACTCCGACATGAACTCCTGCACGTCCTTGAAATCCATGTAGACGGAGGCGAACCGCACATACGCCACCTTATCCAGCTTTTTCAGCCGTTGCATGATCAGTTCTCCGATCTCCGTGGTGGTCAGCTCGCGTTCCGTGGCGTCGTGTACCACGCCTTCGATTTCGTCCACGATAGCTTCGAGTTTGGCCGTCGCCACCGGTCGCTTCTCGCAAGCCTTGAGCAGCCCCTGCAGAATCTTTCGACGCTCAAACCGTTCCCGGCGCCCGTCTTTCTTGATGACCATGTAGGGGATTTCGTCAATGCGCTCGTAGGTGGTGAAGCGGCGTCCGCATTTGAGGCACTCGCGGCGGCGGCGAATGGTGTCGCCGGTGCGGCCTTCGCGGGAGTCAATCACCTTATCGTCCACGTGCGCGCAGAAAGGACACTTCACTCGGTTGTGTCTCCTCGCCCGGAAGCAGCATTCGCGCCTCCGGCCACTTGCTCAATCACTGCTTCCTTTTCACGGGCGGCGATGCGGCGCAATTCGCCGAGCGACCAGCCCTCGCGGATCAGCAGCGGCACACCCGCCAGGCTGCCGATGGCAAACGTGATCAGCCATAAAACGATTGCGACCGCCACGGCAGGTTCTCTTTCTACTCCAAAGATCGCGGTGTACGCAATGATCGAGCCAGCCTGCGAACCGCCGCCAACTCCAGGCAGTTGCACTGCGGATCCAGCCAGTGTGATCGCCAGCACCAGCATGGCATCACTGAGGCTCATTGGGCCGAGAGCGGCGCGGAAACTTTGCGCCACCCAGAAATAGACCAGCAAAACAAGGAACCAGTGCACCGCCGAATAGGCCACCGCCAGGGCCAGTTCGGACCACGTTCGAATAGTCTGAATGCCGCGCACAAATCCCAGTACGATTCTGGCCACGCGCGCCCGCCAGCCTTGCCCGGCAAGCCAGCCTTGAAGCCGCCTCTCCAGCAGCGATGTACCGTGAAGCCGCAGGTATACCAGCGCACCGATTGCGGCGAGGACGCCCGCGGACAGGAAAGCCCCACCGGTCTTCGTGGCTATTTCAAGCGCCGTCGTTTTACCGCCAGAATCGCTTCGCGCCTCGAAAAGTAACAGCCCGATCGCGGCAACCACTGCCATGCTCGCGAAATCAAACAAGCGCTCCAAGACATAAATGCCGAACATGTCCGCGATCGGCAGTTTCTCTTTTCGGGCCAACAGCAAAGGCCGCACCGGTTCTCCGGCGCGCCCCAGCAAGAAAATTGCCGAGAAGCCAGCCAGAGTCATTGCATAGACCGGCCAAAACCGCGACGGCCCCAGATTTCGCTGAAAAAGCTTCCAGCGTAACGAACGGATTGCATAACAAACATAAATCGCAACGATGCACTGAATCAGGAGGTAAGGATCCGCCTCCCGCACCGCCTGGAGTACTTTTGCCCAGCTGAAACCGGCCGCGTGGATAAAGCCGCTTGTACGATAAAAAAGAAAGCCCAGGACGCAAAGCAGGATGACAGCGATGAGCAGCTTCCGCGAGGATGAACGCATGAGCTTGTCAGACTAACGGTCGCGGGCAACAGCGTCAAGCGGACAAGCGAGCCGTGTCAAGAAATTCCGAGCAGCGCGGCGATCCGGTCCAAGACCTGTTCGCGGATCGGGAAAGGAATCTTTCCAGCTTTTTGGGCCTTGCGCTCCCGCCAATCGAGACTTTTCAGGTGATCGGAAAGAATCACGCCCTTGACGCGAAAGCCCGGCGGCACGGCCACTTCGAACGGGTAACCTTTCGAGTGGCTGGTGATCGGGCACACGATGGCGAGGCTGGTTTTCTCGTTGTAGGCGCGCGGTGAAAGAACCACTCCAGGCCGGCGGCCGGACTGCTCGCGGCCAGCCTGCGGAGCAAAATCCAGCCAGACCAGGTCACCAGCGTCCGGAACGTACTCGCGGGCTACCAAAGTTCGCGGCCGGCCGGGACGCCCCAATCCGATTCTTCGTGTAGGTTCGCCGCGGTGATTCCGCGCAACAGATCCTGAAGCCGCAGTTTTTGTTTGCGCTTGCAAATCTTGACCGTGCCAACTCCCTCCGCCGCCAGCTCCAGGTAATCGCCGGGCCGGAGCTTGGCGGCAGCGGCCACAGGCTTGTGGATGCGGACGGCCAAGCTATTGCCCCACTTTGCGAGTCTTGTTTTCATGAGCCCTCTGTATATACGAAGTATATACCATATCTTCTTGAACTGCAGCCAAATGACGGTTTGCAGCAGGCTCACACCAGGTGGTGGAGATACGGCACACATGAGTGCAGGCTAGGATCCCTGCGGCAGGCTAACCGGAGCATATCGTCTTGCTTGTGTCCGAGGGCGGGGCTGGGTAAGATGCCCCCACTTACGGGCGGTCGCCCGGGGGGCCAGTACTAAGGGGAACTTTTCAGGAGCAGTTTACGTTCCATAGTTGACAGGCCGAAGTGGACCCCTAGCCAAAGTTGGGGTCACGCATCGCACCGTAGCGGGATTTGAGGCTGATGATACGTTGGAGCAGGATGCCCAACTGGTCCAGCAATGCCTCCAGGGCGACGGGTCGGCCTGGGAGGAACTTGTGCGCCGCCACACGCGCCGCATTTTTAACATTTGTTACCGGTTTACTGGTAATGGCACAGAAGCCGAAGACCTGTCGCAAGACGTTTTCCTCCGGGTGTATAAGACTCTTGGGAGCTACCGTTCCGCACACGGCGGGTTTGCCACCTGGATGACCAGCGTGACGCGCAACCTCTTGATTGACCACTACCGGCGGACGAAGCGGGACCGCATGACCGATTCGCTGGAAACAGCCATGCCTGTGGTCGAGAACAAAGCGTCTTCGGCGCGCCGGCCCGACGAGCAGGCGTTGCTCGGTGAGTTGAGCGCCCAGGTTCAAAGGGCGCTGACTAAGTTGTCGCCGGAATTGCGCGAGGCGGTGATCCTGCGCGATTTGCAGCAGCTCGAGTATGGAGAGATTCAGCGGACTTTGGATGTACCGGAAGGCACCGTGAAATCACGGATCAACCGCGGGCGAATCGAACTGGCGCGTATTCTGCAGCAAATGGGAGTGCGCCCGGCATGATTCGCTCAAGGTTTTTGGACCGGGCGCGGAGCAGGTTATGAACTGGACTTGCGAACAAACCGAGGCGCGACTCAGCGATTATCTCGACGGCCTTCTCGGCCCGGCGGAAAAGCACGCGTTTGACCTCCACGTAAACGCTTGCGAGCGCTGCACGCCACTGGTTGCCAGCGTTTCTAGTCTGCTCAGCGACCTGCATTCGATGAAGCCCCTGGAAACGCCGCCGCATCTCGTCTACTCCATTTTGGACAAGACGCTGGGCCCGCGCGAGGCCGCGAAAGGCTGGCGCGGCGTGTTCGGCTGGCTGCGTGGGTTCGGTTCGCCTCGCTTTGCATATAGCGCCGTTTCCGTGGCTGCAACCTTTGTGATTCTTGCCACCGCGTCCGGGTTTTCCTGGCGCAAGCCGAAGCTCGCGGACCTGTCTCCGGTCACGATCTACCACTACGCCGACCGTAAGGCGCATGTGGTTTACGCGCGCAGCTCGAAGTTTGTGACCGATCTCCGCGTGGTGTACGAAATTCAGTCGCGCCTGAAGCAGGACAGCGACCTTCCGACGACCCAGGAAAGTACCGTGCCGCAAGCTGCTCCGGAAAAGCGCCCCGGAAGAACCGACGGCAGCAAGCCGTCAGCACCCAGGCAGCAGAATCGCGCGAACGGCATGGAGCGAGGAACGGAATTGCTTGCGGTTGAGTTGCCGGCCTTGTGCGCGGAGATGTCCGGTCAGTTGATTGGAAGGAGAACGCCATGAAGTGTGCGGTCCATACAGAGGTGGACGCATCCGGATACTGCCGCAACTGCGGCAAGGCTATGTGTTCCGTCTGTGTGAGGCCGGTGCACGACGTGCTCTACTGCGAAAACTGTCTGGCGACGATTTTGGGACATGGGCCGGCTCAAACTTCGCAGCCTCAGCTCAACGCCACGCCCTTGCCCGCGGCAACGCGCGCTCGCGGCACGGGCAGCCCGGCATTGGCTTTTCTCCTCGGCTTTCTTCCGGGGCTGGGCGCCTTCTATAACGAGCAATATGGCAAGGGCATGATTCATCTGGCCATTTTTCTGGTGCTCTTCATTTCCGGAGTAAATGGCGTGGGGAGCGCCGGGGCCGAGGCAGCTCTCTGGATTTGCGTTGCCGCTCTCTGGATTTACATGCCCATCGATGCCATGCGCACGGCACAGGCCAAACTTGCCGGGCAAGACTTGTCTGATCCCCTGGATAGTTTCAGCAAGCAGCGCCCCATCGGCCCGATCCTGCTGATCGGCGCGGGCCTTCTGCTCTTGCTGAATAACTTTGATTGGTTCCCCTGGTACCGGGTGTCGCAGTTCTGGCCCGTGATTCTAATCGCCGCCGGCGTTCTGATGTTCTGGAACCGGCTGGACCGCCGCTCCTAGGAGGCTATTCTCGATGAGTGATCGCTTTCGCTGCGCATGCCGCCGGTGCACTATCCGCGGGTTTCTCGGCCCCGCCATTGTCATCACCATTGGCGTGCTCCTTCTTCTGCACGAAATGCGCGGCGGTAATTTCGATATCACAAACACTTATCCGGTGATCCTCGTCGTCATAGGGCTGATTAGTCTCGCAGCCGCAATATCACCGATGGAGGGGCACATCTCCCCTGGCGTGGCACCCCCGGCCATGCCGCCGAGGCCCCCCGCGCCAACAGGGCCCCCAGGTTCGGCGTCCGGCTCTCTCCCCGGGCAAGGACAATAACGGCACATGCCCACAGGTCGACCACGAAGCAGCGGAATCTTCAGCGGGATTGTCCTTATCGCTGTTGGCGCTCTCTTGCTCCTGCACAACTATCGCGGTCTTGAGCTAGGCGACGTTATCAAGCATTGGTGGCCGCTGGCTCTGATATTTTTGGGCGGATTAAAACTTTACGAACGTACGATGGCGAGCCGGTCGGGCGACGCCGGTTCTGCCCGGATCACCCCCGGCGAGATTTTTCTTGTCCTGGGGATGCTCACGCTATTGAGCTGCGTCGTGGCGGTCGACCTGGTCAAGTCAAAAGTTGGCGATTGGGGCGTTGATTTAGGCAAAGACAGATTCTCGTTTGACATGGACGTTGCGCCGCAGACCGTGCCTCCGGACGCGCGCATCACCATTCGCGGAAGTCGCGGTGACATTACTGTTCGATCTTCGGATGCGGCGCAGATACAAGTCTCGGGCAAGAAGATTGTTCGCGGCTGGAATGAAGATGCCGCCCAGAAGTTGGCCGGCCCGATCTCGGTCGAAATCGTAAAGAATGGCGATGGCTATGAAGTTCATCCTACAGGGATCAATGCGGGCGATTCGCGGATCGGCGTGGACATGGAGGTAGTCGTCCCGAAGAAGGCGCAACTGACGGTTCGCAGCGAGAGAGGCAGCGTAACGGTATCCGAAATGGCCACGGCAGTAACGGTGGCAAGCACGAATGGAGGGGTCGAAGTCCGCGATACCAATGGCGATGTAAGCATCGACATGCGCCGGGGAGACGCGAAAGTTTCGGACGCGAAAGGCAACGTCAGAATCGCGGGAAAGGGCGGCGAAGTGGATGTAACCAACGCGACCGGCGGCCTGACTCTCGAAGGCGAATTCTACGGGCCAATCCGCGCCGACAAAGTCGCCAAGGGTGTCCGCTTCATCTCGCAACGCACGGACCTAACCCTCAGTCAACTCTCCGGCCACCTGGAAACCAGTTCGGGAAATATCGAGATTTACGACGCTCCCGGCAATCTATCCCTGCGGACCAATTCCTACAATGTGACCATCGAAAACGCGGGCGGCAAAGTCAAGGTCAGCAATCGCGACGGCGACATCGAGCTGCGTTTTTCGAATCCGCCCAAGGAAGACATCGAAATCACCAATTCCTCCGCCAGCATTTCGATCAGTTTACCGAGATCGGCGAATTTCGAAATCCTGGCGGATTGCCACTCGGGCGATATTGACTCCGAGTTTTCAGCGGATACACTGAAGAAAACGACCGCGGAATCCGGAGACTCCCACCTCGAAGGAAAGTACGGAACCGGGCGCGGCCCCAAGATTACGCTGAAGACCAGCTACGGCTCCATCTCGATTCACAAGACCAGCTGAAGCTTAGCGCTCGCACGCGCGCTCTAAATCCTCGAAAAACGTTGGGTAGGAAACTCCCGCGCAATCCGCGCCGCGGATTACCGTGGAGCCTTCGGCCGCCAGCGCCGCGACGGCAAACGCCATGGCGATGCGGT
>WNFH01002701.1_pt1 | contig 12468 bp, 14 predicted proteins | sample 5400411 | NCBI WGS metagenome assembly WNFH01 (sample SAMN13153347, study PRJNA577476) | soil metagenome | isolation source: 200 cm saprolite under Douglas fir tree site 2 hole 3 | place: USA:California | collected 2015-04-18
TCTACCGCCTCCGGCGCTTCGCCGAGGCGCGCGCCGCGTACGAGGCGGTGACGCGGAAGGACGCGCAGTCGCCGCGCGCACCGGACGCGTACTATGGCCTCGGCCTCACCGACCTCGACCTGCGCCGCCCCGAGGGGGCGGTGACGGCGTTCCGCGAGCTCCTGAACGGCTGGCCCGACCACGCGCTCGCGCCCGACGCGACCTTCTACCTGGCGCGCACCCTCGTCGAGCTGAAGCGGTTCGGCGAAGCGATCCCGATGCTCGAGGCGTTTCCGACGAAGTTCGGGGGCCACAAGCTCGTCCCCGACGCGCGCTACCTCCTCGGCTGGGCGCGCGTGACCTCCGGCGACGCGAAGGGCGGGCTCGAGGACCTGCGCGCGTTCGTCGCGGCGGCGCCCCGCCACGACCTGGCGCCGGCGGCGCGCCGGATGATCACCGAGACGCTCTCGAAGTACGGCGACCGCTCCGAGCTCCAGGACACCTACAAGCAGCTCATGGAGCAGGCGCCGCCGACGGCCGAGGCGCTCTACGACGCGGGCGCGATCGCGGGGCGGCTCGGGCGCCCGAAGGACCAGGAGGCCGCCTGGCGGCGGCTCCGCAAGGAGTTTCCGAACCACCAGCTCGCCTCCCGCGCCGCGCTCGACCTGGCCAACGCGGCGTTCAAGAGGAAGGACTGGCGGGAGGCGTCGGCCCAGGCGCAGGCCGCCGCGAAGAGCGACGAGGAGGCCGTGCGCGCGGATGCGCTCGTGCTCCAGGGTGAGTCGGAGCTGAAGCTCGGCCGCTTCAGCGCGGCGGCCAAGGCGTTCGAGGCGGTCGGCGCGGTGAAGAGCGTGGAGGCGGCGACGCGCTACCGCGCGCTCGCGGGCCTCGGCCTGGCGAGGGAGCAGCTCCAGGACCCGAAGGCCGCGCTCGCAGCCTACGAGCAGGTCGCGGCCAAGAGCCCCGACGCGACGCTCCGGGACTGGGCGCGCGATCGCGCCACGGCGATCAAGGGCCGGCTGCCGAAGACGCCGGCGCCGAAGGCCGGGGGCGGCTCCTGATGCGCCGGGCGGCGGTCGGCCTCCTCCTGGCGGCGTGGCTCGCGGCGCCGGTAGGCGCCGCCGCGCAGACGCTCCTGCCGCTCACCCCGCCCCTGCCCGACCTGGCGCGGCTCGTGCCGTTCGCGGAGGCGCCGGGCGAGAAGCCGAAGCTCGGGGGCGCCACGCTGCCGCTGCCCCCGCCGCCCACGGACCTCCCGCCGTTCCCCCTGGCCGCGTTCGCGCCGCCGACGGCCGACAAGCCGACCGCCGCGGTCGAGCAGCCCGGCGCGCTCGCGTGCGTGGGCGCGTTCTTCGGCGTCGCGTCGAAGGCGCTCGAGTGCGGGCGCGCGCGCTTCGCCAAGTCCGAGTACGACGACGCGGCGAAGGCGCTCGAGCAGGCGGCGCGGAGCGGGGGCGACGCCGACCTCGTGCTCGAGGCGCGCTACTGGCTCGCCGAGACCTACTGGGTCCTCGGCCGCGTCGAGCAGGCGGACCGCCTGTTCCTCCAGGTCGTGCAGACCGCGCCCCGGGGGAGCGACTTCGCGCTGTGGGCCACGCACGGCGCGGCGTGGACCGCGCTCCGCCTCGGCAACGCGCAGCGCGCCCGCGACACGTTCACGCAGCTCCTCGCGGGCCCCATGCCGCTCTCGATGGAGCCGTGGGTGCGCCACGGCCTCGGGCTCTCGAGCTACGCGCTCGGCCGCCACCAGGACGCGGTGGCCGCGTGGTCGGCGCTCGGGGCGAAGGGCGTGCCGGGCGCGCTCGAACGCGACGTCGCGTTCTGGTCGGGCGATGCGCTCGGGCGCGTCGGCCAGGCCGATCGCGCGGCGACCGAGCTCGGGCGGTTCGTCCAGGGCGGCCCGCACCCGCTCCTCGATCAAGGCCAGTTGAGGCTCGGCTGGTGGAGCATCCAGGCCGGCCGGTACAAGGAGGCCATCGCCGCGTTTCGCGCGTTCCTCACGCCGACGTCGCCGGCCGCCGCGCCCAAGATCGGCACCGAGCGTGACTGGGCCGAGGCGGGGATCGTCCTGGGGCTCCTGCCCTCCGACCCCGATGCGGCGCGCCAGGCCGCCCGCGACCTCGAGAGCCGCGGCTCGCCGCTCCTGCAGCCGCTCTTCGTCCGCTTCGCGCGCTCGCTCATCGACGGCGGCAAGGGGGCCGAGGCGTTGACCGTCCTCCAGGAGGTGCTCGCCGGCAACCTCACGCCCGCCGCCCGCGCCTACGCGCTCCTGCTGAACGGCGAGGCGCACCGCGGGCAGGGGAACCTCGACGACGCCCGCACGCAGTACGACCTCGCCCAGCGCGGTGATCCCGCGTCGGCGACGGGCTGGTTCGCGGCGTTCCGGCTGGCGCAGGTCAACGTCGAGCTGCGTGAGTTCGCCCAGGCGGCGAAGGACCTCACCCCCGTCATCGCGTCCGCCACGGGCCCCGACGCGCGCGCCGCCGCGCTCCTGCTCCAGGGCGAAGCCGCCTACTATGCGGGCGACCAGGCCGGGGCGCGCAGCGCCTTCGGGCGCCTGCTCGTCGAGCTGCCGCAGCACCGGGACGCGCCGGTCGCGCGGATCGGTGTCGCGTGGATCGCGCTCCGCCAGGACCGCCTGGACGACGCGCGCCGGGAGTTCCTCGAGTTCGCCCGCCTCTACCCGGACCATCCCTACACGCCGGACGCGCTCCTGCTCGCCTCGGAGCTGGCGTTGAAGAATCCGGCCGAGTGGCCGGGTGCCAGGACGCTGCTCGACCGGATCGTCGCGGACTACGCGAAGCTGCCGCGCACCGACTTCGCCCGGCTGAACCGCGCGATCCTCCTGCTGCGCACGGGCGACGCCACCGCGGCGCAGCCGGTGCTCGCCGACTGGATCAAGCGCGCGCCGTTCCCGCCGCTCGTCGGCCGCGCCCAGGCGGCGCTCGGCGTCGCGCTGCTCGCGGCCGGCAAGCCCGCCGACGCGGCGAAGGCGTTCACGGCCGCCAAGGCCGACGTGGGCGCCCTCGCCACCCTCGGCCTCGGCGCCGTCGAGCTGGCGCAGGCGCAGTGGGACGCCGCCAAGGGCCTCCTCACCGACGCGCGCGCGAACGGCACGCCCGCGATCGCCGGCGCCGCGGAGTACGGGCTCGCCGTGATCGCCTACCACCAGGGCGCCCGCGCGGAGTGGAAGAAGGCGGCGCTCGCCGAGCTCACGGCCGCGCCCGCCGGCCTGGCGGCGCCGCGCCTCCTCTACGTCCTCACGGGCGTCGCCGTCGAGGAGAAGGACTGGAAGGGGGCGCTCGACCACGCGAAGCGCCTCGTCGCCCAGTTCCCCGGCGACGAGGCCGCCGACGACGCCCTCGAGCGCGTCGGGGCGGGCGCGGCCGCCGCCGGCGCGTGGCCGGTCGTGTACGACGCGTACACCGAGATGGAGCAGCGCTTCGGGAACAGCCCGTTCGTCGTGAACGGGCACTGGGTCCTCGCGGAGGCGAAGGTGGAGACCGGGCGCGCGGACGTCGCCCGCGAGGAGCTCGAGCGGCTCGCGGCCGCGGCGCCGGCCGACACGAAGCTGCCGCGCATCTGGCTCGTGCTCGCCCGGGCGCGCGAGGCCACGGGCGACGCGGCGGGCGCGCTCGACGCCTACACGCGCGCGGCGAAGGACGGCCGCGCCGACTGGGGCCCGCGCGCGCTCATCGGCAACGCGCGCCTGCTGGTCCAGGCGAAGAAGCCGGCCGAGGCGCGCGCGCTGCTCGGCGATCTCCTGAAGAGCCCCGACGACGCGATCGTCGCCGAGGCCGCCTACGGTCTCGGCGAGGCCTGGCAGGGCGAGGGCGACCAGATGGCCGCCGCCGAGTACTTCATGACCGCGGCCTACGTGGCGCCGGAGTCGGCCGCCGGGCGCAAGGCGCTTCTCGGCGCGGCGACGAGCTTCATCGCGGCGAAGCAGCCGGACGCGGCGGCGATCGTCTACAGGAAGCTCCTCGACCAGCCGAACGTGCCCGCCGACCTCGCCGCCGCCGCGCGCAAGGGGCTCCAGGACCTCGGGCGGTGAAGGGCTACGGCGGCCGGATCCTGTTCGTCGACGCCGGCACCGGCGCCACGCGCGTCGAGCCGCTCGACGCCGCGACGGCGCGCGCCTACCTCGGCGGCAACGGCCTCGCCGCGCGCCTGCTCTACGACCATGTGCCCGCGCGGACCGACGCGTTCGCCCCCGCGAACGCCGTCGTGTTCAGCGTGGGGCCGATCACCGACACGACGGTGCCCGGCAACAGCCGCGCGTGCGTCGCCACCAAGTCGCCCCTGACCGAGCTCTTCTTCGACTCGACCTTCGGCGGGCGTTTCCCCGCGACGCTCAAGCGCACCGGCTTCGACGCGGTGGTGATCGCCGGGCGCGCGTCGCGGCCGTCCTACGTCCTCGTCACCGAGGCCGGCGCCGAGGTGAAGCCCGCGGGCCCACTCTGGGGCCGGACGACGCGCGACACCGTCAACGCCCTCGTCGCCGCCGAGGGCGCCGACGCCGACGCGATCGCCATCGGCCCGGCGGGCGAGCAGCGCGTGCGCTTCGCCGCGATGGCGCACTACTGGAAGAACCGCGAGGGCGTCTCGGGGCGCGGCGGCATCGGCGCCGTGCTGGGCGGAAAGAACGTGAAGGCCGTCGTCGTGCGCGGCGCCCGGAAGACCGAGGTCGCCGACCCCGCGGCGCTGAAGGCCCTGGTCGACGAGACGCGCGAGCCCTTGAAGAAGGGCACGCAGGCGCTCTCCACCTGGGGCACGCCCGTCCTCGTCGGCCCGATCAACGCCCTCGGCGCGCTGGGGAGCTACAACTTGAAGTCCGAGGTCTTCGCCGAGGCGCGCGCGGTCGGCGGCGAGGAGATGAAGGCCCACTACCACGACCGCGACACGACGTGCCTCAAGTGCCCCGTCGCCTGCGGCAAGCAGTACGCGATCGCCGAGGGCGAGTTCGCCGGCACGAAGGCGAAGATGCCCGAGTACGAGACGATCTTCGCGCTGGGCCCGATGCTCGGCATCTCGAACCCCGAGGCGCTCATCCTCGCCAACGACCTCTGTGACCTGCTCGGGATGGACACCATCTCGCTCGGCGTCACGCTCGCGTTTGTGGCGGAAGCGCTCGAGCGCGGCTGGCTCGACAAGAACGAGATCGGCGTGCCCTTCGGCTGGGGCGATTGGCGCGGCATGGTCCGACTCGTCGAGATGACCGCCCGCCGCGAGGGCTTCGGGGCGCGCCTGGCCGAGGGCGCCTGGCGGCTCGCCGCGTCGGTCCATCCCGAGGCCACGAAGCTCGTCTACGCGGTCAAAGGCCTCGAGCTACCGGCCCACTCCGCGCGCGCGCTCAAGGGGCTCTCGATCGGCTACGCCACGGCGACCCGCGGTGGAAGCCACCACGACACGCGCCCCACGCCCCAGTACGCCCAGGGCTTCGACCGGCGGGGCACGAATGACAAGCCCGCGTTCGCCGTGCGGAGCCAGCATTTCACGGCGCTCGGCGACTCGCTGGTCCTGTGTCGCTTCACCTCGGAGCGGGGCTTCGGCCTGTTCATCGGCGAGCCGTACGCGACGATGGTCCGCGCGGTCACCGGCTGGGACGTGACGGTCGAGGAGCTCGAGCGCGTGGGCGAGCGCATCATCAACCTGGAGCGCTTGTTCAACGTGCGCGAGGGCGTGCGCCGTGCCCAGGACGTGCTGCCATGGCGGGTGATGCACGAGCCGATCCCCGACGGGCCCTCGGCCGGGATGCACTGCCCGCCGGCGGAGCTCGGCGCGATGCTCGACGAATACTACGCGCTGCGCGGCTGGGACGCCGACGGCGTGCCGACCGCCGGGCGCCTGGCTAAGCTCGGACTCCGCGCCTGACAGGGCGCGGTCCTGGCAAGGGCGGGCTCGAGGGGCCCAGCGCGCGCTGCACCTCGAGGAGAAGACCGGATGAGCGAGTGCTCGCTGCTCGGTTGGCTCACCTTGATCGTCTTGACCGTCACCGGTGGCGTGATCGCCTGGTACACCGTCGAAACCCAGCGCATGCGCAAGGAGATGACCAGACAGAACGCCCTGCACGTTCAGCCCTTCGTATTCGTGACCGAGATTGTGTCCCAGCCGGATGCCCTCGTGCTGCGCAACATGGGGCGGGGGGCCGCACTACACATACAGATTGATGATATCGAATTCGACGTTGATGGCGCCTCAACTCCGGACTATGTGGCGAAGTTCTCGACGGTGGATGTGATTGAAGCAGGAAACGAAGTGCGTGCGACGACTGAGCTGACCCACGTCCGAAAAGGGCAAGCCAAAACACTGTTCAGTTTCGTCTCCGGTCTTGACCCCAACGTTCAGAAGCTTCACGATCTTCCCATCAGTATTTCCTATCAAGACATTCATGGCACGCAGCACAAGACCGAGCTCACGATGGGGAAGAGTGGCACGCGCCTGGTTGGCTACGAATGAGGAACGCCAAGACTGTCGGCGCCATCTACGCCTGCTTGACGCGGGCGGTGCTACGATAGGCCGGCGTCCCGCAACTTGTGGGAAAGCGCGGCCCTTACAATCCTTCCCGCGAACTCGGGCCCCTCGGTAAGTCGCGAACTTGCCCGGGGTTTTATTTCCGTCGCGCTGCCACCTCCGTCGACAAGATTCTTCGTGGTGCCAAGCCGGGTGACTTGCCCGTCGAGCAGCCGACGAAGTTCGAGCTGGTGATCAACCTCAAGACCGCGAAAGCGCTCGGGCTCACGATCCCGCAGACGATATTGCTGCGGGCAAAGCTGGAGGGAAGACGATGACTCGGAGATCAATCGCGCTGGCGCGGCTCCTCGGCGGCCTCCTTACCAGCTGCAGCCAGATGTACTGGCAGAACGGCGATGCGACGCGTGCGAAGTTCGCTGCCGATCATCGCGGGTGCCTGGCGAGTGGCGTGGCCGTCGCCGACAGACCGGGCTAAGCCGTCGTGCCAGAGCAAACTTTTCGCGCCTGCATGAGCGCACGCGGATGGTCCCGATAGGAATGGAGAAGCTGGGAAGTTCCGGCGCGTCGCTATCGCGGGTTAGAGGATTTCCCCTTGCGGCCGATCGCGGTTGATTACCTCCCCGAGCAACCATCGCGCGTGGGCCGAGACGAGAAGGACGCCGCCGAGTTTCGTCTCAGATATGGAGGGCCGCAGAGCACGCCGAGGATCCTGAATCAGTCGCAGCCACCGGACCCGACGAAGCCCTAGATTCTTTGAAGGGCTTGACTTCATGTTAGCCGGGAGCTAACCTTGTCGCCTTCGAGATTGGCAACGATGCTCAAAATGAAGCGACGCGAGAAGGGGCTCACTCAGGACGAGCTTGCGAAACGCGCCAAGCTCACCAAGCCCTATCTGTCGCAGCTCGAGAACGGTGTGAGGAAGAATCCATCGCTGCCGGCGCTGAAGCGGATCGCGAAGGCCCTCGGCGTGCCGGTGACGGAGCTGCTGGAATGACTGACGACGAAACAGCGCGCCTGGCGGCTGATGTCGAACTGTTCAGGTTGGAATTCCCCGCCTGGAAGTTGTGGAGCACCACGCGGAGGCTCGACTGGTTTTCCCTGTGGCTGCGGGCGCAGTATGCGGCCCGCTCGCTGGACCGTGAAGCGGCAGCGCAGAGGCTGTCGGAGGAACTGACGGACTAAAAGGCACCCCCGCGCGTTCTGCCAGACGCCGGAGCGTGGCTTAGCGCTATGCGTATAGCGATAGCGATTTCACGTGAAATCTGAGGCAGGAGATTTTCACGTTAGGGGAAATCCTCCCGTTGAGCGGGAATCGTGAGGGCAAACCGTGACCGCCTGGCTCCGCCGGCAGCTCGAGGGGCTGGGGAAGGAGGGAGGGTAATGGCAGAGCACCAGGAGATCATCGAATACCTTGAGGCCGCATTCCCCACCGGCCAGGTGCTCCCACCCCGGAGTTATGCAACCGCCGTCGCGCCCGTGTTCCCCGTGATCGAGGGGTATGTAGAGCGCCAGATCGAAATCGCCCAACCCATATTGGACGACTGGAAGGGGCACACCGTCGTTCACATGCTGAGAACGAACCGCGTCGCCGAGACCATGCGTGATCAGCCCGGCAAGCGGGTCGTGCTTACCCAAGATCGTTGCGGCGAGCTGCTCGTCGAGATCGAGCCGCTCAGGAATGCATGATCGGCCTCGGCCCGCCCGGGCGGATTCGCCCGTGGCGCCTCAGCAGCACCGTGAGGGCGCTCCGTGCGGCGTTCCCGGCGCGAAGGTCCATATCCGGCATTACGACCCTCGAGCCGGCTTCGCGGACTTCGCCGTCAGCGAGCCCGTCACGATCACCGAAGAAAGCCGCGAGCTACTCAGCATGACGACGAGCTGGGGACCACGGCGGTTGCGCGTCGCGGCTGAGATCCTCAACGCCTGCGAGCACGAAAAGGCTATCGCGGCACTGATCGCGGGCGTGGCGCCGAGGCTGCAGCGAGGCGCCAGAGTGGACGTGGGAGAGATCCGGCAGGCGGAGGCGAAAAAGGAGTCGGGATTACCGTCAGTTCCAGGAGGTCCAGATTTGGACCTCTTGGTTGTCGCTCAGCCCGACCCCGCCACTATTCAGCGCGGCCCTCGGCTGGGTCGGCGCGTGCCTCCCAAAGAACTCCGGCAGCGGCTCCGCGGGGCCGTGATCCGATGAGAGCCTTCGCGTGGCTCCTCGTCGTCGCAGGCCTAGTGCTCGCGATCGGCTGGGGTAGCTACGCCTACTTCGAGAGCGAGCACCGGTATGCGACCTGGTCGAAGCGAGAGGGCCTGAGCGTCGACTTCCGGACTTGGACTCGTGCTGCCGCGATCCGCGATGCCGGCGAGCGGCCGGCGTGGACGGTGGTCGATCCGTGGCCCGGCGTGATCGCGGGCGTGGTGTCACGGCTCTGGGGATCATCGTCCTCGCGATTCGGAGGCCGGAGCGGGCCCATGACTGACCGCTGGCTTCGCCGCGCCCTATCCACGCAGCGCGGCCTTCACGTCGAGCGGCAGATCATCGTAGCGCTGTCGCGCGAGCACGATTGGCCGGGCGGACTGTCCGACCTCCCGCTGGGCGCACTCGGCCGTAAGGGCGCGCCAGGCCTCGAGGTGAAACTTCTCGGGGAAATGTATCGCCAGCAGGCCGATAGCCTTCAACAAGGCCGCTGTCGTGACGGTCAGCTCGACGGACGCCAGTTCATTCATCGCGGTCAGCCCGGCCCGAGTATGTTGCATAGGCGCCTCTCGCGCGCAATTACCGCCCACCGATAGCCAGAGCCGATGGCTAGGCCACGGCCCCAGAAGCGAGACGGAGGCACGTGATGGCGAGCCTTGAAATCAGGACAGCCGAAGAACTGAGTGACCCCGCGTTTGAGGCAAGATGGGCTGCGCGCAGGGCGGCCCGTGAGACCGATGTGCTCCGACGCATCTTGCTGACGTTCGTGGAGCGCGGCGGGCCGATCCACGTCGAAGAGATCGTTAGCGCCTTCCCCGACCGCCCGAGCGTCCTTGACGCGCTTGCGGCGCTCGACGCCGATGACCTGATTCGGGTTCGGGGCGGTCACGTGGACGTTGCGTACCCGTTCGCGGCGGTTCCCACGGCCTTTGTCGTCCGCCTACAGGATGGTGTGGAGCGGTACACCTGCTGCGCCACGGACGCGCTCGGCGTCGCTCCAATGCTCGGGCATCGCGTCCACATAGGGACGAGCTGTCACCACTGCAAGGCGGCGCTGAGCTTCGCGGTCTCCCCGGATGGACCTGCGCCGGAGGCTGACGGCGTGATGGTGTGGTTCGGAAAGTACGCTGAGAACTGCGGCAGGGCGCTGGACTCGCTCTGAACGACGATCAACTTCTTCCGGTCGGAAGACCATCTGCGGTTGTGGCGAGAGGCGAATCCGGCAGCGCCAGGAGCCGGAGCGACGGTGGCTGAAGCGTTCAAGATTGCGCGTCGTGTCTTCGGCGGGCTTCTGAGCGGCAAGCCCAGCTGAGACACATAGCGACACCGTCGAGGATCGAAGCTTGGGGCGCCCACGAGCGGATCGCGGTGAGGCGGGGATGAGCGACCAGCAACACTGCCCTCATTTGACGCCCAACACGGGCGACTGGCACCTGTGGAACGTCGGCAGGCTGATTGCGCAGCTCCAATCGTTGGAATTCAGCGCCAGGATAGCTATCGCAACGATGACCGGGACACGGTCCGGCGCGGATCTACGCGCCCTGCAACCCGGTCAGTGGGTGTCTGAGGATCCGATTACGAATTACGACGGGTTGGTCTCGGCTAGGCCGCAGCTCGACGTGGCGGAAATTGTGAATCTGCGAGACCAGCTAGCGCATGGCCGCGTCGCCTCAGGCGATCCAACGTTTCCGTTGATACTCCTGGAAATTCGGGAGATCTCTTGACGGCAAAGTCCCAGTGTTGGCGCGGATCGAGATGACCGAAACCTGGTTCGCTAACCAGTGGGGACTTGTCTATGAGGCACTTCAGACGGTCTATCTCGCGGCACGTTAAAGAAGAAAGGAGGTACTCGAGTAGCACTACGAGGCGACGGGGACGCGCGACCTGAAGGAGTACGTCCGCCGCGTGCAGCATCTGGATCGCTTCTTCACTGGCCGGCGCATCGCAGCAATCGGGCAGCCCGTCGTCGACGCCTACATTGTCCGACGCCAGGAGGAGACAGCGGTCGGCGCTACCATCCGGCGCGAGCTCAGGACGCTGACCAAGATGCTGCGCCTGGCCTACGAGAACGGGAAGCTCGTGCGGCTCCCGATCCTCCACAAGCCGAAGGAGGGACCGCCACGAGAGGGATTCTTCGAGCGTCGCCAGCTCGACCTCGAGGCGGGAACCCTGCGGCTCGAGCCCGGGACCACGAAGAACGACGAAGGGCGCTTGGTCTACCTCACGCCCGAGCTCAAGGCGCTCCTGGCCGCCCAACTCGAGCGGATCCGGGCCGTCGAACGGACGACCGGCCGGATCATTCCCTTCCTGTTTCCGTACCTCGGTGGCAAGACTCGGCTCGGTCAACGCCGGCGCGACTTCAGGAAGGCGTGGGCGACCGCATGCAAGGCCGCTGGCGTCCCAGGGATGCACCGCCACGACTTCCGCCGAACCGCGGTGCGGAACATGGTCAACGCCGGCGTCCCGGAGCGCGTCGCGATGAAGGTCACCGGCCACAAGACGCGCAGTGTTCGATCGCTACCAGGGAGTGCTACGATAGGCGAGCGTCCCGCAACTCGCTGATCTTTCACGGACGGGCGGATAGCTCAGCTGGGAGAGCGCGGCCCTTACAAGGCCGAGGTCACAGGTTCGATCCCTGTTCCGCCCACCACTGAAATCCTGCACCTTTCGCTACTTCCTGCGCAGTTGGCCCTCTAGTCGCTCAGCCCAGAAAACCCCACAATCCCCCCGGAATCACCCCACGAATGGCAACGAAGTGGCAACGATCTGGGGGCGGAGTTTCCGACGGCGCGCGCGCGAGTCGCGGCATGCCGTCAGAACCGCGCGCTGGAATTTTGGGCGCCATGTGACTACAGGCAGCCACCCCATGACATGGAAAGCGACGTCGACGAGCTTCAAGCCGGGAAAATCCGGCAACCCGAAAGGGCGTCCGCCCGGCATCAAGGAGGCACGCCCGCGTGGCTACGTGAAGGCGGCCATCGACGCCGTCATGGCCGCCGACGCCAGACTTCTGAAGACCGCCATCCTCAGCGGCCTAAAGGACCGACGGGAGGCGCGTGGCTGGGCCGAGCTCATTGCGAAGATCGGCAAGGAGGTCGGCACCGACGCGGCGCACGACACCAAGCCCATCGTCTTCCACTTCTACACCAACTTCAACCCGCTGGCCCTGGCCGGTCCCCAGTCCCCCACGAGGAGGATCATCGATGGCGAGCATGGCCGAGACGTGGGTCCAGCAACTCTTCCGACCAACACTCTCGCCGGGCCACAGGACGGTTCACGTGAGACGCCCGTCCCCGGCGCTTGTCGGCGAGATCGGCCGGGCAAGGGCAGTCCTCGACGGTCTGTTTTGGGCCTGATCAAACAGAAGTCCCCGTGACCTGATTCGTCGCCGACGATCCGGTAGCGCCTCGACGAGGAGATTAGGAGGGTGGAAATGGACAGAGGGACTGCGATGCTGGCGGTTGTTCTGGATGTATACGAAGGTGGTAAGCACTTGATCCCGGGTTGGAAGCTGAAGGAGCACGCGGAAAACGCGTTTGCAACAGGTGGCGTCGAAGGGCTCAGGCGGTACTACGAGGCGTGCCTGACTGGTTCGGGCCACCGCGTGAAGACAACCCTCGAAGGTGACAGACGAAAGACACTGGAATCGGAGCGCGAACACTTCATGTCGATTTACCTGGGTGCTGCCCGGTGAGTAGGATAGGAAACCGTCGTCCAGGGCGAGGGAGTCCCGGCGGTACGCAAAACAGGCCTGTCGGGGGTGGTTTTAAACGCCGATGCTGGCGCAGCTGGGCAACTGGTTTGACGACTACAACACCCAGGCGCCC
>WNFH01002979.1_pt1 | contig 12468 bp, 12 predicted proteins | sample 5400411 | NCBI WGS metagenome assembly WNFH01 (sample SAMN13153347, study PRJNA577476) | soil metagenome | isolation source: 200 cm saprolite under Douglas fir tree site 2 hole 3 | place: USA:California | collected 2015-04-18
GGCTGGACCTTGATGCGGCCGCCGCGATCCGTTTCGGCTTTGGTACATTCTGCTAGTTTCTTGCCGAAACTGGTAGTCATTACGCCGCCCGCCCACAGGACTGTTTTGGCGGCGAGTTTTTCGGTTGCGTCGCGGCGTTTGTAAGTGACGTCAGTGCTGTCGATGGCGGTGGCCATCACGCCCTTCATGACCTCGACGCCGAGGCGCTTCACCAGATTTTCAGCTTTTTCCGAAAGATCCGGAGGGTAAGCGGCGAGCACGCGGTCCCCGCCCTCCATCAGAATGATGCGAGCTTCCGTTGGATTGATGCGGCGAAAATCGTTCTTAAGCGTTTCATTGGCGATTTCCGCGAGGGCGCCGGCCAATTCCAAACCCGTGGCACCTGCTCCCACGATGACAAAGGTGAGCCACTCGCGAGCTTCGGCTTCGGTGGCAGAGCGCTCGGCCCATTCGAACGCGTAGAGAATTTTGTGGCGGATGACCGTAGCTTCTTCGATGGTTTTCAGGCTTGGAGCATATTCGCGCCAGGCGTCGTTGCTGTAATAGGAAGTTTTGGAGCCAGTGGCGACAATCAGGGAATCGTAATCAAAGGCGGCGCCATCGCGCAGTTTCACTTGCTTCTTGTCAGGATCGATATCCGCAGCTTCGCCCAGCAGAACCAACGCGTTCTTCTGTTTGCTCAGGACACCACGCAACGGGGCGGAGATCTCTCCGGGCGAAAGCGAGCCGGTGGCGACCTGATAGAGGAGCGGTTGGAAAAGGTGGAAGTTGCGCCGATCGATCAAAGTCAGTTCCACGGGAGCGCGCCGGAGTTTCTGCGCCGCGTTCAACCCGGCGAAGCCGCCTCCCAAGATCACCACTCTGTGCTTTTGTGTCATCTCAGCGGTTGGCTCCGCGCCGCTTTGCGCGCAACCTTGTCAGCTGCTATAACATCAGAACATTTAACAGGCAGCCGCTCTCATTATCTCACGCCGGCTTGAACTTCGTATGTTGCACAGGGAAACGGCTCGAATTTTCACGCTCGCTGAAGGATTCGCATTCTCCGTCTTCGTCGGCTGGTACATCTGGCGACTGCAGTTCAGCCATCCGAACTCGTGGATTGTATTTCCGGTCTGGCTGGTCATCAGCTTTGTCGTCCATCACGACACGCCGAAGACGCTCGGTTGGCGCGCGGACAACCTGGGACCGGCGGCGCGGCAAGCAGCCTTCGTCTTTGGCATTTGCGTGATAGGCCTCTGTGCTGCAGGACTCTTTCTCGGCGCGTTGCATCGACTTCCCGCGCATTTGTTGGACGCGCACCGTTTCTTCGGCTATTTCTCGTTTTGCCTGCTGCAGCAAATCGCGCTCAATTCTTATTTGATGGACCGTTTCCTGTACGCGGTCGAAAGTCCTTCGGTGGCAGCGCTGCTCGCGAGCATTATTTTCGCTTTACTGCATTGGCCCAACCCTGTGCTGGTGCCACTTACTTTGGTGGGCGGATTCGCGATGTGCTGGCTGTTCGCCCGCGAACGCAACATCCTGCCGCTAACTTTGGGTCAGGCGGTTCTGGGCGGCTTAGCTTGGTGGGCTTTCCCGATCGCCTGGCATCACTCCATGCGCGTCGGGCCGGGGTACTACGCGTTCGGCAACCACTTGTGGTAAGCGTTCTGGCGCGGAACTGCTACAAATTCAGATGGCTGTACTTCTCAGACGGCATACGCGACAGACGCGTTGAATCGCACGCGTTTTTCTCCCAAACGCCGGGAATTCCCGTGCCGCACTCCGGGCAGCGTCCGTGCTTGAGCCGGTTCTCGGTGACATCGTGCCAGGAGCGGCGGATGAGCAGCGAGCCGCAGCTTGGGCAGCTGGTGTGCGCGCCGTCGCTGTAGACATTTCCTTCATACACATAGTGCACGCCGGTTTCCCGCGCGATTTGCCTTGCGCGATGCAGGGTTTCCGGCGGAGTTTGCGGCTTGTCGCGGAGCTTGAAATCAGGATGAAACGCGGTGAAGTGCAAAGGAACGTCGGGACCCAGGTGGGTCAGAATCCATTCGGCGAGTTTGCGCGTCTCCGCAGGGTCGTCGTTCAGCGTGGGGATCATCAAGTTGGTGATCTCGAACCAGACCTTCGTTTCGTTTTTCAGCCACTGCAGCGTTTCGAGCACCGGCTGGAGATGGGTGAGGGTGATTTTTCCGTAGAAATTTTCGGTAAAGGCTTTCAGGTCGATGTTGGCGGCGTCGATGTGGTCGTAGATGTCGCGAAACGCTTCGCGGGTGATGTAGCCGTTGGATACCATCACCGTCTTTAGCCCAAACTTTTTCGCGGCTTGGCAGATGTCGATGACGTATTCGCCCCAGATGGTCGGCTCGTTATAGGTGAAGGCCAGAGAGTCGCAGCCGTACTGCAAGGCGAGCAAGGGCACGTCCTCCGGAGGGACGTGCTGCGAATGAACCTGGTCGTGGCGGGATTTGGAAATGTCCCAGTTCTGGCAGAAAAAGCAGCCCATATTGCAGCCGGCGGTGCCCATGCTGAAGACGCGGGTCCCAGGCAGAAAATGATTGAGCGGCTTTTTTTCGATGGGGTCAATCTGCAACGCGGCCGGCGCGCCATATCCCAAGCTGTAGAGCTTGCCGCCTTCATTGATGCGAATGAAACAGAAGCCGGCTTGGCCGGGATTGATGTGGCAGTGGCGCGGACAAAGATAGCAATGAACGCGCCCGTTGGCTTCCGGCTCCCACCAGCGCGCTTCGTGCAAGGTCTCAGTTTTCTGGAGGACTTTAAGCTGCGTCACGCATCCTCCCTTCCTATGAGCCCAGTATACGCCTTCGTGGGAGGGAGTTTTGCGAGGCCTTGGTGGCGAACGGTTAGACGCGAACGCGCCGACGCTGATAGCTGCGCCGCGCTTCCGCCCAATCCACGAACCGCTCCATCTGGTTGCGGTATTTCCACATCAGGTGAAAAAACTTGCCGGCGTCCAGGCCGGCGGCTTCGGAGCCGAGAAAAGTCTCGAACCTCCAGCGTAGGTAAGGACTATTCCAAGGATTCAGGCGATAACCGCGGGCCACAATCCAGTAGTACCGCAGCATCTTCCACATGTACGAACGTATACAGGGCGGAGATCCTGTACTTCCTCCAGACGGCTAGCCTCCCACCTGGGTAGAGAGGTGCTCATGCACGAGAAGCCAGTTTGCACCGGGCTTCTCCCAAATACCAGTGTAGCGGACCTTGCGGCGTCATTCACCCATCCTCACCCTCTATTCGCCGGTAGGCGAGGGATTTTCCCCGAAAAGGGCGTGAACCCCACATGGCGAAACCGTACGCTGGCACTCGGACGGGCAAATCGGCAACCCGAAGGGGGAAAGCAACATGACACAAGAACCAACCTCCAGGCGCAATATCCGCAGCACAGTGGGAACGGCGCTGCTCCTAATTGGCTCGACGGCGCTAGTGGCATATTCGGCGGCGCTAGCATGGCAATTTCAGGCGGCGCTAAACAGCACCGGCATCGATTCCCTCGGCTGTTTCGGCAGCATTGGCTTGGCTTCGTTGCACGCGGTTCGCATTGTGGCGCTTGACCACGCCGTCCTGCTCTCGGTGATGTACCGTATCTTGGTATTATGCTCGGCGCTGCTCGTGACGCTGATCGGAATCGCTCTTCTGCGGAAACCAGACACGGGGGCGCCTGCGCCCGGCCAGCGTGACGCGTCTGCGCGGCCCAAAGGAGATCAGTGATGGGCGGACCGGACTACGGACAAGGATTTAAAGAGCATCTCGAGCAAGAGATTCGGCAGCGTGCGAACGAAGCGATGAAGCGCCCCAAGATCATGCTCCTTGGCGATTCTCACTGGGGATTCATTTGGGGTCTCCTTATCGTTTTAATCGGCTTGGCGCTGCTTCTTCACCACATGGGCATGATCCCCTTTGATCCCGTCGCTCGTTTCTGGCCTCTACTCCTGGTGGTTTTCGGAGTCATGAATCTGCTGACTCGCTCCGGCCGTTTCTTCGGGGTCCTGTTAATCCTGGCCGGTGCTTTTCTGCAGCTGAATAAATTAGGAATTACGCACTTGAGCTTCGCGGATCTGTGGCCCGTTGCGCTTATAGCGATTGGCCTGCTCTTGATGTGGGGGTCCTTTGAAACGCGCGGCTTTTTGCGCGCCAAGGCAAGAGCCGTTAACGACTTCCGCGAGAAAGTGGCCGGCGCGGCGGGCGGTCCCCCGACCATGCTTAACGCTGTTGCTGTATTCGGGGGTTGTGAACGGCGCGTGGCCACCTCGAATTTCCAGGGGGGCAGAGCCACCGCCGTTTTTGGCGGCATCGAACTTGACTTTCGGGATGCCGACATGGACGCGGAAGCGATCCTGGAAGTCAATTGTGTATTTGGCGGAGTGGAAATCCGCGTGCCGGAGAGTTGGCACGTGCACTCTCGCAGTCTCCCCGTGTTCGGCGGGTATGAAGACAAAACCCGCCAGCCGACCAACCCGGGAAAAACAAAAACGCTCATCGTCACCGGGATGGTGGTATTCGGAGGGATTGAAATTAAGAACTGAGCCGGTCTTATGCATCCTCTTCTCACGCGCGAGCGCGCGGCCAACATCCCCGAACGCCCTACCAGCCGGCTCGGTCTCTACTTACTCTCTTGGGCTCCGATCACAGCAATTCTCACTTATTTGATGGCGAAGCCGGCGGGCCTGGGTTGGTGGAACGCCACCCTCGTAGTCGTTCCGCTATGCCTCATCTATGCGTTTGTTTGCCTGTCCGCGTGGTATTCCTGCAAAGCGGCGCCGATCCAAACCACACCTCCCAAACGTTTGTTCGTTACACATACCGTGGCCGCAGCCCTCGTCAGCCTGCTGTGGGTGGAAGTGGCGAAGCTGATTGCCTATTTCTTATCGCAGGTGCACGCATTTCAAGGACTCGATCAAAAATTTGCGCCGCAAGCGCCGCTGTTGTTCGCGGCGGGTTTCATGCTTTATTCGCTGGCCGTGGCTTCTCACTACGTGATCCTGGAGATAGAACAATCGCGCGCCGCGCAAGCTCGTGCGCTGGAAAGCAGCGTTTTCGCGCGAGACGCGGAACTGAAGGCGCTGAAGGCGCAAATCAACCCGCACTTCTTGTTCAACAGCCTCAATTCCATCAGCGCACTGACCAGCATCGACGCCGCCAGGGCGCGCGACATGTGTATCCTGCTGGCCGATTTTTTGCGAATGACGCTGGGGCTCGGCGAAAAGGAGCTTGTTCCGCTGCGCGAAGAACTGGAACTTCTGCAGCGCTTTCTGGCGATTGAAAAAGTCCGCCTCGGCGAGCGCTTGCATGTCGATGTGCACGTCGAAGCACAAGCGCAAACGTGCATGCTGCCGCCGCTGCTTCTGCAGCCGCTCGTCGAAAACGCCATTATTCACGGCATCGCCAATCTGCCGGCGGGAGGGACGGTGCGCCTTTCGGCGGAATGCAGTGGCGGCCACCTCCATTTGTCCGTCGAGAATTCGGTCGATCCCGATGCGCCGCCTCCCCGAAAAGGTGGGCGCGGTCTTACGAACGTGCGCCAGCGTCTGGAGGCGCGCTACGGCAAAGAAGCCAGCATGAAAACGACTGCCGAGGAAGAATTGTTTCGCGTCAGCATTTCCCTTCCCGCTGGGATGGCCGATGCTCCGGCACAGCCGTCCGAAAGCGAGCTCGCTCCGGCAAAAGAGGTTCGACTCTGACCGTGCCAGCGCAATCCAAAATTCGCGCACTCCTTGTGGATGATGAAGACTTGGCGCGGCACGTGCTCCGCGAACTGCTGAAGTCTCATCCCGAAGTGGAAATCGCCGGGGAGTGCGCTAATGGCTTCGAGGCCGTGAAAGCGGTTGCCGAGCAGAGGCCTAACCTTATTTTCTTGGACGTACAGATGCCCAAGCTCACCGGCTTCGACGTTCTTGAGCTTATCGGTACGGAGATTCCGGTCATCTTCGTCACGGCCTACGATCAACACGCCATGCGCGCATTCGAGGTGCACGCGGTCGATTATCTGCTGAAGCCGGTCGGCCGTGAGCGTTTTGAAGCGGCGCTAACACGCGCGCGCGAGCGTGTCGCCGAGAAGAAGCCGATGCCCGCCGAACTCGCGGCGGCAGCGCGGCCACCCCAGCAATTTCTGGAGCGCGTGGTCATCCGCGACGGCACGCGCGTAACGCTAATTCCGGTCAGCAAACTCGATTACGCGGAAGCGCAGGACGATTATGTGGCGCTGGCCAGTCATGGCGCGAAGCACCTGAAGCAGCAAACTATTGCAAGCCTCGAAGCGGCGCTGGACCCTGCAAGGTTTGTTCGCATTCACCGGTCGTACATCGTCAATTTCGAACGCGTGGCGCGCATCGAGCCGTACGGCAAGGACAGTCGCCTGGCAATCTTGACCGATGGCACGCGCCTGCCGGTAAGCCGCGCCGGCTACGCCCGCCTGAAATCCCTGCTGGATGATCGCGTGTAGTTTCCGGAGTGCGGGGCATGCCCGCCACGGAGCGCTTGCTCTCGCTTTTGCGGCGCGCGCAGCCCCGGCACACGCCCCAGCCAGCCTCACGCCGCAGCACTTGCTTCCACTAGGAGCCGATCTTGCGAACCCAAATCCGCGTGGTCGCCGGTTTGCCCAAATGCATCGTGCGTCCGCCGGCACGCAACGTCATTGTTTCATCGTACTCGCGCTTCTTTACTGCGACCTGCGTTTCCGGCCGCAGCTCCAATTTTTCCAGGAACTCCAGAAATTGCGCATCTTTCTCGTAAACGCAAAGAATCTCGGCCTTGTCATTGGCGCGCAGATCGGACAGCGGAACGGCTCCTTGCTTGCGCAGCTTGGCGATGCCGCCGCGCATCGGAACACCGTGCGGGCAGCTCTTTTTATCCGCAAAACGCTTCAGCAGCAGGGCCTCGACTTCCGGGGAAATTGCGTGCTCCATGCGTTCCGCTTCGTCGTGCGCTTTCGACCAGGGCAGACCGATCACGTCGGTGAGCAGCATTTCCGCGAGCTGATGACGCAACGCCAGGCGCTCCGCGAATTGCCGTCCCTTGCGCGTGAGGTCGATGCGACCTTCGCGGTCCACGCGCACGTGCCCATCGCGCGTCATGCGCTTCAGCGCTGCCGTGACTGCCGGCGGAGTTACGTTCAGCTCTTCGGCTAAGCGCGCACTGATGGGCGTCTGGTCCTCCTCAAGCATCTCCCAGACGGCTTTGAGGTAGTCTTCCTGCGAAACGCTGGTTTTATCGCGCCGCAAAATATTCTCCTCGCTCAGCTTTCGCTACGAACGAACGCGGCTGGCGGCATCGTCCTTGCCATCGTCCGGCGTTGCACACTCTTTTCTCAGCCTTTGAGCCAATTCCAAAACGCGCCGTTGAACCGTCTCATAAGTCCCTTGATACTTCTCGGGGTCACCGTAGGGATCTTCAATCTCCCAGTCCTCAACCTTGGTGAGTGCACGAAAGTTACGAAATGCAAATTCCCGTGGCCGGCCGCTCATGTTGATGACGATATCCGCGGATTCCCATGCCTCCGATGAGATAGGCTTGGACGCCAACCCTGTGACAACATAGCCGTTTCTCAAAAGCGTTTGGGCGGTCATTTCAGCCACAAACCCGAGGGGAGCCAATCCCGCGCTCGACGCCTCAATTTCTTCTGGGGCATCCCTCCAAGCAATAGCTTCTGCCATCGGGCTCCGGCAGGAATTGCCGATGCAAACGAACAACACTCTGACGCGCTTGGTTCTCATAAGAGACTTTGCTCCTGAAGTCTCTCACAAGCCGAGGGACAGTTCACGTAAGAGCTGAGGATTGCTCGCTAGCGTGCTACAGCGGACCGATTGGAACTCTCTGCAGCCAGCTCGAGAAAGCGCTGATGCACGGTCGTGTCGTTCGTGAGTTCGGGATGAAAAGCTGCGGCCAGGATTTGGCCCTTTTGCACCAGCGATGGTTTGCCGGCATATTCGGCAAGCACTTCGATGCCTGGGCCCACGCGCTCGAAAATCGGCCCGCGAATAAAGACCATTTCCATCGGCTCGGGCTTCAACGTGGAAGGCCCGCTGACCACGTCGCTGTGAACTTGCCGGCCGTATCCGTTGCGCAGCACGGTCATGTCCAGCAAACCGAGCGATTCTTGCTGGGGATTCTTCACCTCGGTGGCCAGCAGAATCGCGCCTGCGCACGTGCCGAAGATGGCTTTGTCCTCGGCGGCAAATTTCTTGATCGCCTCGTACAAACCCTCTTCTTGCAGGAATTGCAATTGCGTGGTGCTTTCGCCGCCCGGCAGAATCAACCCGTCGCAGCTCTCGAGTGCCGCAGGAGTGCGCACCTCGACGGTTTCGATGGCCATGCCAGCCAGCATGGCCGCATGCGCCGCAAAATCACCCTGCACCGCCAAAATTCCAATCTTCACAAGTCACCAAATTATAGGAGCACGGTTTAGCGCTTCCCGGTGGCACAGCCATTTCCGCCTGCGCTCCTCACAGCAGCGTCACCACCCTCGCGTCGACAACAAATCCTTCTCTTCGAGCTGCCGCACATCAAGGCCGCGCATGGCCTCGCCCAATTCTTCGTGCGCTTCCAGCACCGCCTTCGGGTCTTCAAAATGCGTGGTCGCCTTCACCACCGCCTTCGCGCGAGCTTCCGGATCGCTGGATTTGAAAATCCCCGAGCCGACAAATACTGCCTCGGCTCCCAGGCGGCGCACCAGCGCAGCATCCGCAGGCGTCGCGATTCCGCCCGCCGAGAAATTCGGTACCGGCAGTTTGCCCGTCTTCGCCACCTGGCGAATCAAATCCAGCGGCGCGCCGAGTTCCTTTGCTTCATGCATCAATTCGTCGTCGCGCATGGTGGTGAGCCGCTTCATCTGACTCACAATCGTGCGCATGTGCCGCACCGCCTCTACTACATTGCCCGAGCCGGCTTCGCCCTTGGTGCGAATCATCGCCGCGCCTTCCGCCACGCGGCGCAGCGCTTCACCCAAATTGCGCGCGCCACAAACGAACGGCACGCGGAAATCATGCTTCCAGACGTGATTCTCTTCATCGGCGGGAGTCAGAACTTCGCTTTCGTCGATAAAATCCACTTCAAGTGCCTGCAAGACCTCGGCCTCGACAAAATGTCCGATGCGCACCTTGGCCATCACCGGAATGGTAACCGTCTTCATGATCTCGCGGATGATTTTGATGGATGCCATGCGCGCCACGCCGCCCTCTTTGCGAATGTCGGATGGTACGCGCTCGAGCGCCATCACCGCGCAAGCTCCGGCTTTCTCCGCGATCTGCGCCTGCTCGGCGTTGGTGACATCCATAATCACGCCGCCCTTGAGCATTTCCGCCAAGCCGACCTTCACGCGCCATTCGTTCGCCGCGTTTCCGTTCCCGCTGCCGTTCACTTTCTTCACGTCCATGTCTCGCTTTCTCCTCTCTCGATTCTCTCCGCGCCTTCCTCGAAAGCGCTTAAACTTTCTTTCCCGCCGCTTCACCGATAATCACAAATCGTCCTTTGCCTCGCGCCAGTACATCTCCCACGGCATTCCTGATCTCGCCGACGTGGAACAAGCTCCTGCCCTTGTGTTCCGTCTCCCAGCCCTCCACGACAATTTCTTCCTGCACGCTGACCGGCTTCAGATACTCGACGGTAAGTTCCGCGGTTACCGCGCGCACTTCGCGAAACCGGCAAACCTTCCCCATGGCTTCATCCAGCAGCGTGGCGATAATTCCGCCGTGCCCCATCCCACCGCCGCCCTGATACCGCTCGCCCAAAACAAATCGCCCAACGATGCGGCGCTTCTCGTTGTCTTGCACAAAGGTCAGCTTCATCCCGTTTTCGTTCGCGCCACCACACCCGAAGCAATGGTTGGCAGGATTCGGCGCCAGCGAGATCGTCGCCGGCTTTCTTTCCTCTGCGCTCTCTGTGCTCTTCACTGCGCGTCCTTTGTGCTAAATCCTTCTCAAACCAGCGCAACCCTGCTGCGCTCGGCTCGTCTCACGCCGCGCTGCCGTTTCCGCATCTCGATCCGCAGCAACTCCGCCAACGTCGCCGCGCCTCTCGCAATTTGTTTTTCGTCCAAGCCGGCAAAGCACAAGCGCAACGCATTCGGCAGCGGATTCTGCGCGTAAAAATACCGGCCTGGCGCGAAAAGCACCCCGCGCTCTTTCGAATGAATCAGCAGCTCGCTGGCATCAAATCCGGGCGGCAGTTCCAGCCACAGGCACATCCCGCCTTCCGGACGCGTCCAGCGCGTCCCTTCCGGCATGTGCTTGCGCAGCGCTTCATCCAGCGCCACAAGCCGCGCAGCGTACACCTTGCGCATTTTCGCGACATGCTTGGAAAACATTCCACGGCGCAGGAACTCCGCGAGGATCGCCTGCGCCAACTGATCGGTGTGAATGTCCGTAGTCTGTTTCACCACGCGCAGGCGCTCGATGGCCACCGCGGGCGCCACGATCCATCCCACGCGCAGTCCCGGAAACGCCACCTTCGCAAAACTATCGATGTGAATGACGATGTTCGAACGATCCAATTGCTTCAGCGAGGGAAGACGGTCTTCGCGCGCGTGCAGCCGCCCATAAATGTGATCTTCCACGACCGGCACTTGATGCCGCGAGGCCAGCTCCAAAACTTTTCTGCGCGAAGCCAGCGGCATCGACGTTCCCGTCGGATTCTGAAAATCCGGCGTAAGCACGATGAGCTTCACGCGGTTCGCCGCCAGAGTCGCCTCCAACGCCTCCAAATCCAATCCCAGCGAAGCACCAGGCTCGGCATGAGTGCGCACAGGCACGCCGAGACAGCGCGCGCGTGTTCCGTTGAAGATAGCTACTGCGCCTGGATAGGTCGGATTCTCCAGAATCACGGAATCGCCGGGTCGCACAAACGCTTTGCTGATCAAATCGAGCGATTGCTGGCAGCCATCCGTGATCAGAAGATTTTCGTCCCGTGCCGGAATGCCGTCGTGCTCCAGAAGCTCTAGGAGCGCCTCTTTCAACGGCGCATACCCATCCGAAGGCCCGAGGTTGAGCACGTCCGTGGCCTCGCGGCGCAGCACGGCGTTCACGCAAGTTTGCAGGTCTTCGATCGGAAAAAACTCTTGCGCCGGCCGCGCCAATACAAAGGAGAGCGCATTCTCGGGAGCGCTCGCCGTCAAGCGCGAGAGCACTTCTTCGCCGCGCTCATCCGCAAAAAGTAATTCCCAGCGGATGCCGTTGTTTCCATTTAGCACCGGAGGCGCCGGCGGAGTAATCTTCAGTCCGTCTCCATTGCCCTTGATGAACGTGCCGCGGCCCACGTGTCCCTGAATCAGCCCTTCTGACTCGAGCTCCGCATACGCGTTCGCCACGGTGGTGCGATGCACGCCCAACATCACCGCCAACTCGCGGCTCGCGGGAATGCGGTCGCCGGGACGCAAATCGCCCGCATGCACCAGCGCCCGCAACTGGTCGCGCAGTTGGACATATAGAGGAACGTGGCTTTCCGGCTGGAGATGTACAGGAAGCATTGGCTCTCCCCTAGCAGCCAATTCTACACGACATTGGCCTGCTACAAGAGCCAATTTGTCTCTGACCCCTAGTCCCGCGGCGGGTGATACCCGATTCCCCCGTTCGCTTCCCCGGCGACCAACTGCCGCACGCAGAGCCGCGTCAAGTCCTTCCCATCGCACTGGTAAATTTGCGCCACCGGCAAGTCTCCCGGCAGCACGACGTATTCCCCCACTTCCATTTGCTGCGAGGCGCCTGAATCATCGGTGTTAAGGGGACTGCCGCCTTGGGAGACGCGCACGCGAAATTGCCGTGAGGGCGGCTCGTAATTCTGGAAGCTGAAGCACTTCCCCACGCACGCGCGGTCGACCATGTGCACGATGTAAGGGAGCCGCGAATCCGACGGCGCCCAGATCGTCGCCGTTACACGTCCGCCGGCCGGAACGCTGCTCTCGATCAAGCCTTCGATTTGCGCCTCCATGCGATTCAGCGTTGGCAAAGAACGCAACCGCGATGATCGCGAACCCCGCAGTGTGCCATTTGCGCGGCTGTATCAAGGACAAGACGCTCAAACCGATGACTGCGGCGACGGTCGTGAGCCGCAGCGCCAGCGCGCCTACCCAGCCCGAATAAAATGGCACGCGCACGACATCCGGCAGGACATAGATCGCGTATACCACGAACGAGTGAAGCTCCAGCGGCAAGCGCATAGCCGCCCAGGAGCCCTGAGCGCGATCGCGTCGGAGTTTATCCACCGCAAAACACGCCATGCCAAACAGGAGCGCCACTCCCGACACGATGTAATACCGCGTGCTATAGAGCGCTAACTGGTCGCTGCCGTTGTAAATCCCCGGACCGAACGTCTCCCACACGCCGAAAGAACCGTAATGCCTCATCAAATAGAGGCGCGTCACCACTACGGCAAGCACCGCCGCGCCGGGCACCGCTAATTTCCACCGTTCAGGCAGCAAGCGCCACAAAACCACATAGCCCACGCATCCCACTAGCCAAACAAAGCCCTGCGGATGAG
>WNFH01002702.1_pt1 | contig 12465 bp, 9 predicted proteins | sample 5400411 | NCBI WGS metagenome assembly WNFH01 (sample SAMN13153347, study PRJNA577476) | soil metagenome | isolation source: 200 cm saprolite under Douglas fir tree site 2 hole 3 | place: USA:California | collected 2015-04-18
GACCAGGGAAGCCACGGACTGGTTGGTCGCTTTAGGCTATCCGCCAGTTTCGGCAACACGATACCTCACCGTCGTGACAGACCAGGAAGGATTGGTTGCATAACAGTCACACTGTCAAGTTCATTTGAACCATGCCTTAGAATATCTATTCTTCTCACTTCGTGGTTATAACAATGGCGATATAAACCCGTCAGTAAGGATTCTCATCTTCAACTCATTTCCCTTGATTTTCCGCCCGAACTCGGTTATACTCTAGACAATAGAAAGTGTATAATATACACTTTCTATTGAACCTTTTGTGACCAGCGTTTCTCTTAGAAAGGGTGTTAAGAGGAGAAGAGGATGCAGAAGCAATTATCAAGCGAAGAGCTCTTTCAAGGCAAATTGGTCAATCTGCACGTACAGACCATACCCCAGCCAGATGGTGGTACAAAGCGCTTCGAGATCGTTGAGCATCCTGACGTTGTCGTTGTTGTGGCTCTGCGCTATGATGATTCGGTAAACGAGACTAATGCAGTGCCATACGTTGTTCTAGTGAACCAGGAACGTCCAGCAATCCAAAAGAAAATGTGGGAGCTTCCCGCAGGGCTAGTGGAAGTGAACGAGCGCAATACCCCAGAAATTGCTGCAGCTCGCGAACTACGCGAAGAGACAGGCTATCTTGCCGATAAATGGCGTTTTTTGACGCGGGAGTACCCCTCGCCAGGCTTTTCGACCGAGGCCATTACCATTTACCTCGCTACGCAGGTTCATCCAGCGCCGGATGCGGCTATCCCTGATATTCCTAGTGATCCAACAGAAATTGTTCAGGTGCGCTGGATACCTCTGGACGAAGCTCTCACATGCTGCCAAAACGGTGAAATTGAAGATGGGAAAACGCTCCTTGGCCTGAACCTAGTTCAAAACATGCTCATGAGTGAAAAAACCGCTACAGGAGGACATACCATGCCTCGTGATCTGACGAATATGCCCTTTCCACGCTCAGCAACTTACCGTAGTAATAACACCACTGAATCTGAAGTGGAATCTAACGACAAGCTGAATACCACCCTAAATATAGAGAATATGCTACTCGAGGAGTTCAACTATGCGAGCGTGACCGCGTATCAGGCGATGGAAGATCGGGCACGCATGTTCAATCTCTATCTACTACTGGTGGGAGTTCTTGCCTCTGGACTTGGAGCAGTCTATCAACTTGGTGGGCGCACAAGCACCTATGAGCAGCCATTGGTGAGCGCCTTGCTGCTGATCGCTGGGATGATTGGTGTTGCTTTCTTTGTGAAGCTCATTCGGCTACGGCAGGCGTGGCGGGAGAGCGTGATTTCCATGAATGCGGTCAAGGAGTTCTATATCCAGCAATTCCGGCAACAGATGCCGCGGATTGAGCGTGCGTTCCGTTGGCGTCTGAAGACGATTCCTGCTGGTGAGCGCCTTGGTAGCACAACATTTATTGTATGTTTCACTGTTGCATTGCTAGAAAGTGTCTGTTTTGGTGGGGCACTGTTCCTCAGTATCAACAACATTCCACTTTTCTCAGGTCAGGTGTACCCATACATTATAGCGGTGGTGATCTTCGCCTGTATCCTGCTCTTGAATGTCATGTATTACCGACACTCTCTGAACGTTCATAGCGAATTGGCAGCAATAGAGGAGCAAGCGAAAGAGATAGGGGAATGAACCATTGATCTTGTTGCCAAATTGCTTTTCGATACTCCATAGGAGAGAGTATTCCTTCCTGATCAAAACATGGCAAACCAATTTGACAACAGCTACGACCATGCCAGCAGCAGTCCACTATGTATGAAATGGCTATTTTCAGGAGGATATCATCGAATAGAAAACGGGAATTTAGGAACAGAAGAGTAATGAGAGCTGTAGCATTATTTCTAGGAGCAGGGTTTTCTAAACGTTGGGGATTGCCTCTAACTAGGGATTTACTGCCCGTTTCGGAAGAGGAGTGTGTGCCAATTATTGAGATGCAGTTTCCAAGGAGGTATCAGAGGCAGCGCGCCAAGAAAGTACGGGCAAGTTGGCTTAAGTACTGGAATGAATGCAAAGGTAGTGTCGATCAATTTGCAGAAAAGCTTCGGGACGACGAACAAGGTACGATGGGTTTGCCTTTTAATGATCTAGCCTACTTTCTCGCCATGCGGCTTGCTATAGACCAGTCTGTCGTGAGAGAATTCAATAGACAGCCTCAATTCACAAGAAATCACATTCGAATGCAGGAAGATATTTTGATTTACTATGATGAGGTAGTGAAAGTACTGAAAGAGTATTCTCTCAGGGGTATCGTGACGACTAACTATGATGTAGTCGTAGAGAAGATCCTTGGTCCACATACCAGAGGAAGACTTGGAGGGTTTAATTATGGGAGGCAAGAACAGCCTGCTCTAGGTAAACATCAATTAAGTACTCAACACTGGTATGGGCCAGAAAGTATTAATGGTACTATTCCTTTACTAAAACTTCATGGTTCCTTGAACTGGGCCATTTCAGATGAGGGAGGCATAGATGTTTATGTTGACTGCCGCCCTTGTCTTAAAAGAGGACTTCGCCCTTTAATAGTGCCACCACAAACCGATTCCCGGCAAAACGGGGTTCTCAGCAAAATCTGGCAGAAAGCTTCGGAAGTACTGAATGATGCTGATGTATGGGTATTTTGCGGGTATAGCGTCCCTTCCTATGACAAAGATGTTCAAGAACTTTTGATATCGTCAGCGTCCAATCTGCGACGGGCGGTTATTCTTAGCCCTCAGGCAACAACTATAGAGCAGCGCATTAGAGATATTTTAAACGCTTCTGTGCCAGAACTCGAAGTAAAATGTGGACCGGGTTTAGGGCCTGAACTCACTCCATTAAAGTTCCACTCCTTGATATCGGGCAATGATTCAGCATCAGAATAACAGGGGCTCATGGCACCATGCAAGGATTGTCTAACGACAACAATATTTGCCTCTCGCGGCTTAACCGCACCTATCCAGGCAAGCATGATTGATGGTACGATTGGAACGTGCCTGGGTCACTGGATGAGCCGGCAGGACCTTGAATGATCCAGAAGGGCAGTTTGAGCCAGAGCACAAACTGCCCTTCTTGGTCACTTCTGCCTCTTCCTTTGATTCTAACTCCGACCCTCATGAGACTTGACAGCGATCCTTGCCGCCTTAATCCGCTCTACCGCCTCGATGAGGTCACGTAGTTCGACCTGAGCTTTCCCATATCGAGCCACTCTTACTGCTGCGTCAATGACGGCATTTCTGATATCTCGACCGCAGATGTCGTCAGCATAAGCTGCAAGTTGATCGATGGAGACGTTCTCTGCCAGTGGCAACTGTGGCACCAGATGTCTGCGCCAGATCTCTCGTCGGCAGTGTTCGTCTGGCAGTGGGAAGTGGAGATGGCGTACCCGCGTCTCAAACGCCTTATCATAGTTCTCGACCAGGTTCGTGGCAAAGATCACCACGCCGCGAAATTCCTGGAGGCAGATGAACAACTGGCTCCGCATCGAGTTAATGGCTTGCTCGGACCCTTGGGTGACCTCGGTGAGCCTCTTGGAGAGCAACGAATCGGCTTCATCGATAAACAGAATCGCTTGCTCTCTCTCGGCTGCATGAAAGATCGCCTTGACATTTTTTGGTCCCTCCCCATGAAACTTGCTCTCAATCTCCGCATAGCTCGCCACTAAAATGGACCGCTTGAGGGTGTGTGCGATAGCATGGGCTGCCAGCGTTTTCCCTGTGCCTGGTGGTCCGTGAAAATTCAAAGCAGAGTGCGGAAAGGGCTGGATTGTCCTGAGCCCCCACTCGTCGAAGACTTTGCGCTCTACCCGCGTGACCTCGACTGCGGAGAGAAGATCTTCCATGAGCGCGTCAGGGACAACTAACTGCTCGAACGTAAAGAGCGGTTGTTGCGCTTGGTATTGGAGAGCCCGGACCTCAATTGGGGGATCGTCACTCGGTCTCGTTTGACCCGGATGTTCCGTCTCTAGAGGGGAACCTGCACGCATGTCGAGCCGAGAAGCAGCTGTTTCGATCGTGATCTTGAGAGCTTTCAGACGTGTTTTCCCGAGCAGCTCAGTGACTGCATGCTGCAACCGGGAGCGACAGAGAGCAGCCACAGTTTCTGGTAGATCATCAGGGATACCCCGAATGATCAGGTCAAAGAGGCGATTCATTTCCTTCTCGCGTGCTGGATCGTCAGGGATGATGTTCTCGCTCACAGCATACTGACCTGCACCCATCCGGTAGACAATGGCTCCTCTGTCCTGTACCATGACAAAAAATTTATGCGTGTAGCTGGCCTGCTCTTCCTGGTCAAGCTGGAGCTCCATCAGCATCGGATGGTCGCTCCTCAATGCATGCGGTTCAAAGTATTTGAGTGCTGCAAGCAGACAGTCTCGTTGTATCTGTTCCTGATCTTCCATCGTAGCATCCCCCTTTTTCTGGGGAACATCCGTTTAGTGAGTTCGTTGGCAACGACGTACAGCTCGATTAGCGGGGTGCCGCCCATACCATTGACAAAGGCAAGCACCCACTCGCTGACCTTCAGGTCACGGTCTTCGATGATGGAGATAGCGACATCATCCATGCATGCTTATGATTCGCCTTCGACAGCCGACTTTTAGATGCCGCCGAGTTCAGGGGCACCTCCCACACGTGCGCGTGCTATGAAGTCATACACCAGGACACCAAGAATACCTCCAACGATGGGACCTACGAAATAGACAATCATTGGCGTCCTATCCATACCGTAGCGGTCTATCATGTCTGGCAGACACCCTCCTTCCGAATAGTAACTTTCGATACAAGATTAAGAAGAGGCCACGAACAAAGCCCGTGACCTCTTCTCCTCTCGCTCGTGATCGTCCGCTGGCCCGTCACTCAGGCGGTGATCATGCCATGCGGGTTGAGGACGAACTTCTTGGCGGCACCCTTGTCGAAGTCCACGTAGCCCTGCGGGGCCTCCTCCAGAGAAATGACCGTGGCGTTGACCGCCTTGGCGATCTGCACCTTGTCGTGCAGGATCGCATTCATCAATTGGCGATGGTAGCGCATGACCGGGCACTGACCGGTGGTGAAGGAGAGGGACTTGGCCCAGCCCAAACCGATGCGGACGCCGAGCTGGCCAATCTTGGCGTTCTCGTCGACCCCGCCCGGGTCGCCGGTCACATACAAGCCAGGAATGCCCACTCGCCCGCCAACTTGGGTGATGCTCATGACATCGTTGAGCACCGTCGCCGGAGCCTCTCCTGCACCCGCGCCGTGGCCGCGTGCCTCAAAGCCGACACAGTCGATGGCCGCGTCCACCACCGGCTCACCGACGATTTGGGCGATCATGTCGGGCAGTTCGCCGCTCTGTGTGAGGTCGATGGTTTCGCAGCCGAAGCTGCGGGCCTGTGCCAGTCGCTCACGGTTCATATCGCCGACGATGACCACAGCCGCGCCGAGCAAATGCGCCGAGGCGGCGCACGCCAGGCCAACCGGTCCGCCACCGGCAATGTAGACCGTCGATCCGGTCGTCACGCCGGCAGTGAAGGCTCCGTGGTACCCGGTCGGGAAGATATCCGAGAGCATGGTCAGATCCTTGATCTTCGCCATGGCCTGGTCCCGGTCGGGGAACTTCAACAGGTTCCAGTCCGCGTAGGGCACCAAGACGTAGTCAGCCTGGCCGCCTACCCAGCCACCCATATCGACATAGCCATAAGCGGCGCCGGGTCGAGCAGGGTTGACGTTGAGGCAGACGCCGGTATGGCCCGCCTTGCACATCCGGCAGCGTCCGCAGGCGATGTTGAACGGCACAGAAACGAGGTCACCCTTCTTGATGAACTCAACATCGCGACCGAGTTCAATGACTTCACCGGTGATCTCGTGCCCCAGCGTTTGACCTTTAGGAGCGGTGGTGCGGCCACGCACCATGTGCTGATCGCTGCCACAAATGTTGGTCGCCACGACCTTGAGGATGACACCGTGGTCACATTTGCGGTTCTGTTCCGGTAATTCGAGCTTGGGGTAGTCGATCGTTTCGACGCTCACCTTCCCCGGCTCCACATAGACAACGCACCTATTACCTGGCATAGTGTTCTCCTTTGCGATGCAAATATGCGCACCTGACTCCATCGCATCGACCTGATGCGAGGAGCTTCTATCACGAGGGTTCGAGGTTCACGGAACCCCTCTCTCCAAGCACAATATACTGGGTCATGGCTGAAAGTACAGAGGAAAACGGCTTGTGACGCGCTACCAATATGGTTGATGAGATAGTCGCCTGTTACACAATACAGGGGGAGGTCGTGCATAACCACTCCTATTCTACACCCGTTGTCAAGCATTCGGGCCAGATAGGGAATTTTCTGTCCACCTTCGGTATATGCAGGTGATCCTGGTGGCGTAAGTGGAAGGAGAGATTGTTGGGCAATTGTTTCCTGAAGAAGCCCCCGCGCCTCAATACGAGTGAGTTCAGCGAGTGCTGCACGTAGTATGGCATTGGCAAGACGTTCTGCTCTATCACTCAGGAAACGTGCCTCAAACTGCACAAAAATTGGCTAAAACGGCCATTTCTAGGGCTACTCAATGTTAAGTAGCACCAATGGTTTATACACCTGGGGTGTGCGTAGGATTTTTGCGTCGAGCGTGGTGGGGCAAGCATGGCTGAGGTGGCTAGCGCGAGCGCAGCCACTACTATAGACGCGCATGACGGGCACTAGCCACCTCAGCCATACTTGCCCCATCCACCTCCATTTGTCCTCTCCCCCAAAATCTGATATAGTGAAGCAGTCATTTATGCTTGGCTTGTACCCTCAATATCACACTGGAGTGATCATTATGACAACACACAATACAGCGACAGCGCACCTGAAACGCACACCGCTTTACGAACAGCATTGTGCAATGGGTGCGCGGCTGGTAGAATTTGGCGGCTGGGAGATGCCTGTCCAATATAGTAGTATTTTGGAGGAGCACGAGGCTGTGCGCACGCGCGCAGGTCTATTTGACGTGAGCCACATGGGCGAATTTAAGGTCGAGGGGCCGGATGCACTCGCCTTCCTGCAATATCTTGTGCCCAATGATGTCTCCCGTCTTGCCATTGGTCAAGCACTCTATACACAACTCTGTCTTCCCAATGGCAACACCATTGATGACATGCTTATTTATCACCTGGCAGACATGCACTACATGCTGGTCGTCAACGCGGGCAACATCGATAAAGACTACGCCTGGGTGGAAAAGCAGGCGAAGAACTTTAAGGATGTCCATGTCTCCAATCAATCGGATACTACCGCTCTGCTGGCACTGCAAGGTCCCGAGGCCCAGGCCATCTTGCAGCCATTGACGGAGGTTGATCTCAGCAGTATTCGCTATTATCACTTCGCGCCTGGTATGGTGGATGGGATCAACTGCATTATCTCGCGCACCGGCTATACCGGCGAAGATGGCTTTGAACTCTATTGCGCACCCGTGGATGTGGTCAAGCTCTGGAAGGATCTGCTGGAGGCTGGAAAAGCGCATGGGCTGCTGCCAGCAGGATTGGGGGCACGTGACACGCTGCGATTGGAGGCCAGCATGTGCCTCTACGATCACGAGCTGACTGAACAGACCAACCCGTTGGAAGCCAGTCTGGGCTGGACGGTGAAACTCGATAAGGGAGATTTCGTAGGACGGGAGGCCCTGCGCGAGATCAAGGAACACGGCCTCAAGCGCAAACTGATTGGTATCGAGTTGCTTGAACGTGGCGTACCTCGCGGCGGCTACACCATCTATGAGAACGACCAGCCCATTGGTGTGCTGACCAGTGGCGCACCCGCACCAACGCTGCATAAAAATATAGGTATGGGTTATGTTGACGCGGCCCATGCCGTTGTGGGACAGATCGTACAAATCGATATTCGTGGACGCCGCACGGCAGCGCGGATCGTTGCCTTGCCATTTTATAAACGTAAAAAGTAGAGGTGTAATAATGAACTTTACCTTTTTCACCAGGTGAAAAAGGTAAAGTTCATTAATGCGCTCAGACCAGGGATGGTCATGAGACCGTCCCAAAGAAGGGAGTTAGACTTTATGGCTAGCCTCAATCATCCTGCAAACCTCAAATACAGCAAATCAGACGAGTGGGTACGTGTCGAGGGAGACCAGGCAACTATTGGTATCACCGATTACGCACAGGATCAGCTTGGCGACATTGTCTACATCGAGCTGCCCTGGTCCGGCTCTGAGAAGGTCTCACACGAGACAAAGTTTGGCGATATCGAGTCGGTCAAGGCCACCTCGGAACTTATTTCTCCTGTCAGTGGCGAAGTGGTGAAGGTCAATGAAGCATTAAAGGACCAGCCCGAACTGATCAACGACAATCCTTATGACGAGGGCTGGATGATCGCGGTTAAATTGAGCAATCCTGCGGAACTCGACAGCCTCATGAGTGCTGAGCAATACAAGGCACATCTTCAGGGACGCTAAGAGAGAGTTACAATTATGAGCTATATACCCAATACCCCGCAGGACCAGGAGGCGATGCTGGCACGCCTGGAACTTCCTTCACTGGAAGCATTACTGTCGCCGGTACCAGAAAATGTCCGTTTACGACGCCCGCTTGAACTTCCTCCAGCCCTTTCTGAGCCGGACCTCAAGCGCGTGCTCACCGGCATGGCTGCGAAAAATAAAAACCTGGATACCGCCATCTCTTTCCTGGGAGCAGGCACCTACGATCACGCCATACCAAGCGTCGTGCCACATCTGCAGCGTCGTTCCGAGTTTGTGACCTCCTACACGCCCTATCAGCCCGAAGTCAGCCAGGGCATGTTGCAGGCCATCTACGAGTTCCAGACCATGGTCTGCCAGATAACGGGCCTGGATATCGCCAATGCCTCGCTCTACGATGGTTCGACGGCGGTGGTTGAAGCGGTCTTATTGGCACTTGGCCCCGGCGGACGCGGCGAAGTAGTCATCTCACAGGGGGTTGACCCGCAGTATCGCAACGTGCTGCATACCTACGCTCATGCGCGAGGCTTTCAAGTTCGAGAGGTACAGGTACACAATGGTGTGACCTCTATTGAAGAACTGGACGAGGCGGTGAGTACCAGTACGGCGGCGGTCGTTATACAACAGCCCAATTTCTTTGGCTGCATCGAAGACATGAGTGCCATCGAACCCATTGCCCACAAAGGCAAGGCTGTCTTCATCGCCAACATCACCGAGCCTGCTTCGCTGGGCATATTGACCCCTCCGGCGAACTATGATGCCGATATTGCCGTGGGCGAGCTGATGAGCTTTGGCAACACCATGAGCTACGGCGGTCCCGCGCTCGGCTTTATGGCCTCAAAACAGAAGTATATGCGCCTGCTGCCAGGACGGCTGGTTGGGCAGACCGTCGAGGAAGGCGGAGAGAAGCAGACAGGCTATGTCCTGACACTACAGACCCGCGAGCAGCACATTCGTCGCGAGCGTGCCACCTCCAATATTTGCACCAACCAGTCGTTGTTGGCGGTTGGCGCAACCATCTATATGGCAGCACTGGGCAAGCAGGGTTTCCGCGAACTTGGTGAACTCTGCCTGCAAAAAGCACACTATGCATTCAGGCAGATTACCGCCCTGCCCGGCTTTGAGGTGGCCTTCAGTTCTCCGTTCTTTGATGAATTTGTGATCAAATCACCTGTTTCCACGCAGAAACTCCAGCAGTGCCTGGAGCAGGCGGATATCATTGGCGGCTATGACCTCAGCCTGGATTATCCCGATATGGAGAATTGCCTGCTCTTCTGTGTCACCGAGACGCGCACAAAAGAGGATATTGATCATCTGGTCGCAGTGTTAAAGGAGGTGAGGGCATGAGCGTTGAGAAACTGATCTTTGAAAAAGGTGCTCCTGGCCGGCGCGTGGATATTATGGCGGCAATGGATGTGCCCACCGAGCCGCTGGAGAGCATGGTTCCGGCCAGTATGCTGCGCCGGGAACCTGCGCCCCTGCCCGAAGTCAGCGAGATTGAGCTGGTACGTCACTATACCCATCTCTCGCAGCGCAACTTTGGCGTTGATACAGGCTTCTATCCCCTCGGCTCCTGTACCATGAAGTATAACCCCAAGCTTAACGAGGATATGGCCGTGTTGCCGGGGTTCGCTCATGTCCACCCCTTGCAGCCTGAGTACAGCGTTCAAGGGGTCATTCAGTTGAACTACGAGATTGAGCAGTACCTGGCCGAAATCTCCGGCATGGCGCGTGTCACTTTGCAGCCTTCCGCCGGTGCGCATGGTGAGCTAACCGGCCTGATGCTGATTAAGGCTTATCACGAAAGCCAGGGGCAGGAACATCGCAATCTCGTGCTCATTCCCGACAATGCCCATGGCACCAATCCCGCCAGTGCCACCCTCGCGGATTATAAAGCAGTAGAGGTGAAGAGCGATCCTGAAACGGGCGGCATCGACATGGAGCACTTGAAAGCACTGTTGGACTCGAATGCGGCCAATCTTGCCGCCATCATGATGACCAATCCCAATACGCTGGGGCTCTTTGACAGCAATGTCGCGGAGATCGCGACCATGGTGCATGAAGCCGGTGGACAACTCTACTACGATGGCGCGAATGCCAACGCCGTGCTGGGCATCACCCGTCCGGGCGACATGGGCTTTGACGTGGTACATTTCAATCTGCACAAGACGTGCAGCACTCCCCATGGCGGTGGCGGACCAGGAGCTGGACCTATAGGTGTCAAGGATCACCTGGTGGCCTTCCTTCCGGGGCCGCTGCCAGCGAAGGGCGAGCAGGGCTACTACTGGCAAGACACAGGCCCGCAGTCCATCGGCAAGGTGCGTGCCAACAAGGGCAACTTCGGCGTGCTGGTTCGCGCTTATACCTACATCCGCACCTATGGCCCCGATGGCCTATTGCATGTGGCACAGAGTGCCATTCTCAACGCCAACTACCTCAAGCACGAACTGTCGTCGGACTACGATATCGCCTATCCTCAGATCTGCCAGCACGAGTTCATCGCGACTGCCGAGCGTCAGAAGGAAGAGAGCGGTGTGACAGCCCTTGACGTCGCCAAGCGCCTGCTCGACTTCGGCATGTACGCGCCAACCATCTACTTCCCATTGATCGTGCATGAAGCGATGATGATCGAGCCAACCGAAACGGAGACTCGCGAGACGCTGGACTACTTCGTGAGCGTGATGAAGCAGATCGCCGAGGAGTCGCGCACCAATCCTAAGACCGTCAAGACTGCCCCGCACACGACCCCTGTGGGCAGGTTGGATCAGGCTTTAGCGGCCCGCAAACCGAATTTGCGTTGGATGCCAGGCCAGGAGTTAACACATTAGAGTGTTACGCAACACAAAGAGCACAGGGCGGCGCTGCCGCCCTGTGCTCTTTGTGTTGCGTAACACTCTAATTTTTCCTTGACAGACCCATAAAATCCATGTTATTCTTTCAACGTGCTCAAGAGAGCACAACAAGTTTGTAATTTCCTAAGAGAAAGAAAACCATGTTTTGTCATAGTATGGCAATCGCGACAAAGCTCATCCGCAATTGGAGCTTTAAGACGCTGGGAGCGACTTGCGACTCGGTCTGCACAGTCGCCCAAGGCCATATTATGCCCTTTTTCAGGAGTTCCCTGAACTAAGATCGCAGATACACCAAACACGAGGCCGTGGTGATTGTGCTAAATCGCCCCACGGTCTTTCTTTTTGTCTTCGCTTAAACAAATCCCAAAAGCCGTGAGGCGTACAGTGCGTACTCACGGCCTCTTTGTGTGTTCGCCGCCTGCGGCGGCTCGCTTATTCAATTGTTGCTGCTGGCTTTGCTGCCGCAGGCAGCAAAGCCAGCAGCAACAATTGAAGCTACTGTACAGATACCCTTTGGGTACACAAATGAAAGGACACAACAATGTCTTTGATACTTCAAAAACGCTTTCTCGCCCGTCCGCCGACGCTAAACACCTGGATAGTAACCAGTAACAACCTGCCAATAGGTTGGCCGAGCAATCTCTCGATACAAAAATGTTGGTCGTGTAATACCACTTGAAGAGAGTGCTGTGACATAGGAGTCACAGCAACAGACTGGAGGAGAATACGATGGATGTCTCCACACTTGCCCCTGCCGGATTGCATCACCCTTGCATACAGCAATACCTGGCAGTAAAAAATAATACGAAAACGTTCCCTGAAAACCTGGCGTCTCTTGAAGGTGCATGGGCACTAACGCGGGCTTTCAGGGCAAATCTGAATATAAAAGCCTTTTTCGTCTGCCCCGAGTTGCTCAGAAGCGAGGGCTCCAGGGACCTGGCGGAAAAAATGATGCTGGCGAGCGAGCATTCTTACGTGGTCAGCGAGAAGGTGATGCACAAGCTCGTCGAGTGGGAGGGGCCGGATGGCCTGACTGCCCTTGTTGAGTTGCATTGTTTCGGTTGGAATGATATCCCGCTGCGACAGCACAACCGGCTGGTGGTGCTGGATGGCGTGGAATTACCCGGAAACATTGGTACGAT
>WNFH01010923.1_pt1 | contig 12463 bp, 10 predicted proteins | sample 5400411 | NCBI WGS metagenome assembly WNFH01 (sample SAMN13153347, study PRJNA577476) | soil metagenome | isolation source: 200 cm saprolite under Douglas fir tree site 2 hole 3 | place: USA:California | collected 2015-04-18
GAAAAGTCTTTCGGCAAACGCTAACAGCCGAGAGCCAATGCCCCGGCCCCTTTCGCTCGCCTCGACGGCAACCGAAGGGATATAGGGAGCCCCAGCGAGACCGTAGGAGTCAACCAAAATAAAACCCACCCGGCGCCCGCCTGCGCGCGCCACAAACAATTGGGTCCCCGGGCGACGGAGTGCGGCCCGGCTTTCGCGGAGCCCCCGCTTCAGCGTGGTCCACGGCTCGCTCGAGGCCATCAGCCGCGCGCACCACCCTCGGTCGGACTTGAGCGCGGGTCGAATGGAGATTGGCTGCGGTATAGTTCCCGGCCTGGCCCCTTCCGGGCGAAACCCGCCTATTTTAGAACAGAACGTGGGGCGCAGGTGGTGCGTGTCGCCTGCGAGCGTTGCTTGTCCAGGCGTTGGTTGCCTGAGGAATCGCAGAACCGTACTTCACCTCGACGACGAGCCGCCCGCGTCATATAATCCGCCCCCACGATATCAGCGCCGGCGCGGCTGACTTCTCTCATAATCGAGGCCGCAGCGGCTGATGCGAATGGCCGCCGTGAATCAAACGGCGCCTTCCGGAGAGCCGTTGCCCCTCTGGGTTGGGACTTCTCCGCAACCAGAAAGGGTCTGACCGCCATGAAAATCACTGACATTAAAACGCTGGTTGTCAACGCCGTCATGCGCAACTGGGTATTCGTCAAAGTAGAGACTGACGAGCCGGGCCTCTATGGCTGGGGAGAGGCGACGCTCGAATGGAAGACGCGCGGCGTGGTCGGATGCGTCGAGGACTTCAAACCCATGCTCCTCGGCCGCGACCCCACTCGAATCGAGTTCCTCTGGCAGATCCTCTACCGCCACTCCTTTTGGCGAATCGGCGCGATCGGGATGACCGCCCTCTCCGGCATCGAGCAGGCGTGCTGGGATATCCTGGGAAAGTCGCTCGGCGTCCCTATCTATAAATTGTTGGGCGGCAGAGTGCGAGACAGGGTCAGGATGTACACGCACCTCGGCGGGGGGGAAATGAAGGCCGTCTATGAGACCTCGGAAGCCGGACCGCTCATCGAACGAGCGCGCTCGGTGATCGAAAAAGGATACAGCGCGGTGAAAGTGGTCATCGTTCCTCTCTCCCAGCCTTTGATGGGGCTCCCCGCCGTAAACCACTTTGCCCGGATGATGGAAAAGCTCCGCGAAGCGGTGGGCGACCGTGTGGACATCATGGTGGACTTTCACGGTCGGACGACCACGGGACAGGCCATCGAATACATCCGGGCCGTCGAGGAGTTTCATCCATTCTTTTGCGAGGAGCCGGTGCCTCCCGAGCAGCCTGACGCATTGCTCGAGGTGCGAAGGAGCGTGCGGGTGCCCATCGCAACGGGCGAACGCCTGACCACTCGCTGGGAGTTTCGCCGGGTCTGCGAGCTCCAGGCTTGCCACGTCCTTCAGCCGGACATCTGTCACTGCGGCGGGCTGCTCGAGGCGCGCAGGATCGCAAGCCTGGGTGAGACCTACCTGATGGGCATCGCTCCCCACAACCCGAACGGTCCCGTCGCGAATGCCGCGGCCTTGCATTTCGACCTGGCCACTCCCAATTTCCTGATCCAGGAAGACATGCTGGGTGACGTACCCTGGCGGTTCGACGTCGTCCAGACGAAACTCCAGGCAACAGATGGCCACTGGCTGCCGCTCGAAGAGCCGGGCCTCGGCGTCGATGTCAATGAATCCGAAGCGCGAAAGCACCCGTTCCAACAGGAGGTTCTGGAACAGATCGTCTTTCACGCCGACGGGTCGGTGGCCGAGTGGTAATGCTGCGTTGCCGTGAGAACGAATAATCGCCGCAGGCTGAGCGACAAAGACCGGGTCCGTTTTGTCCCGACCCGCCCCCGGGCCGGGGGCGCACACGGCAGGATGAGTTGGACCTCACCCATCGGTATGAGCCTCTCGTTGCAAGGTAGCAAGGTCATGCACTCGTGCGGGAACGTCCCAGGTCTCTGGTTCCGACGAAGGCCTCGCGCATGCTTCTGAGCCCTAAGTCCTATATTTTCCACCATGGCAAGGGAGATCCACAGGCCCAGCACCAACTTATTGACCGCCTGGGGAGTGCGGCAGATATCAGCGTTCAGGCGCCCACCGGTTTCTTCGCTCCTCTCCCCTTCGCGGTTGTTTCTCCTTTTGAATGTTGACTTTTCAAGGAAAGAGTCATAACGTGGGGCCTGTCTCCGCGTTTTGATCTTCAAGTCTCGCTCGTTCGGCGGCATGAATTGGCGAGTTTGGGGCTAATCCAGTTTAGATTCGCCCACCTCTTAATTTCCCGACGCGGGTTGGCTTCAATGAGGAACGGGAGCATGAAGCTAGGGGTAGTCAGTCCGTACGTGCTCACCCGGAAGGCCCTTTGCGCTTTGATGGCGACGTTCAAGGAGTTCCAAGTAGCCTTGGACGTCGACTCCGCACTCGAGAGCTTCGATCTAATTCAAAAGGTCCGGCCGGAAATTCTTCTCTTAGATTCGACTAGCCTGGCCAGCGATTTCGAAGCCGTATCCAGAATTCAGAAGCTCATCCCGGATACGAAATTCATACTCTTGACGGATGAACAGGACGAGGACTTCCAGTTACGAGCAATTAAGGCCGGCGCGCAAGGGTGCGTCTCGAAAAGGGCCGATCCACAAATCCTTCTGAAGGCTCTGAAGGCTGTCTCTCAAGGCGAGATCTGGGCGAGCCATCGAATGGCCACCCGCATTATCGGGGAATTCATGCGATGGCGGCAGCCGGAGGAGGCGGAATCCAAAGAACTTACGCGGAGAGAATGGGAGATTCTGGGACTGGTTGCAAACGGATTCAGAAATAAGGAGATTTCAAGCCGCCTCTGCATATCCGATAACACGGTAAAGACGCACCTCTACGCCGTATACAAGAAGCTCCAGGTAGGGAACAGGTTAGGCGCAGCCTTATATTATTTCCATCAGGCAAAACAGGCCGGCGACAAGGTCCTGAGCGCCCCGCCCTCGGGACGGGCCACAGCACGAAGCCTCGGCAGCGTGAAGGCTGACGCGAGTTAAGGCCAGTCAGATGGGCAGTGCTCTCATCCCTTAAAAGTCGTCCCGTCGGCTCCAGCCAACAGCCCACCGTCATCCCGCAAACCCAAAATTCTCGTCTCCACCAAGTGGTCCGACCCGGGAGGCGTTCCCCGCTTCCTAAGCCTTTGGGTACGATACCTCGCGATCCGGCATAATGCCGACTAACCCATCTGGTGGCGAAGCAGCCCTCTTCAGCATACCTTAAGCTCAACGAAAATCACCTGTTTGCCCGATTGCCGTAAGACGGCCACTTTATTAAGAATCTTTAAGGACGCGTGGCCCCAACTCCTTCCATGAGCGCGAATCGGCCCGGCGAAAAACGCCGAGCGAAGAGATTTGAGATCGACTGTCCCGTGACCGTCGGACTCCGGCGCAAGGGGAACGGCCAAGCGGTCGGGCAGGGCCGCCTGCATGATGTCGCGGTTCGGGGAGCGCGTTTCTATTTGAGTCGCCCGCTCGAAATCGGCTCCAGTGTGGTCCTCCAGATTCACTTCCGCGACGTGAATGAGAGCGTCACGACCGTCCGATTTGAAGGGACGGTGATGCGAGTGGGGGAAAAGCGACCGCATGAAATCGCCGTCCGATTTCGACGCGGGGGCCGGTTTTTGCGAGGGGACCTGGAAGATTTGACGAGTGCGCGGCAGACCGCATAGCCGTTGCGGGAAAGGCTGAGCTTGACCCGGACGGAGGATCCAGGTCCCGCGTCGAGCGCCCAATGACTGACGCAATGGGGCGACTCGCGATGTGATTTTCAGGTTGACCCTAGCAGGTAGACCGCGGGAGGGGTTTCCCGCGGACGCGGGCACCGTCCGGGCAGTAAACGCGGTCCACCTCCAAGCGCGAGGTGTCGGGAACAGGAATCGTACGCTCGCCACGCCCCAAGAGGTCCCCGTTCGTTTGAACCGTGGGTAGTGGCCGGCCAGGCTTGTGCGATGGGAGAGGAAAAGATGTTAGCCCGTAAAACCAACTGCTCCGGCAGCCCCCCGCCGCACGCCCTGGGACGAAAATTATCGGTCGCCCTTCACGCTCTCCTCGCCGTCGCAGCATTGGGCATGTTTGCGCTTCTGCGGGGCCAGGACGCTCCCTCAGCCAGGCAGGAGAATTCCACCCGCCCGGATGCTGGTGTCCTTAAGCCAGTTCCCAATTTCGAGGTGACCACGAAAGAGGACTTCATCAGCCCCGACGACCTGCTTGAAGTTTACGTCGTGGATGTGGCCGAAATTTCGCGCGAGTATCGAGTAAGTCCCGGCGGCTCGATTACTGTGCCCTTGCTCAACGACCCAATTCCTGCCACGGGCCTCGTGCCGGCCCAGCTCGCCCAGGCTATCGGCGAAAGGTTGCGGGCCGCAGGCATGGTGACCAACCCTCAGGTGACGGTGGCGATCAAGGAGTCTCGGCTTCGTTGCGTGGCCGTTACCGGCGCCGTCAGTCGACCCCAGCTTTATCCTTTTTCTGGACGGACCACTCTTCTGGACGTAATTTCCCAGGCGGGAGGGCTTGCCGAAGAGGCGGGGACGACGGCGGTCATTACTCGCGGGGACCTCGCGATGCAGGTGCTGAGCCGGGGGAGACGAGACGGGACTGACCTTCCCCGGGTTGTTACGGCAGACTTGAAGCGGCTCCTCGAGACGGGCGATTCCGAACTCAACCTCGATTTGTACCCGGGCGATCGAGTGACGGTACAGCGCGCAGGCGTCTTTTATGTGGTTGGGGCGGTCAATCGTCCGGGTGGATTTACGCTGAAAAACGACCGGGAGGAGATGACGGTCTTGAAAGCTCTGGCTCTTGCCGAAGACCTGAAGCCGACGGCGATCAGAAACAAAGCGATGATCCTCCGCAAAAATACTCGGATGCCTGAGGGGCGAGAAGAGATTGCGTTGAACCTGCAAAAAATTCTCGCCGGCCGGGCTCCCGACCAGCCTGTCAAGGCCGACGACATCTTGTTTGTCCCCGACAGTTCGAGCAAGCGGGCCATGCGACGCGGGGCCGAAGCAGCCATTCAGATCGCCACCGGGGTCATCATCTGGCGGCGATAGGGGTGGGCCAAGCCGAGGTTTTTGCCGACCTCAAGCCGAGGAGTTCGAGGACACCGACGTGCTCAAACACGAAGAATTAGTTCCGCTGGAACCCGCTTCGCCCGTGCGAGTGAACCACTCGCCTTATTCGGTCGTGAACCTCGAGCCGCAGGGCGCCCCGAGCTATTCCGAGCTCCGAGCCTACTGGCAGGTGCTGGTCAAGCATCTGTGGACCGTCCTCACCGTCGCCTTCGTCATTACGGTACTGGTCGCCATCGCCTCGTTCAAGATGCGGCCAGTCTACCAGGCCACGGCTCGTGTCGAAGTCGAGGCTGAGGCGCCCCAGATCCAGTCCCTCAATGATCTCGACCGGAGTTTCCCCAGCGACCAGGCGTTTTTGAGGACGCAGGTCAAAGTGCTGGAAAGCGATAATCTCGCCTGGCGGACCATCCAGCAACTCGGCCTGGCGGAAAACCCCGATTTTGCCCCTCCCGACCTTCGCCGTGAACAGCAACTCGCGGGCTCCGCAGCCGCGGCGCCGACTCGATTGATCCGCGAGTTCAAGGCGCGGCTTCAAGTGGAACTCGTCAGGGACACCCGCCTGATTGAAATCAGCTTCGATAGCACCGATCCGAAGCTCGCCGTCCAGGTGGCCAACGCGCTCGTCAGCAACTACACCGAATACAATTTCCATAAGAGATACGACGCCACTCGACAGGCCTCCGGCTGGATGGAGCAGCAACTCGACGAGTTAAAGGCCAAGGTTGAGAATTCCCAGCAGGCGCTGGTGGACTACGAAAGAGAGCACGCCATTTTCAACGTCAGCGAAAAGCAGAACGTGGTGGAGCAAAGGCTGGCCGATTTAAGTCGCGACCTGACCAACGCGCAGAGCGACCGGATGCAGAAGGAATCGCTCTATGAGCTGGTCAAGTCCAACGAGACCCAGGTGGCCTTCATCGCGCAGAACGACCTCCTGCAGCGCCTGGAGGAAAAATACGCCGATCTGAATGGACAGTACATCGACGCTCTGGGCCAGTACGGACCCAATTTCCCCAAAGTGGTGCGTCTTCGAAGCCAAGTGAACGAAATCCTGGCCATCATCGACCGCGAACGCAAGCGCATCGTTGGCCGCATTCATAACGACTATGTCGCGGCGCTGGGCCGGGAGAAGCTGCTTTCGGGGGCGGTATCTCGAGAAAAGTCGGAAATCGGAACGCTCAATCAACTGTTGATCCAGCACAACATCCTGAAGCGCGAATTCGAAACCAACCAGCAGCTCTATGAGAACCTCCTGCAGCGCCTGAAAGACGCCACGGTCTCGGCGGGCTTGAGGGCGACCAACATTCACATCGTGGACTCAGCCCTGCCCCCCAGCCTTCCGGTGCGGCCTAAAAAACTTTTGAACATCCTGCTGGGCATGGTGGGCGGCCTGATCCTGGGGATCGTCATTGCCTTTATCAAAGAAGGTCTGGACGATTCCATCAAGACGCCCGAGGACCTGGAGGTTTTTCTTGCCACTCCTGCCCTGGCTGTTATTCCGCCGGCTCTCGCCCCACCGGGTCGCTTGAACTGGCTGAGGATTCGCCGTGAAAGGGACTCCGCCCCGGACGAGGTGGCGGAACTGGCGGTCTTGAGGCAGCCTGGGTCTGCACTGGCTGAGTCCTACCGGTCCCTCCGAACTTCCGTCCTGCTGTCCGCCGCCCCGCACCCGCCACAGGCCTTGCGCAGCGGGGCAACCGTGTCGTGATTATTGATTCGGACCTGCGCAAGCCCCGAATTGGTCCGGCTCTGGGCCTGTCGGATGAGAAAGGCCTCAGCACTTTGCTCGCCGGCACCCACACCCTGGACGAGGCTTTGCAACAGGTCGTGGGACTACCCAACCTCTGGGTGCTCCCCGCGGGCCCGCGGCCGACGAATCCCGCTGAGCTCCTTTCCTCGTCGAACATGGAAAAGCTGACGCGGGAGCTCCGCCAGAACTTCGAGCACCTGGTCCTGGACTCACCCCCGCTCTTGATGGTGACAGACGCCACGGTGCTTTCGACTCTCGTCGACGGGGTACTGCTGGTGGTGGAAAGCGGGACGACGGCCCGGGGTGCGCTGATCCGTGCTCGCAGGATTCTTGAAAATGCAGGAGGGAAAATCCTGGGAGCAGTCCTGAATAAAGCCGATCTGCGTCGCGACGGGTATTACGGATACCCCTACGCCGGCTCGTACTCTTACTACGCCGACCGGACGGCCGAGAAAACTTCGAGGTTAATCGGCACGTCAGGGAAGTGAGGGCGAAGCTCCCGGGCCTGGCTGATCGTCTCTGCTGGTTTTCGTTTGCCGTTGGCGCGTGAGCCTGGGAATCGGACTGGTAGGTGTCAATTGGGCCGGCGAATCGCCGCGACGAACAGTTCAGGCGTGAATGGCTTCCTCGAAGCAACCTGGGATGAGGCGACAATCGTTCGAAAGGCCTGTTAAGCTCCCACTCGACTCTGCGCGACGGGTGACGCTCTTCCTGCTTGCGGTAGGGCTCCCGGCAGTCCTCCTCGCGGGCGCGGTCCTCCGCGTGGCAGTCGCCGAGACGCTGGGAGACTCTTTCAGCGTTGCCGACATTCGCCGGGCTGTATCTCTTGATCCCGCAAACCCCAGACTTTATCACCGACTTGGCCTGATCTATTCCTACTCGACTGAAGACCTCGACCCCTCAACCGGCCTAAGAAACCTTGTCCGCGCCACAGAGCTGAACCCTTCCCAGGCGATCTATTGGTCGGACCTTGCTTCAGCCTGCGAGTGGGCCCGCGACCCTGCCTGCACCGACCGTGCCTTCACACGTGCTCTGAACCTGAGTCCCATGACCCCGCGGCTCCATTGGCTCGCCGGCAATCATTACCTGCGCACGCGGAGGCCGGAAGAAGCCTTGCGGCAATTCCGGCTTCTGCTCGAGATGAGTCCCCCGTATGCGTGGCCGACGTTTGACCTCTGCCTGGGCATTCTCGATGATCCCCAATTGATCTATGAAAAAGTCTTAGCTCCGGGCAACGATGCTCGAACAAAGTTGACGTTTCTTCATTTCTTGAGCGTTCGCGGGCGGGCTGAATTCGCCCACCGCGTCTGGAAGGAAATCGCGCCCGAGACCCGCCACTTTCCCTTTTCGGCAGTTGAGCCTTACCTCCAGCGATTGATCGACTCAGGCCGGTTCGACGAAGCCTTTCAAGTCTGGAATGACCTCGAACGCCTGGAAATCGTTCCAAAGGCCGCAGCCGACGATCAAAAGAATCTCGTTTACAACGGGGACTTCGAACTGCCCCCCTTGAACGCCGGCTTTGATTGGCGGTATACGGCGCTCCCGTTCCTTTCCCTCAACTTCTCCGACTCCGGCGCGTTCCGAGGCGCCCGCTGCCTCCGAGTGGACTTTGCGGTGAAGCGCAACGACGATAACGAGCCTGTTTACCAGGCCGTGCCGGTTGTCCCGAACGGCCGGTACCGCCTCGAGGCGTTTGTCCGGTCCGAGAGCATCACCTCCGACAGCGGACCGCGCCTGCGCGTCCGTGACCCAGCCTGTTCGGAATGCCTGGATGTCTCAAGCGAGTCCACTATTGGAACGACAGGCTGGCATGCGGTACCCTTGAATTTCTCGACCGGGCCCAAGACCCGACTCGTGCACATTTCGGTCTGGCGACCTCGCAGCCGGACTTTTCCCACGGAAATCTCCGGGGAGTTCTGGCTGGATGCCGTTTCCCTCACGCCAGCAGGGCCCGCAAACGAAGTTGCCGGCTCGGAGCGAGCGCGTTGAGCACAACTTACCCCGCGACGACTGCGAACGCCAAAATAATTTTGATGAAGTCCGGCCATGCGCGTGACACGCGCGGCCGCGGTTCATTCTTGGCTTCGCTCATCTTAATGGTAGGCATGCTCTTCTTCGCGCCCCTGCCCTTCGGCTCCGTCCAGCCGTGGGCTTGGGGAGCGGTGTCGCTTCTGGTGCTCGTGTCGCTGGCTCTCTGGGCACTCGCCGGCGCCCGTCAGGGGGAAGTGAAAGTCCTTCTCTCGCCGCTTTACGTTCCCGCGGCGCTGTTTCTTCTCCTCGCGGCGATTCAGTATTGGGGTCGCCTTACGGTAGACCCGGTCAGCACCCGGGAGTCACTCATTAAACTGGCCATCGACTTGGTCCTATTCTTTCTTGCCGGGCAGCTCCTGGCGGCTGGACCGGAAAAGATCCGGGCTTATTTCGGGCTGAGCGTTTGTGTTTACGGATTTGGCCTGGCGCTGTTCGCCATCCTGCAATTTTTTTCCAGCCAGGGGACGGTCTATTGGGCCGTGGAGCCGCGCTGGGGCGGATGGGTCTTCGGCCCCTACGTCAATCACAACCACTACGCAGGTCTGATGGAAATTCTGATCCCCATTGCCGCCGCCTATGTCCTTTCCAGGCCCCAAAAGGACGGTGCGCGTGCTTTACTGGGGTTTGCCATCCTGGTCCCGCTTGCCTCCTTGTTGCTCTCGGGCTCACGCGGGGGAGTAATTTCTCTCCTCGCTGAAATTTTGATCTTCGGCGTCGTGGTTCAAATGAGTGCGCGTGGCTCCGGCTTAAGAAACGTTTCTGCGCCTGTCGCTCTGGGCGTGATCATGACCGTACTCCTCTTCTTTTGGATGGACTCCGGGGGAATCACAAGGCGCCTTGAAAACATCCTGAATACCATGCACTCCTCGGAGGCTTCTTTTGCAGAACGGAAAAAAGCGGCCATCGACTCGCTTCGCATCGTGCGCGACCACCCCTGGATGGGCGCGGGCCTGGGGAGCTTCGAAACCGTATTTCCTCGCTACCGGTCCTTCCCGACCGACCAGCAATGGGACCATGCCCACAACGACTATGCGGAGGCACTGGCCGAGACCGGCGTCGTTGGCGGGTTGCTGATTCTGGTCGCTCTTGTGAGTTTTTTCCGGGTCGCCTTCCGAAACCTGCGTGAACGGCTGCAGACCGACGTCGGTTGGATTCAATTCGGCGCCGCGCTGGGCTGCTGCGGCCTGCTGGTCCACAGCCTGAGCGATTTCAATCTTCACATTCCCGCCAACGCCGCATGGTTTGCCGTAAGCGCGGGGTTAGCGTGCCACCCGGGTGTTCCCCTGGGGGCAACGAGCGGCCCGGGCAGGACGGAGGGGGCGTCCGGTTTTGAGTTCCCGCGGACTCACACGTCGCGGGTTGCTCGAGAAGGTTGGTAGAAAATTATTTTGCACGTTACGGGCAAGGCGACACGGGAGGGCAGCATGCGAATCAGGTTCACGCAGCGCGTCATCTTATGGGCTGTGGGCGTCGGGTGGATCTCCGCCGTTCACCTCGTGGCGCGCGTCGAGCGTCAAGTAGTTGGCCAGGTTGTGTCCTCATCCGGGGCCTTTCTCGAAGGAGTCCCCATCCCCAACCAGGGGACAATTCTCGACGGCGATTTGCTCACGACCGGCAGAGGCGGGAGCGCCCTCGTGAAATTTTCGGTCACCGCTCAGGCGAACATTTCCGAGGAAGCCTCGCTCCGGATTCGAATTATTTCAGGCAGGACAGTTGTCCAACTGACCTCGGGCCTCGTCTCGCTGGAGGAGGCTACCGAGGACGCGCTAGTCGTCCAAACGCCGAAGTACGAAATCGGTCCGGCGACGCCTGGCAAGTCGGTGTTCGTCGTGGCGGTACTGGCTGACCAGCGTGCCTTTGTCTCTTCTCGCAAAGGGAGTGTTTCGGTCGCGGAAATCAAGACTGGAAAAAGTTTCGTTCTGCCTGAAGGAGAGGAGCGAGCTATCTCTGAAGCGCTAATGGCGGGGCCCAGCCAGGAAAAGGAAGGCCCACGGCAGGCTCCAAGTATTCCTTCCGGCCCCGCGGCAGGGGGACAACCCGCTCAACCGGCTTCTCCCGGAACCGCTCCAGGCAGAAAGCCAGCCGAAAAGCGGATGAAACCCGCAACTTTAGGACTCATCCTGGGGGCTGGAGCCGCGGCGGGCATTGGAGCAGCCGTAGCGGCCTCTTCAGGGGGTGGGCCCCCTGTAAGCCCCAGCCGGCCCTAAACGTTGGAAAACCAGACAACCCCCTTTCCCCCGAAGGACAACCCAAACCCAGGGCTGCACCTTGAGGGACCCACAGTCGCGCGCCCTTGGGGGAATATTCCCCCGCCCTCCGTCAATGCTTAAGGGCGCTTCGCCAGCTCGAGTTTTTTCCGGCTAGGACAAGACCTCGATATACCGGAGATCAGGTTTTCTGTGGTCTTGAGTTGACATTCTGCAACAGCTTCTCATACCCGGTCCGGTATTTGGAGCTGCTCGGGTCGAGCTCGTAGGCGATCCGGTAATGGGTGAGGGCCGTCCGAAGATCGCCCTTCTGCTCCATGGCGAAGCCCAGGTTGTAATGGGCCTTGGCGTAGTCGGGCTTGAGACGAAGCGCATTCAAGAATTCCGTGATCGCCCGGTCCAGGTCGCCTTTTTCTGCGAGCTCAAGTCCCAGGTTGTTATGGGAGGCTGCATCGCTCGGATCGAATTGCAGCGCGCGAATGTACGCGTCGATGGCCTCGTTCAAGTTCCCACTCACATCCAGCGCGCTCGCCAGGTTGAATTGCACGTCGGCGTTCTTCGGGTCCAGTCGCAAGGCATTCCGGTATTCGCCGATGGCGCTCTCCAGATCGCCTTTCGCCCGGAGCGCATTCGCAAGGTTTTCGTGAATCGGGGCTGAGTCCGGCTTCAGGCGGAGCGCATTCCGGTACTCGCTGATGGCCCCGTCGAGATCGCCTTTCTGCTGAAGGGTGTTGCCCAGGTTATAGTGAGCTTCCAGGGAGTCCGGGTTGAGCCGCAACGCTTCTTTGAATTCGCCAATTGCCGCGTCGAGTTGGTCCCGCCCGGCGAGGACCAAGGCCAGGTTGTTGTGCGCATCGGCAAAATCAGGGCGCAGGCGAAGTGTTTCGCGGTACTCGGCCTCGGCTCCGCCGAGGTCACCGACCGCGGCAAGCGCGATGCCGAGGTTGTAATGCGCCTCGGGATAATCAGGCCGGAGCCGCAGCGCTTCACGATATTCGGAGATCGCCTGGTCCCACCTCGTTGCGGCTGCGTAGTTGTTGGCCAGCGCGAAGTGGTCTTTCTGTTTCTCCCGGCCATAGACAGTGCACGCGAAAATCAGAACCCAAGCTGCTAACTTGCACCTCATAAGGTGTCCATCGTGACTTGGATGCCCACCAGACTCGGGCCCGCTCGCTTTTTGCGGGGGTCCCGCGGGGTCAACGATTTCAAAGCAGGTTTCCTCTAGCACCGTTCCAACTATTTGGGGCTGTTTCCGTGAGCAGCGCTTTCGAGCATTCTCGAAAGGCCTCGGCTTAAGCATTTCGGCCCATTAAGTTGGAACGGCACTAGCGCGCCTCGGGTCTTTTACCTGTCACTCGG
>WNFH01002706.1_pt1 | contig 12457 bp, 10 predicted proteins | sample 5400411 | NCBI WGS metagenome assembly WNFH01 (sample SAMN13153347, study PRJNA577476) | soil metagenome | isolation source: 200 cm saprolite under Douglas fir tree site 2 hole 3 | place: USA:California | collected 2015-04-18
GACCGCCACCTCGACCAGCGGGCTCCGCGGATGCGCGGTCACGGCGATCCTCCCTCCGTCGGGAGTGAACTTGACGGCGTTGGAGAGCAGGTTGAGCATGATCTGCTTGAACTTTCGCTCGTCGCCGCGGAATTCGCCGAGCCCCGGATCGACCTCGCACTCGAGCGCCACGCCGTGTCGCGCCGCCCGTTCCTTGATCAGGATCACCGCGTTGTCGATAGCGGATGGGAGATGGAAGGTGGTCACCTCGAGCTCCATCCGTCCCGCCTCGACCTTGGAGAGGTCGAGGATGTCGTTGATGAGCGAAAGCAAGTGCTGACCCGACTCGTGGATGTCGCGGAGGTACTCCTCCTGCTTCGCGTTCAGATCGCCGAACATGCGCTCGCCGAGGACCTCGGAGAACCCGATGATCGCGTTGAGGGGCGTCCGGAGCTCGTGGCTCATGCTGGCCAGGAACTCGCTCTTCGCCCGCGTGGCCGCCTCCGCCTCCTCGCGCGCGCGACGGGCCTCGAGCTCCGCGCGCTCGCGCAGGAGCATCGCCACGTACTCGCGGCGGACGTACAGGTCCATCTGATAGCACGCGAACATGCCCGCGACGTTGGCGACCGCCAGCAGGGCGCCGATCCGAAGCAGGGCAGGCCCGGGCGTTCCAATGCTGACCAGGAAGCCGAGGAAAATCGCCAGGGTGAACCAGCCGCCGACGACGGCCACGGGGAAGCGGAGACGGACGATGGTGTAGATGGCGATCGTGTGCATGCTCACGATCGACAGGATGCCGCCGAACATCGTCGGGGGCATCCGTGAGGCGATGCCGGCGATGGCGACAGACACGAGGCAGAGGCCGGTCAAGGTGATGCGTTGCTGGCGCCGCAAGAAACCGCGCCTGTAGCTGGCCGCGTAACCCAGCACGTAGATGGGCAGCATTGCGAAGAGCATCGCCAGCGAAAACTGCCCACGCGGCCGGGACGTCATGGGCGAGAGATAGTCGAAGATGGCCCAGAACGCGATGATGGCCCCGCCGAGGACGGCTGCCAGGCGGAAGAGCCGCACCGACTTGCGTGCCTGCTCCTCGGCGAAGGCGGCTTCCAGGGCCGGGTCCGTGAAGCGCAACGTGAGAGGATGCATCCGCGCAGCCTCGGCGTTCATTAGCGCGGACCTCTTGCCCGGGATCCTCAGAGCTTGTAGAGCGCGCGGCAGTTCTCGGCGAGCACTTTCTTCTTCTGCGCGTCGGCGAGGTCGCCGCGGTCGCGGATCTCGTCGATCGAGCCCGGGAAGCTGTGGTCCCAGTGAGGGAAGTCGGAGGCGTAGACGATCTGGTTCTCGCCGACGAGCTTCAGCGCCTGCGGCAGGAGCCACTCGTCCGCCTCGCAGGAGAAGTAGATCTTGCCCGACCGCACGTACTCGCTCGGCTTCTTCTTGAGCACCGGCGCCTCGACCTCGCCGCGCTTGGCGTACTCGTCGTCCATCCGCTCCATCCAGTAGGGCGCCCACCCCGCGCCCGCCTCGAGGAACGCGATGCGGACGTCAGGGAAGCGCTCGAGGATCCCCTCGAAGACGATCGAGGTGAGCTGGCGCATCTGGCCGAACGGGTGGGAGCACGTGTGCGCCTGGATGAAGCGCGGGAACATGTCCACGCCGGCGCCGCCGAGGTGCGAGCCCGAGGCGTGGACGCCGAGCATCACGTCGAGCCGCTGCGCCTCCTCGAAGATCGGCGTGAAGCGCTCGTCGCCGAGGACGTGCGTGCCGTCGGCGGCGAGCATCGCGCCGCTGTGGCCCAGCTCGCGGACCGCGCGCCTCAGCTCCTGGGCCGCCGCCGCGGGATCCTGGACCGGCAGGAGCGCGACCGCCTTCAGGCGCGGGCTCACCTTGATGAACTCCTCGTGCATGAGCGTGTTGTAGGCGCGGCAGAGCCGCACGGCCCACTCGCGGTCCTTGAGAAACGACATGAAGAGGCCGAGCGTCGGGTAGAGCACCGCCAGCTCCATGCCGCCCTTGTCGAGCGCTCGAAGCCACTGGTCGGCGTTGCCCGCCCAGTCGTGGAACTTGTCGATCAGCCGCCGGTCCCAGCCGTCCGCGGTGTAGAGGGGAAAGGTGAGCGGGCGCCGGCGATACGGTTCGTCCAGGTACTTCGCGATCTGGTCGTACGACTCGGTCACGTGGCCGTCGGCGTCGATGACCGTCATGGGCGTCTCCTCACGGCTTCTTGCAAATCACGTTCAGGAGCGCCTGGCGCTTCTCCTCGCGGACGGCTCGGAGCGCGCGGGCGAGCGCGCCCGGAAGCTCGGCGGGATCCTCCACCCGCTCGGCGTGGCCGCCGGAGGCGCGGCAGACCAGCTCGTAGTCGGGCGCAGGCTCGAGATCGGAGAGCGGTATCGAGCCCGTCTTCTTCGTCCAGCCGTCGGGCGCCAGGCCGTGGACGGCGCGCTTGACCGCGTTCCAGGCGCGGTTGTTGAACACGATGAAGAGGACGGGGATGTCGTAGGCGCGCGCGACGAAGTGTGCGGCCGTCGGCGCGCCGAAGATGTAGGCGCCGTCGCCGACCGTGCAGATGACGGTCTTGTCCGGCGCCGCGAGCTTCACCCCGAGCGCGGCGCCGAGGCCCCAGCCGAGCGCGCTCGACGCCGGCCCGTTGAAATAGCTTCCGGGCTTGCTGAAGCACGCCTGCGTCGGATCCAGGTCGTACTCGTTGACCACGATCGTCCGCTCGTCCACGACGTCGCCCACGCACCGGGAGAGCCAGGCCATGTCGATCGGGCGGTCGTTCTGCACGCGCCGCGCGGCGGCGGCCCACGCCTGCCGGCGGCGCGCGTGCTCCGCCTCCCAGCGCTTCCGCCGCTCGCCCACCAGGCGCCTGTCCACCCGCGCGGCGAGGGCGTCGGCGAGTGCTCCGAGCGTGAGCCGCACGGTCCCGGCGAGCGCCACGTCGGCGCCGAAGCCGCGGATCGGGAAGCGCGTGAAGAGCGGGTCCACGCCGATCTGGATGAGCTTGGCGTCGGGCCGGGGGCTCTTGAGCTGGGGGAACCAGGGGGCGTCGGCCTCGATGACGACGATCGCGTCGGCCTCGTCGAGGTGGGGCGTCGAGTCGAACCCCGCGTGGAGCGGGTGGTCCTGGGGGAAGCAGAGGTGCGTGTGGAAGTTCTCGACGACGGGGAGCGCCGCGACCTCCGCGAGCCTCACCATCGCCTGGACGGCGCCCGGGTCGCGCCCGAGCGCCTTCGTGATCACGACGGGGTTCTTCGCCGCGGCGAGGATGCGCGCGGCCTCCTCGATCGCGTCGGGGGCCGCGACCACGTCGCTCGGGCGCGGCGCGCGCGAGACGTCGGAATACTCGACGCTGTCGTGGCGCTCGGCCAGCACCTCGCGCGGCAGCGTGAGGTACACGGGCCCCTGGGGCTCGGCCTGGGTGATCGCCAGGGCGCGGTCCACGACGGTCTCGAGCTGGGGGAAGTTCCTGAGCTCGTAGTCCCACTTGACGAACTCCCGGACCATCGCCCCCTGGTCGAACGACTCCTGCGCCCAGTGGATCTGGCGCTCGCGGCTGCCGCGGAAGCCGAACTCGGTGATCGGGTTGCGGCCCGCGGTGAAGAGCATCGGGACCCCGCCGCGCGCGGCGTTGATGACGCCGCCGAGGCCGTTGGCGGTGCCGACGATGACGTGGACCATCACGGCCTGCGGCCGGCCGGTGATCATCGCGTAGCCGTGGGCCATGGCGACGGCGGGGGCCTCGTGCGGGACGGTGATCGGGCGCGGCAGGAGCTGGCCGAGCGCGCCGCGGCGGGCGTACGCCTCGATGATCGGCGCGAAGTCGGTCCCCGCGTTCCCGAAGAAGTACTCGACGCCCCGGGCCGCGAGCAGCTCCAGATAGGCCTCGGCGGTGCTCTCGATGCTCGCCTTCTTGGTCATCGGTGGGCCCCCGTCCTCACTTCAACCTGAGTCTCAGCATTCTAGCCGCGTTTCCCTCGTAGATCTTGGCCTTTTCCTCCGGCGTGGCGCGCATCCGCTCCATCGCCGCGATCGTCTCGCGGATGAACCCCGGCCCCTTCTCGGGGTCGAACGGCATGTCGGTGCCGAAGAGGATGTGGTCGGCCCCGAAGAAGGCGAGGCCCGACTCCATCGCGTGCCAGGCGCCGAAGAGCGCCGTGTCGCCGTAGAACATCTTGAAGTAGTCGAGGGGGCGCTTCCTGAGCCGCCCGAGCGCCGCGGTGTCGTCGGGGTCGTCGCTCCGGCTCCCGAGCTGGTCGAGGCCGCCGCCCACGCGGCCCGCGCAGAACGGGATCATGGCGCCCATGTGATGGGTGATGATCTTCAGATCGGGATGGCGGTCGAAGATCCCGGAGAAGACCAGCCGGCCCATCGCCACGGACGTCTCGTACGGCCAGCCGAAGGCCCACCACATGTCGTATTTCGACCGCGCCTCGCCCGCGTAGTCGGCCACCGTCGCCGGCCGCGCGGGATGCATCCAGACGGGCAGGCCGCGCTCGGCCATCCGGTCGAAGACGGGCCGGTAGTCCGGCAGGTCGAGCGGCCGCCCGGCCACGTTCGTGAAGATCTGGACGCCCGTCGCGTGGAGGTCGCCGATCGCGCGGTCGATCTCGCGCACGGCGGCCTCGGGGTTGTTCATCGGCAACGACGCGACGAAGCCGGGGAAGCGGTCGGGATGCTTCTCGACGAGCGCGGCCATCTCGTCGTTGGCGAGGCGCGCGAGGTCCGGGCTCACGCCGGGACCGCCCACGACCTCGAGCGGCGGGTTCGCGAGCGTCAGCACCTGCACGTACCCCTCGTAGCGGTCCATGATCCTGAACCGCTGCTCGACGTCCACCAGGACCGGGATGCCCGACATCCGCTTCTGCAGCGCCATGCCCGGCGGCGCCGTCTCGAGCATCCGGTCGAAATACCGGCGAGGCAGGATGTGGGGGAAGACGTCGATCTTCATCGCAGGCACGACCCTAACGCCGCGCTCCCGCCGCTGTCCAGCCTGGTTTCCGCTCCCCGGCCGCCCTGCGGCTCGCCATGCCGTAGAATGGCCCATCACCCGGGACAGGGGGGCCGCGATGGAAGAGATGGGGGCGGGCGTCGAGGCGGGTCGGAGGCGGGAGCCGCGCCGGGCGGACGGCGCGGGGCCGCGCGACCTGCGCGAGTGGATCGCCCGGGTCGAGGCGATCGGCCAGCTCACGCGGATCACCGAGGAGGTGAGCCGCGACGAGGAGATGGGGGCGATCACCTATCTCGCCCACCAGCAGATCGGCGCGCCCGCGCTCCTCTTCGAGAACATCAAGGGGTCGCCCCGCGGCTTCCGCTCCCTCTGGAACCCGATCGGCTCGAGCGTGGACCGCTTCGCCCTCGCGATCGGCGAGCCCACGGGGCTCCCGGTCATGGAGCTGATCCGCGCTTGCCGGACGAAGTTCGGCGAGCCGATCCCGCCCGTCGTCGTCGAGGGCGAGGGCGCCGTCGCCAACGAGAACCACATGCGCGACGACAAGGTGGACGTGCGCGTGTTCCCGGCCGCGCGGCACTGGCCGCGGGACGGCGGCGAGTACATCGGGACCTGCGACGCCATCATCACGCGCGACCCCGACGGCGGCTGGCTCAACGTCGGGACGTACCGCCAGATGGTGCAGGGAAAGAACCAGGTCGGCCTCTATCTTTCACCGGGGAAGGACGCGCGGCTACATATAGAGCGCTACTGGGGGCGGAACGAGCCGTGCGAGGTCGTGGCGTGCTGGGGCATCGAGCCCGCGATGTTCATCGCGGGCGGCGTGACCTTTCCCAAGACGGTCTCGGAGCTCGATTACATCGGCGGCCTGCTCGGCCGGCCGGTCGAGCTGGTGAAGGGCACGGCGACGAGCCTCCTCTATCCCGCGCGCGCGGAGATCGTCATGGAGGGCGTCATTCCGCCGGGCTCCCAGAAGCTCGAGGGCCCGTTCGGCGAGTTCACGGGCTACTACGGGCGGCCCGAGGATCTGGCGTTCCTCGTGGACGTCAAGGCGGTGCACTACCGCGACAACCCGATCCTCACGCACGCGCTCATGGCCGATTATCCGGCGAACGAGTGCGCGCTCCTGTACTCGGTCGCACGCTCGGCGCGGATCTGGAACGACCTCGACAAGCTCGGCGTGCCCGGCATCAAGGGCGTCTACGCCCACCCCGCCGCGGCGGGCGGCTTCGCGATGACCGTGGTCTCGCTCGAGCAGCGCTACGCCGGCCACGCGGCGCAGGCGCTCGCCATCGCCGCGCAGTGCCCCGGCGGCGCGTACTTCTCGAAGTGGATCATCGCGGTGGACGAGGACGTGGATCCGTCGAACACCAACCAGGTGATCTGGGCGATGTCCACGCGCTGCAACCCGATCGAGGACATCGACATCCTGCGATCGACGTGGTCCACCTGGCTCGACCCCAGCCAGAACCCGCCCGAGGAGCGCCCCTACGGGTCCAAAGCGCTCGTCAACGCGTGCATGGAGCACCGCCACATCAAGCAGTTCTCGAAGCGGACGAAGCTCCGCCGGTCCGTCTACGAGTCCGTCGCCGCCAAGTGGTCGCGCCTCGGCCTCCCCGGCGAGCCGCCGAAGCTCTGGGCCCTGGAGGAGTGAGCGATGCGACGCGCCGCCGCCGCGCTCTTCCTCGTAGTGCTGGCACCCTGGCCCGTGCTCGCCGACGAGACGGTGAGGATCGGCGATCTCCCGGCGATCTCGAACGCCGGCATCTACGTCGCGATCGAGCAGGGGTTCTTCAAGGAGAAGGGGATCGTCGTCGAGAGCGAGCGCTTCGCCTCCGGCGCCAAGATGATCGCCCCGCTCGCGACCGGCCAGCTCGACGTCGCGATCGGCACGCCCTCCGCCGCCCTCTACAACTCGATCGCGTCGGGCATGGACTTCCGGATCGTCGCCGACAAGGGCCAGCAGCGGCTCGGGTACAGTTTCGTGCCGCTCGTCGTCCGGAAGGACCTGTGGGAGTCGGGCCGGGTCAGGTCGGTGAAGGACCTCAAGGGCCTGAAGGTCGCGAGCGGCGCCAAGGGCATCAACCTCGACTACTTCCTCGCGAAGACGCTCGAGCACGCCGGGCTCGCCTTCGACTCGATCGACATGACGTACCTCGCGTATCCCGACGTCCTGCGGGCGCTGGCCGCCAAGGCCGTGGACGCCGCGATCGCGCCCGAGCCGTGGGGCGTGCGCGCGGAGGAGCAGAAGGTCGGCGTGCGCGCGTTCCTCACCGAGCAGGTCCCGGCCATCGCGACCTTCCAGGTGGCCGTCGTCATGTACTCGGGCCGGTTCATCAAGGAGCGGCCCAAGGTCGCCCGCGATTTCCTCCAGGCCTACGTCCGCGGCGTCAAGTGGTACGGCGAGCGCGGCCTCAGGGACGCCGAGGTCGCGGCGATCCTCGCGAAGCACACGCAGGTGCCGCCCGAGACGATCAAGGCGACCATTCCCTTCTACATCGACCCGGCCGCCCGCCCGCGCGCGCAGGACATCGCGACCTTCCAGGACTGGTTCCACCAGATGGGGTGGGTGAAGGAGAAGGCGGCGATGGAGCGCGTCGTCGACCTGTCGTTCCTCGAGTGATCGGGTAGAGTAGGGCGATGGCGTCCGGGCGCGTGGGCGGCGGCTTCAACCAGTACGGCTTCACCGTCGGCATCCTCATGCTCGACACGCGCTTCCCCCGCATCCCCGGCGACATGGGCAACGCGGCGACCTTCCCGTTCCCCGTGCGGTACCACCGGGTGCCCGGCGCCGATCCCGATCTGGTCGTCCGCCGGGGCGCCGCGGGGCTGATGCCCGCCTTCGTCGAGGGAGCGAAGCGGCTCGAGAGCGAGGGCGTCGGCGCGATCACGACCAACTGCGGGTTCCTCGTCAAGTTCCAGCGAGAGCTGGCCGCCGCGGTCAAGGTCCCGGTCTTCACCTCGGCGCTGCTGCTCGTGCCGCTGGTCCACCGCATGCTCCCGCCGGGCCGGCGCGTCGGCATCATGACCGTCAACGCGACGACGCTCGGGCCGGAGCACCTCGAGGGCGCCGGGATCGGGCGCGACATCCCGCTCGCGGTCGCGGGGATGGAGACGGAGAAGGAGTTCACGCGGGTGCTCCTCGGCGACGAGCTCGTGCTCGACGTGGACCTGGCGCGCGAGGAGCACGTCCGCGTCGCGCGGCGGCTCGTGGCCGAGCACCCCGACGTCGGCGCGCTCGTGCTCGAGTGCACCAACATGCCGCCCTACGCGGCGGACATCCAGCGCGAGACGGGCCGGCCGGTCTTCGACGTCGTCTCACTCGTCACGCTGGTCCACGGCGCGCTCGCCGCCGCCATCGGGCCCCGGCCGGCCGCGCCCTAGGTCAACTCGGAGGGGGGCTTCGAACGGCGGTTATTCCGACACGCCTCTAGCCGGGGCGCCGGGCGAGCCTCGCGATCAGCTCGCGGTCGGCCGGCGGGAAGCTGAACTCCTGGAGACGCTCGGGCGCGACCCACGCCATGGCCTGGGACTCGCGGGGCTCGATCGCGCCCGACTCGAGCGCGCAGCGGTAGAAGTGGAGCACGACGGTCCGGTCGGGGTATTCCCACCTCACCGTGTCCACCTTCTCGCCCACGCTGAACGTCGCCGCGAGCTCCTCCGTCAGCTCGCGCCGGAGCGCCGTCTCGGGCGACTCGCCGGTCTCGATTTTGCCGCCGGGGAATTCCCACAGCCCCTCGAGGTGCGAGCTGCGGCGGCGCCGGGTGATCAGGTAGCGCCCGGCCTCGTCACGGATGAGCGCGGCGGCCACCTCGACGACCGGGGGCATCGCGCCTAGGACGCCGTCCAGCCGCCGTCCACGGCGAGGACGGCGCCCGTGACGTAGCGCGAGTGGTCGGACGCCACGCGCCGCCGGAACTCCGGGACGCCGTGGCCCACCTGCGTGTTGATCGTGCCGGGCGCCACGACGTTCACACGGATCCCGTCGTGCACGAGCTCGACCGCCGAGGCCGGCTTGAACCGTGGGTGGCCTGAGAAAGATGCGGGTAGCTCCGGCACGCCCGCTTCATCACGCAGGGCTCGCACTTCGGCCTGCGCGGGGTGCACCACGTCGCGCCGAAGTCCATGAGCGCCTGGTTGAAGTCGTAGGCGCGGCCGCGCGGCACGAGCGCCTCCGCGAGGTCCCAGAGCGCCTTCTCGCCGCGGACGCGCGCGAGGCCGCGGGGGCCCAGGAAGACGCGGCCGAGGACGCGGCGCACGTTGGTGTCGAGCACCGCGGCGTCGCGCCCGTAGGCGAACGACAGGATCGCGCCGGCGGTGTAACGGCCGACGCCGGGCAGCCGGCGCAGGTCCTCTGCGGTGTCGGGGAGCCGCCCGCCGTAGCGCGCGACCGCCTCGCGCGCGATCGCGCGGAGCCGCACCGGGCGGATGTTGTAGCCGAGCGGGTACCAGAGCCGCCGCACCTCGCCGACGCGCGCGCGGGCGAGGCTCCGGAGCGTCGGGTAGCGCCGGAGGAACTGGTGATATTTCGGGATGACCCGGTCCACCTGGGTCTGCTGGAGCATGATCTCGGACACCAGGACGCGGTACGGCGCGCGCGTGCGGCGCCAGGGGAGGTCGCGCCCGTGCTCCGCGTACCACGCGAGGAGCCGGCGCTGGAAGCGTGCGATCGTTCGCCGGGCCGGGCGGCGCATCGCGCGGAGGATAGCATGTAGAATAGCGGCATGCCGAACGAGGGAGCGCTCCCGCGCGCGGACGCCGCCGCCGCCGAGGAATACCGTGCCGCGCGCCGCGGCGTCGGGCTCGTGGACCGCGGCGACCACGGCGTCGTCGAGGTGACGGGGCGTGACCGCGCGACGTTCCTCCACGCGCTGCTGTCGAACGAGGTGAAGGCGCTCGCCCCGGGGCAGGGCTGCGCGGCGACGCTGCTCGACGTCCACGGGAAGGTCCAGGTCGTTCTCTCCGTCTGGGTGCTCGACGACCGGATCCTCCTCGTCACCCCGCCCGGCATGGCGCAGAAGGCGCTCGAGGCGCTCGACCACTATCTCTTCTCCGAGAAGGTCACGCTCCGCGATGCGAGCGAGGAGACGGCGCTCTTCCTGCTCGTGGGGCCCGAGACCCCCGCGACGGTCGAGCGGCTCGTCGGGGCGCGGCCCGGCGACGCTGCGTGGTCGCATGTCGCCGCCAACCTCGCCGGCGTGGCGGTGCGGCTCGTCGGCGGGGCCGGCGAGACGGGAGGACCCGAGGTGTGGGTCGCCGCGGCCCGGGCCGACGGCGCGCGCGTGCGTGAGGCGCTCGTCACCTCCGGGGCGCGTTCGCTCGGCCCGACCGCCTTCGAGTCGCTCAGGGTCGAGGCGGGTACGCCGCTCTTCGGCCACGACGTGGACCCGAGCGTGCTGCTCCCCGAGATCCCGTTCGAGAAGCTCGTCTCGCACACGAAGGGCTGCTACCCCGGCCAGGAGGTCGTCGTGAGGATCCGCGACCGTGGCCACGTGAACCGCCGGTTCTGCGGCCTCGTGCTCGAGGGCGACACGGTGCCGCCGCGCGGCGCCGGCGTGGTCGTGGACGGCGCCGACGTCGGAAAGGTGACCAGCGCCACGTGGTCCTTCGGCCTCTCGCGGCCGATCGCGCTCGCGTTCGTCAGGCGCCAGCACGCCGAGGCCGGCACCGCCGTGACCGTGCGCGCCGGCGAGCGGACGATCCAGGCGCGGGTCAGCGACCTGCCCTTCGCGCGGTAGATCCGGTGGCCACGAACCGCCTCGCCCGCGAGACGAGCCCCTACCTGCTCCAGCACGCGCACAACCCCGTGGACTGGTACCCGTGGGGCGAGGAGGCGTTCGCGCGCGCGCGCGCGGAGGACAAGCCGATCCTCCTCTCGGTCGGCTACTCCGCCTGCCACTGGTGCCACGTGATGGAGCGCGAGTCGTTCGAGAACGCCGAGATCGCCGACGTGATGAATCGCCACTTCGTGAGCGTCAAGGTGGACCGCGAGGAGCGGCCCGACGTGGACCAGATCTACATGCAGGCGGTCCAGTCCATGACGGGCCACGGCGGCTGGCCGATGACCGTGTTCCTCACGCCGGAGGGCGAGCCCTTCTACGGCGGCACCTATTTCCCGCCGGCGGACCGCCACGGCCTCCCCGGGTTCCCGCGCCTCCTCGCGTCGCTCGCCGACGCGTGGGCGACCCGGCGCGGCGAGGTCCTGTCCTCCGCTCGCCAGATCGGCGAGGCGCTCGGCCAGGGCGAGCGCCTGCGCGGGGCGGCCCAGCTCCTCACCGACGAGGTCCTCTTCGGCGCCTTCCAGTCGCTCTCCTCGCAGTTCGACGACGCCGACGGCGGCCTGGGCGGTGCGCCGAAGTTCCCGCAGCCGATGCTCTGGGAGTTCATGCTCCGCTACGGGAAGCGCTCGAAGAATCCCCGCGCGCGGCAGATGGCGCACACGACGCTCACGCTGATGGCGCGCGGCGGCATGTACGATCAGGTCGGCGGCGGCTTCCACCGCTACTCGGTGGACGCCCACTGGCTCGTGCCCCACTTCGAGAAGATGCTCTACGACAACGGCCAGCTCGCGTCCCTGTACCTCCACGCGTGGCTCGCCTTCGGCGACCCCGAATGCCGGCGCGTGTGCGAGGAGACGCTCGACTACATCCTGCGCGAGATGACCGACCCGTCCGGCGGCTTCTACTCGGCGCAGGACGCCGACTCCGAGGGCGACGAGGGCAAGTTCTTCGTCTGGACCCCCGACGAGCTGCGCGAGGTGCTGGGGGCGGCCGACGCGGAGCTCGCCGCGCGCTACTGGGGCGTGGACCGCGGGGCGAACTTCGAGGGCAGGAGCATCCTCTACGTCGCGGGCGACCCCGATCCCGAGCGCATCGCGGGGATCCGCCGGAAGCTCTACGCGGCGCGTGAGCGGCGCGTCCATCCCGCGCGGGACGACAAGGTGCTCGCCGCGTGGAACGGCCTCGCGTGCCGCGCCTTCGCCGAGGCCGGCCGCGCGCTCGACCGGCCCGACTACGTCGCCGCCGCGGTGAAGAACGCCGACTTCGTCCTGCGCTCGATGCGGCGTGACGGCCGCCTGTTGCGGACGTGGAAGGCCGGGGAAGCGAAGCTCAAGGGCTACCTCGAGGACTACGCGCTCGTGGCCGCGGCGCTCGTGGACGTCTACGAGGCCACGTTCGAGCGCCGCCGGCTCGACGAGGCTCGCGCGCTCGCCGAGGAGATGCTGAGGCTCTTCTGGGACGAACGGCTCGAGGGCTTCTACGACACGGGCGCCGACCACGAGCGGCTCATCGTCCGCCCGCGGAACCTCTTCGACAACGCCGTGCCCTGCGGCGCGTCGGCCGCGATCGAGACGCTCTTCCGTCTCGCGATCCTGACCGGCGAGTCGCGCTACGAGTCACGCGCCCTCGGCGCCCTCCGGCCGATGGCCGACCTCATGACGCGCTACGCGTCGGGCTTCGGCCGCTACCTCTGCGCCCTCGACTTCCACCTGGGCCCCGTCATCGAGGTGGCGCTGGTCGCGGC
>WNFH01002707.1_pt1 | contig 12456 bp, 13 predicted proteins | sample 5400411 | NCBI WGS metagenome assembly WNFH01 (sample SAMN13153347, study PRJNA577476) | soil metagenome | isolation source: 200 cm saprolite under Douglas fir tree site 2 hole 3 | place: USA:California | collected 2015-04-18
GACGAAGGTCGGATTTGTCAGCCTGGGATGCCCGAAGAACCTTGTGGATAGCGAGGTGATGATGGGCATTCTTGCGCGCGAAGGGTACGAGTTGACGCCGCGCGCGGACGAGGCCGAAATTCTCGTGGTGAACACGTGCAGCTTCATCGAACCGGCGCAGAAAGAATCGGTGGACGCCATTCTGGAGATGGCGGAGCACAAGAAATTTGGCGCGGCGAAGAAATTGATCGTGGCGGGCTGCTTGGTCGAACGATTCCGCGAGCAAATTCTGGAGCAGGTGCCGGAAGTGGACGCGGTGGTGGGCACCGGCGAGGTCGAGCGAATCCTGGAAGCGGTGGAAGGTGATTTGCGCGTGCTGCCGGCGCAGCCTCCGGCTTTTCTCTATCACGACCTGACGCCGCGTATCATCACGACGCCGCGGCACGCCGCGTACATCAAAATCGCGGAAGGCTGCGATCACCCTTGCACGTTTTGCATCATTCCGCAGCTTCGCGGAAAGTTTCGCAGCCGGCGCTTTGAGTCCGTGGTGCGCGAGGCGGAAAACCTGGCGGCGGCCGGCGCGCGCGAAATCACGCTGATCGGGCAGGACACCACTTCTTACGGCGAAGATTTCGGTTTGCGCGACGGGCTCGCGCAACTGCTGGCGAAGCTCGCGCAAGTGAAAGATTTGTTGTGGGTGCGATTTTTGTATGCGTACCCCAATCACGTCACGCAGAAACTGCTCGATACGCTGGCGGCGCATCCGCGGCTTGCGAAATACATGGACATGCCGCTGCAGCACGCGAGCCGCAACGTTCTCGCGCGCATGAAGCGCGGCTCGCACGGCTACGCGTTCCTGAAGCTGCTGGAGCTTATTCGCACGACGATTCCGGGAGTTTCGCTGCGCACTTCGTTTATCGTCGGCTTCCCTGGCGAAACCGAAACCGATTTTGAAGAATTGTGTGATTTTGTACGCGTTGCAAATATCGACTGGATGGGCGTTTTTGAATATTCCGATGTGGACAATGCGGGCAGCTACGGCCTCGATGAAAAAGTGGACGCGGAAATCATTACGGAGCGACGCAATCGCTTGATGGCCATTCAAAAGAAAATTTCGCGCGAGAGGCTGCGAGTTTTCAAGGGCCGCACGGCGACCGCGCTTGTCGAAGGTCCATCGAAAGACAATCCGCTGGTATGGGAAGCGCGCTTGGAAGGCATGGCGCCGGACATCGACGGCAAGCTGTACCTGACTGACATCGAGCTGGCGAGCGGAGAGGCGGCCGCAAGCGGAGACGTGGCGCGCGTGGAAATCACAAAGGCCGACGCGTATGACTTGATCGGCCGCGTGGTGGAGATTCTGCCGAGGCCTGCGGCGCGAAAGTCCTTTTTCACTCCGTCTGTACCGCCCGCCGAAACACTGACGCGCATCACCACCGGCGCCCCGCTCCGAGTGCTCAGCTAAGCTATACTTGCAATCTCTGTGATCTCTGTGAACTCTGTGGTGAAATGCTCTTTTACCATGGAGCACACAGAGGTCACGGAGAAGAAGAAAGGACCATGCAGCACCGTTGTCCGATTTGTAAGAAGGCGACAAATTCCGAAATTCATCCCGACTTTCCTTTCTGCAGCGAGCGCTGCAGGCTGCAGGACCTGGGGAACTGGGCCGCCGAGAAATATGTCGTTTCCGAGGCCGTTTTCGGCGAAGATGACGACGAGCGAGACGACTCACCCAAGCCCAATGACACCGAACACTGACGCTTCGCCCAACTCGGCGCCGCCTAAGAAGCCGCGGTTGGCCTACGCTATCGCAACCGCGCTGGGCACCGGATACTTGCGGCCGTCGCCCGGAACGTATGGGTCGCTGGTGGGCGTCGGCACCATCGTCGTCTCCGCGATTTTCTTCCTGCATCCGGTCTCGGTGACCGGCTGGTTCTCGCGGCACCCGCTCTCCGAAGCGATGTTCGCGGACCGGCATTTTCTCGTGCCGGGCAGCGACATTCACGACAGCACATTGGCGCTGCCGCTGCTTTGCGCGCTGCTGCTGCTATTGATTCTTGGCGCGATAGGCGTGTGGAGCAGCGCGCGCGTTGTGGAGTATTCCGGCGCGAAGGATCCTCAATACATCGTGATCGACGAAGTTGCCGGACAGCACCTGACGTTGCTGCTGCCGCTGATTCCCATTGCGCTGCCGCATCTCAGCGAGCATTTCGATTTCTCCGGTTATGCGATCTTCTTCGCACTCAGCCTGGTCAATTGGAAGTACCTGCTGATGGGCTTTATACTTTTTCGCGTGTTCGACATCTGGAAGCCGTTTCCGCTGCGGCGGCTGGAAAAGCTGCAGCACGGCTGGGGCGTGATGGCCGACGATTGGATGGCGGGCATCTACGCTGCAATTCTTCTACGGCTCGCGCTACACTTTAATCTGGTATGAAATTCGGCTTCGGCTCCACGGCGGAAAAAAACGGGTTTCCCCGCATCGATAGAATCGCGCCCGCCGCAGCCATTCCCGGCGGCGAAATCGTCATTCACGGCAGCGGGTTTGCTTCGCGCACCGGCGCACGGCCGATTGTGCATTTCGGCGAAGCGGAGGCGAGCCTGGTTCTCGCCACGGACAACCGGCTAATCGCGCGCGTGCCGGACAACGCCAGCGGCGGCACGGTGCGCGTGGCTACGGCGCAGAGCGAAAGCCAGCCGCACCCGGTTTCCATCGCCGTGCAGATCGCGGACAATCTCCATCCCGTCGCGAATCCCGCGGTCGATGCCAACGGGAATATTTACGTGACCTTCAGCGGGCCGCGGGGGCAGCGCGTTCCTGTTTCGCTTTACAAAATCACGTCGAACTACAGCGTCAAGCCGTTCGTCACTTCGCTGATCAACCCATCCGGCTTGGCAGTCGACCGCGCCGGCAATCTTTTCGTTTCTTGCCGCCACGACGGCACCATTCATCGCGTCACGCCGGAGGGCCGAGCGGAGCAGTGGGTTGAAGGCATGGGCATCGCTACAGGGATCGCGTTTGATCACTCCGAAAATCTTTACGTCGGCGACCGCAGCGGCACGATTTTCAAAATCAGCGCCAGCCGCGAGATTTTTGTGTTTGCCACGCTGGAGCCGTCGCTCGCCGCGTACCACTTGGCGTTTCATCCGAGCGGCGACCTGTACGTTACCGGTCCCACTACTTCTAGCTACGATCGCGTTTACCGCATTACGCAGGGCGGCGATGTTTCCGTGTTTTATCGCGGGCTGGGCCGTCCGCAGGGTTTGGCGTTTGACCGCGACTCGAATCTTTACGTCGCGGCGTCGCACGGCGGGCATCGCGGAATCGTGCGGCTGACGCCTGAGGGCCGTGCGGAAACCGTGCTGAGCGGCTCGGGATTGGTGGGGCTTGCGCTGCAGCCGTCCGGACGCGCGATTCTGACCACCGTAAATGCACTATTCACGCTGGATTGGGATGTCCGCGGCCTCCCGTTGGTCGGGTAATCAGCAGAATGAAAGGAGAAATCATTGCGGTTGGTTCGGAACTGCTTACGCCGGACCGCTTGGACACCAACTCGCTCTTCCTGACCGAGGAGCTCAATGCCATTGGCATTGAAGTTGTGCGCAAAACGGTGGTCGGCGACAATCGCGATCTGCTTGCGGAAGCCTTTCGTGACGCGCTGAATCGCGTGCCGCTGATTATTTCCAGCGGCGGGCTCGGTCCGACCGAAGATGACCTCACTCGCGAAACGGTCGCGGACCTTCTTGGCCGTAAGCTGCGCCGCAATGACGAAATTCTGCGCTACATCGAAGGGCGCTTCCGCAGCCTGGGCCGCGAAATGCCGGAAGTGAACGTGCGCCAGGCGATGGTGCCCGAAGGCGCGGAAATTCTTGAGAATCCGCGCGGTACCGCGCCGGGTTTGTGGCTGGAAGACTCCGGCCGCGTAGTCGCGCTGCTCCCCGGCCCTCCGCGCGAGTTGAAGCCGCTGTTTCGCGAGCAGGTTCTGCCGCGCCTCGAACGCCGCGTATCCGGCGTGCGCATGTACAGCCGCGAGCTGCGCGTCACCGGCCTCGGCGAATCGCACGTGGAGCAGCGCATCCTGCCGATTTACAAACGCTTTCCCGAAGTGCAAACCACGATTCTCGCAGCGCCCGGCGAAACGCAAGTTCATTTGCGTTTCTGGACGGAGGACGCGGCGCGCGCAAAGAAAACGCTGGATGAAATCGTGCAAGGCTTCGAGATTGCGCTTGCCGACCGCATCTTCAGCCAGGATGGGCGCGCGCTGGAAGAAGTCGTCGCGGAGCAGCTGACACTCAACAACGCCACGATCGCCGCGGCGGAAAGCTGCACCGGCGGGCTGCTGGCTCAGCGCCTCACCAGCATCGCCGGAAGCTCGTCGTATTTTCTTGGCGGCGTGGTGTGTTACAGCAACGAGCTGAAGAGCGCGTGGGCCGACGTGCCGGCGGAAATGATTGCGGCCAAAGGCGCGGTAAGTCCGGAGGTGGCCGTGGCGCTTGCAGAAGGCATTCGCCGGCGCGTGGGCAGCACGCTCGGCGTTGGCATCACCGGGATTGCGGGGCCGGGTGGCGGCTCCGACGAAAAGCCCGTCGGCACCGTTCATGTGGCTATTTCACACGCCGGTGGAATCAAGGAACGCGGCGCGCGTTTCCCCGGTGACCGCGAGTCGATCCGCTGGCAAGCTTCGCAGGTGGCGCTGGACCTGGTGCGCGTGCACTTTCTCTACAACGGCCAGACTGCCGCGAAATCTTCCGCAAAACGGGGCTGAGCGGTGCGACTCTTCGTTGCGCTGGAGATTCCCTCCGCAGTGCGCGACAATCTCGCGGCCTTGATCGAAGTGTTGCGTGCGGCGGATGCAGCGGCTACGAAAAATAAGGCGCGCTGGGTGCGGGCCGAGAATCTGCACGTGACGCTCAAATTCATCGGCAACGTGGACGCGGGCATGCTCGACGCGATTCGCGCTGCGCTGGGCGAGGTTAGCGCTGGCGGCGCGGTTGAATTGCGCTTTCGAGGGCTGGGATTTTTCCCTAACGAAAAACGCCCGCGCGTGCTGTGGGCGGGCATCGTAGCGTCACCGAATCCTGCACCCCTCGCCGCCGTGATCGACGCGCAGCTCGAAAAGCTGGGGATTCCGCGCGAAACACGGGAATTCGCGCCGCATCTCACGCTCGCTCGGTTCGATCCACCCGGAGTTTCGGAAAAACTCCGCGCGGCAGCGCAAGAAAATGCGGCACGAGAATTCGGCGCTGTTCGCACCGGCGAATTTCACCTGTTTGAGAGCAAGACCCGGCCCACTGGCGCGGAATACACGCGCCTGTCATCCTTTTCGTTCGTCAAGGCCGAGGCATAGCCGCACATGTACAAAATTTCGCCGGCGCTCCTGAGCATTCCGTTCGCCGCGTATCTGCTCGGTTCGATTCCTTTCGGGTTGCTGCTCAGCAGGGTTTTCGGCGGCGGCGACGTCCGCAAATCCGGCAGCGGCAACATTGGCGCCACCAACGTCGCGCGCGTCGCCGGCCGGTTGCCCGGAATCCTGACGCTGCTCTTCGACGTGGCCAAAGGCGCCGCGGCGGTCTGGCTGGCTGGGCGCGTCAGCAACGAGAGTGCTACATGGATGATGATTGCGGCGCTGGCCGCTCTGCTCGGACATTGCTACCCGATCTGGCTTAAGTTTCGCGGTGGCAAAGGCGTGGCTACCGCGGCCGGCGCTTTCCTGGTGCTCTGCGCTCCGGCGCTACTTGGCTCGGTGACTCTCTTCCTGCTCGTTGCTTTCTTCTGGCGCTACGTGTCGCTGGCGTCGATTTCCGCGGCCACGTCCATGCCGCTGCTGATCTATCTTTGGTGGGCGCCGCATCACGCGCCGCCGCTGTTCGTCACCTTTGGCGCGCTGGCCGCGGCGGCGATTATCGTTTACAAGCACGACGCCAACATCCAGCGGCTGGTGCATGGCAAAGAGCCAAGATTTTCCTTCGGCAAGAAGAGAGACGCCGCGTGAGCAGGATTGCCATTCTCGGCGGCGGAAGCTGGGGCACCGCTCTCGCGATCGTGCTTTCGCGTGCGCGCCGCAAGCACGACATTTCTCTCTGGGTCCATGATCCCGCGTTGGCGGAATCCATTGCTCGCGACCGCGAGAATCAGACGTACCTGCCTGGACATCGCGTGGCGCGCGAGGTTCAAGTCACGTCAGACATTTGCGCTGCAGTTGCCGGCGCACAGATTGTGGTCGGCGCAATACCCACGGCGCACGCCCGCGGGGTATACGAGGCAGCAGCAGCGCACGTTTCACTTGGAACGGTTTTTGTCAGCGCCTCCAAGGGTCTCGAACCCAAAACGCACGAACGCATGAGCGAAGTGATCGGAAAAGTGATCGCACGGGAATATGATCCGCGCATTGCGGTTCTGTCTGGTCCGTCATTCGCGGCGGAGGCCGCCAAAGGCGAACCTACCGCCATTTTGCTGGCATCTCACGACGACCATCTCGCTTCGGAATTGCAGCAAGAATTCGCGGCGCCTTATTTCCGTCTCTACATCAACAACGATGTGCTAGGCGTCGAATTAGCGGGCGCGATGAAAAACGTGATCGCCATCGCGGCCGGGGTCTGCCAGGGGCTTGGTCTCGGCTCGAATCCGCTCGCCGCTCTTATCACACGCGGGCTTGCCGAGATGTCCCGCTTGGCCGCGGCGCTCGGCGCGCAACCCGAAACGCTGACCGGCCTCGCTGGCCTCGGCGATCTGGTGCTTACCTGCACGGGCTCCCTAAGCCGCAACCGCCAGGTCGGCATCGAGCTTGGCAAAGGCCGCCCACTCGACGAAATCCTTGCCGGCATGCGTATGGTCGCGGAAGGCGTGGGCACGACCGCCGCGCTGCTTGCGCTCGCTCGGGAAGCAAAGGTCGAGCTGCCCATCACCAGTGCGGTCTTCTCGATGCTCTACCAAGGCAAGGCGCCCCTCGAAGCCATCCGAGACATAATGAATCGGCCGCAAAGACGAGAGTAGTAAATTTAACTAAGACTAACAACCGCCTCTAGTACCAAGGTTCCAGTTGCAAGTCCGCGCCGCCGCCGCTCGCATTTCCCCGGAACCCTTCTGGAATCGCTTAAAATTGGTGGCAAGGCGATGTCTGTCAAGCTGCCCATGCCCGTCGACTTCAGAGCCTCCTGGGAACGCATGCGCGCCGGGCGCGTGCGTATTCTTTGGCTCGTTTTGGGGGCTTTGCTGCTCGTCAGCGCTTTGCCGATCGGGTTGTACCACCGCCAGGTGCTGCAGCTCAGCCAAGACAAACTGGTGGACACCGAGCGCGTCCAGCAGACCGACCTCACCCGCTCCTTGACGCAGGAAATCCAGTTTTTCGAAGCCAACATGACGCAGCAGCTCGTCAACCAGCGCCAGATTCTCGCGCTGATGAACGTCAGCGACAACGTGGAAGACCCGGTCGCCGAGCCCAAGGTCACGCGCGTGCTGGAAAGTTTTGCCGATAGCAACAATACGTTTCTGTACCTGACCGCGGTCGGCAAATCCCGCAAAGGCATTGTGGCGTCGCAGGGAAATTACCGCGCCGACCAGGATCCCTTCGTGGCCAAGGCCTTGCAGCGCGCGTTCGTGTGGTGCATGCAGCAGTCTGGCGAATTCCGCAGCGACCCGCTCGCGCTTGAACCCGACAATCGCCCCGCGTTCGTGGTGGCCGTGCCGCTCAAGGACCTCAACGAAAATTTCACGGGCATGCTGGCCGCCGTGGTGTCACTCGATCCGATTTTGCGCCGCTTGCAGGACGCCAGCGTCCGCGACCGCAGCGTCTTTATCGTCGATCACTCTGGCCATATCGTGGCGCATTGGGACACGAAAAACTTCGTTCCAGGCACGGACTTAACCGGCAATTCCGACCTGGTCAAACAAATCCGGACGTTGCCGCAAGAGCTGCGCAGCACTGAGACAGTTCGTTTTACTCAGCAGGTCAAGGGACGCAGCGTCGAGATGGTAGGCACATTTAGCACTTTGCCGGAGCTGAATTGGGCGGTGGTGGCGCAGCGCAGCCTCAAGCAGGCGCGTGACGACGCAGGGGTCAGTGAACTCAACCGCCAGGCGCTCGCTTTCGTCAGCGTAGTGGTCCTCGCTGCCGTGCTGGTTGGTTACTTTTTTGCTGTCGGCATCAGCGGACCAATCCGCGGCCTCGCTGCTTCCACGCGCGCCATCAGCCGCGGCGAATTTCATCAGCGCTCGCCGGTGCGCGGCGCTTCGGAAATCAGCGAGCTGGCCGAAAACTTCAACAAAATGGCCGGCGACATCGAAGAGTACATCGAGCGGCTGAAGGAATCGGCGGAAGAAAACCGCGAGCTATTCGTCGGTTCCATTCGCATGCTTGCGGCGGCGATCGACGAAAAGGATCCGTATACGCGCGGCCACTCCGGCCGCGTTGCCAAATATTCCTCGCTAATCGGGCGCGAGCTGGGCCTTACCCCGGAGGATTTGGACACGCTGCGCATTTCCGCGCTGCTGCACGACGTGGGGAAAATTGGCGTCGAAGACCGCGTGCTGAAAAAGCCCGGCGCACTGACTCCCGAAGAGTTCGGCCTGATGAAGCAGCACACGGTAAAGGGCGCGAATATCATGCGCCCCGTTTCGCAGCTAAAGAACATGCTGCCGGGCATCGAGTTGCACCACGAACACATGGACGGCCGCGGCTATCCCTATGGCCTGCAAGGCCCGCAGATTCCGCTGATGGCGCGCATCATCGGCGTGGCCGACACGCTCGACGCTATGACCACCAATCGCCCGTATCAGTCCGCGATGGACCTCGAGTACGCCCTTGGCAAAATCAAAGCTCTCGCAGGCAGCAAATTCGACGCCGTCGTGGTCAACGCGCTCGATGCCGCCGTCAACGCCGGCAGGCTCCGCCTCAGCGCCGTCGAAGTCCAGGTGTAATCGGGAGTTGGCCAGCATGAGTCAATGGCATTCTCTGCTTATTGCTTTGCTGACCCTTGTATCGTGTGCAGCGGCTACTAGTTGCGCGCACGAAAAGCTAGCTGACGCTCCCATGAGTCCGTTTACGTTGGACGTTGTCCCGAGCAAAAGCTTCGGCGATACCGGCAGCATTACGATGGCTTACAACATGCCTCGGGATTTTTACGTCGTGTTAACCAATGTTTCCAACGAGCCTCAAGCAGTGTGGGAGAGTTGGAACAGTTGGGGTTATCAAACAATTTCATTCAAATTTTACAGTGGCTGACGGGTTGAAAAGTGTGGTCTCCAGCCGGCAGCACGGATTCACACGGAACGGACCGTCCACATTTGTTATCCAGCCCAAGGAACATCAGGTTTACGCCATCCGGCTGGACATGGAATGGGAGGCACGCCCCGGACTGCCCAAGGCTGACGAAATACCCATCAAACTGCAAGCGGTTTACGAAGTTTCTCTCACGTCAGAAGCTACGCAGTACAAAGTTTGGACCGGTCGCGTCGAGTACAACCGCATGTTGCGGCAGTGGTGAATTCCGGCCGCGTTTTTCTTTCCCCCCGTTGACATGGCCTCTGACGCTCGCATTCAGCTCTTCTGTTACAATTTTCTGTTGCGCTCCATTTGCGCGCGCGTGATCGCATGATTACTCTCTTTGGCAAACCGGAACCGACGCTGGCGGAACGCCTTAAGGCGAGCGTCAGCAAGACCAAGGCGGCGCTTTCGGAAACCGTCGACACGATTTTTCTCGGCGAAAAAAAGGTTGATCCGGCCCTTCTAAAGCAGCTCGAAACGGCGCTGATTTCGGCTGATCTCGGCGTCAGCACTACGCGCGAAATTCTGGATGCCGTGCGCGAAAAGCTGGATCGCAATGCGCTTTCCGACGCTTCGCAGCTCAAGGGCGAAATTAAATCGCACATCGCGCGCATCCTCAACGCCTCGTCGGGCACGAAAAGGGCGCTACCGGACGCTGTCGCCGCGTCTCCCAACGGCAAAGGGCCACGCGTCATTTTCATCGTCGGCGTTAACGGTGCGGGCAAGACCACCAGCATCGGCAAGCTCGCGAATCGCCTGCGCAAAGAAGGCTTGAGCGTCATTCTCTGCGCGGCGGACACCTTCCGCGCCGCTGCCGTCGAGCAGCTTGAGATCTGGGCGCAGCGCAATGGGATCGAAGTGATCAAGCAAAAATCCGGCGCCGATCCAGCCGCAGTCGTTTACGACGCGGTCGCTGCCGCCAAAGCGCGCTCGTCGGACGCGGTCATCGTGGACACTGCAGGCCGCCTGCACACCAAGTCCAATCTCATGGCCGAGCTGGAAAAAATGAAGCGCACCGCCGCGAAGGTGATTCCCGGCGCGCCTCATGACATCTTACTCGTGCTCGACGCCACGACCGGTCAGAACGGACTGGCGCAAGCGCGCGAGTTCACCTCCACGGTCGGCGTCACCGGCATCATCCTCACCAAGCTCGACGGAACGGCCAAAGGCGGCATCGTGGTGGCCATCTCGCGCGAGCTCGCGCTGCCCATCCGCTTCGTCGGCACCGGCGAGCAAATCAACGACCTGGTTCCCTTCGACGCGGAAATCTACGTCAACTCGCTGTTCGACTAATTCGTGGACGAACATGACATTCGTTTCATGGAACACGCGCTGGCGCTGGCGCGCAAAGGCATCGGCCTGGCCAGTCCAAATCCGCACGTGGGCTGCGTGATCGTGCGCGACGGCGAAATCGTCGGCGAAGGCTTTCATCAATACGATTGGCGGGATCATGCGGAAATCGTCGCGCTGAAATCCGCAGGAGAAAAAGCGCGAGGCGCGACGCTGTATGTGAATCTCGAGCCTTGCAATCACACCGGCCGCACGGGACCTTGTACCGAAGCAATTATCGCTGCCGGCGTTCACCGCGTGGTTGCCGCCATGCAAGATCCGAATCCTGCGACTTCCGGCCGCGGCTTCGAGCGCCTCCGCGCCGCGAATATCGAGACGGTTTGCGGAGTGCTCGAAGACGACGCGCGCCGACTCAACGAAGCTTTCGCTTGCTGGATCCGCACGAAGAAGCCGTTCGTCACGCTGAAATCGGCGCTGACGCTTGACGGTCAGTTGGCTCTTCCGAAAACGCAGCGGGGCAAGAAGCGAACCTGGATCACTTCCGAAGAGTCCCGCGCGGAAGTGCAGCGCATGCGCCACGCTTCGGACGCGTTGCTCACCGGCATCGGCACCGTTCTCGCGGATGATCCTCTGCTCACAGATCGCAGCGGCTTGCCGCGGCGCAAGCGCCTCCTTCGCGTCATTCTCGACACCAAGCTGCGCCTGCTGCCGAAGTCCCGCATCGTGCAAACCGCGGATGATGACCTCCTTGTGTTCACCGCCGCGCCGCTCAAATCGGCAAAAGCGCGCCGCCTGCAGAAGGAAGGCGTCGAAGTCGTGTTCGCCCGCGCAACTCGTGGTCGGATCGATTTGCGATCTGTGCTGGCCGAACTAGGTAGCCGCGAAATACTCAGTGTGCTGCTCGAAGCAGGCCCCACGCTGAACGGCGCCGCGCTGTCGGCGGGCCTTGTTCACAGACTAATGCTCTTCTACGCTCCGATATTTGCGGGTGAAACTGGCGTTCCATTCGCACACATGGACGCCCCGCGTCAACCGCCGATGCCAAACCTGCGTGTCCAGCAATTCGGCGCCGATGTAGCAATCGAAACCTATCTCCAAGACGTCTACGGCAAGTGAACGTGGGACAGCCATTTCTGGCTGTCCGCCGCACGTCCAGTGACTGTCGAATTTCGCGTGCGAGATGCTATTCTCGATATCCATGTTCACCGGAATTATCGAGCACGTCGGCACGATCGAGTCTCTCTCTCTGCAAAATGACGGCGGCCGCGTTACGATTCACGCGCCAGCGTTCGGGAACAAGCTCGCTGTTTCCAACAGCATCGCGGTGAACGGCTGCTGCCTGACCATCGTCTCCGCTGAAAAGGACCGCTTCTCGGCCGACCTCTCCGGCGAAACTATTCGCAAGACTTCCTTCGGCGCAAACTGCGGCGCCCTGAAGAAAGGCGCCCGCGTCAATCTCGAGCAGCCGCTGACCGCCGGCAAGGAATTCGGCGGCCATTTGGTCCTAGGCCACGTGGATGGAACCGGCCAGGTCGCACATCTGCGGCGCGAAGGCGAGAACTGGTGGTACGGAGTGCAAGTGCCGGAGGAATTCGCGCGCTACATCGTGCCGAAAGGCTCCGTCACTATCGACGGCATCAGCCTCACGGTCGCGAACTGGCATGACAGTATCGCGGAAATCGCGGTCATCCCCTACACCTATGAGCACACCAACATCCGCGACAGAAAACCTGGCGACGCGGTCAACCTCGAAGGCGACATCCTCGGGAAATACGTTGAGCGCTATCTGGAAGCACGCGTCTCAACAACGACCACAAAGATTTCGCTCGCCGATCTCACCGAACAAGGCTTCTAGCCCGCGGCGCGCGCCGCTTCTCTCTTCTTGGCCTGCACACCGCGATAGTACAGCGTCAGCCCAAGCGCCATTGCA
>WNFH01002708.1_pt1 | contig 12455 bp, 11 predicted proteins | sample 5400411 | NCBI WGS metagenome assembly WNFH01 (sample SAMN13153347, study PRJNA577476) | soil metagenome | isolation source: 200 cm saprolite under Douglas fir tree site 2 hole 3 | place: USA:California | collected 2015-04-18
AGCTAAAGAAGAAGACGCCGGCCACCTTGGATCAGGATCGGGTGACCAGAATCTCAGTGCTAATCGGAATCTTCAAGGCCTTGAACATCCTCTACAGCAAGAAGCTTGCAGACCGTTGGATTCAATTGCCCAACGACAATCCCATGTTCGAAGGCGGAACACCGCTGGCCTACATGATCCGAGGAGGCCTGCCGGGGATGCTCCGCGTTCGACAACTTGTGGACTCTCGGCGGGGCGGCCGCTAGGTGCTTCCGCCAACTGCCGACATCAAGCAGGACGATACCCACCGCTTGATCCCCTCCCGCTACATCGACAAAGGCGAGACCATTCTCACCAGGCTTACCGAAGATCCCGAAGAGCTGGACAAATTGTTTGAGCTCGAAGGCGCCACGAACGATAGGCTCCTTGGGGAAGCTGGGCTTCTGCCGGGGATCACCGTGCGAGAGCTCGTGTTCGGTCTCTCCTACTCGCACATTGTCAATGCCGCATTCACGCATGCCAGTCCTTTGGGAAACCGTTTCAACGGACCTGAGCGAGGAGCGTGGTACGCCGGCTTCTCGAGGAAAACCTCCGAGCGCGAAGTGGCCTATCACCGATCACAAGAGCTCAAAGAAGTTCGCTGGGCCGAAAGAGAAGTCTTCACCTATGTGGATTTTTTTGCCGATTTCCGCGGAGAATTTCACGATCTTCGCGGTGCAAGCCCGTTCGCGGATTGCCTTGATCCATCGAGCTACAAAGCTTCGCAGCGGCTGGCGAGCGAGCTGCTGGAGGCTGGATCCGCGGGCGTCGTCTATCCAAGTGTCCGGCACGCCGGCGGCGTCTGTATCGGATGCTTTCGGCCCGCGCTGGTAAACAATGTCAGGAAGGGCTCGCGGCTAAAGGTTACCTTCGAGAACTACTTCGCTACACCTGTGATTAGGGAAATCTAGCGCTTCCAGCGACGCCCTGTTCTAAGCACAGCCGAGGCAGTCCTCATCCCGCCGACCGGAGGGCCGGAGGAGATGGTGCCATTCTGAGATTGCGATTTCGAATGACAAATCCGAGCGCGCCGCGAGTTCTGGCAGAAACAACTCAAGCCCTTTGCCATTGAACGGCAATCACGGCCGCAAGAGCTGGTCCCCGCGCCGGAGTTAGGCCACCGGCCGTCAATACATCGAAACTGTGCCGCGTGTCGGATATCGATTCGTCGCCCGGCTCTCCGCGGCGCCGGCTGAAGACGTTTCCGATTCACCGTTGCCAACGCATGACATCTCCGCTATCGCCGTCCTTCCCTTCGCGGATATGAGTCCCGCTCGCGACCAGGACTACCTCAGCGAAGGTTTGGCGGAGGAGTTGATTAACGCCGTCACCCACATTGATGGCCTTCGGGTAGCGGCCCGGACCGCCTCCTTTCAATTTCGCGGAACGGCGCGGACGTTCGCGCGGTCGGCCGGCATCTTGGTGTCAGAACATTGCTCGAAGGCAGCGGTGATTTTCTTCCCCGTCCAATTGCTATTAAGTGCGACGGTTTTTGATGTAGGGTGGGCACAAAATCGGGCACAGACACAGACGTTATGACCGTGGGACCCACCTTCCCGGGGCATTCCAAAACACTAGGAAAGGCCATTTGAACCATCAACAAGCTTTCCTTGGTACCGTTAGGATGCGGGTCCGAATACTTCCTCCAGAAAGCTACGCACGACTGATGCCTCGGCAACCTGGACCACGACGCCACGCTTGTAGCGTGAGGTGAATGCACCCAAGGTCCATCTCCTCGGGCGGCTCGCCGCATACTTTCTTCAGTTGCTTGATCGCCAGCTCGCACTCCACGGCGATCGATTCGCGCTCTGCGCGCAGAGTATCGCCTTCACCGATGATTTCGACTGGCATTTTCGTACCTCCTGGCCACAAGCATGGCAACCTGAGGCTGCGGATATTTGGCCGCAACTGTGCCCAACTTGGATTCAAGTATTTCTTAGGAATGCGACTGGAAGGGAGGTTTGGTGCAGACAGGTGGAATGAGGTGCTCAGGTAGAATTGCGGAAGGCTATTACGATCAACGCTCGTCGCCCATTCCGAGGCCTCCTAGCGTCCACAGGCGCGGCCAAGAGCGTTCGGAAAAGGTAACCCGGCCTTCAGTCGGCGGTGCGAGTCAGGCTAGCGGCTGCCCCGCTGGAGCAGAACCACTTCAATGGTCTTGAACAGAATGCGGACGTCCAAGGCAGGCGATGCTTGAAGAATGTAGTATAGATCATACTCAAGTTTGCGTTTTGCATCTTCAATCGAAGCACCATAAGGGTACTTGACCTGTGCCCACCCAGTGAGCCCAGGTACTGCATAGTGCCTCAGGTGGTACAGCGGGATGCTCTGTTTTAGCTCCCCAACGAATTCCGGACGCTCGGGGCGAGGGCCAATAAAACTCATCTCGCCTAGCAGCACATTTACAAGTTGCGGAATTTCGTCCAGGCGCAACCTGCGCAACCAGCGCCCCACCCTTGTGATACGTGGATCATCCTCTCGGGCCCACTGGGGCTCACCGTTCGATTCTGCATCCGTCTTCATGGACCTAAACTTCAGTATGGTAATGGACCTTTCCTGCCAGCCAACGCGTTTTTGCCGATAAAGAACCGGTCCCGCGGTATCGAGCTTTATGGCCAGAGCGACCAAGAGACAGATCGGAAACGCCAAGATGAGTCCGACCGTGGACAAAAAGATGTCGGTAAGTCGTTTCACGTGTCTGTAGAAGTGTGAGTGGAGAAGACCGAATCCTTCTGCGAACCATAACCAAGAGTCGCTCAGGAGCTCCAGCGGCAGCGACTCCTCAACAGCCATTGCGAGTTCCGCCGAGTGACACACATCCACGCCCTCGAACTTAAGTTTGGTGATGGCTGGCGCCAGCTCGGCGGGGATAGAGTCAATTCCCACTAACAGACGGCGAACCCTATAAGTCTTGACCAGCTCCGAGAGGGCATGCGCGCTACCAACCGGTTGAGTGCAAGGCGCTTGCGAACCTCGGTGGCCATTGAGATTAACTAAACCTACGAAGTCGCAACGCGAACCGTTCTCATTCAGCATCCGATGCACGAACTCTGCCCCCCTTCCCGTCCCAAGGATTAGACTGCGCGCCGTCGCTGGAAGGGAGCTGGAATTACTCAAATAAACTCGCCGCCAGACGTAGGCCATACACGGTAGAATGACGAAAGATTGCACGATTATCGCGCGGCCAAAGCGAAGACTTGATATCAGATACAGATACGCACTGGAGATGATAATGCCCGTCACACAAGCCATCAACAGCCGTGAAAGAGTAGACCGACGACTCATGAGGACCGGTATGTGGTAAAGATCAAAAATGTAGAGTAGGCACACGAAGACCAGACCGAACGAAAGAGTTCCCGCCCGGCCGGAGAATGCAACACGTAGTGCGGCATTCTGCGCGTTGCCGAAGGCCAAATGAGCAGGAGCGCTTGCTAGGTTTGCTTCGACAGCCGGGACCAGCATCCTCAAGGCCGAAGGAACAAAAGTCACCAGGGAGGCGAGCAGGAGGTCTCCGATAAAGAGCTTCGACTTTGTTCGGATTGGGTTCGCCCAACTCATCGTGCCAATTCACCGTAACGACAGACAAATCACTGTAGCGAACGACAAATCTCGAATCCCACCCACAGCGGCGCTATCCTCGTACAAGCGCGTCCTGAAAGCGTGGACTCCGAGCCCCGCTAATGTTTAGTCTTGGGAAATTTCTGATTGGTGATGCGAGTCATGAATGTCCGGCGGCGTTCGCCGCTGCTGAAGAGCGGCCCCCGCTGGCAACTCTCGGACTCCTCGGCCCGTGAAGTCCGAGCACTCCCGCGCTTTCCTTGGAAGGACGAACCCCGAAGAGGGCCATTTCCCTTCCATCAGCTCCCTGTAAATGCGCAGCATCTGGCTTACGATCGCCGTGTGAGAAAATTCGTTGACGGCTCTCTCCCGCCCCATCGCGGCCAAACGCCTCCGAAGGTCGGCGTCAGCCAAGAGCCGTTCAATCGCCGCGCCCAGAGCTTTCGCGTCCCTCGCCGGCACGAGTAACCCGTTTACCTCATGGGCAACTGCTTGACGGCATCCCGCTACGTCCGTGGTCACAACGGCTCGCGCGCAGGCCCCGGCCTCCGCCAGCACGTTGGGTAATCCTTCTGCGTAGGAAGGTAAGCAAACTAAAGTGGACTCCGCATAAACGGTCGGCATATCGTTTCGCGGCCCCCACCATTCCACAACTCCCGAACTATCCCAAGCGCGCAGTTGCTCTTCGGAAATGCAACCTGGATTGTCAGCGTCCGGTGCGCCGGCCAGAACGAACCTTGCGCTAACTCCTTTGCGGCGCAACTCCTCGGCCGCCGCCACGAATTCGCTGACACCTTTTTCCCAAAGCATGCGCCCGGGAAGTAAAACGACGGGCGTGCCCGGCGGTTCAGGCTGAGGAATAAATCGGTCGACGCGTATACCAGGGCCGGAGACGACCTCAATCTGTTCCGGTTCGACGGTCTTGCTCTTCAAGAGCGTGTTTCGATTGTCGCCGTTCAAGAACACTACGCGGATATTCTTCGCCCGGAAGGCGGCAGACAAGATTCGGACCACGATGCTGCGCAAGAGTTTCATCTTCATGGTGCCACGCGTAAAAATCGCTCCCAGCCCGCAAACAACGCTGACCGAGGGAATCTGAGCCGTCAGGCGTGCCGCCATGCCGCCGTGAAGGATGGCCTTGAGCGCTTCCTGCTGCACGATGTCCGGGCGTTCCTGCCGGTAGATTCTTGCCACCTCCAGCAACGAGCGCAATTCGCGCAAAGGGTTGACACTCTTGCGCGATAGGTTCCAGGGGATCACTCGAATCCCCTCTTTTTCGATCTCCGAACGATAGTTGCTTAAAGGCGCCATCAGCACTACGTCAAAACCTTGCGCTTTCGCCTCGCAAGCCAAATCAAGGCGATTCCGCCAGAAACTCATCTCATCCGCATAGAGGTAAAGGATTTTCATGTGTCAACCGATTAAAGGAGTAGGAACCGCCGATTACGCCCGGCCCATGAGGATCAATGCGCGCAAGAGCGCCGTGTCCAACCGCGACTGCCGCCAGACATCCATCGCCGCGCTGTAGGAGATGCGTTCCGTAATGCTCCCACGCACGGAAAGAAAGCGATCCAAGATCTCCTTGTCACGCGCGCTCAAAAGGCCGCCAAAGCACCGCTTGAACTCAACAGCTTGATCGCTCATCAGCCGAGCACCCTCTTGGTGCTGCAAAAACCTCGCGCGTCTGAGTCTGAAGAGCTCCCAGGCCGACGCTGTTGCGCCAGTGTGATTATTCGCGTGCTGGCGATATTTGATGGCTGGCCGGGGGTCGTAGATGACTTCACCCAACGCGGAAATCGCCAAGTAACACCACCAATCGTGAAAAGGTGCGTTCAGCGGGAGCCGTTCGCAAATGAGGTTTCTTGCACGGCGGTTCAGCACCATCGTGCAGCCCGCAGCGATGTTTTCAACCAATGCGTTCGCAAAGCCGATGCGCCTTGGGACTTTCAAATAACCCAAGTGTCGGAGCTCTTCATCGACGCACTCGATCCTGGAACAGTACAGCACCGGCACATCGGCGCGATGCTCCCGAATAGCAGCTACCGCCCTCTCGACTTTGTCGGGAAGCCAGACATCGTCCTGATCGCAGAACGCGAAATATTCAGTATCGGAAGCTGCATGTTGCAGCAAGTAGAAGAAGCTGCCCATCGCGCCCAGTCTCTCGCCCTGCATCACGCGCATGTTTGGGTGACAGTCTGCATATTGAAGCAAGAGTTTGTGGGTCTCATCGCTTGACCCATCGTCTCGCACGGTCAGCAGAACATTCGGATAGGACTGCGCCGAGATGCTCTTCAACATCGCCAACAGAAACTTGGCGCCATTGTACGTGGGCAACAAGACTTCTACGGTGCCGTACATATTAGATTTGCCCCTCGGCTCGGACCCCACGCTGACCCAAGACAGACGGCATTAGTGGAGCGCCCGCCAGAGCTCGTTGAGTCGTTTGAACGGATTCGATATGTCGAAGAAAAACGACAAGGAACGGCAGCAAGTAAAGGGTGCGAACGTAAATCAACAGTGAGAACCCCGTTTCGAAGGCGACTATCACGAGAAACAGCAAGAGCGCGTGATGACGTGACGTTAAGTTAAACCGCAGGAATCGGTACAGTCCAAAGTACATCAGCGCTAAGAGAGGAAGCGAACCCCTCAGCAGATATTCAAGAGGGCCCGAATCGCCGAGAGCCGTACTGCCCCCGGCGAGATAAGGGGGTGTGCCGAAACCGATGGGAGACAGAGGGTGATCAATTAGATAGTCGATAGCCTTTCGGGAACTGCCCCCTGGTCCATAGCGCGCCAGCGGGCCGCTGATATTGCTATTCAGAACCTTCGTCCCTAGCTCTGGCGAGTTGCGCAAGACATCGATTTCGTTCGAAAACTGGCGCAAGACAATCGCGAACAGGACCATACCGCAAAGCGCGGTCGTCGTGAGCAGCTTCCGCTCGTGTTTCCACAGCCACGCGCCCATTTGCGTTAGTGCTAAGAGGCCGAAGCCGAGCGAACTGAACGAGCTTAAGCCAACAAGAAGAACGACGTGACTGAATGCGAACGCGAAAGCCAGAAGGCTGCGACTTACCTTGTACGCTTCCCAATTTACCCAGAAGAACAAGTAAAGAAATAAGCCGGCGGAGGCGTGGGTACCGAGCGTCAGTACCGGCTTGTGCAACCTAAGCATCTCTGGCAAGAGCTCCGGGTAAAACGACCAGTAATAACGCGAAAGAAAACCTGATACCCACTCGCTGCCGATGAGGATCGCAAACCCGAACGCGATGTTAATTGAATTCGCGAGCACGAAAGCAGCCTTCACCCACGTACCAGCGTTGAACTTCCGAAGATCCAGTGCGAGAAGCAGCGCTAGAGCGCTGAACTTTGTGAACATTCCCCAGTCGAATTGGAACGGACCGTTGAACAGTACGGAGAACGTGCAGCCAAGCAAGACGATAATCATTGGAAGGGAAATGGAGACCGCCGCTCCGAAACGAGTGCCAAAGTTCCAGGTCAGATATCCAAACAAGCTTAAGAGGATTGCGAAAGCAACCAAAACACAGAGTAGGCTATGCTCCCCGTTTGTCGATGTGGGGAAATAGAGTCCTACAATGAGCAGCATCACTCCCACTACCTGCCCAGAGGATCCAATACGAGTACTTTTTTGATCCGATACCATGCGCTCATCTCAGCTGGCCGTTAGCGATGAACGCCCACGGTCCCACATGAACGCCTTTTCCACGGGCGTCAAGAGCACGAACCATGTTGCCAGCCCGAAAGTGCTCAAAATGACCAGAAGAAACACCAGCTTGATCGAAAGAGGCGAGAGGACGGCGCTCAGAATCAAGAGAGTTAGAACGCCAGCACTGCTTTGGAAAATCTTGCGGATGCCGGGTGCGCTCCCTGGCAAGAGTTTCCCGGCGACCAGGAACAGCAGGACGCAATCCAGAGTTACGCGTGCTGTCCATGCGATCGCTGCGCCCATGATGCCGAAGTTCGTCACCAAAAACCAAAGGAGAATCAAATAAACAGGCAATTCGAGTAAGTGCAGTTTTGCAGTGAGGTCCGGGCGGCCAGCGGCTTGTACCTGCGCGAAAGGGACCTGGGCCAATCCGTTCATGAGCACTCCCGCAGTCAACCACTGGAGCACCGGAGCACTGTTCTTCGCAAACTCGGCACCCAACCAGGCGCTCAGGCCTTGAGGAGCTAGCGCAACAGTTACAAGTGCAAAAGGAAACAGGGCCAGGAACGCAAACTTCGTTCCTCTTTCGAAGAGCTTTGTAGCGTTACTAGGTTCTTGCGCGAAGCTCGTCGAGAATGCCGGAAACAACACGGATGTCAGCGCGCCTGGGATCAACAGAAGCTTGCTAACAAACTCATAGGGTGTCGCATAGTAAGCGACAGCAGTGACAGAGATTATCGCCCCGATCACAAAACGATCTGTGTAAACGAGCAAAGGGCTTATGACGTTAGAGATGGTCATCCAAAAACCAAAGCGAATGAGGACAGGGAAAAAGCCGAAGTTGATCTGTACTCCGCGGCCCAGCTTCGGGACGACGCGCAAGCAGCAGACCAGACTAACGATCCACACCAATAGCCGACTGATGGCCAGCGCCACAGCCGCCGGCACCACGCTTTTTGAAAAAGGCAGCGCGAGCAGCGGACTCCCGAACGTCAGCACTCCGAGCAACGCGCGCAATGCGCTTACCTCCCGGAATCGCTGGTGCGCTTCTAATATCCCACGCAAGCCCGTGCTCGTGATCACTATCGGCAGGGCGGCGCTCAACACAAAGAACGCCTGCAGCGTTTCCGATCGAATTTGTGCCGGGATGCGCAGAACGGAACGAACCAGCCAGGGAGACGAAATCGCGAACACCACGGCGCCCAGGCACCCCACGACCAGCATGATCGCGAGTGAGGTCCACACGAGCGCCGGAATTTCCTTCGTTTCGCCAGAGCCAAGCTTCTCCGCCACCAGTTTCGTCAGCGCCCGGCCCAACCCCAAGTCAAAAAAGCTAAAATATCCGATAACCACCCACGCCAGCGTCAGCACGCCGAAGCGGTCGATACCCATCCCATGAATCAGTCGCGGCACCACCGGGACCGCGACGAGCAATGGCGCCGCGGTCCCAAGCAGGTTCCAGATGACATTCCGCGCGAGCACGTGGCCGCGCAATAGATGCAAACTGGGTTTAGAAGAGGCTTCAGTCATTAGCGGATGTCAATGCCCTTCCTACAGATGCGCGGGACACGGGTTCCAGTTCGAGACCGCCTATTTCTATCGCCATCGCCCGCTGGATCAATTCAAAGGAAATCACAAAACGGCTGCCGTTTTTCCGGCGCAGGATGACTCCTTCCAAGCCCTCGAGTGGCCCGCTCACCACTCGAACGCGCCGACCGACCTCCAGGTAAGGATGCGGCTCGGCACGAAACCGCTGGCCGAGGAACTCTCGGATGCGCGTCACTTCCTCCTCCAGCAGCGGGACGGCGTGGCCGTCGAAACCGACGAGCCGGACAACGCCAGGAACCTGCAAGATGCGAAGGCGATTTTGCAGCGCCAGGTGGACAAAGACATAGCCGGGGAAAAGGGGCAGTTGGAGACGCACCTTGCGGTCTTTCCACCGGCGCACAGACTCGTACTGGGGCAGGAAATGTTCGACTCCGCGGTTCGCAAGCTGATCCGCGACCCGGTGCTCATGGTTTGCGCAAGTGTAGACGGCATACCAGTGCGGAAGAAGGTAAGGGGCCCGCTCCAAATCGTCAGCGATTACTGGTGTCTCTTGTCTCGCCGCGACGGGCTCGATGATCAATGTATTCATCATGGCCTGCAGACAGCTTCGCCCCGTCACTTACAGGGTCGTTTGTGACCTAACCCTGGTTAATTACGGTATTACAGCCTTCTTTACGGCACAGACGGCCCGCCCGTTGGCGGGCGGTGGCCGTTGAGCCGGCTCCAAAACTTTTGCGTTCCGGAGACAGTGCCGTCCCCGTTTGGCGAAGCCCAGGGCGCGCCCGCCTTCAACGCTGCGGCCACTTCCAGCGCCAGAACCTTGCGCGGGTCGTCCGGATCGGCCTGATGCCAATGACTCGACCCGATAACCCAGACCAAACACACGGAAGCCGCGAAAAATGTGCCCAGGAACATAATCAGCAAGCGCGGAGGAAACGACTTCTTCTCCGGCACCCTTGCCGGATCCAGAATCTTGACGCTTGGCGTCTCTTTCGCCTCTTGTACTTTGGCGAGCTCGTACTGCTCGGTAAGCAGTTCGTAGACGGTTTCCTGGATTTTCGCGAGGCGGTAATAATCGGCGTACTTCGCTCCGAGCAGCGGCAAGCTCTTGATGGTGGGATAAGGCATGCCGCCCCCCTGAGCGGCCTGTGGATCAGCCGGCTGGCCAGGCAACGACGCGTCGCCGTTTACGCCCTTCGCCTGCGTGCCGCCGAGCTTCTCGAGTTCCTTGCGAAGTTCTGCAACGCGTGCCTTCAGAGACTTGACGCGGCTGTTGTTGTCGGTATAAATCCGGCGAAGTCCCTCAAGCTCGGATTGCCCAGCGATCATCTCGCCAGCAATAGCTCCAGCAGCGTCCAGCATCGCCTTTCCTTCTTGTTGAATGTCTAGCGTGTTGTTTTTGCTGGAAAACTGGGCGAGCTGGTTCGTGGCATCGTCGAGGTCGTGCTTCGCGACCTTGAGGCGGTCCTCGAGAAACACGCGTTCCCGGTGTGCGGAGGAAGTTGAGAGCTCGGAAGCAAGCGAGTTCAACTCGTCGACGTAGGCCCTGGCGAGGGCCGTGGCTCGCTGCGGACTGTGATCGGTCACGCTGATCGTGATAATGCCGCTCGTCCGGTCTTCATGAATCGATGTGTTTTCGTCGAGTTCTGTCCGCGCGTCCGCTACCAACCGCTGGTGATAAACTTCTCTCAAGTCAAACTGCTCAATGAGGCGTTCCTGAGAGGTCTGGCTCCTCAAGACGCCGATAAACAGCGCACCCGAACTTTTGAGCCCGAGCATATCTCCCGCTACGGCCCCCAGGCCGCCTCCAGCCTTCGCTGTCAGCGCGGCCATCATGGCCATGCCCGAGGTAGATTGCGGGTCCGGCGGCATGAGCTGTGTGGTCGAGGTGTAAGACTTCGGGACCAAGAACGCCGTGAGCGTCGATGCAATTAGCCCGACCGCGATCGCTCGAAGAAGGAGCCACCGACTACTCCACAGCAAACGCAACTGTTCCGCCTGCCACTCGCGCGTATCCTCGAGTCGCACTTCGGTCAGCGAAACCTCTCCCATGACCGGATGTGGCGCCGGTTCCAGCTGCGCTCTTGTGCCTGACTGCGTCACTTTCCTATTTCGTCTCCGCGTTACCGTGCTCGGGGGCCGATATGATCCGAGAGCCTGCAAGAAAGCTCAGCCGCGCGGACATGTTCACAATGCAAGTCTCAACCACGCCATCCGGTTGTGATTTCGTCGCATTGATCGTCACCTAGGAATGCCTCCACTTGGAGCCCGGGCACAACGCGCGGCGCGGCGCAATCGGTCTCGTCTAGTGAGCTTGTAAGCCCCAATGACGAGGCCAGAGGCTCAGTTCAACTGACATCGTCACGTTGGATCTGACCAATGGATCCAAAATTGGGAAATTCCACTTTTCGTATTGCACTGAGCCCGACAATTTGGTTGTCGGACCCAACCAAAAATCGGCCCTCACCCCTCCGTCGTTCAGGGTTCCTCCCTGTAGCAGAAACTGGCTGTCGACCTTTCGATGTCGATAGTTAAACTGAATGGTGTTTCTTGGCGTCAGCCAGTACGTAATCCACCCCTGTTCGCCTTGTGAAGCCCGCCCGACCCAAGTGCCCATGAGATTTCCGAGGTTCGTATACGAATTCACGAAAAGCCCGTTTTGATAAAAGCAGCCATTGCAATCAGAAAAATCTACTGGTGAGGTCGAGCCCCCCTCCACGCGCAGGTCGAGCTTAGGGACGCCCGGAATTCGGGGCATATAACCCCCCCCCTGAAACGCGGACTTGCGGGGGTAAGCCAGCGGCGAGTACTCGTCTTCGGTGAATGCATCACCGTAGAACGTCAGCCATTTGCGCACCCAGGGAATCCTGTAGGTAAAGTCGATCGCGGACCGGGGGTCCGTAATGTCTACTGCCGTAGCACTTACGGGCACGATGAAACCGGTGTAGCTCCCAAGAAGATTGTGCCCGTTGAGCGGAATTGGCCCACCGGCAAAAACTGTAGTTTCAGAGACACTAAACTCAAAATTCGGTGTGGGTTTGAAGCTGAGTTTTTCTCCGTGGATGAAAGCTTGGCGACCTAGCGGGAGCCCAAGCTGCCCGACAAGATTTGTATCGTTTATGAACATGAACTGGTGTCCCGCCAACTGCCCCAAGAAGAACTCCACGCGGATCGGTCCCATCCAACCCAGAATGCTCGGGAGCTTAAAAGGAGAGACTCGATTGATTCGAAACATTGTGACGGGAACAGCGTTGTCACTAAGCAGGATGGGGCCGCCCTCACTCGGTCCCCACCATAAACTCTGTTTGCCGAACGAAAGCTGCCAATTCTCAAGGTTCATAGCAACGTACGCATCAAGCAATTGAAACTGATCGACTTCTGGAATACGCGTGTTGGGCGCTACCGGCAATTCGACTCCATCAGCACCTGCTATGAACTGCCGCGCCTGCTGAGAGAGTGCCGGGCTGGAAGGCGTGTGCTGATATTCCCCTCGGACATAGGCAGTCAGTCGACCTTCCGAAGCCCATCCAGAGAAGCCTTCCACCGTGTTGAACCCTTCCGCAAAAGGACGACCGAAGTCGTTCGTGACGGTTTGACCGAAGTGATATCCGTCCGTCAAAGGTGGCCTGGAAATCCCAGTCAAGCGTGTGTAGACGGATTCTACTTG
>WNFH01007045.1_pt1 | contig 12455 bp, 14 predicted proteins | sample 5400411 | NCBI WGS metagenome assembly WNFH01 (sample SAMN13153347, study PRJNA577476) | soil metagenome | isolation source: 200 cm saprolite under Douglas fir tree site 2 hole 3 | place: USA:California | collected 2015-04-18
AAGGCCACCACTGGCGAAAGCAGCGCAGGTGGTTGCATTTCTATGGGAAAGAGCATGAGATGTGCGTTATTCTGAACCAACGGAATGCCGCCACTGGAGAGCCACATGACACGGAAACGGTTCTGTGTGGTTCGGGAAGGGTCGATAGAGAAGGGCCAGCAATGGTACCTCGCCAGCGGCCTACTTCATAGCGCTGAGCCAATGAGGGCTGCGGTGCTTACCTTCTACTGGCCATCGCCGCCTCCCAGAGCCCGGATCTGCTCGGTATGCAGGGACAGATGGTAGACCAGCTTTTTGGTCAGCAAATCACTGAACGAGACCGGACCGTCCCAGAGGACCCTGCCATGCCCGTCATAGATCGTCGCGGGGAACATTTTGCTAGCTGCGTCATCGTCAAACCTGCGTGTCAACGCCAGTAGCTCTCCACTACTTTGGTGGAGGGCTGCCAGCAGGCCATCCATGTCTTCCGACGCCTCGACGACCGATCTGAGCCAATGAGGAGTGACGCTGAGTGTCCCCCCCTCGTAGGTCGCCTCGCGGCCGTCAAGGATCTGGACTCCCACCATGCTGAGAGTTCGATTGGTGGCGATCACGTGAGCGAGTACAAGCTCAACCGACCATTGGTTCGAGTCGGTCGGCGGCGGAACTTGGCGTGCGCGACTGATGCCATCAGCCGTCGGTAAGCGTCTTGTAGAGCCATTGTCTCCATGGTCATACCTCCTATGAGGGCGTAGATGGGTGCCAGTACCGGCAGGCGTGCATGGCGCGAGCCTGGTAATCCTGCACCTGCTGGCGAGTCCACCTCTCATGTTGGAAATACACAGAGAAATCGTCACGGTGTTGGTGATCCTGCCGATCAACCGAAATGGTTTCCATAGGCCTTCCTTTTCCAGATATCTGTACCTTCATTTGAGTACTCCTCATTAGAGGGTCCCGGAGAAATGGTATCTGACAGAGATGACCTCCTGCTTACCCACTGGGAAAGTGATAAACAGACGAGATATGCCGAGAAAAGAAGGTATAGGCATCTTTTGAAATGACGATGGGCACGAATTTGTGCTGGATGTCGCCAGACGTGAAGCAGCAGGCGTACTGGTTGAAACGCATTACCAGGGACACGCTAACACGGAACTGCTATTAGGAACGGAAGCAAATGGGCATCATAACAGTCGTGATTGCGGTCACTGGCAGTATGGGCAGAACCAGCATCAAAGAGAGCAGTGCATCTGTTATGCCACGTTTCAAAGTCGGGATGATGTCGTTTTTCCTTCTTACGCAAGGTGTAAGTAGGATGTTATCACTGTCTGATACAAATCGTGCAGAGTCCAACATAGTTGATAGTCAATCAGAAAGGTGATGCCTATGGAAACAATTCCTATGAATACTCGTGTGAATTCTCTTGATCAAGAAACGCTTGATGATTTCTCTGTGTATCTTCAGCATGAGAGTTGGACACGCCAGCAGGTGCTCGACTACCAGGCGCGTGCCCTGCGCGCCTGTCGGGAGTACGCCTATGCCCATTCCCCCTTTTATCAGCGCTTCCATCAGGGGCTGATGGACCGTCCCTTGCAGGAACTGCCGGTGTTGACCAAGGCTATGATGATGGAGCATTTCGACGAACTGGTTACTGATCGCACCGTTCGTTTGCACGATGTCCAGCAGTACCTGGCTCACGGGGATGCAACGAAACGCTTTCTTGATCGCTACCAGGTCATGGCGACCTCGGGCAGCGTCGGGCAGCCGGGGATCTTTCTCAGCGATGCTGCAGAGGGAATCATTACGACGAATTCCTTTACGCGTTTCCAGCTCTGGGGTGGACTAAGACCTAAAAGTAAGATAGCCGTTGTGGCCTCTTTGGCCCGTGGTCATGCTTCATCACAGATCACCATGATGATTGATGGGCAACCCACGCCACTATTACGATTGTCTGCCAGTCATCCGGTAGATAAGCTTGTCCAGAGCCTCAACGAGTGGCAGCCAGATGCGCTGATGTGGTATTCTTCTACCGCCTCTGTTCTGGCCGAAGAACAGCGCCAGGGACGGTTGCACATTGCTCCCCGCTCGATCTTCTGCGGGGCAGAGACACTAACGAGCGACGTACGGCGGCGCATTGAAGAGGTCTGGCAGATGAAAGTCTTTGATGCTTACGCGACCACCGAAGGTGGCGTCCTGGCAGCGGAGTGCTCGTTCCATCAAGGTTTGCACCTCTTTGAGGATTTCTCGATTCTCGAGGTCGTGGACCAGGACAACCACCCGGTTCCACCTGGTGAACAAGGGGACAAAGCACTCCTCACCGTGCTGTTTCGCCGCGCGCAGCCGTTGATCCGCTATGAGTTGACCGACCTGGTGCGTGCTTCCACCATTGAGCGCTGTCCTTGCGAACGCCCCTTCGCTCTGCTTGAATCCATCCAAGGAAGAACGGCAGATGCGCTCTATCTCCCGTCTCCCGCGGGAAATGAAGAGAAAATCTATCCTTACCTGTTTCTTAACGTATTCGACGCACTGCCAGTGGGTGGGTGGCAGGTGATCCACGAGCACGACGGGTTGCATGTCTTCCTGACCGGTGTCTCGGAGGAGTTACGTGATGAACGAGTGCTCAACAGGCTGCGGCGGGCATTGACCGAGCGGGGAGTGATCGCGCCATCCATCGAGATCCACCGCGTGACGGCTCTCACCAAAAACGCGCGCGGCGACAAAGCTCGCATGGTTATCTCTCGCGTACCGCGCCGAGCTTCTTGAGGCGGTGTGCAGGACGCGACCTTGAGACACAACTTGGCACGCGAGCAGGATTCGTGTGCCGAGTTTCTCTGGTTCATTGAGATGTATGCTGTCGCTAGCAAGAGCACATCACTCTCATGCCGAAGGTTCAAAAAAAGAAAGCGGAATATGTGAAACATCGACCATACAGACCCGGCCCAGCAGAGGTCCCTGCTGGGCCGGGTCTGTATGAATCAGCCTACACAGCAGTTTTCTCCATCTTTGTGAGCTTTGGATTCACCAGGACAGAGAGGGTAGCCAGCAGATAGATCACTCCCATTGTGACCAGTTTCGTAAAGCTCGGACCTTCGCGCAGGGCTGCGAAATAGCTCTCCTTCGCAGCCGTTGTCGCCTTTCTCTTTGCCTGTGCTTGTTTTTCTACTGGCATGTGTGCCGGTACAAAGAGTCCAATGACGAGCGCGGAGAAGACAAACGAAACGGCGTCGAGCCAGAGCAGATTACTCGTGCCGATGCTGGCGATCAATATCCCCGCCAGTGGTGCGCCCAGGAAAGCCGAAACGCGCAATACTCCATTATCGAAGGCGTTAGCGCGCTCCAGGCGCATACCGGCAAGCTCGGCAAGGTTGGGCACCAGCGTGGCGCGTGCGGTGGAACCTGGCGCTCTGAGCAGGCCGCCGAGAAACACCAGGATCAGCAATTCCCAGAAGGCCAGCCCAATGGTGTGATACAGTAGCGGAACGAGCAGAACCGACAAGCCGCTGAGAATATCAGCAGTCACGCTGGTGCGCCTGTAGCCCAGCCGCTCGACCAGGACGCCGCTGAGAGCACCTGAAACGATAGTGGACAGAAGGGAGAAAAAGCCCACAATCCCTGTTAGCGTGACGCTGCCCGTAGTTTGCAAGACAAACCAGGGGATAGCCAGTAAGTCAGTGTGTTGCCCACACTCGAAGAGGGCAGTCTCAGTGATGGTCTCACCTGTCATGACGATGGCTGGCAACGTTAGGACGCGCGGCGAGGCACATGAGAGATCACCCGGAGAGCTTTGCCGCCCGCATTTCTGTTGAGAGCCGTCACCCGGTGGATCTCGATGGAGGGCACGAGCACTCCTCGCTTGATCAGCGCCTGTCGCAACGGGTCGAGCAGTTGTTCATCGCGCAACTCCTCCGAGACCCCGGTCAGGAAGATATGCAACCCATCCTGCTCCTGAATCACCTGCCACCCGCTCACCGGCAGCGTATCAATGATGAACTCAAACAGGAAAGCATTAACCCTCTCTTCACCTCCTGTGGGAGACAGGAGATAGAGCACCTCTGGTGTCCTTCCCTCGATGGCCTCAATCAGGGCGAAGGGGCGTCCACAGGAGCAGCGCTCGATGGTAGAAGTACGCACCAGGTCAGTCACCTCGTAGCGGATGAGCGGCTGCGCGCGGCGAAACAGCACGGTGAGAAGCACTTTGCTCCCTTGCTCGCCAGGCTGGACTGGACGGTTGTCCTGGTCCACGACCTCGACAACCAAGAAATCCTCGAAGAGGTGCAAACCTTGATGGAACGAGCACTCCGCTGCCAGGATACCGCTCTCGGTTGTCCCGTACGCCTGGAAGAGTTTTGTCTGCCAGGTCTCTTCAATGCGCCGCCGCGTTTCGTTTGTCAATGTTTCTGCTGCGCATCCGATCATGCGGGGAGCGATGTGCAACCGTCCCTGCCGCTGCTCATCGACCATAACAGAGGCAATTGAGGGATACCACATCAGCGCGTCTGGCTGCCACTCGTTAAGACGTTGGACCAGCGTCTCCAGCGGATCATTAGCAGATAATTGTAAGCGTGGCACATGCTGCCCATTGATGATGATGGGGACCTGCACCGTCAGTTGGGAAGGGTCCGTGGTGGTCACAAGAGCCACTTTACTTTCAGGCATGATCCCACTCCAGATTACGGCACGCATAAAGGAGTTTATCATAACGGGCCCCTCTGCAGGATGGTAGAGAAAGATTCCCCGCTGCCCAGTGCTGCCTGAAGTCCCTGTTGTCATGTAGCGGTCTAGAAAGCGTTTCGTTCTATCCCCGTGAGCCAGGTACTGCTGGACATCGTGCAAACGAACGGCGCTATCGGTAACCAGTTCGTCGAAATGTTCCATCATCATGCTCTTCGTCAACACCGGCAGGTCCTGCAAGGGACGGTCCATCAACCCTTGATGGAAACGCTGATAAAAGGGGGAATGGGCATAGGCGTATTCCCGACAGGCGCGCAGGGCACGCGCCTGGTAATCCTCCAACTGCTGGCGTGTCCAGCTCTCATGCTGCACACACTCAGAGAAATTGTCAAGAGATTGTTGACTCTGCTGGTCAACGGAAATGGCTTCCATGGGCATCACCTTTCTAGGTAGCTGTTCAAGCATTTTTCTTTCTGCTAGTGATTAATCCAGCTTGATTTTGTCAAATTGACACATCTTTTATCTCCTGGAAGGCCATATGACAGATGATAATTTGTCAAAATCAAAATTAACTGACTACTAGCTAATAGGGGAACAGTATCAGACATTGATAACCTCGGTCTTACATATTGCGTAAGTGATAACACATGATTCATCGCCTGACGTACGAAAGAGAGATTGGTGACAACTCCCCACGGCTAAAGCCGGGGGCTTCTCAGACTAACATCCCCATCGGGATGCTTAACGCCTGAAGGCTGTGCCCCAGCCTTGGACAAAATGTTTTTCGCGGCATTGACATCACGGTCTGCCACAGAGCCACAGAAAGGACAGATATGAGTACGTACAGACAAAGACTTCTGCACGATCTCTCCACAGTTGTGACAGTTCTGCGAGGTGAAGCGCGGATTGACTCGTCTCACACAATGCCCGGCTCTTGCAGCCTTGTCACTGAGGATGGTGAGAAATGCGCTCCAACTGGCGTCCATGATGCTCTTAGCGAGATGGTGATTTTTCACCATGTTGGTGATTTGAAGGTCTTCAACGGCAATCCGTTGATAGCCTTCGGCGTAAGGTTTAGCTGTCTTGAAATGGTGATCGCGGCGCTGCCTATCGATCTTCAGGTGCGTCTTAGCCACGTTCTTCGCGGCTTTACGGCGTCTGTGAGAGCCTTTCTTACGTCTACTCAACTGGCGTTGTTTGCGTCTCAAGGTTCTCTGCGAGCTGCGATAGAAGCGGGGATTGTCAACCGTGTTGCCTTCACTATCAGTCAGGAAAGATTTCAATCCAACATCAAGACCGATGTCAGGATGCTCACAGGTGGAGGGGAGATGCTCAGTTTGAGGAATTGTCTCGCAGACGATCAGAGCGTACCAGTGTCCATCAGCACGCAAGACCAGATGGACGGCTTTGGGTTTGCCCTCTATCGGGCGGTGCAACTTGATTTTGATGGACTTCCCCATCTTGGCAGGAATGATGAGCTGTTTCTTATCCTCGTGCAAGTAGACATCTTTACCATACTGCCTGAGTTGGATGGAGTGCCATTGGTTGCCCTTCTTGAAGCGAGGGAAACCTCCTTTCATGGCAAGCTCTTTGCGTGCAAGAAAACGCTTGAGCGATTTGGAGAGGCGATCTGCAAGACATTGTACGGTTGTGGCCGGGACATGCTCTCCACCACGTCCTTTGAAACGAGCGGTGAGATCATACTTACCAGGGAATGTACCCTTTTCTTCATACTGTGTTTTGACCGTCTCAAGCATCTCGTTATAGACATGCCGGGACTCGCTCAAGCACTGCATGAGCAAGTGAGACTGTTCTTTATGTGGGTACAAGCGGTATTCAAACGTTCTCATAGGCGTATTCTATTAAGTTCATTAGAACGTGTCAAGTTTCCGTCTGCGGACGGGCGGCAATTCACCCCCATGTCTAAAGCCAGGTGCACTCTTGCCGCTTATTGGTAGAGAAAGGCCTACAAGCGGCTGAGCCGCTTGTAGGCCTTTCTCTACCAATCTCTCTCAAAAACCCTGGGTTAGCGTGGTGGTGGGAGACGGTCGGCGATGGGTGTGTCCTGCTCGTAGACGGTGATGGGGTAGCCGTCGAGGTCGGCGAACACGAACGTCCTGCCAAACGGCCCATCGAAGGGTGGCTTGATGATGGTAACGCCAGCCTCACTCAAGGCATTGTAAGCCGCCTGCCCGTCAGCCGCCTTGAACCAGAGGGAGATGCCGGCCCCAGGGGTAGGAAGGCTATCCAGGTCCAATCTCGGTGGAGCCGCGGCCGATATCACCGCGAAGGGGATGGGGGGGCTCTGGAAGGCGACCGCTCCTGGGAATACCAGCGGATCACGCTTGAGCCCGACCTTATGCTCATAGAAGTCTGCCGCAGCCGCGACATCACGGACCTGAAGAGCGACAAAACCTGGGCCACCGATACCTGTGTTTGGATTACTCATGTGATTGGTTCTTCTTTCTTCCATATATTCAAACATCTTCGTCGCGGTGAACACCCTCGTACACCGCATAGTATCCGACTGTATTGGCTTCCTGCCCGATCAAGCAAGCCGTTAGGGCGGGCATTGCTGTTCTCTGTCAGAGAGAGCCTTCTAGCCATATACACTACGAATCACTATTCTACCATATATATCACACATGTTAATAGAGCGCAAGAAAGAAGGGACTTCCTTCCCATGCATCAAATGCATATATCTCCGCGCCCACTGTTCTGGTGAGTCTGCGCAGAACGTCTGTAGAAGCCCCCCCACCTTCCATGCACAGGCTAGCTATTGTCCTACCGGGAAAAGCTGAGGCACTTTCATGGCTAGCATCATATTCCCGGCCACTTTCAGCTTGCCGGTCATAAAGGCTTTCATGGCATCCTGTCTGCCTTCCGCGATGGCAAGCCAGTCGACATCAGTGAGCGTAAAGGTAATATCAGGCTGCTCAACACCACCAGGAATAAGGTAACCCAGGCCCTTATCGATCTGAAAGGCCCATACCCCGGCATCTTCTCCTGTAATATTCCATTGCAGGATTTTGCTCATACCCGCTGCTGCCGCGGGGTTCAGTCGGTCTGCCATGGACTCAAAAAGCTCGCTCATTGTCATTGTGCTATGCTCCTTCTTAACTTACTTAATGCAGGAGAAGCTCCTGCCAGGAACGCGTGAACGATGATACACTTTTCACTAGTGAGCCGCAGTTGGCTCTGCCAGGCTGGCGGAACCCAGAATCTGCATGAGGTTCTCTGGTGTGAAAAACTCTCCCCAGGATATGGTGTTCTGGATGACTCCAAAGAAGCGATTGATCCCATCCTGGTTGCCACGCAGGGCCGCCATGACCTGCTGAAACTCCGGGGCAAATGGTTCAAGCGTGGCGTGCTCGACGATGAACTCGTAAATGGGCATCAGTATTTCATTGCGCTTCTGCTCGTAGCCAGCGAGTGCCTCATCAAGCGGCTGGCGTCCCGCGAAGCCAGCATCAATCGCCCGGGCCAGCAGTTCGGAATCGCGGAAGGCGTCGGTGATGCCCTGGGCCGTAATGGGGTCCTTGTGGACGCCAGCGTCCCCTACCAGTGCCCAGCCGGGACCATACGGCTTGCGGAAGAAGTTCGGCAGATCGGCGGTGCCCATAAAGCGATGGGCCAGTTTTCCGGCATGCACGGGTGCGGAACTCCCGATTCGGCCACTCCATGAAGATCGCCGAGTGCTGATCATTGGTAGGAAACGCAATCACCGTCCGCTGGGGTCGCGTGTAGAACTCCAGGCCCTTGAGGGGGACGCCGCTCCAATAGGTATAATAGCCGCAGGCTTCAGGGGGCGTCGTGGCATACATCGGGGCGTCAACTGAGCGCGCGACCAGTGAGCGCATGCCATCGGCCCCGACGACGAGGCGAGCGGTCTCTGTCACCGTCTGACCGCCGGGGGTGTTGCCACGAATCCCGGTGACCCGCTCACCCTCCATCAAGATTTCCTTGACTGTGAAATTCTCGCGCATCTCCGCGCCCGCCGCTACAGCCGCATCAACCAGGATCTTGTCGAGCACTGTGCGCTTGGGAGCGTAGATGGCAGCAAAATCGCCATCAATGGGCGGAGGAAAGCCGGTCAGTATCACTCTTCCGTAGTCGTCGAACTCAAGATCGAGCACGATATTTTTGACCGGCGGGCAGTTCGTGGCCTCGACCTGATCAAGCAAGCCCCAACGCCTGAGCTGAGCGCTACCCGCGACGGTGATCATGTGGGTCGAGAGCGTCTCGCTGGGGAACGTTGCTTTATCTAGAAGGAGCACCCGGTAGCCCTCACGGGCCAGTAGCATAGCTGTCGGCGAACCAGCGACGCGGGCTCCAACAACAATTACATCGTACATAGCGAATTTCCTTTCTCGGGATTAGCAGGTTAGTCACCAACTTGCAGTAATCTCTCTACAAGAGCACTACAGATATACCTTTCCTGAATTACCCGGCAATGACCCTTCGGGCAAGCGCGAAGGGTTTTCTTTTCCTTCCTCAGCGGCAAATGCGGCAAATTGCGCCTGGGTCCTTCGTCGCCAGATCTCGTAGGCCGGCTCCAGGGCGTTGGTTGGCAGGTCCTGGCGGGCGATGGTAGCCAGGTAAGCCACCCGCTCACTCGTCGAGCCGCAGAGAATCTCGCAGGCCAGCTCCGCATGGGGTGCCGGGGTGCCTGCTTCCTTGCATCCCTTGGCCGCGATGGCCGCCCCCTGCGCCAGTTGAGATTTGTACGGGCCTGCTGCGGCTCGCAACATCTCGATAGAGGCGCGATCTGCGCCTCCCGCGAAGGTACAGGCCATCCCTATCCCACTCCACAGTTCGGCCTGGCGCTCTGGCGGAAAGGGAGCAATCGTCGCGATAATACGGTCGGCCACCGCGCCACTGGAAAACCAGATGCTGCGCCCCAATCCCTGGTCAAAAATGCGGCGAGCGTAGCTGGAAAGGTGCGTCGGGACGGCTCGCTCTTTGACGAAACGCCGCCAGGAGAAAAACCCTTCGTGAAAGCCATAGCCATCCACTACGACCCAGCCCAGAACCGGGTCCAGACGAGGGAGAAAGCGTTCGGGCTGCCTCCCAAGTTTGGCCAGGACCAGTCCCACTCCTACGTAGGTCGGGTAGATGTGAGGGGCCCCCGGCCCCTCGACGAACAGCTTCACACGATTCTTCCAGGGAGCAATGCAATCCAGGGCCGCCAGCCCCATGCCAGCCCCTTCATAGGCAAAGCCACGCAATTGGGGCTCAATTGCATCCAGGCGTGGTACAAGTACCTCAAAGCGGCTATCCTCCAGCGAGGCATGGTAGCCTTCCACCAGCGAGTGAGCCACCGGCTGAAAGCGTTCCCAGGCCTCCTTGGCAAAACCAGGCCGACTAAAGACCGCTCGCTCAGAGGGAATGCCGAAGAGCCTCCTGCGGATTTTTCCTAATACTGTCATTGTCGTACCTTCCTGGGCTCAGACTCTCCACTGGCAGATCCGACAGAGGCGACAGACGCAGTATAGTGCGCCGCGATCCGCTGCCGCCAGATCTCATACGCCGGTTCCGCCGCATCAACTGGCAGGTTCTCGCGGGTCACATCCGTGAGGTGAGCGACTTCTCCACCAGAGAGGCCGTACACGACCTCACAGGCCAGCTCTGTATGGGGTGCTGAAGTGCCCGCCTGTTGGCGGAACTTCGCCGCCAGAGCCACCCCTACCGCGAACTGAGGGCTAGAAGGGCCTGCGATTGTCAGCAACGTCTCGATCGTCGCCCGGTCCACCACACCGGCTGCATAAGCGCAGGCCATGCCTATCCCACCCCACAGGTCAGCCTGGCGCGCCTGCGGAAAGGTAGCGAGAGCCGCGCAAATACGCTCCACATTTGCTCCCGTTGAGAACCAGATGCTGCGCCCCAGGCCGTGGTCAAAGGCGCGGCGAGCATACCCGAAAAGGCGGCTGGGGATGACATGCTCCTCGACCGAGCGCTGCAAGGAGAAAAAACCTTCGTAGAAACCATAGCCATCCATCACAAACCAGCGCAGCAGAGGGTCAAGTCGCGCCAGAAAGCGCTCTGGCCGCCCGGGAATCCTGGGCAACACCAGGCCCGCGCCGATGTAGATCAGGCAAATGTAGGAGGCCCCAGGCCCCTCCACAAACGCCTGGAGACGATTCTTCCAGGGGAAGAAGTTATCCAGTAGCGTGAGCCCCATCCCCACTCCCTCATAGGCCACCCCGCGCACCTCAATATCCAGCGCGTTTATGCGAGGCATGAGTACCTCAACGCGGTTGTCATCGAGAGTGATGGAAAGGCCTTGCACCAGTGCGCCAGCCACCGGTTCAAACTGTTGCCATGTTCTGTACATGTCCTCTTGCGCTCCATACCGCTTCGCAGCCATGTCCCGAAAGGCATCGGTTGAGATACGGAAGAAGGGTTTGAGGAGCTTTCCTAACGAAAAGGCCACCGCTGTACCTCCTTATATCTTCCTATCACGATCTTCTTCCATTACAATTCCGCTTTTGTCGCATAGATGGGATCATACTCGGCCAGCTGTAGACGCTGGGTAGCGTCAATCTTTGCTTTGTAACGGCCATAGACCAGCTCAAAAATGGGCGAGGCCATCAAGGTGGTCAGCACGGCCATAATGACCAGCATGGTAAAGAGGGTGGGTTTGATGATCCCTTGCTGGAGCCCGATGTTGAGCAGAATGAGTTCCATCAACCCGCGGGCGTTCATCAAGCTGCCAATCGCCAGCGCTTCACGGTTGGGCTCTTTATTGAGCAGTGCGGCCAGCCAGCAGGCGATGCCTTTGCCGCCCAGCGCGGCCAGAAAGACCAGCCCGGCAATTCCCCACAACAGCCAGCTATTCACCAGGCCCAGGCTGGTGTTCAGGCCCGAATATACAAAGAACAGGGGGAGCATGAAGTTTGTGACGATGGGTTCCAGTTTGTTCTTCAGATGCCTTGCGAAAGAGCCACGGGGCATGGCTATGCCGAGAATAAACCCACCAAAGATGGCATAGATCCCGATCGAATCAGTAGTCCAGGCACAGAGCATCACCAGCATCAAGACAAAGGCCAACATTGGTGAGCTTATTCCACCCTGATGAGCCACCGTTCTCCCCAGGCCACGCAGTAACGGCTTGCCAATGAGCAAGACGATGGCGGCATAGAGTGCTCCTCCCGCAATGGCAAGTATGGCGATCAAGGCGTTCTGCTTCACGACTGCGAGCACCACAGCAAGAATGCACCAGGCAGCGGCATCATCCATAGAACCGGCAGCCAGAGCCAACGTCCCCAGCGATGTACCTGTCAGGCCGCGTTCAAAGATAATTCGCGCAAGCATAGGGAATGCCGTGATAGAGATCGCTGCTCCCAGAAAGAGCATGGCTTGCCAGGTGACTATCTGGTGGCCGAATAACCCGGGTTGCCTAATCAGCAACAACGCGAGCAGGCTCCCCAGCACAAGAGGCGTCACAATACCAGCCAGGGAGACCGATGCAGCACTACGCAGACGCCGACGGATCAGATCGCTATCAAATTCAACGCCGATCAGAAACATGTACAACACCAGACCGACCTGGCTGGAAGCATAGAGGATACTCATAGGAGCACCGTTTGGAAACAGATGGTGTTGCAAACCAGGCAACAGCAGCCCAAAGAGCGAGGGACCCATCAGAACCCCTGCGATCATCTCGCCGACGACTTGAGGTTGCCCAATCTTTTTGGCCAAAAAGCCAACCATTCGGCATACGCCCAAAATGACCGCTAATTGAAGGAAGAAGAGTATTGCCAGTTCTGTATTTGACACTCCATTACTCCTTGTCTTACGCGAAACGA
>WNFH01002714.1_pt1 | contig 12450 bp, 10 predicted proteins | sample 5400411 | NCBI WGS metagenome assembly WNFH01 (sample SAMN13153347, study PRJNA577476) | soil metagenome | isolation source: 200 cm saprolite under Douglas fir tree site 2 hole 3 | place: USA:California | collected 2015-04-18
CGGCCGCGCCGACCTCGTCATCGAGGCGGTGTTCGAGGAACTGGGCGTGAAACAGCAGGTGCTGCGCGACGTGGAAGCGGCGGCGCGGGACGACGCCGTGTTCGCGTCGAACACCTCGACGATCCCCATCGCGCGCATCGCGGAGGCCGCGACCCGGCCGGAGCGCGTGATCGGCATGCACTTCTTCTCGCCCGTCGAGCGGATGCCGCTGCTCGAGGTCATTCCCGCAGCGCGCACCGCGCCGGGGGTCGTGAGCACCGCGGTCGGCTTCGGGCGGCGGCTGGGGAAGACGGTGATCGTCGTGAAGGACAGCCCGGGGTTCTGGGTGAACCGCATCCTCGCGCCGTACGCGAACGAGGTCGGCCACCTGCTCGCCGAGGGCGCCTCGATCGAGGAGATCGACGCGGCGGCGGTGGGGTTCGGGTTCCCGGTCGGGCCCGTCACGCTGCTCGACGAGGTGGGGCTCGACGTGGCGGAGAAGGTGAGCCAGGTGATGGGCGCGGCGTTCGGCGAGCGGTTGCAGGCGACCACCGGCGTGGCGGCGCTCGTGAAGGCCGGCCGGCTGGGGCGCAAATCGGGGCGCGGGTTCTATCGCTACGGGGGCGGCAAGAAGCGGGGCGTGGACCCCGCGGTGTACGAGCTCCTCGGCGTCCACCCGAACGGCGGCCCCCGCCTCGCCGAGATCCTGCAGCGCCTCGTGGATGGCATGCTGAACGAGGCGGCGCGCGCGGTCGGCGACGGCGTGGTGCGCACCCCCCGCGACGGCGACATCGGGGCGATCTTCGGCTTCGGCTTCCCGCCGTTCCGTGGCGGCCCGCTCCGCCACGCGGACGACCTGGGCGCGGCCCGACTCGTGGCCGAGCTGGAGCGGCTCGCCGAGCGCTACGGCCCGCGCTTCGCCCCCTGCGAGGTGCTGCAGGAGCAGGCCCGCCGGGGAAGCAGGTTCTACTCCTAACCACACCGGCCCGCCCTAGGTGCTGCGCGCCGGCCTCAGCTGGCTCAGCGAGCAACCCCGCGTCTTCACGTTCGTCCGGGGGAATGGTCTGGCGCGTCGCTTCGCCGCGCGCTTCGTCGCGGGAGAAACGGTCGACGACGCCGTCGCCGCGCTGAAGCAGCTCAACGCGGCCGGCATCTCGGCGAGCCTCGATCTCCTGGGAGAGGCGGTGGGCGGCGCTGCGGAGGCGCGGGCGGCCCGCGACGTCTACCTCCAGACGCTCGACCGGATCCACCGCGCGCGCGCCGACAGCCACGTGTCGGTGAAGCTGACGCAGATGGGGCTGGACATCGACGAGGGCCTGTGCGTCGACAACGTCCGCGCCATCGTGGCGCGGGCACGCCAGTACGACTCGTTCGTGCGCATCGACATGGAAGGCTCTGCGTACACCGAGACGACCTTGCGGCTCTTCACGGAGCGCTTCCACCCGGAGCTCGGCAACGCGGTCGGCGTGGTGCTGCAGTCCTATCTGCGGCGCACCGAGCGCGACGTGGCGGACATGATCGCCCGGGGGGCCCGGGTGCGGCTCTGCAAGGGAGCGTACAAGGAGCCGCCGGAGGTCGCCTTCCCGGCGAAGCGCGACGTGGATGCGAGTTACATCCGCTGCATGGAGCGGCTGCTCGAGCGTGGTACCTACCCCGGGATCGCGACGCACGACGTCAGGATCATCGCGCACGCGAAGGCGTTCGCGCACCGGCAAGGCATCGCGCCGGCGCGCTTCGAGTTCCAGATGCTGTACGGCGTACGGCGCGACCTGCAGCACGCGCTGCGGCGCGATGGTTGGAACATCCGCGTCTACGTCCCGTTCGGGGAACAGTGGTATCCTTACCTCATGCGCCGTCTCGCCGAGCGCCCCGCCAACATCGCGTTCCTGCTCGGCAACATCGTGAAGGAGTCCGTACGACCGAGCTGACCGACCTCACCCTCGGCGGCTACCAACGGGTGCACGAGCGCGCGCCCGCCTTCGGCGGCGAGGATGGCTGGTCCTACTCCGTCGCCACGTTCGTGGACGACGCGCCGGACCCGGACGGACGCTGCGGCGCCGCGCTGCTCTTCATCCGGTGGTCCGAGGCGGGGGACCGCCCCGTCGGCCATCTCGAGACCGATTACCTCGGCTTCGGGCGGACGCCTGCGGACGCGCTCGCCCCGCTGCTCGCACTCACGCTGCACGACGTGAAGGCGCACCTGAACGCCTGCGTCGCCAGAGAGGCAACGGGGACGCGGGAAGGGGGAAGGGCGTGACGACGGGCGTGGTGCTGGCTCGGACGGGCTCGACGTATCGCGTGCACGCGGAGCGCGGGGAAATGACTGCGGTGCTGCGCGGGAAGCTCAAGCGCAAGGACGATGACCGCGTGGTCGCGGGAGATGTGGTCGAGCTGGACGTTCGCGGCGACGGCCCGGCCGCCATCACCGGAGTGCGCCCGCGCCGCTCGCTGCTCGCGCGCCGCTCGTCCGGCGCGCGCGGGCCCGGCCGGCGGCAGCCGATCGCCGCGAACGTGGACCAAGTGGTGGTGGTAGCGGCGGCACGGGATCCCGAGCCGAATTTCCGCATGCTCGACCGCTTGCTCGTGATCGCCGAGGCGAATCGCATCCCCCCGGTGCTGGTACTCAACAAGCTCGAACTCGACCGCGGAGCGCTCGAGCCGTTCCGCCGCCGCTACGGGCCTGCCGGCTATCAGGTGCTCCCGACGTCGGTCAAGGCGGCCGAGGGTCTCCCCGCGCTGCGCGACCTGCTGCGGGGCCGCGCCTCCGTCCTGACCGGGGAATCCGGAGTGGGGAAGTCGAGTCTCGTGAACGCGCTCCAGCCGGGCTTGAATCTCCGGATCGGCGAGATCAACGAGAAGTGGGGGACGGGGAAGCACACGACGCGGGCGGCGCAGCTCGTGCCCCTCGCCGGGGGTGGGGGGGGCGCCTACGTGGTGGACACGCCGGGCCTGCGGGAGGTCGGGGCCTGGGGCGTCGACCCGGAGCTCCTCGCCCCCTGCTTTCCCGAGTTCCGCCGCTTCCTCGACCAGTGCCGCTTCGACAATTGCCGCCATCTGGCCGAGCCGGATTGCGGCGTGCGCACGGCCGCGGAGCGGGGCGCGTTCGACCCCGATCGGCTCGTCTCGTACCGGCACATCTACGACGAGGTCAGCGTTCCTTCCTGGTCCAGCGGTCGGCGTCGCGGGCGTTGATCTTCGCCATCATGGCGTCGAAAGCCTGATCCAGATCGATCCCCTGGGAATTGGCGAGGCACACGACCACGAAGAGGACATCGGCCAGCTCCATGGCGAGGGAGCCCGTGGGCTCCTCATGCTTCTTGGTTTTCTCGCCGAAGCGGTGGTTGATCTCGCGGGCGAGCTCGCCCACTTCCTCGGTCAGCCGGGCGAGGTTGGTGAGCGGAGAGAAGTAGCCTTCCTTATATTGGCCGATCCACCGATCGACTCGCTGCTGGGTTTCGCTCAGGGACAAGGGGAGTCTCCTCCGTGGTGAACGCCGACTTGCCGCCGCTCGCGGCGCCGTTCCGGGGCGAGCGCTTCGCCGCGTCGTCGCGCCTGAGCGCGCTGCTCGCGCCCCCCTACGACGTGCTGTCGCCGGAACAGCGCGCGCAGGTTGCCGCGCGGGACCCTCACAATATCGTGCACCTCACCCTCCCGGAAGCGCCGCCGAGAGAAGATCGCTACCTGCGGGCGGCGAGCCAGCTCGCGGCGTGGCGCAAGGAAGGAGTGCTCCGCGCCGACCCCGCCGACGCCGTGTACGCGGTTGCCGAGGACTTCGCGCTGCCGAGCGGGGAGCGCCGCACGCGGATCGGGATGTTCGCGGCGGTGCGGGCGGAGAGCTTCGAGACGCGGCGGGTGCGGCCGCACGAGAAGACGCACACCGCACCCAAGGCCGATCGCCTCGCGCTGTTGCGGGCGACGCGCGCCAACCTCGAGGCGATCTTTCTCCTCGCTCCCGATCCCGACGGCGCGCTCGCGACGGGGCTGGCCGCAGTGACCCGGCGGCCGCCTGCGGCACGAGCCGAGCTCGACGGTGTCGCGATGCGGCTCTGGGTCGTGGCCGGCGACGAGGCGGAGCGCCTCGCCGCCGCCGCCTCTCGCCACCCGCTCTACATCGCCGACGGCCACCACCGCTACGAAACGGCGATCGCCTACGCGCGGGAGAACCCGCGGGCCGATCGGGTGCTGGCCTTCGTCGTGGCCGCCACGGATCCCGGGCTCGTGATTCTGCCGACCCACCGCATCATCTTCGGCGCGGGCCGGGATCCCGCGAAGCTGATTCCGGCGTGGCGCGAGTGGTTCGACGTGGGCCGCGTGGCACCCTGCGCCGACCGCATCGAGCGCCTGGCGGAGCTGGGCCGCCAGGGAACGGCGTGCATCGTGGCGTTTCCGGGCGGCTACGACGTCACCTTGGTGCTGAAGCGGGACGCGCCGCTCGACAAGCTTCCCGAGCTCGGGCGCACGGAGGCCGTGCGTGGGCTCGACGTGGTGCGCATCGAGGCGCTCGTCGTGCAGTACATTCTCAGCGCCGGTACCGCCACGCCGTCGCTCGCCTACACGGCCGACGCCCACACGGCGTTCGCAGCCGTGCGCAACGGCCGGGCGGCCGCGGCGGTGCTGCTCAATCCGACGAAGGTGGTACAGGTGTTCGCGGTGGCGGACGCCGGCGGGGTCATGCCGCCCAAGTCCACCTACTTCGTGCCGAAGGTGGCGAGCGGCTTGGTCATCAAGACGGCGGAGGGAACGTGAGCCTGAACGGCAAGAAGGTCCTGCTCTTCGCGGGCCCGCTGTACGAGGATCTGGAGCTCTGGTATCCGAAGATCCGGCTCGAGGAGGAAGGTGCCGCGACCACGGTCGCGGGCCTCGGGGAGAAGACCTACCAGGGGAAGCGCGGCTATCCCGTCACCGTGGACACGAGCGTGGATCAGGTGAGCGCGGCGGGCTTCGACGGGCTCGTGATCCCGGGCGGGTTCGCGCCTGATGTGCTGCGGCGCTACGATACGGTGCTCCGGATCACCCGGGAGATCTATCATGCCGGGAAGCCGCTCGCGTTCATCTGTCACGCGGGCTGGGTGCCCATCTCGGCGAAGATCCTCAAGGGCAAGCGGGCGACCAGCGTCCGGGCCATCAAGGACGACATGGAGAACGCCGGCGTCATCTGGGAAGACGCCCCCGTCGTGGTCGACGGGAACCTGATCTCGTCGCGCACTCCCGCGGACTTGCCCGCGTTCTGCAAGGCGCTGATCGCGGCGCTCAGGAAGGGCCCGGCGGACTAATGGCGCGCGCCCGCGACCGCATTCTCGCCAACCTCGAGTCCGTGTACCGCGAAGCCTACGAGCGCGCCAACGCCGCGGGGGACCAAGCGCGCATGGCGGACCTCGACGCCGCCTATCAGCGCGAGCAGCTCCTGCTCGAGGTGCTGCTCGACATCCGCGACGCGCTCGCCGCGCCAGGCGCGGCGAAACCGGAGCAGGGGCCGGGCCCGCTCGCCGCGCTCGAGACCATCCGTCGCATCACCAAACTGCGCTGAGGGAGCCCGACATGTCGCGACGCTTTTCCGTGCCGGGGCTGTTGCTGATGTGTCTCGCCGCCTGCGGCCGCAAGGCCGACCTCGTCATCACGGGCGGCGTCGTCTGGACCGGCCTCTCCAGCGGCCAGCCGTACCCCGGCGCCGTGGCGGTCAAAGGCGGGAGGATCCTGGCGGTCGGTGACACCGCGGCGGTGCGCCGCTACGTGGGCGGAGAGACGCAGGTGCTGTCCGCGCGCGGCGGGCTCATCATGCCCGGGTTCTCGGATGGGCACACCCACTTCATCAACGGCGGCTTCCAGCTCGCCTCCGTGGACCTGCGCGATGCCGCCACGCCGCAGGAGTTCATCCGGCGGCTCAAGGCGTACGCCCAGAAGCTCAAGCCGGGTGAATGGATCACGGGCGGCGACTGGGATCACACCCTCTGGAAGGGGGCCCCGCTGCCGCGGCGCGAGTGGATCGATTCGGTGACCCCGAACAATCCTGTGTTCGTGGATCGGCTCGACGGTCACGAGGCGCTCGCCAACAGCGCCGCGATCAGGGCGGCCGGCGTCACCAAGGACACGCCCACGCCCCCGGGAGGTGAGATCCTGCGCGATCCGCGGACCGGCGAGCCGATCGGGATCTTCAAGGACCAGGCCTTGGGTCTGATCGGCAAAGCGGTCCCGGAACCGAGCCCCGAGCAGCACGACTCCGCGCTGGTGCGCGCGCTCGCCCATGCCGCCTCGCTGGGCGTGACCGCGACTTCCCACGTGTCCGCATCCTGGGCCGACCTGGCGAGCTATCGGCGGCTGGAGAAGGCCGGGCGGATGACCCTGCGCGTGGCCTTGTACCTCGATCTCTCCGAGTGGCGCGCGGTCGCCGACACGATCCGCCGCTCGGGCCCGGGTGACGACTGGGTCAGGATCGGCGGGCTCAAGGGGTACGTGGACGGCTCGGCCGGCTCGCGCACCGCGTATTTCTTCGAGCCCTACGCGGACTCGGCGGGCTACGCAGGGCTGATGCAGCATGCCGAGCCGGACCTTCGCAGCTGGATCGGCAACGCCGACTCGGCGGGGCTGCAGGTCACCGTGCACGCGATCGGGGACCGCGCGAACGCCATCATCCTCGACATCTACGACAGCGTCGCCAAGGTCCACGGGGCGCGCGACCGGCGCTTCCGCGTCGAGCACGCACAGCACCTGCGGCCGCAGGACATCCCCCGCTTCGGCCGCCTGGGCGTGATTGCGTCGATGCAGCCCTACCACGCGATCGACGACGGCCGCTGGGTCGAGGGGCGCATCGGACCGGTCCGCATCAAGACCACCTACGCGTTCCGCACGCTGCTCGACACCGGCGCGAAGCTCGGCTTCGGGTCCGACTGGACCGTCGCTCCGCTCGATCCCATCCTGGGCGTCTACGCCGCCGTGACCCGACGCACCCTCGACGGCAAGAACCCGAACGGCTGGGTGCCCGAGCAGAAGATCACGCTCGGGGAGGCGCTGCGCGCCTACACGGAGGGGAACGCCTACGCGACCTTCAACGAGGGGAAATGGGGGACGCTCGCCCCGGGCTATTACGCCGACCTGGTCGTGGTCGATCGTAACCTGTTCACCGTACCACCCGACTCGCTTGACCGGGCGAAGGTGAGCTACACGGTGGTGGGCGGGAAAGTCGTTTACAGCCGCCGCTAGCCTGCCTTCACCCCGAGTACTTGAACCTGGCCGCCTGCAGCGTGAGCGCCGGCCCCTCGCGCTCCACGCCTGCCTCCACGACCTCCCCCAGCACGAGCGTATGGTCGCCGCTCGGCATCGTGGCGACCACGCGACATTCCAGCCAGCCGAGCGCTTCGGTGAGGATGGGCGCGCCCGAGACCGGGGCGGGCTTGGTCTTGATCCCCTTGAGCTTCTGCGGGGTGTTGGCGGAGGAGCGCCCCAGCTTGCCGGCCAGGTCGCGCTGGCCCTCGTGCAGCACGTTGAGGCCGAAATGGTGGGCGTCGCGGATCAGGTCGATCGTCTTCGAGGTGTTCTCGACCGCGACCACGACCATCGGCGGCTCGAAAGAGGCTTGGGTCACCCAGTTCGCGGTCATGCCGTGCTCCTCGCCGCCGTGGGCGACGGTGACGGCGTAGAGGCCGTAGGGAAAGCTCCGCAGCACCGTTTTCTTCGCTGCCTCATCCATGCGCGTCCTCGCGTGGTGGGTGGGTCCGTCGCGCGGTGAAATATTGACCGCCCCCCCCCGCGGCCGCCATCTTGCCCCGAACGAGGCTATTTTTCTCCCATGTCGACGCGTACCAAGCCGCAACCGAAGGCCGCGAAGCCGCTCGCCAAGGCGGACCTGCTGGACATGTTCCGCCTGATGTACCTCTCCCGCCGTCTCGACGACCGGGAGATCCAGCTCAAGCGCCAGAACAAGATCTTCTTCCAGATCTCGGGTGCCGGCCACGAGGCGGTGCTCGTCGCCGCCGGCAGGGTGCTGCGCCCCGCGTACGACTGGTTCTACCCTTATTACCGCGACCGCGCCCTGTGTCTCGCCCTCGGCATGACGCCGACGGAGATGCTCCTTTCGGCCGTCGCCGCGGCCGACGACCCGAACTCGGGTGGCCGCCAGATGCCGTCCCACTGGGGTCACAAGGCACTCCACATCGTGAGCCAATCGAGCCCCACGGGGACCCAGCTGCTGCAGGCGGTCGGCTGCGCCGAGGCCTGGCTGCGCTACGATCGCAACGACGGCATCGCGGAGAAGCCGATTCGCGGCGGCGAGGTCGTCTACTGCTCCGGGGGCGACGGCACCACGAGTGAGGGTGAGTTCTGGGAGGCGATGAACACCGCGAGCAATCTGAAGCTCCCGGTCCTCTTTCTGATCGAGGACAACAAGTACGCGATCTCCGTGCCGGTCGAAGTGCAGACCGCCGGGGCCTCGGTCTCGAAGCTCGTTGCCAACTTCCCGGACCTCTTCATCGAGGAGGTGGACGGCTGCGACCCGATCGCGTCCTTCGAGGCGCTGACCCGCGCGGTCGCGCACTGTCGGCAGCGCCGGGGACCCGCGCTCGTGCATGCGCACGTCATCCGGCCGTACTCCCACTCGCTCTCGGACGACGAGGCGCTGTACAAGCCGCCCAAGGAGCGTGAGGAAGAGTCGAAGCGGGACCCCATCCCGACGTTCTCCAAGCGGCTCGTGGCGGAGGGAGTCGCGACCGCGACGGAGGTCGAGGCGATCAAGCGGCAGGTGGACGAGGAGGTCGAGGTCGCGGCCGACATGGCCCTCGCCTCCCCCCAACCCCAGCCCGAAACGGCGCTGCTCTACGTCTACTCCCCCGACGTCGATCCCACTTCGGAGCAGTTCGACACCGAGGACGACCCCCAGTTCGCGGGGGATCCGACGACGATGGTGGACCTCCTGAACATCTGCCTGAAGGACGAGATGGCCCGCGACCCGCGCATCCTCCTCTTCGGCCAGGACGTGGCCGACGTCAGCCGGGAGCAGTACCTCGGCCAGGTGAAGGGGAAGGGTGGGGTTTTCAAGGTCACCTGGGGGCTGCAGCGGCAGTTCGGGAGCGGGCGGGTGTACAACTCGCCGCTCGCGGAAGCGAACATCGTCGGGCGGGCGATCGGACTCGCCACGCGGGGCCTCAAGCCGGTCGTGGAGATCCAGTTCTTCGACTACATCTGGCCGGCCTACCACCAGCTGCGCAACGAGCTCGCCACCCTGCGGTGGCGCTCGCACAACGCCTTCAGTTGCCCCGTCGTGGTGCGCGTCACGTATGGTGGCTACCTGAAGGGCGGGGCGATCTACCACTCGCAGACGGGCGCCGTCGTGTTCACCGCCATTCCCGGGCTGCGCGTGGTGTGCCCCGCCACCGCCCTCGACGCGAACGGCCTGCTCCGCACCGCCATTCGCTGCGACGACCCGGTCCTGTTCCTCGAGCACAAGCACCTCTATCGCCAGACCTACAACAAGGCGCCCAACCCCGGCCCGAACTTCATGATCCCCTTCGGCAAGGCCAAGGTGGTCAAAGAGGGACGCGATCTCACGGTCGTGACGTACGGTGCCGTCGTGCACCGGGCGCTCGTCGCGGCGAAGGAGCTCGAGGAGCGAGACGGCGTGCGGGCCGAGGTCATCGATCTGCGGAGCCTCTCTCCGGTCGACTGGGACGCGATCGCCCGGTCGGTGCAGAAGACCAACCGGGTGCTCGTCGCCTACGAGGACGCGCTCTCCTGGGGCTACGGCGCGGAGATCGCGGCGCGCGTCGCGGACGAGGCGTTCTCGTGGCTCGACGCGCCGGTGAAGCGCCTCGCGTCCACCGACACGTTCGTCGGCTACGCCCCCACGCTGGAAGACTTCATCCTGCCACAGGTGGAAGATCTCGAACGGGCGATGCGCGAGCTGCATGCGTTTTAGCGCCGCCCGCGGCTACAGCCTCCTGTTCTTCCTCTCCGGGGCCACGGGGCTCGTGTACGAGCTCCTCTGGGTGCGGCTCCTCTATCAGGCGTTCGGCTCGACGATCGAGTCGGTGACCACCGTCGTGGCCGCCTACATGGGCGGGCTCGGGCTCGGCGCCTGGCTGCTCGGCCGGCGCGGCGACCGCCACCCGCGGCCTGCGGCCCTCTACGGCAGGCTCGAGATCGCGATCGGCGTGTTCGGCCTCGTGTCGCCCTTCGTGCTCGCGCTGGCGCACCGCATCTACGTGAGTGCGGCCGGGGCGCTCGGCCTCGGCGGCGGGGCGAGCGTGGCGCTGCGGTTCGCGCTCGCCGCGCTGGTGCTGCTCGTCCCGACCACGCTGATGGGCGGCACCCTCCCCGTCCTCACCCGCGCGTTCATGGGCACCGAGCGCGATCGCTTGAAGCCGTCGCTGGGCTGGCTGTACGGCATCAACACGCTGGGCGCCGTCGCGGGCACGGCGCTCGCCGGCTTCTTCCTGATCGAGTACGGCGGCATTCGGGCGAGCCTCTGGGCCACGGCGGCGGTCAACCTCGGCCTCGGAGCGGCGGCGCTCGCGCTGGCGCGCACGCTCGACCCTGTTCCCGTCCCCGCGCCCGCCGGAGGGCCCCTGGCGCCGGCCGCGGGGGCGGCCCGCACCCTGCGCAGGCTGGGGCTCGGGCTGCTCGGCGTGACCGCATTCGCCGCGCTGCTGCACGAGATCGCGTGGACTCGCGTCCTGGTGATGATCGTCGGAGGCTCGACGTATGCCTTCACGCTGGTGCTGCTCGTCTTCCTGCTGGGGATCGGCTTGGGCAGCGCGGTGGTCGCGCGCCGCGCCGCCGCCGCCTCCGAGACGGCCGCCGACGCGGCCCTGGCGCAGGGTGTGACGGCGGCGGGCGCGGCGCTCCTGTTCGCGTTCTTCAGCTTGCTTCCCCGCTACATCATCGCCGTCTTTCAGGCGCAGTCTTGGGGCGCCTCCCAGCGACTCGTGGCCCTGGGCCTCATGATCGGCGGGGTCGTGCTGGTTCCGGCGATCGGGATGGGGATGACCTTTCCGCTGTTGACCGATCTCGTGGCGCCCGGCGGCACCGCCCGGGGAGAAGACGTGGGGCGCGCCTACGCCCTCAACACCCTGGGCAGCATCGCCGGGGCGGTGCTCACCGGCTTCGTGTTGGTCGCGGCGCTCGGGACCGATCTGACGCTGCGCTTGGGGCTGCTGGTGAGCGCCGCAGCGGCGCTCACGCTCGCGGCGCTCGCGGCCCGCGGCGTCGCCGAGGGCTCGGCCCAGCACCGCCGACTGCGGACCCGCGTGCTCGGGGCGGGGGCGCTCGCCAGCGCCGGACTCGTCGCGGCGCTCGGCGCCCCCCGCTGGAGTACCCGGCTGATCGACCTCGGCCCCGCCATCTACGCGCGGGAGCCGATGGATCGCGCGGCCGTCGAGACGTTCCTCGGCCATCGCGGCGCTCGGCAACTCGCCTATCGCGAGGGCCGCAACGCCACCGTGTCCGTGTGGGAGAGCGGCCCGGGCCGCAGCCTGAAGGTGAACGGCAAGGCCGATGCCTCCGACCACGGAGACATGGACACCGAGATCATGCTCGGCCTGGCCCCGGTCGCGGCCCGCCCGCAAGCGACCACCGCGCTGGTGATCGGCTACGGCAGCGGCGTGACGGCTCGCGTGCTGGCCGACGTGCCGGGCATGCAGCGCGTGCGCGTCGTGGAGATCGAGCCCGCGGTGCTCGCGATGAGCCGCTTCTTCGAGCACGTCAATGACACCGTGCTGGCGCGGCCCGGCGTCTCGGCGGTGGTGGACGACGCGCGCAGCGCGCTCCAGCTCGACCGCGCGCGCTACGACGTGATCTCGTCCGAGCCGAGCAACATCTGGCTGGCTGGGGTCGCGACGCTCTATACGCCCGAGTTCTACCGCATCGTGCGCCGGCGCCTCGCGGACGACGGCGTTTTCTGCCAATGGGTGCAGCTGTATCAGGTGCCGGTGCCGGTCGTCGCGGGCGTGGTGCGGAACATCCGCAGGGTCTTTCCGCACGTGGAGGTGTGGTTCAGCTCGCCGGGCGACATCCTGATCATCGGCGCACTCAAGCCGCTGACATACGATGCGGCGTGGCTCGCGCGGCTAGTGGGGCCGGGCGGCGCGCTGGGCGGGCTCGCACGGGAGTACTTGGCGGTGGACGCGCCGGAGCATTACTTCGGCCACCTGCTGCTCGACTCGGTCGGGGTGGCACGGCTGGTCGAGCGCGCCACGATCGTTCATCGAGACGACCGGCCCCGGCTCGAGTTCGTGGCCGCGCGCCGCTTCCTCGACACGGGGACGCAGGGTGTGTTCGACTCGCTCGCCGCCATGGCAGGTGCGGCGCCCGCGCACGGTTCGCCGCTGCTCTTCGCCAGGGCGCTGACCGCGCGGCGCGGCGACCTCGCGGCCTGGCGCTATGTCGAGGCGGCGCGACGCCAGCGCCCCGACGATCCCTTCTGGACGGTCCACGCTGCCGCCATCCGGCTCGGGGCCGGCGATACCACGTTCGCCGACACTGCCC
>WNFH01002719.1_pt1 | contig 12424 bp, 13 predicted proteins | sample 5400411 | NCBI WGS metagenome assembly WNFH01 (sample SAMN13153347, study PRJNA577476) | soil metagenome | isolation source: 200 cm saprolite under Douglas fir tree site 2 hole 3 | place: USA:California | collected 2015-04-18
GACCTCGGAGTTCTTCGGATACTAGGTCAACCAAACATCGAGCTGCAGGTGGACCGCGGGCAAGCGGCGCGCCACCAAATCAATGTCGCGGATGTCCAAGATGCCGTCCAGACCGCCGTCGGAGGCACCGCCCTCACTCAGGTGTTGCAGGGAGAGCAGCGCTACGACCTGGCGATGCGTTACCTGCCGCAGTACCGGGACACGAAGGAAGCTATTGAGAACATTCGCTTATTGTCTCCTTCTGGTGAACGAGTTTCGCTTGCGCAGCTTTGCGAGATCGAAGAACGTGACGGTGGCTCCGAAATTTACCGCGAGGGCAACCAGCGATATGTCGCCATTAAGTACAGTGTGCGCGGGCGGGACCTCGGCGGCGCTGTCGAGGAGGCGATTCAAAAGGTAAGCGCACAGCTGCAATTGCCGCGAGGGTATCACATCGACTGGGCAGGCGAATATGAAAGCGAGAAGCGTGCCGAAGCGCGACTGCTCGTCATCGTGCCGTTAACCATCCTTCTCATCTTCGGCATTCTCTATACGATGTTCCGCTCGCTCAAGTGGGCGGTGCTCATTCTTGCAAACGTCGCGATGGCGCCCATCGGTGGATTGCTCGCGCTCCTGTTCACCGGTACACACTTCAGCGTTTCCTCGGGCGTAGGCTTCCTGGCGCTTTTCGGCGTTTCTGTTCAGACCGGCGTCATCATGCTGGAGTACATCAACCAGCTGCGTGCTGCGGGCCACACGATCGAATCTGCGGCCATCGAAGGTGCTGTACTTCGCCTTCGCCCCATCATGATGACGATGCTGGTCGCCACTCTCGGCCTGCTCCCCGCTGCACTCTCACGTGGTATCGGGTCGGACTCGCAGCGTCCCTTTGCGATCGTCATTGTCGGAGGGCTGATTGGGGCTCTGCTGCTGAGCATTTTTTTGCTTCCAACTTTGTATGTGTGGGTTGCCCGAGACGGCGACAAGCTGCCAGAACCAGAGGCGGATTTTGGAGAGAGCAACTAGCACGACTTAGGTCTCGAAAGGAATGGGAAATGGTTTGTCTCAATGCAAGGACGCTGAAAGACCTGGGTTTCAGCACAGGGGTCTTCGCGGTAATTTCCGGTCCGTTACTGGCGACGCTTTGTTTCGCAGTCGTACAAACCTCAAACCCTAGAACTACTGACGCCGAACAGAAGAAGGTCGCCTTAATTATCCATGCGAGAGACCAAGGCGGGAATCCGATTGCACCCAGTTCAGTGAAAGACCTTCTAGTGATGGAACATGGCAAGAAACTGCAAGTTGTGAACGGTCCGACGAGCGCTCGCCCGAAGCAGATCGCCCTGCTACTCGATTCCAATTTACACCAACGAAGGGTTATGGCTCTCGAACAACAGACGGCCCTGGAGCTCATCCCCGAATTCGAAAAGGAAAAAGCACAAGTCCTGGTGATGAGCTACGGAGCAGAAATTCATTCCTCAGGAGAACTCACCGATGATTGGACAAGCCTGAAGAAATTCACTGACTCAGTGCGGGTGGAGACCGATAAGCACAGTGAAACCGTGCTGCTATACGATGCAATGAAACGCGCGTTCGAAAAACTGGGCGATGGGCCAGGCACAAAGGCTGTCGTTATCTTCGCGGAAGGAAACGACCACGGAAGTTCCATCGGGTGGGCCAGCTTGGCGCGATTGGCGCAACGAGGGCATATCGCTTGCTACGTGGTTATGTTCGCGGACCACAGTTTTTATGGCCGGGAGGTACGGCATTACGGGTACTACCTGGTTGAGTTGGCTCCCAAGACTGGCGGGAGATTGTGGGAAGCAGGAGATAATCCACGAAAGGCCCATGAAGCTACTCAGCAACTCGTTCTGACGCTGGATTCGCAAGGCCTGATCGAAGTCCTAGTGCCAGACGTCCACGCAAATCGTTTTCATCCCGTTAAAGTCAGGTCTTCCGGTTACCTCCTCAGCGCACAGTCGGGGTACTTCGACGATGGAATTCAATAGTCATCTGAGGGCCACCTGGTCATCCACCGTTCCCGACTCTCCCCAGGGCCCTTCAGAGTTCAACCACGGAAAGACCTGGAATCAATCGGAAGTGACGAGCGTTGAGAGTTGCCACTGAATAGCCTAAATGTAGAGCAGTTACGCCGATCAAGAGGTCTGGCAACGCGATAACAACGCCCTTAGCGGCTTGCTCGCCTTCGATTCTTCCGGCAAGTTGTGCGATTTCGAGTGTCACGGGGTGGACAGGGATTGCTTGACTCAGTTCCTCGACGAACACACGCCGCCGCTGGCGATCTGCTTCTGACTTTGCCCGATATATCCCGTGGGTCAATTCGACGATAGTGATTGCGGAGAGGGCGTTTTCCGTCTCGCCTTGGGAAGCCCTCGCACGTTCAAGAATGTCCCAAACACGTTGCCCCCGACGCTCACCTGGGATGAACAGGCTGGAATCGAGCATCAATCCCATGTGGGCGGGTTGAGCGGTTTACGATGGCTGTTAATGATTTCTTCGAGGTCAGCGGCGAAGTCAGCGTCCAAGATGGGCTCATAACCCAATTCCTTGGCGTGCGCTTTCGCCAATGCGATGGACTCTGAGAGAAGGCGTCCACGAAAGGCTTCCGCCGGGCGCACCACAGCCACGGGACGCGGAAAAACACGCTCCGCGTGTTCTATGTCTTCGTGTTGCTTGCAATCGGGACTTTCACTTTCGCAGTCCGTGCGAGTCAGGCTGCGCAAGAAGCGCTGATTGCGTCTGGCATTGTTCTGGCTGCCGGAGGGATTTGGAGTTTCCTTCGATTCCTGAAAGTCGCAGACACACATCAAAAACGGATCAACCACAAAGCGACGAGCTTTGCATTTGTTGCCTCCTTACTCCTCACGCTCGCTGTCGGCCTCCTTCAACGATTCGGATTCCCTTCCGGGGCATCGCTCTTGATCCCGGCATTGATGATTGCCTTGTGGAGCATCGGCCTAATTCTCTTTTCTTGGCGGTATCAAGAATGAAAACTCGGCTTCGCGTCTTGAGAGCAGAGAAGGAGTGGTCGCAGGCCGACCTCGCCGACGCTGTCGGCGTGACGCGGCAGTGCATCAACGCGGTTGAGACGGGCAAATACGAGCCGGGGCTCGACTTAGCCTTTAAGATCGCTCGCATATTCGGGAAAAACGTCGAAGAAGTCTTCCTGTACAAAGAAAGCGAGACAAGTTCCCAACGTCAGTAGAGGTTTTTCGCCATACGGCACGCCGCGATGTTAACCAGTCCTCAGAGCAGGCTTTCCTTTTCTGTTCTGCGGTTGATTTCTGCTTCGGTCGTTGGGTGAGGTCCACAGGAGTCCTTTGATGTCCCGAGGTTTTGACGGATTCGAAATTGACGACTTCCGTGATTCCGATTTCACTTCAGGGCGCGATGTAAGCCGAGGCTCATACTCCGATTGGAAATCCCAGAGAGACCTCTATGACATTCATCGGGAAGAAATCGTTGCGGACAGGCTTGACCATGAAGGACGAGAACACTCCGGTAGAGAGCGTCCGCCGCTGGCCCGCGAAGAGCGCGTTCAGGCCATTCTCATTCAGCGCAGCCGAACCAAGTACACGGACCGAGACAAGAATTATTCGCTGCGGGATTCCGAGATTCATACGCTTTCAGAAGTGGGCAAGTTTCGAGTCTTGGCTACTGGCGACCTGACCAAGTTTGCCTATAACGGCAACCGCTGCCGCATGGAGAACGATGTCGAGAGCTTGGTGCGCCAGGGGCTCATGCGGCAAACCGGTATCGCTGATCCCCAGCACAACCTGACCCAGGTCGTGACGCTAACAAAGGAAGGCCACAAGCTTCTATCTCGCGGCAAAGTTGTCCCTTCAAACCAAGCCACCTACCATGGGCTCAAGAAACCCAAAGAAGCATTCCACGACGCCGATCTCTACCGGCTCTATCACAAGGTCAGCGATGAAATTGAAGGCCGCGGCGGGAGAGTCCTGCGTGTCCAACTCGACTATGAAATGAAGCAGGAACTTTATGCCCGCCTCGCCCGCGCGTCCCAAGACAAGAGTCGGGTCCCAGAAACGTCGAAGAAAGAAGTCTCCGAGCGGTATCACCTCAAAGTTGTATCAGGAAAGATTCCTATTCCGGACCTCCGCGTCGAGTACGTCAAGGAAAACGACACCGAAATCCAGCGCCGCGATCTCGAACTTGCCACGGACCATTATCGTCCGCACGGGCTTTCTCAGAAGGCTCGCGCCGGCTTTCAGATCTATGCCCGGCATGGCGAGACGGACCGGTTGCGCCGCATCCGCGACGACCGGGAGTTGAGTGCAGCGATCCTGGGCTTTTAGACCATGAACCTCCGAGAAGACCAACTCGTCGGCCTCCGCGCCTTTGGTTACACCGAAGTGGAAGCCCGGTTTCTCTATCTCGTGGCCACCCATTCCGGCTACTTCACGGTTCGGCAGTTCCTCGACTTTGCTCATGCCAAGAGCGGTAAGCGCAATGCACGTTTCGTGGAGAGGCTGTTCAGCCTGGGTCATGCCAGCGCCCGGAGATACACTCAGAGGAGCCTTATCTACCACCTCTCCTCGCGGCACATCTACGCCGCGATCAGTAAAGATCATCTTCGTAATCGGCGGGAGCACGAACTCGCGCACATCAAAACCCGGCTCCTAGCGCTCGATTTCATTCTGGCCCACGCGGAAGACAACTATTTTGAGACGGCGGAAGAGAAACGGCGGTACTTTGTCGAGCGCTTCAAGGTCGAAGAGAGTCTGTTCTCGCAGACCGAAGGGCACGGCAACGGCATCTCTTTTTCCGACCGCTTTCCCCTGTGCGTCGCCTTTCCGTCTCCCGAATTCATGCCTGTGGTCACGTTCACATATGTTGACCCCGAGCACCGTAACCTCGACGCGTATATCGCCCATTTACGCGCCTACCGACCTCTATTCCGGCGGCTTCCGAGCTTCCAATTCATCTACGTTTCAACTGCAGCGGTTCTGCATAGCGATGCTGCCCAACTCTTTTCGCTCCTCGTGGAAGGCAAGGGGCTCCTGGATCTGACCCGCTATTAAGTAGGACAAGGAACAATACAGGCTGCTGACGGATAGCGATCTGATTTTCCTGAGCGAAGCCAGGAAGCGATTCACGGGGCAGAGCATCGGCTGTCTCTACTACCTATGGAAACGAAATCGGTTGCCGAAGGACTTTCAAGGTGAGGCTGCCCCAGCGTCAGTACCCGCGCAGAAGATCCTTTTTCGGACGCTCACGGTACCGGGTCACGAAGCGATTTTCGGGGACAGCACGAAGAACTGGGCTGACGGCTGGCAGATACGGGGTTGTTCAGGGGCGGCGTCACCTCGGAGGTCACTTTCAAAACCAACCCAAAGTCTTCAGAGAACGGCAGATGCGTGAAGGAAGGAGGTGACATATGCACACGGCCAAAACACTAGGATGGGCGGGAGCGACCCCACTTTTGGGGGCTTTCAGCCGCCCAAAACTTCGTGGGATCGCTCCCGCCCGCCCCGAGCAGCTCGGGGCCGTGGTTTGGCCCGACGATCTCTAAAATGCGGGGCCTCATGCACCGCATCTACAAGGTCGGCGTCCTGCATGAAGTCGTCGCGAAGAATCCGCTCACACACGTCGAGACGCGTTCCAAGTCCAGCTAGTCCCTCCCCTCCCCGCTTCACTGCACGCTCGTGCTCACCTGTGCGGCGACGGCGCTGCGCTGGAGCGACATGCTCTGGGAGGAAGGGCGGATACGGATTTCCAAGCGCTGGGCCAAGGGACAAGACGGAGAAACCAGGACCGATGCATCGGACGGTTATGTCCCGCTGCATCCCGTCCTGGCCGGGCATCTTCGCGCATGGCAACAGCAGACGCTCTACGCAAAAACAACCGACTTCGTTTTTCCGTCGATGAAAGAACGGGGCAGGAAACCGCTCTACGCTTCCAGTTTCGTCGCCGACCATCTGCGACCGGCAGCAAAGAAAGCCGGAGTGCATATCGAGGACGGTCAACGGTTCGGACTTCACAACCTACGTCACTCACTTAGCAACTGGCTGGTGAACAAGGCGAAAGTCGAACCAAAGACCGTGCAGGGTATCCTGCGTCATGCAAAGATTCAGACGACGCTCGATCTTTACACGCAGGAAGACAGCGATGAAACACGGGCCGCACAGGGCGAATTTCTGACCGGCGTGGGGATGAATCCGACCGTGCAGTAGTTGTGGGCTGAGTTGTGGGTCAGGCTTTTGGAGCCAAAATTCCGGAAGTCTTTTGGAATGATGGCGGGGACGACGAGACTCGAACTCGCGACCTCTGCCGTGACAGGGCAGCGTTCTAACCAACTGAACTACGTCCCCAACCGTGGAATCAACAACTTAGCGTAAAACCTTGCAAACAAGGGCTTTGCAAGATTTGCATCCAGCGCACTGCTCGCCTGGCTTGCCTACGAGTGCAGTTCTTCCTGGCAAAACCGCCTGTAAACCGCCTGTAAGAATCAGTGCTCTCATGCGATTTCATACTAACACAGATCGCTTCAAGAGGCGAAGCGGCATTCCGAAGCGGGCCGAAGCAGGCGACTCGCAAGCGAGACGACTTCCAGTGACTGCCGAATTTATCGTGCCAGAGTGTCCGGAACCGCAGGGAGGACTGTAGTTCAAGTGCGCTGGTGTTCGTCTTCAAAGAGGAAGCCAGGCAAGCCTTCGGTTTTTACCCGAAGGGTCCCTTTCCCCGAGGAGTCGCCTCCGAGCCTGTATGGCGGCCGCGAAGGACTCAGGCCTTCACGAACTGGACATCGAGGGCGATGGTCACTTCATCGCCGACAAGAATGCCGCCGGTTTCCAGCACGGCGTTCCAGGTCAGGCCGAAGTCTTTGCGGTTGATCTTCGTGGTCGCCGAAAGTCCCAAGCGCGTATTGCCCCAGGGGTCCCTGGCGGGCGGGGTCGGGTCGGTCCATCCACGGTGAATACCACATTGCGAGTGACGTCGCGGATGGTCAAGTCGCCCCCTACCAGCAATTCTCCTTCGCCGTTACGAGTGATACGAGTCGACTTGAACGTCAGCTTGGGGAATTTCTCCACGTGGAAAAAGTCCTCGCTCTTAAGGTGCGCATCGCGCTGGGAATCGCGCGTGTTGATGTAGAGGCTGCGTCAATGGAAGCCTCCACACGCGAGTTGCTGTGATCGGTTCCGTCCAGGGCTAGCACTCCCGTGACCGTTGGAAAGTGCCCCTTCACGTTGGAAATCATCATGTGCTTCACCCGAAAAAAACCACGCCTACCATGTGCGGGCCCGAAACTGGATTTGGGAGTATCGCGGCATTTACCGGATGGCTAATTTCCCGACCGGTGACCGGCCCGATCTGATGCTGTGGTACCTGTGGTCGCAAAACCGCAAGGAAGTTCCCGAAGGGACCTACAGTCACGAAACGGCTCAGCCTTCACGAACTTTCCGACATCATGCCTTCGAAACTGCAGCTGACCGTTCCGAAACACTTCCGCCGCAACAGCCGGATTCCGGAAATTCTGGAGCTTCACCGGGCGGACCTGGCCGGAGAAGACGTTCAGGAGGTGCACGGGGTGCGAGCGACGCGTCCACTGCGCACGATTGCGGATCTCGCTAGGACCGGCCGCGTAGCTCGAGGCCAGCTTCGGGAGGCCGTCGAAGAAGCGCTCCAGCGCGCACTGTTCACCCACAAATAAATAGCCGCACTGTACGACACGAAAGTGCGAAGCGATCTGCGGAAGCTTGCGGGACGAGCGCGCTGATGGACGAAATAAAACAATACAAGACCGCCAGCGCGTTCCGCGCGGCATTGGAGGCACAGTTACATACGCGTGCGCTGGACGAGAAAACCGACCTCCAACGGCTCCGCTGCCAAGTCGCTTTCGACCGTTTGCTGGCCAGACTATTCTCGAACGGGCCGAACTCGACGGAGGAATTTGATTTAAGGACGAAACTTGGGGGAAACGGATACAGCCCTGAGTTGGCACCACACAATGCCACCGAACTGTACGCGCTGAAATTGCAGGACTTATATGCTGCAGGCAGTGGCCGTGGAAATGCCAGAGAGTATGGGTCGTACAGACGCGGTAAAAAGGTGCGAAAAGGGATCAATTACGCGGAGCGGCCCGGACCGATAAGTCCAACAAATGGTTTGGATTTGCCAAGCCATTCGGGTCGAGGGTGAGCCAATTCGGGCCTGTACTTTTCCCTCTGTACCTTTTGTGGCCCGAAGGTCAGTAGATTGGGATACGGAACGGGTTTAACGTCATGGTCCAGAGAAACTCGATTTGAAATTACTGTTAAAAAGGGTTTTTCATACATGGCAGAAAGAATTTGCGCTTGCTTTTGAGCCACGGCCGTTGCTAGGTTGGATTGCAGAAATTACGGCTGAGAGGTCGCCAGGTCGGAAGCGACAACCCACCACTCTCAGCTGTCGCATCACCCACGCCCATGCCTTTAGTTCTGTTCTCCCAGCTACGCTCTTTGTGGCTGCCCGTGCGTACGTGTCCTCGTGGAGGCCGTAGTGATGGATCGCGTTTTCTTCTATTGCCAGCACGTTCTCGGAATCGGGCACCTTGTGCGCAGTGCCGAGATCGTGAGGGAACTGTCCCGCGATTGTCGGGTTCTGTTCGTCTCAGGAGGAGAGAAACCGGACGGTTTTCGATTCCCGGAAAACAAAAATATTGAAGTTCTGCAGCTTCCACCTCTGAAGACCGACCCCGATTTCTCAAATCTGCAGGTGTGCAATTCCTCGCGAAGCCTGGACGAAACCAAGACATTTCGCCGGCGACTGCTGCTGCAAGCCCTTGCCGAGTTCCAGCCGGATGTTTTGGTGACCGAACTGTTCCCATTCGGCCGCAAGCAATTCCGTTTTGAATTGCTCCCCTTGCTGGAGCAGGTGCGACAGCAGTCCCGCAGAGCGCTGGTAGTTTCCAGCGTCCGGGACGTCCTTGTTACCAGAAAAGATCAGGAAGGGTACGAGCAAGCGGTCTGCGATCTTGTCAATACTTTTTACCATTTGATTCTGGTCCATGGGGACAAAAACTTTCTGAAGCTTGATGAGACGTTTTCGCGCGTGAACGATCTGCGATGCTCCGTGGCCTATACGGGATATGTGGCTCAGCAGAAGGGACCCAGCCCGGCGGAAGAGTGCCATCTACCGCTGGCCGAACAAAAGCGACCGGTAATCGTCGCGAGCAATGGCGGCGGGCAGTACCTGACCGGCCAGCTACTCATGGAGACAGTCTTGCGGGCCGCGCGGATTTTGCAAAGCCAGATCCCCCATGAGTTCCACGTTTTTGCCGGTCCTCTGATGCCAGAAGACGCGTACAGAAGTTTGCAAACTTTAGCGCAGGAATCGACGAACGTAACTCTTTCGCGCTACACCCCGAATCTCGCCGGGATGCTGAAACTTGCCGACATATCGGTGAGCATGGGTGGATACAACACGATCATGGACGTTTTGTCGAGCTGTGTGCGCGCGTTGGTTTACCCGGTCACGTCGAACGGCGATCAAGAACAATGGGTGCGCGCGGAAAGCCTGGCCAGAGCGGGAGTCATCGACGTAGTCAGGACGGAAGAGCTCACACCGGAAACATTGGCAGACAAGCTTAAGCAAGCTCTAGGCAAGACGCGAACGCCTTTCGCTGTGAATCGCGACGGAGCCACGAACAGCGCTCTGATATTGAAAAAATATCTCGCCGCGCATCGGGAGTGCTCGCTAGACGTTCGCGAGAGCTGGTTCTGTTCGCAAGAACGAAGCGCCAGACAGCGGCAAATTTCCGACTCAGCAGGAACGGGAAACTTCGAATAGGGAATCCATATGCGCCTCATGGTTTATTCGCATGATACGTTCGGGCTCGGAAATATCCGGCGGATGCTCGCCATTTGTAAACACGTGCATTCGTCTATCCGGGATTCCTCCATCCTGATCGTAAGCGGATCTCCCATGCTGCAGAGTTTCCGCGTGGAGCCGGGCATCGATTACATCAAGCTGCCCTGCCTGAAGCGCACGGAATTGGGGGACCTTGGCGTCCGCTTCCTGGATTTGGATGTGAGTGAAATCGTCCGCCTTCGGCGCGAGCTGATTCTTTCCACCGTCATGAGCTATCGCCCGGATGTCGTACTCGTGGATAAGAAGCCCGACGGTCTCGCCGGGGAGCTGGAGCCGAGCCTGCGGCACATTAAATGCAGTCTGTCGCAAACACGAATGTACCTGGTGCTGCGCGACATCCTGGATTCTTCCAGCGCAACCGTGGACGACTGGACGCGTCGCGGTTATTACGACGTCGTGCGATGGTTCTACGACGGTGTTCTGGTCCTTGGCGACCGAAGCATCTTCGACGTTTGCGAGGAATATCAATTCCCGCCGGGACTGCGGGAAAAGGTCCATCACTGTGGTTACGTTCAGCGTCAACCTCCAGGGCGTCCGCGCTGCGAGATTCGTTCGGAGCTGGGCGTCGGGGACGCAGAGAGCCTGGTCCTGGTAACGGCAGGTGGAGGCGAGGATGGCTATGAGATGTTTTCTGCGTCGCTAGCAGCCACCAGCAGCCTTGGGCAAAGGCTTCCGCTCAAGACCGTGCTGGTTACCGGCCCCGAGCTCGATGCCGAGAGGACTCAAGTGATTTGCAAGGCAGCGCAGTCCAGGAACGATCTGCGGCTCATTGAGTTCACGGACGATCTGATGAGTTACATGAGCGCGGCAGACGTGGTCATTTCCATGGCTGGCTACAATACGGTTTGCGAGCTGCTGAGCCTTAGAAAGAGAGCCATCGTGGTTCCTCGAGTCAGGCCAGTCGAGGAACAGAGGATCCGCGCGGAACGACTGGCCGGCTTCGGGGCGTTTCGGATCATTCTTCCCGATGAACTCAAGCCTAGCATTCTGGAAAGGGCAATCGAGGAAGACCTGCAATTAGCGCACAGCCCAGTGCCGGTGCCCGCGTGCATTGATCTCGGCGCACTTCCGCGCATCATCACGATACTGCAAAGTGCGGCGCCGCGTACCGTTTGCAATCTCGAGTCAGAGGCCATTCGGGAGATGCTGGCCCCGACGGGGAGTGAGTGGTGAGCGAACGTCTGCGCGTTGCCTATCTTGTTAAAACGTTTCCCCGGCTTTCGGAGACGTTCATCCTGAATGAGATTCTGGGTGTCGAGGATCTCGGCCTGGAGCTCGAGATCTTCTCCCTGCGCAAGCTGCCGCCGGCAAGCGAACCGGTACATCCGGATGTGGCCAAGATCAAAGCGCCGGTCAGATACATCCCATCGTTGGTCCGGCCTGCTTGGCCTCCCGGTCTGGCCCTGCTGCTGTCGTCTCATTTGGCGCTTCTGTGTGCTGCACCGCAACGATATTTCGCGGCGGCGCGGTCTCATTTCGGCTCCGGCAACCGTCCACGGCTTAAGGATTTCCTGCAGGCAGGCTATCTCGCTCGGGCTCTGAGTAAAGGCAAATTCACGCACTTGCACGCGCACTTCGCCAACGTGCCGACCACCGTGGCCGAAATCGTAAAACACCTTACCGGGATTGGATATAGCTTCACAGCGCACGCGAAGGACGTCTATCTGACGCCACCGTCGGAGCTGGCCAGAAAGATTAAGGGAGCGGAATGCGTGTTGACCTGCACTGCGGCCAATCAACAGTACTTGGCCGGACTCGCGGATCAGAGCACGCCGGTACGGCTGGCTTACCATGGCGTTGATGTCGGCCGATTTTGCGCACTCCGCTCGGGCGATCCACCTGAGAAGGACGGAGCGCCACTTATCTTGAGCGTCGCGCGTCTTTGCGAGAAAAAAGGTCTGGAATTCCTCATCCAGGCATGCCGAATCCTGGCTGATCGCGGCGTTGCCTTTCAGTGCCAGATTGTTGGCTATGGGCCGCTCAAGGACAAATTGGAAAAGATGATCGTCGATTTGGCTCTGCAAGACAGAATCTTGCTGCTGGGAAAGATGACTCAGGACCAGCTAGCAAATCTGTATCCACAAGCAGAACTCTTCGTGCTTCCTTGTAAGGTTCTGGAAAATGGAGATCAAGACGGAATTCCTAATGTTCTGTTCGAGGCCATGGTCTGTGGGGTACCGATAATTTCCACCGAGATCCCCGGCATACGCGAGCTCGTCGAACATCAGAAAAACGGCCTTCTTGTGGAACAGCGCAACGCGCAGGCTCTCGCTGACGCCATGGAACTCCTGATCAGCTCTCCGCGTTTGCGGAGCGATTTGGCCCGCAAGGGACGACAAACGGTGCTTGAAGGATTCACGCGGGAGTCCAGTGCGAGAACGGTTTACAACATTCTTTCGTCGGTGCTGGATACTTCGGGGGCCGCTGGCGTCCTGGCGAAGGCGGACGGTATCACAGTTCCGGAATACGGAGAAGGATGAAGCGCCCAACGCCAACTTCACGACGGACAGTGGCGGGCTGGCTGACGTTAATCCGCGCCTTCCACGCCGAGATT
>WNFH01008568.1_pt1 | contig 12420 bp, 11 predicted proteins | sample 5400411 | NCBI WGS metagenome assembly WNFH01 (sample SAMN13153347, study PRJNA577476) | soil metagenome | isolation source: 200 cm saprolite under Douglas fir tree site 2 hole 3 | place: USA:California | collected 2015-04-18
AGGGAGCCAGCGGGCACAAAAATACGCCTGCTAATAAGGAGTCATCTACAGAGGCGCTGCCACCTCCCCCCGGTGACAGAAACCTTCGATGTTCTATCTATAAAGTGTACAGTAATCTGAGGAGTTTGTCATGGGCTAACTGCCGTATTTATTTTACGGCATATGTGTATGAATCGTTCGCCACATACCGTATATATAGTACGTCAGACGTGTAATATTTCACTCCTCAGAGAACATAAGACGAGGACGCACATCGTCAATGGGATAAAACAGACCGGCGGCAAAGGCTGCAAGGATGGTATCGCGTACGCTATGCGTGCTATTGTCCAGGGATTGGCCGGGGAGAGATGGTCTGGCGGGTCAAGTGCACTCACTTTCATTGAAAAGTATACACAACAACCCGGCGTTTTGCCATGGGACGCGTGCCGTAATTATTTTACGGCATATGTGTAGCATTCCTTAGCAAGCAAGCGTACATCTTTTACGGCAAGCGTGTAGCATTGTTAGGGCATAAAATCGGTGTATTTCTCTTGAAATCCTGTGCTATACTCATTCGTGCAAGGGAAACCGCTGCAATTATCACTAACGCTCTTGATGCTGGTACAGCATGGAGCGCACTGCCAGTGAGAAAGGATACGAGCGATGCCTACTGTACTGATACGGGGTATGCTGTTTCTCAGTTCGTATTTTCCGCTCACCCTGATCTTTTTCTTTCTCTTTATCGTAAAGCACCCTATTTGGGCAATAGTAATCCTGGTGATTGGCTTATCTGGCCTTATCATCATGATACTCTATTTCTTTCAATTCGCGCCCAGACTTGGCTCGATCCAGGAAAAAGTAACTGGACTCCAGAGTCGCGATGGAGAAGTGATGGGCTACATCGCCAGCTACTTGATCCCCTTTGTGGCTATCCCTTTTGGGGGGTGGCAGCAAGGGGTTGCACTACTCATTTTTGTTATCGTCCTGGGAATAGTGTATGTGAACTCGAATATGATCCATATTAACCCGATGCTTAACCTGATGGGCTACCACCTCTATGAGATTATCGTAGAGCACAGTGAGAGGCCACATGCTCTCATCACCCATCAACACATCGCACTGGGCGACACAATACACATCATTGACATCGGAGATGGTGTTTTTCTGGAAAAGGGGGTAAAAATGCGATGACAATAGCTAAAGCTGTCCTGGAGCAACTCTTCGAACTTGATTTGAGCAAGTGTGAAGTCACCGTCTGCCTGGCTTCGTCCCCCAAAGATGAAGCCCTGCCAAGATTTGAGAGGCTGCTCCTCTCCGCAGAACTTACGGAAGTGTTCCGCAGTGTAGCCGCCTATAACCTTGCGCATTACAGCAGAGAGCACAGCACCGGCAATCTTGTTCTACGTAGCTACACTGTCGAAAGCAAACCTGACTCCTATGAAGTCGAACACCTGGACTTGTCGGCCTACGAAAGCATCCTGGAACAAGTAAGCCCACTGTCGGCTCTTGCTGATCTAGAGCTATTCCAGGCGGATGAGAGATTTGTCTCAGGTTTGCGCTTCTATGTAGTTACCGTTCAGCCACCCAGCGGCGATCCTGTATACTTCTTTCGCCTGTACACCGCCAAGAAGATGCTCGAACGTTCCCGTCTCTTCGCGATTGTGTTCAACAAAGGTGTGTATGATCGCGTGACCGAACCAATGTTTCTTTTTGACCACAACATCGACTGTGTAAGTTCCAACAATATCATCTTCATCTTCAAAAAAGAAAACTTTTACGAAATATTCCGTTTCTTTGAAATGATACGCAAAGTTGCCAAAGCAACACTGGACACCATTAGAGCTACAGTGCCCATTCTGAACTTCGATGAATTCGCACGCGACTGCGAAAGTCACCTTGCCAAGCTGGAGAAGCTCAGGAACATCGCAGCCAAACCCTACTGGGGCAAGATCACCATCGAAAACATCAAAAAGGTGATCGAGAAGAATAAACTGGCGGTGAAAATCGCCCAAACAGATGCGGGCGAGATGCTCGTTTACGACCCATCAGACAAGTGGGTACTGCTCAAACTACTGGATGACGACTATCTCTGGTCACTCATGACCGGGCACGGCTACGAGGTGACCGGGAAACGCGAGCTAGAAGAACACTAAGCCATGATCATCTCTGCCAGCTACAAAACCGATATCCCGGCTTTCTATGGCGAATGGTTCACGAATCGCCTGCATGCTGGCTACTGTAAAATGGTCAATCCCTATAGCCAGCAGGTCTACACCATCGATCTGACTCCCGAGAATGTAGACGGTTTTGTGTTCTGGACAAAGAATATTGGACCATTTCTCAAGCACTTGCAGGTAGTGCGGGAGATGGGCTACCCATTTATTGTCCAGCATACCATCACCGGCTACCCACGCGAACTGGAATATCGCGTCATCAACTCTACTCGCACTATTGAGCATATGCAGGAGCTGGCGGGCACGTACGGGCCACATGTGGCTGTCTGGCGCTATGATCCTATTGTCATCTCCTCTTTAACTCCCTATACCTGGCATCGCAACAACTTTGCAATGCTGGCACAGTCCCTTGCAGGTACGACAGACGAGGTGGTTGTATCGTTTGCCCAGATTTATAAAAAGACCAGGCGCAACATGGATTGGGCCGCCCGCGAGTTTGGCTTTGATTGGCATGAACACGAAGCAACAACTACCAGCGCCGTGCAAGCTCTGATTACTGATCTGGCCGGGATTGCCCGCTCGTATGGCATGCGCTTGAAGGTCTGCTCGCAGAAAGCCTTCCTCATTTTAGGAATTACCGAAGAGGCGCGCTGCGTTGATGCAGAACGCCTCGAGAAGATTTCCGGCACTCCAATCACAGCCAGGATTGAGCGACGTGGCAACCGTAAAGAGTGCGGCTGCTTCGCATCAAAGGACATCGGGGAATACGATACCTGCCCACATGGCTGTGTCTATTGCTACGCCGTACAGCACCGTGATCTTGCGCTGGCACGCTATAAAGCCCACGACCCCCTGGGCGAGTTCCTGTTCCCCCCAAAGACTATGTTACAGGTGAGCAGGATGCGCGTCCATTCGAGTGATTCGTAGGGACGCGATTATGGGTTTTAAGCAAATACCCCGGATACCCGTAGGTGCCGATTTATCGGCCTGGGGAGGGCATCGACGGGCCATTGGCCGATACATCGGCGGTGCGCCAATAAATTGTGCGCCTAATGAATTTTGACGACCGAATCGGGGAATGATTGGGAATGTCTGCCTCCGTCCTAATGAACTTTGACGACCGAATGCAGCAAGAGACGTAAGCCGTCCTGTAGGGACAAGGGGTGGGGTGGGGTGGATGAGGGGGCCTTGTGCTTGTCCTCGTCCGGGTGAGATGATCCAACGGGTCAGCATGAACCCCTGGCGGAATCGCCATTCACGAGGACAAGCACAAGGCCCCCACCCATCTCCGCATCCGCCCCTTGTCCCTACAGAACGCCGGGGACGCACGCGTCCCGATGGGCGTGATTACCCTCTTCGATTGGAAAAATTCATCAGGATGCAGGACGCACCTTCCCCGATTCGGTCGGCACCATTCATCAGGAGGCAGGGCCGCAAGCGCCTCAATGGATATGATTCCCCCATTCGGTCGTCAAAATTCATCAGGGTATTACCGATCTTGGTTGTTAAAACTCATCATCGCGCTCCCGCCCTTGCGTGCTCCTCGACGAATCTGTATTGTCTTTCGTCTGGAAGGACCTGGACCCATCATTGGCTCTTTACGGTCAGGCACCTTCACCTTATTCTATATGCAGGGAAAGGAATGGGAGGCGTCCCCTGAATATCTCTGCTGTTGCTGCACGAGCTAACACGGCGATACGACGGACACAAGCGACACAAGCGACACAAGTGACACAAGTGACACAAATGACACAAATGACACAAACCTCATTGGGGATGCACCAGGGTCCAGGTAAGAGAAAGGTAACGTATGGGACTGACAATCTTTCAAGTAGACGCGTTCACCAATAAACCCTTTGCGGGCAACCCGGCAGGCGTTTGTCTTCTCCGAACCACAAGATGCTGGTTGGATGCAAAATGTAGCGCGAGAAATGAATCTCTCAGAGACTGCTTTCCTGCTCAGGCAGGACGACGGCTACAACCTGCGCTGGTTTACTCCAGCAGTTGAAGTTGACCTGTGTGGACACGCCACGCTTGCCAGTGCGCACATCTTATGGGAAGCAGGCCACCTGCCGGCAGGTGAACAGGCGCGCTTTCACACCCGCAGCGGCCTTCTGACGGCTGACCGCAGAGGAGAGTGGATCGAGATGAATTTCCCGGCCAAGCCGGAAGAGCCGGCAAGCGCCCCTCCTGGACTGGCAGAAGCCCTGGGTGTTCCCGTGAAGTATACCGGCAAGAGCCAATTTGATTACCTGGTAGAGGTCGATTCCGAAGACATAGTGCGCAACATGCAGCCGGACTTTACTTTGCTGGCAAAGGTACCAACGCGAGGCGTTATTGTCACCAGTCTTGCCGGTTCAAAAGACTACGATTTTGTCTCGCGCTTTTTCGCTCCCCAGGTAGGCATCAACGAGGACCCCGTCACCGGCTCCGCACACTGCTGCTTGAGCCCTTTCTGGAGCAAGCGCCTCGGCAAAAACGAGCTGGTCGGCTACCAGGCTTCAGCCCGTGGTGGGGTAGTGTACGTTCGCCTAAATGGAGACCGGGTATATCTCGGAGGACAGGCGGTCACCATTTTGCGAGGGGAATTGGTGTGAAAAACTTCTCCGTCCTTGCAGGGGGATGTGTAGGGGCGCAATGATGAGTTTTAACAAATGAAGCGGGATAGCGGAACAGCTAGCAAAGGCCGATAAATCGGCGCTGTGCACGATAAATCGGCCCCTACTGGTATCCGGGGTATTTGCTTAAGGCAAGGTTCAATTTGGACGAATTGTCCTTGACTGTTTGAACGGCCACCCCATGTCACCCTGAGCACATTCGCTTCGCTCAGTGTAAACTCCGCGAAGGGTCTGTCGCAATCGGCAGCGAGATCCTTCGCTGCGCTCAGGATGACAGGGCTGGACCTTGCTGTTGATGAGGAACGGTCACGTGCATTTGAACCTCGCCTAAGATGAATGATTACGTGACTTTTCCGTAGATGGTTACGCCAGCCGCGTTATATACTACCTGCATAAATGCGCTGAAGCGCTGTAAGTTGACATGCGGATATTTAATACGCTCCAGAGGGCCGACATACAGGTATTGAGCCTGGTAGCGAGCCATGGTCGTGAGCACCAGATTTGCATCAGGGCTGGTATAGATCACGTCGATATCTGCAGTTCGACGATAGAAATCAGCAGCATTGAGAGCATCATTGAGCCAGTTTACACGCCACTGGTATTCGTGTCCCACCCACCCCATGATGGTAGGCAGGCCCGTGAATGTCGAGACACGCCCGTAGAGGCTGTAGTCGTTCCCTGTCGCTTCTACGATGACTGGATCGCCCTGAATATTCGCATTGATCCAGCGGATCGCGGCATAATCGCTGGAGACATCATAGGTGCAGAAAGGAACCGGATCGGGGTCGAGGTCGGGAGGACGGCAGTTCTGGAGATACGTTAACCCGTCCAGGCTATTGCTCCGTGTCAGGACGAGTTGCTTTACCTGAAAATCATAATGTGCCAGGCGAGCCGGGGGCGCGAGCAGGGGATAGGCCGTACTCCCTAGCACCAGCGCGAGCAACCCCACAGCCCAGAGTGCCCGCCCGCTGTGTTGTAGCCGGCGCAGGGGAACAGAGACAGAATCGATGCGCCAGAAGTGCTCCAGCAAGAAGAACAGTCCGCAGCCTGAAGCAATCGAGAGTAAAGCCCATGCCTGGAAATAAAACTTAAAGACAGTATTCATGCGCGGATAGTTGCCCGCGAACACATCTTTCAGGAAGAACACCTCACAAAAAGCAACAAGGCCAAGTGCAACGGCACCCAATAAAAGTGTAAACGCATGCGAGTGATCTCCTGTATTGTAAAGCACCAACACAATCCCTGACAGAGCGATGCTGGCCGCGACCACCAACGTGGTACTATTCTGCACAAACCTGAGCGTAGCAAGCGCCAACACTACTATGAGCAGGATACCTACCAGGCCCAGGCCCAACCGGGGACGAGGAGTAGTTGGTTGTAGATGATGCAGCGTTCCCATCGTGGGGGAATACGCAAATCGCAGGCGTTTTAATGCGCTCTTCACGAGGAGCGAAAGAAACAGAAAGGCAAACAAACCATAGATCAGCAGTTCATCACGAAACTGTGAGCGGTCGCCAGGACCTACTATACCAATACCCTGTGATGGTGAAATGAAACTGACATAGAAGGGGACAAACAAGAATACTGAGAGTGATGTAAGAACTGCTCCTGCTGTGAGCACGTCCAGTACTAACTCTAAGCTAAAGCGTGATTGGTGGGCTAACCATTGCTGTAAGGCAATGCAGATAAGGGTTATTCCCAGGTAGGTTGGGAAATCCCAGCCGTTCATGGCGAAGAGTCCACCAAGCACCAGCGCTGTCGTGCCCAGGGTGAGCGGGAGCGACCAACCTCGTCCAAAAACAAAGAGACCCTTGCCCCCTCGTTCCAGGTACAGGTTGAAGGCCAGGCCAACAGCCAGGATGGTAAAGGCCAGGGTCAGCGTATGTGCATGGAAACAGGAAAGCAAAAAGCTAAAGGCGGGAAACTCGTTAATGGTCTTCTCAATGACACGTGAGGGGCCAAACCAGTCGAAATGCGCTTGCAGCAGGCCATCGCCGTGATTCTCCCACCACTGCTGTGTAGCCGCCAGGTTGCCCAGCACCAGCCCCATCACTATCGTAAACAGCCCATAAGGCATCGAGCCAGGCAGAGGAGGATACACTTGATCTGGTCTTGCAAGTGGTAGCGCAGGCTGTGTTCTTGCATGCGCACGCACATGATGTGCCCAGGAGACTATGTTGCAAGTGACACCAAACAAATTGACAGCGGTCAAGCCGAAGATGACAGAGATTCCTGTGTTGAAGGCAATGGAAGGTATCTGTCCCAGGAGCTTCGCCAGGACTGCAATTGTGAAGTGAGCATAATAGTAGTAATTGATGCTATAACCTGCCAGCCACATATCGTTTGGGGGCAAATGAGGACTACGCATAATTGCTGCAAGGAAACCCTCATCCATAAACATTTCAAAGTTGCGGATATCGGGCCGGTAGGAGCGTAACCAGCCGAGAAGCAAAACCATCCCCACAAACACCACTTCGGTGACTATGATGTAGGAAATATTACGGCGCACCATTTTGATAATAGTATGGTACGTACGCCAGAATCCCAGCAAATTGCAGGCCAGGATGATCAAGACGATCCCCAGGATGAAAAACTGGCTAAACGGGAGGAGATGTATGCTCATCAGGGGTAGCCAGACACAGAAAGCTAGCAACGCAACCCCGATCGTTTTGCTGAAAGCCCAGCCACGATCTGGCAGATTATGACACACTGTAATGGTGAGTGGCAAACATATCAGCCCCAGCGCTTCGACCATCGCCCACATCTCAAATAACTCAACCATTATGTTCCTCTCGTGGAACCCATACTTGACAGTTCGCAAGTGATAATGTTAGTATCATATACATGAGCATACAATCACTATACCACTCTGGCTACAACCAGTTGACCGAGTGGGCCATCACCATCATGCATATTCTAATGAGCCACTCAGCCGCGTAGGCGATCACGCCGGGCTTACGCGGCAGGAAATGGCGCTACCTCATGCACCTGCTTACTCACGGGAGAAGCCGGAGTAAGTAGTGTATCATCTCATCGCATCTACGTAGTTGCTTTCCTCCCTCGCTTTACATCCTCGGTGTGTGTCGCCGGGCACGTCTCTCCACGTTGCTGATCGACAACGCCGCTGCTTTTGCTACCCTGTCCGTCGCATCCATCCACGAGAGCTTGCCCATCAGCTGACCATGTCAACATCTATAAAACTACTCAAAGGGAGCAAATGCAATGTCACAGGTACAAAACAAATCACTCAACGAAGGGAAGACGGCAGAGCCACCAGGACCCAAACGCCCGCTTTCATTATGGCGCAACCGCGATTATGTATTGCTCTGGAGCGGGCAGACGGTCTCCTCTATTGGAACCCAGGTCTCCCTGCTGGCTTTTCCGCTGCTGATCCTCGCCATCACCCACTCACCGGCACAGGCAGGAATAATAGCCGCCCTGCATGGGCTACCCTACGCTCTCTTTATCCTACCCGCCGGGGCAGTGATTGACCGTTGGGATCGCAAGCGCGTAATGATCCTCTGCGACACTGGGCGCGCACTCGCACTGGGGAGTATCCCGCTCGCGCTCGCACTCGGCCGGCTGACAATTGTGCAGCTTTACATTGTCTCGTTGGTCGAGGGCACGCTGTTCACTTTCTTCAGCCTGGCGGAGACTGCCTGTTTGCCCCAGGTAGTATCAAAAGAGCAGCTCCCTACCGCCGCAGCGCAGAGCACGGTCATTGACTCCATTTCAGGCATGCTTGGCCCATCGCTCAGCGGTGCTCTCTATAACATCGGACGCACCATCCCATTCTTAACCGATGCGATCTCGTACACGGCCTCGGTTCTTTCGTTGTTCTTAATCAAGGCAAAGTTCCAGGAGGAACGGGACCACGCACCAATGCGCTTATGGGCCGATATTGGAGAGGGCCTTTCCTGGCTCTGGCATCAGCCGCTTATTCGCTTCATCGCGATACTCACCGGTGGCATCACCATGCCGGTCGTAGGCTATGCGCTGATCCTGATTGTACTGGCCCAGGGTCAGCACGCGTCCTCTTTTGTGATTGGCCTGATCTTCGCCTGCGGCGGCGTAGGCAGTATACTCGGTGCTCTGCTAGTGGCTCCACTTCAGAAGCATTTCAGCTTCCCGCAGCTCGTGATCGGCTCCACGTGGATCTGGGCCTTGACATGGTTGCTCTTCATTATCGCACCCAACCCGCTCATACTGGGCATAGTAACATCGCTTGCCTTCATTATCGTGCCGATTTACACGTCGGTGCAGTTCGGCTACCGGCTCGCAGTGATTCCCGACCATTTGCAGGGGCGTGTCAATAGCGTGTTTCGACTGATTGCTTTCGGGGGCCAGCCAATAGGCTTGGCCGTGACAGGAGTACTGATCCAGTGGATAGGGCCTGTCTCGACGGTGCTGGTACTCTTCGTACCACAATTCATCTTGTGCATAGCCGCGACTTTCAACAAGCACTTGCGCAATGCGCGGCCCATCGAGGAACTGCGATAAGTGTGAAAGTGCAGCGACTGATACGGATGTGCGACCTCAGCCTCACCCCAGCCCTCTCCACGCAGTGGAGAGGGAGCAGAGGGTGAGGCCGCTTTGACTGCACATGCGTAGGAATCCCTGGCAATTGGTTTTAGCGTATAATATACTGGGTATATGAATAGAGAGCAGCATTTTTGAAAACAGGGAGCAAGATAGATGCCAGGACAAAAACACCAGCCAGAAAGATACGAGAAAAAGTCTAGCAAGAAAGCTGATTCACGACTCATGCAAGAACGCGGCGAGAAGCGCAGTGGCAGTGATTCTGATGCCCATTCCGGTCGAAAGCGGTCCAGGCTACACGAGGGCCATAAAGATGAGAATGCACCTCTTTATGATGCCCAACCCGCTGTCGACTTTACCCGCGACCTGAATGCTCGCGACCGGACCGGGGAGGATCATGGTGAGAACCAGACCCTCTTGCCTGGCGCACTCTCGGCCGATGAACTCAAGAGCATGCACACCATTCTTGCGGACTTGACGAACGATGAGCTCAAGAGCATTACGATCTTGCCTGCGGGAACTCGCCTGGAGCAGGGCGCGAAGTATATCGACCTCAGACACCTGGAGCAGGGCGAGTTCGTCGCCACATCCGATATGGTTGCCGATGTAGGTAACGCGTACGTTCCTAAGAAAGAGACGGACTACCTGCTCTGGAATCGCCTCAACCAGGTAGAAACACCGGCCCGCCTGGATGAGACGAGTGGCGAGGCTTAAGGCAAATCTAGACATTTGGAGAGCATGCCTGTCACCCCTTCGCTGCGCTCAAGGGCAGGCTCTGAGCGCAGCGAAGGGTCTGGCTCGCCGGATGAAGAGATCCCTCGCTGCGCTCAGGATGACAGCCAAGACACCGCTTCCAGATGAGCTTGCTGATCACTCAACTTGTCTGCTATATTTGAAGTAACTTTTTGAGGTAACTTAACGAGCTATCGTGACACGAAGCGGCGCTGCGCCATCGATAGTGGAGATGCAGTATGAACGTACATGGGAAAGACCACAAGACTCAAGATCGTTCCATTGCACTGGTCCATCGTAAGCAACGTGTTCAGACGCATAAACACAAACTGGCTCGACTCCCCTGGTGGCGTGAACCCCCCGTTGGCTATATCATGACCTTCCCTCTCGTCGGAATAGGCCTCTTGATCCCATTTGGTTTACAAAGCCTGGGAATAGAGAACGCTTTCCTGGATACGCCCTTTGTGCTGGTCACACTCATCATTGCACTGATTTGGGGAACAGAGCCGGCCGTGCTTTCTATTCTTCTTGGGACGCTGGCTTTTGATATCTATTTTCTTCCTCCAGTTGGTTCACTCGTGCATAATTGGCACGAATTGCTGCAGCTCATCCCTTTCGTGCTTGCTGAAAGTATCATCGTCGTTCTCGTTGCTCAACGTGAGCGAGGCCGGCGACAAATACTGTTTGCACGGCAAGAGTTAGAAACCTACGCCGGTGAACTTGAATGGGTCAACCAGGAACTTGAGCGAGCCAACCAGGAGCTTGAGCAGGCAAATACACTCAAAGAGCATTTTCTTTCGATGGCATCGCACGAACTCAAAACCCCTATTACCAGTATTCGCGGTCAAGCGCAGTTGGGAATCCGCCGTCTGGCAAAGCAAGCTGAATTGTCAGCCGAAGTTGCCCCACTACGCACTACCTTGGAGCGCATTGATCAACTCACCCATCGTCTGCAAAGTCTCGTCGATGACCTCTTAGATTTGAGCATCCTGAGATCCGGCAAAATGACCTTACGCGCTACACGTTGTGACGTGGGAGAAATGTGCCGTGAGGTCATAACAGAACAGCAGTCCCTTTCAAGTCGTTCGATCGAGCTAGAGGTTCCTTCCTCACCTGTGGTACTGCAAGCTGATTGCGAACGGCTCAGCCAGGTCATGACGAATTTAGTAGCGAATGCCATCAAGTATTCACCGGATAACAGCTCTGTGCAGGTGCGCGTCAGTCAATCCAGGCATTCAGCTCTAATCCGGGTACACAATGAAGGGTCAACTATCCCGCGAGAGCAGCAAACACACATCTTCGAGCCATTTTACCGCACTCCTGATGCTCAATCCTCCTCAAAGAAAGGATGGGGTCTTGGTCTAGCTATTAGCAAACAGATCGTTGAGCGGCACGGTGGACGGATCGGGGTAGAGTCTTCGAAAGAGAAAGGCGTTACGTTCAATATAGAACTCGGGAGTGATATAATCGTAGCGATGCACCCATAGCTCAGTGGATAGAGCATCTGTCTTCGGAATAGAGGGTCGGGGGTTCGAATCCCTCTGGGTGCGCTTTATTTTTTCGCCTAAAAAGGGCGAAAGACAGGCAAGCACTGTGAGCGTGCGCATACACGGTCGAGTCGAACTTGTGCGCCTGCCAGCTCATAAATCTGCCCCCAATCGATCATTAATATATTTGTCCACTCGGTAGCCAGCTTTGCTCAGGCAGCGGTGGTTCGGGCCATACGCCACTCGAACCCCGCCAAGGTGAACAGCGCGAGCGTCACCACCAGCAAGGCTCCAACGATTAGCCACTCAAGCGATCCATTGCTCTTATCTGGGTCGACGCCAAAGACGAGTTCGATCCAGTCTCTCCACACCAATGTGATCATGAACAAAATACCGGTAATAGTAGCCATGCCCGTTTCAAGCCAGAAGAGCGGTCGCAATGTCTTTCTCATCAGTTCAACTCCTCGTTTTGATATCACGGCTCAAGTATACTGGGAGGTTGCTTGCTTGTCAACGTATCGTTGGGCTTGTAGGCTTGGGGCGCGCCTGAACGGTAAAGGCGAGTTTCAGCATATCCTGGCGAAGAAGATAACCATATATTCCCGAGAAAGCTACTGCCCTGGTCCTCTCGGTAGACCCGCAGTAACTGGTGGAGCGGTAGCGAGTTGGCGAGATCGCGCAGGCAAGCCCGGCAGAGGGGATAAGGTCCCCTCTGCACTCCTTTACCTATAACTAACCCTCATTACGAATGTCGAATGGGCGCAAGAAAACGGTTGGCTCGAAAGTGACGAAGGCTGGCGGTACAATGTTGTAAGTTGAGCCGAGTGCGGTCGCCTCCTGATTCATCAGATTGCGATTGGTAGAATCGCCCCACTGGCCTGTATCCAGGCG
>WNFH01002720.1_pt1 | contig 12419 bp, 12 predicted proteins | sample 5400411 | NCBI WGS metagenome assembly WNFH01 (sample SAMN13153347, study PRJNA577476) | soil metagenome | isolation source: 200 cm saprolite under Douglas fir tree site 2 hole 3 | place: USA:California | collected 2015-04-18
AGATTAGTAATTTCTGCGCGCATGGGGATTCGCCGTTGCAACCACACAAGTGGAATCTTTGCCATTCGTGAACGAAGTGGGTTTCCCTGCGCCGCTCTTGTCGACGTCGCTGAAAAGATGGTGGACGAGAAGGGATTCGACCCTCGGCCTCCTCGTTGCGAACGATGTCTATTCTAAGCTAAGACGCGGTTCCACAATCACTTAGCCTTCGCAGCAGAGGCCCTAGTGGGCGACTTGGGCGACCACGTAAATAGTAAGGTTCGACGCCCCCTTCGGCGGTGAGTTTCCACCCGTGTTCCTGGATTACTACCTCAACGACTCAGGGGGATACGACGTGGGCAGGCTTCCCTAGCGCACAAACCATCGAGACGGCAGAGGCGGAGACTGGGGCTTAGCGGCATTCTCTTTCATTTCACCTGAAAATTCCTTACCCCAAAGAAGACATGGAATCCGGATTGTATCAGCATACCTACCCCTGCAATGTCTCCTGCTACCGGGCGATACGAGTACAGCAACCAGGACAGGCCAATCTCGGCCGCGATGATAATGGTGCCTTGAACGAAGACACGAAGGCCGGAGGGGTGCTTCCCGAACAAGGGGTTCTGTTCCTCTGCGCCTTTGCCGAGGGCGTAGATGGTCGATATGCCGTCAAATACGGTGGCTATTGCTAGGGCGATTGAAGCGATGAGAAGGAACAACATCAATCCTCCAAACGCCGCGCAAGGTACGAGGTCGTTCTGCCCTCATTTGCGCGAGTGGTTTTTTGGGTGTGGGCAGAAACAAGGAACCTGATTCTATCGCTTCTCGCTCCAAAGATCATAGAAGAGTTTCACCGTCGCCGGGCCGTGGCCCGCGTAGTGGTTGTTGGTATAGGCGAATATCTTCGGATTGGCTTCACAGCCCGGACAGTCTACCATTACGTACCTATTCGCTGCGCTTTTTCGCCTGTTGCTCGTTTGCTTCTTTGAGCGCCTTGAGCGTCCCAGGCGCACGTTCATGCGGCGGCCTGTTGAGTTTCCTAGCTTTTTCCCTGGCCCGGTTGCGGCCTTGCTCCGATGCTGCGTGCACATAGCCACGCTGTTAAGGTCGAGTTGCATCGAGTACGCAGACTCTTACGTGGGTACCGCGTTAAGCGAATAAGTGGGTCCCAGTACGCGAGTATCGGTAAAGAATTCTGCACGATTCCCGTTCGCCGGCTGAGTCACATTTCGGTCCGGCAGGTTTTAATGCACTGCGTGTTCGCGTCTACCTCACTTCGACAAAACCGGCGACTTCGTTGGTTTCTCGACCTCCCTTCAGCACCATTAGCGCGGTTTTCTTCCTGCCCTTCTTTGTGGCTGATCCGGTTTCCCCCCCGGCACCTTCTTGGCTGCGATCTTCTTAACAGGGACTTTCTTGGAACTCGAGGGTCTTGTCCTCGTGGCGGCGCGGCGGGCGGCTGCGGCTTCCTTCTTGGCCTGTGCTGCTGCGGCAAGACCTTCGGCTGCGCCCTTCAATTTCGGGTTGGGGGCGAGAGGCGGAAGGGACGCGCCACCAGAGACCCAAAACAGCCGTTCGGCGAAGGCGGGGCGCCAGTTGTCGAAGTATTTTTGCTGCCAGTTGGGGTCAGTGCGTGGATCGTAATCGGATCGCTTGTTATGAGCGGAAATCCAGCGTGAACGGTAGTGTTCGAAAACGTCCATTACGTGGGCTGCATAGGCTGTGGCGATGCCCTGATCGCCCCGAATCATGAGCATGTTCTCATCGTTGTTGGAGGAAGCGCGGGATCCGAGATTGTGACTGCCGGTGATCACGACGCAATCCGTACTCAAAGGATCGATTACGATCGTCTTGTCGTGAATAGTGGCATGGCCGTACTTGTAAATCTCCTTGCGCCAGGCCTTGAAGTTGCGGAATATGCCCTGGGGCGAGGAGATCATGGCATTCTCGGTGTCGCTCACTTGGAGCGTCTTCATATCGAATTCGTTGGCCAGGTCTGGATCGCTGACCGCGCCACGGACGAACAGAAATTTCTTAGCAGCTGCAATTTTCTCGAGCTCCTGCAGGAAGTGAGCGCTATTCTCCGAACCCGCCTTGCCGGGCATGAAAGCGAGAAACAGCACCGATTGCTTGGCGTTGTTGAGTGCCTGGTATACATGGGCCAAGTCGACGGGCGTTGGCCCTCGCTTCTTACCCAAGGGCTTCGGTGTGTTCGGGGAGAACCAGGCAATCACTTTTGAGCCGGCGTTGAGTGGCAGTTGCCCACGCTCGACGACACATTCATTTCTGAGAGTCTCTCCCTGCAAGTCCTTTTTGGGTTCTGGAGTGGCCGGAATGCCAGCAGCTTCAGCGTCCTTCTTCAAGGCGTGCCAGTAGTCGAGGTATTGGCGAGCGAGGTCTCCCGATTCGATGATGATGGCATTGTTGGACTGGGTGCAAAGGCCAGTTGCCGTCCAGTTGGTGCTGCCCGTGAGAATCGCCCTGGGGGTTCCATCATTATCCACATACACCATAAACTTGTTATGTCCGATGTGGCCCGTGGGCATGTAACGGCGGATGAGTTCACTCTTGCCGTCGGGGCGGCTGGCAATTGATGCGGAGATCTTGTCCGCTGCAAGCTGATTCTTTCCGTCATACTGATTGCTGCTGGAGTCATCACCTTCGCTACCTTCATCAAGGCTTCCGTTGTTATTTGAGAGAATCAGATGGAGCTCTCCGCAATTACAGAGGCGTTCAATGAGGGCCGTATCGGTCAGCTCATAGAGGGAAGCCCAACATGAGCCACCTTTCTGTTCGGCGCGATCGAGGAGTTTGGTAAGTGCGGTGAACATCTGACCGGATAATGACTTTCTCAGGGCGCTGTTGGTGTCTCGGATCATCTCGGTGATCTTGTTGAAATCAGGCTTTTCCTGATTGGGGTTCCAGATCTTGTCTGCGGCCGACTGTGACCCCAAAATGCCTCGATTGAAATAGACTTCGACGTTCTCGCCTCGCCGAGGTGAAACGTCGACCCAGTCGGGGGTGACTGCAGGCGCGATGCGGGACATCGGCTGTTTTGGCCCATGCATGGGAACCACGCGGTACTTGTAGCGGCCGCCGCGCGTTTCGAGGACGTCCCGCCAGTTATATTTGTGGATCGGGTAGTCTTCGCAGTTAATCTTCAGACGATCTCCTTTGGCATCCCGGCCAAAGACAGAGAGCGGTTCGCCCTGTGATTTTCCGCCATCCGTTATGCGGTAAACCGCGAAACCGTCACAATTGGGGAGAAACTCCCCAAAATCCCAAGCGACATGTACGTAGTCGTTATTGGCAATTGCAATTACCTTTCCTTGCGCCATCGACTCGGGGCCTCCTTTTTGTTTATCCACTGTTCTTTGCTAGAACGCGTCCGATCGTATCTTGCATTCGTGGCCGATATTGCGAACACCAAAAATCTTGCAGCACTCGGGGATTCTTGGATAGACAGATCACAGTGCTTGAGCCTTTATGTACAGCCGCGAGAGTAGAACTCGGGCAGGCCAATAAAATGATACTTGACTTCTCTATTTTCGTGGCCCAAATAATAGCAGGCATAACTCTCCCACTGGCAAGAGAGCTGTTGGGTTTTTCTTCGAAAGACCTTTTCTAATGGACCCTGCAATTCTCTTGTCCTGCCAACGAGCTTACTCAGGAGGTCATCAATGAGAGTTCACCTTTCCTTTCTTCTAGCTATCGTTCTGGTGTGCGTGGCCGCTTTGTGGACGTTACCAGCAAGCGCGCAGCAGATTTGCGAACAAGGGCTGACGGGCGAGGCACACGTAGCCCACCACGCTAAAATGATCAACTCTCTCTGGAGCAAATTGCTTATTGCCTATCAAGCGGGGGACAAGAAACAAGAGGAAGAGCTTGTGAAGCAGTTGGAAGGCTATGGCAACCATCGCGATGTCGTATTCACCGACGATGAACGCAACAAAATGGAAGAACTAGCGCAACGTCCAGAGGTCAAGACGATAATCGAGGCAATCTACACCGAGCGCCGCGCCGAGGAGACCGAGCGAGCACACCGTTTCAACCTGGCTACTTGCTATTTCTACCCCAACCCCATGCTCCAAGATTACGTGAACAAACTCGGCCAATCTCTGGTTCCTGCCTCGAGTACTCAGTTTTACGCCTTCCGCGTCGTGCTAGATCCGCGCCCTGACGCCTGGGGGTTTAGCACGGGAAGCGTGTACCTCACGACGGGCTTAATATCAATGCTCGACAATGAAGCGCAGCTCGCCTACCTCATGTCGCACGAAATTGGTCACGTAGAACACCGCCACATGTATGTGCAGACTCGCGGGGAGGTTCTGCAACAACTTCTGGAAGTGGAGAAGATAAGGTCCGCACGAAAAAAGGGGATGATCCTCGGAGCGGTAGCGGCGGGCATAGGCGGCGCCATCGGAGGCGCCAAAGAAGGCGGCGCTGGGGCACTCATCGGAGCTGGGCTGGGCTTCGGCGCCACAGCCCTAGTGACGAACCTGATTGAGAGTCTGCGGCGTCCCAAGTTTACAGACTGGTCGAATGTCCAAGAGGCGGATGCGGACGAATTCGCCGCGCACGAAGCCTTGCAGCATAACTTCGATGTTCGCGAAGCTCCAAAAGTCTTTGTAACCATGGAAGGGATAATTCATCGAGATGACCGGGTAGGGATGGGGTTTCATTACGGCCTGGTGACCAACTTAGCGGAACGGCGGCAACACGTGCAGACGTTGCTTACCGGGGTTCTAAAAGCGGACATAGAACAGCGCAGCAAGGCGGGTCTGCAAGCCACCTCTCCAAACTTTTCTCTGTTGATGAGCCAGGTCAAACGCGACAACGGCCAACTGGCGCTCGAGTATGATCTCTTTGATGAAGCGCGGCATAACCTGGAAGACGCCGTCGCGATTCGCTCGACGGACCCCACAGCGCATCTTTATTTAGGGAACGTCTACAAGCTTACCGCGCGAACTTCAGCAGAAGAGCAGAAGGCGATCGATCACTATACGCAGGCGATTCGCCTGGATACGGGCCGGTCTGCATATGCGCTGCCCCATCTCGAGCACGCCCTTTCGCTGCTGAAACAAAATGATCAGACGGTATACCCCGAGGCGCAAAAGGAAATCAAGACGTACATCGAGCTCTACAAAGTAAACAACGGCGGACGAGTTCCGAACAACTTATTGATTCTTTATGACTATCTTTCGCTCACGGGTGACAATACCTGGTCGCAACCTCCAGTACTCAATGTGTCGCAAACTCAATTGGCAGTGAACCAATCCGTGGAGACGGTCAAGCCCCAAGGAAGGAAGCCTGAAGTCAAGAAGACTGAAGTGAGGAAGCCGAACTAAAGAAGCGATGAGACTTGTAGCGGCACTTTTGATTATTGCTCTCGCGGTCGGAGCGCTGCCGAACCCGACCGCGACGACATCAAGCGGCACGTTCCTCCTAGAGGTGCCGGAGATGAAGCTTGAGGTTAGTGAAAATGCGGCCGCAGTAATACCTCATTCATTCGTCAGCCAGCTCGAGTTGCGTGTTCTGCGAAGTTCTCAGGAAATTCCGCCAGGCAAGATCACTGCGCGGATCAACGGTGAAGCAGCCAATATCATCATGTCGACCCGGTCCGTCGAATCGGTGATCGTGTGTGATTTCGATCTTTACTTCCGCCCGGGCTTTCTCCTGCACGCAGGCCGTAACACGATTGAAGCCTCCGCCGAATCCATTTATGGACGACATTCTTATGCGACATTTTTCCTGGACGTCCGGGACGAGCCGGAATCGCTCCGCGAGGTTCAACGGGAGACGACTGTTAAGAGGCAGGAAGAAAAACCTCCTTTGATCCATCTCATCAATCCACAGGGACCCATCGAAAATTTAAGCCAGCTCCAGCTGCGAGGGTACGTGGACGGAGGAGTTGCCCCGATTACCGTGCAGGTTCAAGGTGAGGCCGTCCGGTTGAATGCTGGCATGCCCCCATCGGGAGGACGTGGTATCGAAATCAAAGCGGAGACGGCTGCATACAATTTCAGCACTCAAGTAAAGATCTCGGGCAAGCAAGAGTCCATCGAAGTGACGGCTTCGGATGCACACAACAATCGCTCGCGTTGGCTCATCCCCGTAGTCCACAGAATCCATACGAACGGGCAGCGCTATGCTGTCGTGATTGGAGTCTCACGCTATCGAGACACTCGAATCCAAAGCCTGGAGTTTGCAGATCGCGACGCCGAAGCGATTCGAGATTTTCTGCTTGATCCGAGAGGGGGAGGAATAGCTCTAAAGAATATGCTTTACCTGGAAAACGAAAAGGCCACCTTTAGCAACATGCGGTCTGCCTTGTTGAATTCTTGAAAAAACCGGGGCCCGATGATTTGGCGATAGTTTATTTTGCGGGTCATGGCGCACCCGACCCCAAGCGCGAGGACAATTATTACCTTCTAGGTTATGACACAACATATGACAGCATAGCGGGAACCGCGCTGCCGATGTGGGATTTACAAGCTTCCTTCGAACGCACGCTGCAAGCCAGTGTGGTCACCCTGGTGGACGCTTGTCACAGCGGAGCCGTCGGATTGACGCTGACCAACATATCAAATCAGAGGTGGCTCACGCTTGGCTATGGCCAGAACCGCGCCATCATCACGGCCAGTGATATCAATGAATTTTCTCGTGAAGACCGCAAATGGGGCGGTGGACATGGAGTGTTTACGTATTTTTTGTTGAAGGGTCTTCAGGGCGGAGCTGATGTCAGCCACAACCATCAAATCTCAGTTGGCGCACTATTCGATTTTGTCAAGAATCAGGTGGTGGCGGAAACGAGCGGTGGTCAAACTCCTACCGCACTTGCCGGTTTGGCGCGGGGGCTCGTGCTGACGCAGAGCGCACCAAGGGCGGCCGCTGACAGGCTGGGGCGGCCTCAATCTGTCTCTGGCGGTGCAGCACCATGAGAGTACAAAAACCGTTCGTGGGGATCGTTCTGCTTGGTCTTTTTCTGGTCGCTTGCACGGCTGCGGGCGCCGCGGACGACGCTTCGAAAAAGAAAGAACGGGCACACTCACATTTAATTGAAGCGCGCCGTCTAGCGGCTGATTACAAAATTGACAAAGCCGCAGACAAGGCTCGAGAGGCGCTGAAAGATGACCCGGCAATTGCGGAAGCGCATGTGTATCTGGGCGTTGAGCGCTTCCGCGCAAACGACCTGAAAGCGGCAGAGGCAGAGCTCAACCGGGCCCTTGAACTGGACGGTTACCAAGCCGCGGCACATTGCGAGTTAGGTTATGTTCTCTATCAACAGGGACAGCTCGAACCGGCAACAGATCATTGGACCTTGGCCACTCGGCTCGACCCTACCTCGCCGCGTGTGCTCGCCGGCGTATCACTGTCGCAATTCAAGCACGGTCAGGAAGAAGATGCACTCAAGACGTTTGACAAGGTGCTGATGTACGACCGACGGTTCGCGGACGCGAAATTCCTGGAGAGCGAAAAGGGTCCCAAATGGTCCGGTCGACTGCTTCAAGATTTCGAACTATTGCTAGCCAAAGTACCCAAACCGAACTACCCATAATCAACGATCGCGGTTGCGCGCTGGAAATATGAGGTGAACGGCAGTGTATTTGTATCAGAGGGAGAGAATTCAATCTTGATCGGTACCGTCTGCTTGGACGATCATTCTGGCGAATCGATAAGAACTACAAAGGCCGGCCCTGCCTCTTTGTCCAGCTGCATCGCCAAGGTGTTGGCGCTCTCCAGCGTGGGTTGCAGACCTACCAAAACGCGCCAGGTCTGATCCCGGTCGCGAAAAACCAGTTTCGCAGTCCCATATTTCCGCTCCATCTGCGCTCGAAGGTCCTCTGCTTCCGACCGCTGCGAAAACGGTCCGATCTGAACGGCAAACATTTCCGCTGCGCGCGTGGGCGGAGTGCTAATCACCTTCAGACGAACATTTGCTATGCCTGGCATGGAAATGGCCTGAGCCGCGGCATGGGAGAGATCGATGATGCGGTCATGGACAAAGGGCCCTCGGTCATTGATGCGCACCTGTACGGTCTGCTTATTGGTCAGGTTTTCGACGTGAACCACGGTCCCCAAAGCAAACGTCCGGTGCGCGGCGGTCATTTTCTCCATATCGTAGATTTCTCCGCTGGCCGTGGGCCGACCGTGGAAGGGATGGCCGTACCAGCTCGCAATACCAACCTGCACCGCCCCCGGCGACACACCAGAGTTCCCAGACTTCTTCGTGCAGCCAGTCAAACAGATAGCGGGCGCCAGCACCAGACAGAGGAAGCTATTTGTCATATTAAACACCACGAAGGGTAAGCTCTGTATTTTGTTGCACGGGTACCAAATTATACCGCCGAGGAGCTATTCCGAGCACATGTAACGAATGCCGCCCCTGACGCACTATAAGAGTGTCAGGGAATTAAGCATATGACTCTTTCTCACAGTTTGCTATTGTGCCAAAAAACAAGTTGGTTTAAGATACGCGACACGTTTCCGGCATTTTCGCGGACCCGTGGGTTACACGTTTTGCCTTGCGCGGCCAAGGTTTTTGTTCGCTGTGGCAAGAGGCCAATCCCCGGCTCGCAAGCTGGAGGTAGTTCACTCCCGTCAGCCAAACCCAATTTACTACCATGCTCGAAAGCCTCGATGAGCGGAGGGCTCCATGCCAAGCTCTAGTTACTTCACATCCGAAAGAAGGAATTTCCGAGTGAGAGGATCCTATAGTTTGCGCCTTGCGAGAAGCTTTGGACTGGGTGAAGGCTGTTTTTGGGGGAAGCGGGCAAAGCACGTCTTCCTGACTTTCGCGGCGGTCGTGGGAACTTTGAGTTCGGTTGGCTGCGCAAAAAAGGTTCTCGTTCCCAATCTTGTGAACCAAGACTTGGATCCCGCCGGGAAGACTCTTGCAGCTGTGCCGCTCAAGCTTGGCACAGTCGGCGGCTCTCAGGGTACTGGTGCTTATGTTGTGTCGCAAAACCCGGCTGCGGGTCAGCAGGTTGCTGCCAACTCCAAGGTAGATCTGGTAGTGAAACTGCCGGTGCAAGTTCCTTCTTTGATCGGCAGCAGCGTCACCGATGCGGTAAGCGTGCTGCAGGGTCTTGAGTTGAAGGTGGCGTTCGTCCAGCAACATTCGAGCAATCCGTTTGCGAAAACCAAGGTTGCGTCACAAAATCCGACCGCCGGCTCCCTCGTACACGACGGCGGGCTGGTGACGCTGACGGTGTCGACCGCAGCCAACGTCGAAGCACTGGTTGGATTGGCAGCGCAGGAAGCTGCGTATTCGAAATTGAAACCGGAGTACCAAAAAATTCTGAATTTGTTCCTTGGCGATCCAGGTGTCTCCAGGAGCATGGCTGATCAGGACATGCCGAACAGCCCAAGCGCTCCCAGCCCTTCCAGCACTCCCCCAAGTAGAGATTAAGATACTGTGTTGAAAGGTGAGACCAAGAGTTGGGAAGAGGTAGACAGGTCACTCGCGAATGGTAGAGGAATTCGATAGTCGACTGAAGGACTGGGTTGGCCGCGCAATCCAGGGAGTCGAGTTGTCGCTCGCCGCCCCCGATGCTGTAAAGACTGGCCGCGGTGTTGGGCTGTATCTGCTGGAGCTTATACAATCGCCACCACCGAGCACTAGCAGACGGCCGCCCTTGCAACTCACTGTGAGATACCTGATTACCGCCTGGTCGGATAAGCCGGAAGATGCCCATCAGATCCTGGTGGAATTGATGTTTGCCGCGATGGATAACAAGGATTTTCAAGTGGAACTGGAACCGATTCCGTTGAGCGTGTGGACGGCCTTCGGCGTCGTTCCGCAGCCGTCGTTCGTTCTACGTATGCCCTTGCGACGAGAGCGTCCAGAACGGGAGACGAAACTCGTGCTTGAGCCACTGAAAGTCCATTCGTCGCCAATGATGGCGTTTCATGGCTTGTTACTAGGACCTGGAGATATGCCGCTCTCCGATTGCCGAGTCGAAGTTCCGGCCTTGGGGCTTTCCGCGAGCACCGATCACAAGGGAAGGTTCTATTTTCCAGGTGTGCCTGCGGAGGGACCAAAGAAATTACTCATCAAGGCAAAGGGGCGCGAACTACCCGTCAACAGCGAAGAGAACCACCCGGATAGCAGAACACCGCTCGTAGTACATCTCAGTCTCACGGAGGAATGAAATGCCAGAGTATCTATCTCCCGGCGTCTACGTCGAGGAAGTACCAGGCCAGCATACGATTACAGCTGTCGCCACCAGCACGGCTGCTTTCGTGGGTCAAGCTCCGGATGCCCGCGCACACCTAAACGAAGCAGTGGCCATTACCAGTTGGACAGAGTTTCGCAAGGAGTTCGCAGCCGCGGACAACTCACGCAGCACCTGGCTTTCCCATGCCGTCTACGGTTTCTTCGCAAATGGCGGGGGCCGGTGCTTCGTCGTGAACATGCCTGATAGCGATGCCATCGCTGGCGGCGTGCAGCCGCGGGGCGGGCTGGCATTGTTGGAGGAGAATGATGAAATTTCTATAGTTGTCGCCCCAGGCCGGTCCGACGCCGCATCTCACGCGGCGTTGCTGGCACATTGCGAAAAAATGGGAAATCGCGTTGCCATATGTGATCCACCTCTGGACGTTCCAAATACCGAACTCTTGAAAGTTGTGGAGACGGCCGCCATTCCGGCGAAGGGCAAGGACAAGGATAAAGGCGCAGGAGGCGCGAGCGCGGACGCCGGTCCGAAGGCCGGAGGAGGATTGCGTCCGCCTACTGCAGCAAGTGGCTTGGCTACGTTCTATTTTCCTTGGCTCTACGTGGCGGACCCCTTGAATCCGAAGGGGGATCTGGTGGCCGTTCCGCCATCCTGTATGGCGCCGGGAATGTGGGCGAAAACGGACGTGACAAGAGGAGTGCACAAAGCGCCTGCCAATATGATCCCCGCTGGCGCTCTTAATCTCACCTACAGAGTGACAAGCGCAGAACAGGCAGGCTTAAACAGCATGGGAGTTAACTGCTTTCGCTGGTTCCCGACCGAAGGCATCGTTCTCTGGGGCGCACGCACTCTGGCGGATCCAGATAACCAATGGCGGTATATCAATGTCCGCCGGTTGGTCATTATGATCGAAGAATCCATCAAGCGCGCGACCGGCTGGGTGGTCTTCGAACCGAACGACCGGACCCTCTGGAAAACCATTAGAAGCGAAATCACCGGGTTTCTCACGACTGTCTGGAGAGATGGCGCGCTGTTCGGCGCCACCGCGGGGGAGGCTTTCTTCGTAAAGTGCGATGAAGAAACCAACTCACAAGAAACCATCGACATGGGGCAGGTGATCACGGTCGTCGGACTCTGCCCGGTGAAACCGGCGGAATTCGTCATCATCAGGATTACCCAATTTGAGGGCGGATCGGAAGTCACAACTCTCTAGGCTCGAGCTAAAGATGTAAGGAGGCGTTCATGCCAGAAGCAGCTGCAAAAGCACCGAAGACGCAGTCACCAAATGCACCGGGGACCTTTGTCGATCCTTACCGTGGCTTCAATTTCAAGCTCATCATTTTGGGCATCACGGAAGCTCACTTCACGCAGTGCAGCGGCATCGAGATAAGAGTCGACCCTATCTCGTACTCCGAGGGAGGGAGTTCTGTCGTGCACCAGATTCCCGGCAAGCCACACTTTGAACCCGTCACACTGTCCTACGGCTTCACCGAATCAAAGGATTTGTGGAAGTGGGTGATGAGCGCTGTGAATCAGCCGGTGCAGCGCAAGAACGTTCAAATCCTAATACTGGACGTCGACGGGATGACCGAGAAAGCGCGGTTTACTCTTTTCAACGCTTGGGCATCCGAATGGAGCGGGGCGGCGCTGAATGCGATGAGCAGCGAAGTGATCATAAACAAAATTACCTTTTCCTATGAACATTGTGAACTACAGTGAGCTACAGTGAGCTACAGTGAGCTACCACCTGGACAGGTAAACGAGTCCTGGCTGAAAACCCTGGCGCGCAAGCTACGGGACTGGTTGAACGGCTTCCTGGCGGAGCCTGACCGGTCTGCGGTCGACGAAGGGCAGGGGCCCAGCGCAGCGTTATCGCCCTCTGTTTCAGCGGCTCGGAATTCACAAGACCGGCAGGGAGCAGAGCAGGGCTCTGGCATTGGGGATCCGACCGAAGTCCCCCCAGAGGGTTTAGGCGAAGACGCGGGCCCGCCGGAAGCATGGCTGGCACTTGTGCGGGAGCGGGCTCCAGAGCTACTCCTCCCAATCGAAGAAGGGGAAACGCCGTTGCGAGAAGCATTCTCGGCAGTGAGGGAAGAAAGTAATCCGGTGGAGGAAAGACTCTCTGCGCCATCAGCGCCAGTTCCGCTTGCGGAGCCGCGGTCTTTGCGGCGTCAGGGGCTGCGGCAAAGTGCGCCACACAGGCGTTCCAACTCCGAAACACCAGCGAAGACGACTTGGCTTCAGTCACTCAAGAGGAAATTT
>WNFH01007231.1_pt1 | contig 12417 bp, 9 predicted proteins | sample 5400411 | NCBI WGS metagenome assembly WNFH01 (sample SAMN13153347, study PRJNA577476) | soil metagenome | isolation source: 200 cm saprolite under Douglas fir tree site 2 hole 3 | place: USA:California | collected 2015-04-18
GCGTCCCCTCCACTCCCAACCCAACCCCCGCCCCTACGGGACAAGATGCAATGCGGAGTTATAGCGAGGGAGATCGGGCATTTTTTGCTAAGTTCCACCAGTTGCTTCGCATTGAAGGGCGTGAGGCTGAACGGCTGCAGGCGTTGCTCTGGAAGACCACGGTAGCAGAGCGTATTGAAGCCGGTACGGCTATCGGCGATCTGCAAGCACTGGGGAAAGCTGAGCCGACAGGACAGGGTGAATGGGAGCAAGAATTTCTCTGTGAAAACACTTCGGAGTTACGCGAGGGTGATGAAATCCTGTTGAGTGATGGAAACCCAATCACTGGAGAGGTGGTAAGAGGCAATATTAAATCCATCAGCGCGGAACGAGTACGGGTTTGGAGCCCTGAACTGATCGCACACCCCCGGCTGATTGATCGCTACGGCTCCAATATCGTGCATGTACGAACTGTGCAAAATCTGCTACGCTGGCTACAGACCGATGCGCATCTGCGCGAACTGGTGGCAGGCAAGCTGCGGCCACGGTTCAGCAAAATGCGTGCCGTGCGGCGAGTAGATTTCAATGATGAACAGAGCCTGGCAGTTGAACGAGCATTACAGATGCAGGACTACCTACTGGTGCAAGGCCCTCCTGGTACAGGCAAGACCAGCGTGATTGCCGAAATAGTGAAATGTTTATGCGGGCAGGGGCAGCGTGTTCTGCTGGCGGCATTCACCAACCAGGCCGTTGACAATATGCTCAAACGGCTCGAATCGGAGGGTTTTCATGACTATATACGACTGGGCTATGACCGCAGTACACATGCCGATGTGCAGGGACGGCTCTTGAAAGCCCTTGTGGAGCGACAGGATTCCTCGCTTTCAAGTGGTCAGGATGCCCACCAACCAGACGTGCGCGAGCTCTTGCGTAAAGCACCTGTGGTTGCTTCAACGACCGCGACCTGGTCATCCGAGAAATATGCTGCCCCGCCGTCCGTTGAAACAGCGCATATAAGAGAAGATTCGCTCTTGCAATTTGATGTTGCCATGATTGACGAGGCCAGCCAGCTGACTATTCCCGCTATTTTGGGCGCGCTGCGCCTGGCAAAACGCTTTATTCTGGTTGGCGATGAAAAGCAACTTCCTCCACTGGTACTGAGCAAAGAAGCAGCCGAACAAGGACTGGCAGACTCTCTCTTCAGTTACCTGAAGCGTTTGGATGCGGACTATATGAAGGAACATAGTGCAGCGGAGAGTGCCTGTGTATCGCTGAGGGTGCAGTACCGTATGAATCGCTGGATTTCAAACTTCTCTTCGAAGGTATTTTATGAAGATAGCATAGAGGCGGCACCGACTGTGGCAAAGCGGGTACTGGAAGTAACCTCTCACGGTTCAAGGTCGGCGCACGAGTCGGATGTGATGAAACAGGCCCTTCAACCAGCATATCCCCTGGTCTTCCTGGATGTGCGCAGTGGAGATAGTAAAGGTGCCGGTGATGAGGAGGAGCACGAGGGACCAAAAAGTAGCAATGCTGAGGCGAGAGCGGTGCGCAATGTGGTACATGGCTTGCTTGCGCGAGGCATTTTGGAGAAAGACATTGGTATTATCGCCCCTTATCGAGCACAGGTTGCCAACCTGCGTCGCCACCTCTTTGTTGATGATATCGCAAGCGGCTGGCAGGCTCTTTCGTCGCACACCCCGATGAGCATCGATACGGTGGACAGGTTCCAGGGTGGCGAGTGTATGGTGATTATTATGTCGTTTGCTACTTCAAAGATGCCTGAGAGTCCACTGAGGGAGTTCTTGACGAACCCGCATCGTTTGAATGTGGCCCTTACCCGTGCTCAACGCAAGCTTATTCTGGTGGGGTGCGCTCCGGCTCTTGAGGCATTGCCCTATCTTGAACGGCTATTGAAGTATTGTAGAAGTATGCATACAGTGCTTCCGGTGAGCAGTGATGCTGAATAGTGAAGGAAAAAGCGGTAGTGCGTGCGCACTACCGCTTTTTCCTTCACTATTCAGCATCACTGCTATGCTTCAGTAGCTATTGGTTGCTGATTATGGATAGAGGTTAAAGAATCTCGATGCTTTGATAAATTCAGCAGGGAATAGCAAGAAGATTCCAGAATGGTTTGCATAGCTATATGTGTGTGTAACCCTTGCAGGATAAACTCGGAAGCATGTTTTAAGCTCATAGTGATGCGGAACGGGCCGTCGGCTTCATGGTAGTGGTTGCGATACTGCTCGATACCTAAACCAGTCAGAACCAGCATAGAACGTACACCGGCGGCAATACCTGCTCGAACATCAGTGATACTGTCACCGATAAATATGGCGTCGTTCAAATCGACACCCAGTTCATCACGGGCACGCAAGAGCATCCCTGGTCGCGGCTTGCGGCAGGCACAATTCTCATCCTTGCCATGCGGACAATAATAGACCATCTCTATCGCCCCACCAACCTCGGCAATAGCAGCCACCATACGGCGATGAATATCCTCGACCGTCTCCACTGATATATGACCGCGGGCCACGCCGGCTTGATTTGAACACACGATAATGCGGTGGCCAGCCTGTGTTAATTTCGCAATGGCTTCTCGTGATCCAGATAAAAACCGGAACTCATGCCAATTTTTCACATAATCTGATCGGTTCTCATTGATTACCCCATCCCGATCAAGAAAAATCGTAGACACTAAAGCACCTCTGCCTTCACCATTCCCCGAATGCGGCTATCATTTTTTTTGCATCAACCCGATACACCGCTAAGTCGCCTGGTAAGAAACGTTGCACTACTCACTATAACACGACGGACTATACATCATTGAGATCGAGCAAGCCTTTTTTCATAGCGTAGATGACTACTTGCGAGCGGTCATAGAGATCCAATTTGCGATAGATGTTACTGATATGATTGCGCACTGTTTTTTCACTAATGGCAAGAGAACGCGCTATTTCTTTGGCAACCATACCTCTGGCAACCAGTATCAAAGTTTCCATCTCGCGTGCGGTTAAACCATCATGAGATCGGACTTTATCAGATTTTTTTCTATCCATCAATTGCACTATGCGACTGGCGGCATCGGGGGTGGCAGCTTGCTCACCATTGTAGACTGCACGAGTTGCTGAAACAAGGCCCAGGCTCTCCTGGGCAAGCTCCTGCCACTTCTCCACTTTTGCGACGACCTCCTGAGCAGTCTCACCATAGGCGGAATGGCGATGGGTGCGGAAACACTCCATGTCAGTTACAAGCGCTACCAGGGTCTGTACAGCATTATCATATAACTCATGTGTCAACCGCTCCCGCTCTGTTTCCTGCACAAAAGGTGTAGCGTGGATGTCTAGCATATTGAGCATGGTTTGTTTACTTTCTTCTTTAATCGCTTACATACGTATTTTTTTTCTTATCTCGTATCATGTATACTACTCGTGTGTTAATGTGTAGTTGAGAATGGGGTATGATCTGGTTAAGGTTTCTTTGAAATAGCTCCATAATCATCACCATCTACCTTTAGAAGCCGACTTGTGTAAAGACTAACTGGAGTAGGATGCCTCATGACAAACAGTAAAATCCTTGTTGTTGGCAGCCTCAACATGGACCAGGTGGTACGCGTTCCGCGCATCCCGCTGCTGGGAGAAACACTTCTGGGGGCAGGATCGCTCAAACTTATCCCAGGAGGGAAAGGAGCCAACCAGGCGGTGGCAATGGCACGCCTGGGGGCAGCTGTGGCCATGGCTGGTCGGGTTGGGAATGATGCTTTTGGCGAACGCCTCCTCAATTCGCTACAGGCTGACAGAATAGATACAGGATTGATCGTTGTGGATCAAGTGGAGGCCAGCGGCGTTGCCTTTATCTTTCTCACAACTGATGGCAATAATGCGATTGTTGTAGCCTCCGGTGCCAATATGCGCGTTGGGCAGGATCAGGCTCAGACTTCCAACATCTTTGAGGCTATCGCCCAGGCACAGGCACTGGTGTTACAATTGGAGATTCCTTTAGAAACGGTGATATTGCTGATTGAGGCTGCACATATCGGGAGCGTGCCGGTGGTACTCAATCTTGCACCGAGCCAGCCACTCCCACAGGAGACGCTGAGGCAACTGGAGGTGCTGGTGGTCAACGAGACCGAGGCCAGCCTGCTCAGCGGGCAGCGTGTAGACAGTCTTGAAGAGGCACGCATCGTGGCAACGGTGCTGCATGAGCAGGGTATATCCAAAGTGGTGATTACGCTTGGCTCGCAGGGGGCGGTGCTTGCCACCGGTGACGTGGCTGGGAAAACGCGCATCATTCATCAATCCGCGCCCAGGGTGCAGGTTGTTGATACAACTGCCGCGGGAGATTGCTTTGTAGGGGCATTGACGGTAGCCCTGACGGAGGGACAGCAGCCGGAGGACGCTTTGCGCTTTGCCGTCTATGCCAGTGCCTTGAAGGTGACGAAGTTTGGCGCACAGTCAGGCTTGCCCACAGCAGCTTATGTTTTTGTTCCTAAAAAAGTGAGGGCCAAAAGTTACTTGGCATCAGGGCCATTTTGCCCATGAGCTTTTTACAATGTTCCTCGAAAACAGGGCCAGATGTTACTCATGAGAGCCACCCCTCGTGTTCTTAGCTTGTGGTTGGGTGGATAATCTACTGCGTGTACATAAATCCGCGTGAGTATTAACGTAAATCTGCTAGAAACTCCGTAACCTAAAATCTCATCCTCTCACCGTATTGATAAAGAGATAACTAACCGGGCTTGGTGTAAAGGAGGAACAAAATGGAAAATACTATACTATCCGCGCTCTTTGGCTTATTAACTGCCTTAGTACTTGTTGTGATTTCCATCATAGTAACATACCTCAGCACACGTTCCAAAACCCGTTTAGACCTCACAGCCGAATATGATAAAGTGCTGCAAACTAACAGACTCGAAGCTTATCGAGAACTTTGGAAGCTAACTGAACCATTAGCTAGATATACTCGACCTGCACCGGTTACTTATCAAGCCATCAAAGATCTGACAGTGAAGATGCGAGTATGGTACTTTCAACAGGGAGGTATGTTTCTTACAAAGAACAGCCGTGATCGGTACTTTGAACTTAAAGCATTGATGGAAAGTTTAGTTGTTGGCTACAATACAAACCCAAACGTGATGCCCATCACTGCTGAGTATTTTGCCTTGTTACAAGATGCATCAAAGAAAAACCAAGATGTGGTAATCGATGAAGAGCACGTGAAATTTATCATAGATCAAGGAAGTGCCTTACGTACACAATTAGCTACGGATATCGGCACAAGAAACATATCGTTTGTATCAAAGAAAGCAAAAGGGCAGAAACCGCCCGCTGAAGCCTGAGAAGATAGAGAGAATTTTGTGACTTCCGGCAAAAGTGTGCCACTTTTTGCTCAAATCTTGTCCATTTGAGGTTACCACATTTACACCAAGGGGCCTTGATGTGAACGCGTGGATTGCAGAGCAAAGCTCCATAAATTGCGGGAATAACCTCAACACACCCCTAGTGTTCTTTATGAGAGCCAGTGTAACTTTTTAAGGCAAAATGTCTAATTGGCTCTCACTTTCAGTAACATTTTTTCACACGTGGCTCTGTTTTTGAGGAGCACCACAGAGGGCCAGGGTGGCCATGTACCAGTAGCAAAAACATTTTGTCCTACATGTGGGATATGTAGGACATCTCCTACACCTCCCCCAATAACTCTTCCCTTGACACAATGTTGTATGTTTAGGTGTCAAATGAAATGGGCTAGTTGTCAGCTCCCATGCCGCAATGGGAGCGGATAACACGGTTTGCTTTTAAATGAGTCGGCATTTTCTGTTAATCGCTGTCCGTCTCCATATGTCTTACATTATCAAGAAACCATATGGAAAGAGGATATAGCCCCAAGCAGCCCGAAACGTCAAATTTTAAGATGGAACTCCATCAAGTGATACGAGACGGACAAAATGGGTTGATTTCGTTTGAAGATGTTCGCGCTAAATGTCGCTCGCTGGCGATAAGCGTTTTAGAACAGTCTGAGGAAGGACAAAAACTTTTGGCGTTCAACCTGCTTTTGTCCTCTCCCGAAAAGTAAATGACTGGCGCAGCTTCCGACAGCTCGCGCCACCCATTCTAGCAAATAATGTATTTGAGGGGAAAATATTTTGCGCCGATTTTTGATAGATACCGATACAGCCTCAGATGATGCTGTTGCGCTGGTGATGGCCTTACGCGCTCCTGATGTTCAAATTGAGGCGATTACGCTGGTCGCTGGCAATGTGTCAGTAGATCAAGGGCTACAAAACGCGCTTTATACTGTCGAGCTATGTGAAAAACAGGTTCCCGTTTATCGTGGGTTAGCTGCTCCTATACTTCGTCCGCTTGGAACTGCGCAAGATATTCATGGGACGGACGGCATGGGAGATATCGGATTGCCTCTTTTTGGCCGCAAACCTGCACCTGGACACGCGCTTGATAGTATCAGAAACACCATAAACCGCTACCCTGGTGAAATTACCATAGTCGCCCTCGCGCCTTTAACAAATATTGCATTGGCTCTTTTGCTTGAACCTGATCTAGCATCAAAAGTGAAAGAATGCATCATTATGGGAGGTACGGCGCAAGGCATAGGGAATGTAAATCCTGTAGCTGAATTTAATATTTGGGTCGATCCTGAAGCCGCGAAAATTGTATTTTCCTCAAAAATGCCTATAACGATGGTCGATTGGTTCATTTCGACGGAGTACGCTACTATCAGCCATAAGGAAGCGGAAGAATTACGAAGTATTGGTACTCCTCTTGCTCAATTTTGCGTTGATATCCAGCGAGCGCATACCGACACGAAAGGCTTTGTTATCGCTGATCCAATTGCAATGGCGATTGCTCTTGACCCAAGTGTTGCAACTGAAATAAAACCGCTTTATGTGGATATTGAAACGGGAAGCGCCATAAGCAGAGGGCAAACTATCATAGATCATCTTAACTTTCTGAAGCAACCTCCGAACGCTAACGTTGTGCTTGCAGCCTCCCATGAAAAGTTTTTTGAATTGTTATGTAAAGCAGTAGCATAATAAAGAGCCTGACGCCGTAACATCAGGCTCTTTGTGACTTATTTAGAAGCTAGCTTTGCTCCCTCGCTTTCTGCATCCACTTACCTGCTATTGAAGGAGAAATCTCTAACGCTGCGGCAACCTCGCGCACTTTTGCATCAGGATTTGCTTCAATGAACTCTCGCACACGGACAAAGTTTCCGTTCGTCTGCTCGGACAATTTCTTGTCTGTCGTTTGTCTGTTCAACCCGCGCAACCTGTACGGTTATATTAGTAACGACATTCATAACGGTCTCCGCGACAATTGCGCGGATGTCTTCAACAGTGATTGATGGAGCCGGTTGAACGTAAATTGCTTCAGCTTTTTGTGTGTCCTGGGTGAAACCGGAAAACTGGATATCCTTTGTCCGACACATCACCACATATCCGATACTTACAATCGAACGAAGCGCGGACATAACGACGACGTATGCGTTCACGCCGCCGCTTGCGCCAAATTCCGTTGTCCCTGTAGAGCTTGCGACAAGCTGCGTAAAAAGCATCACTCCACCCACAATGGACAAAAGAGACGCGAGGATAAGGTACAGCCACGCCTTAATCTTATCGTGCTGCTTAACTGAGTTTAGCCCATATACTAAGACTATTCCACCTGATGCTTCGATCCCGACTCCCTGAAACCATGCCCAAATGTAAAGCAGCGTCGGATTGTTTGCCATTAACCGCCCGTTGCTGAGCACATCTGCTGCTGAGAAGACAAGACCTAGAGCCAAAAGAAGCTCGCTTGTCGCCGAGCAATTCTTGCAATTGTTCTTGCAACGAATTGAAGAGAGATTTTCATAGGGGTATACATTAATAAATCTTTGACAGCATGCCCATTTATGGGCTATATTACAACTAAGATTGCTTGAAAGCCTCCGTCTTTCAAGCGGGGTATGAAAAGCGTTCCTTAGTCAACAGTACATCGAAAGATAGAGCAAGACATGAGCAAAACCACACGACAGCTACGACTGTACGCAACTGCTGAACAATCCCGCTTGCTCATGGCTCACTGCCAGGAATACGTCAGCACGGTCAATGTTCTGGCTGCTGCCTTTGCTAGCGGAGTGCTTGAAGGCAAAGTCAGTACAAAGGATTTCACTGCCTGTCTTCCAAGTGCGGTCAAAAATCAAGCGTTGCGTGACGCGCAATCGGTCTTCAAGCGTTCTTTTGAACTTGGCTGTCTCCCTGTCCTGAGAAAGCCCATCTGTCAGTGGAATAACCAGAACTGGCGCATTGAGGATGGAATGCTGATCCTTCCTGTGCATCTTGAGGGGAAAACACAGCCGCTTCGTATTTCTTGCGCTCCTGTGGCCTTGGAAGGGAAAACGGGAATACTGCGTATCAAGAAAAAGCGGGGCAAGTGGATTGCTGATATTGCCTTGACCTTGCCAGAAATTGAACCGAGTCAGGAACAAGGCGTCATGGGGATTGATTTAGGAATAAAAGTTCCGGCTGTCGCCTTCGTTGCAGGGAAGGGAACCCGCTTCTTTGGCAATGGACGAGATCAGCGCCACATGCGCCGACGCTTCTATAGCCGACGCAAAAAGCTTCAGAAAGCCAGGAAAACCCGCGCCGTCAAGAAAAGCAGGGGCAAAGAAGCCCGATGGATGAAAAACATCAACCATCAGCTTTCCAGGGAGATGGTCAACCATGCCCATGAGCAAGGGGTAGGCACGATCAAAGTGGAGGCCCTGGCAGGCATCCGCAAGGGCACCACACGTACAAGTGGTGGGGCGAAAGCCCGCAAAAACAACCGCATGAAGCATAGTTGGAGCTTCTATCAACTCACCCTGTTCATCACCTACAAAGCGGAACGGCTTGGTATCCAGGTAGAGCAGGTAGATCCTGCCTACACCAGTCAGCAATGTCCGGCTTGTGGTGCCAGAAACAAGGCACAGGACAGAATGTATGTGTGTGCTGAGTGTGGCTGGCATGGACATCGTGACTCCGTAGGAGCTATCAACATCAGTCGCAGGACTGGCAACGCTGGTGAAAGGCGTTGTGCCGTTGGAGCATGAGGCTCTGCCAACGGATGGGCCGCCTGAGACGGCCCCGAACTGTGAAGCGATGATCTCAAAGGTGAAAGCAACTGCGAGGGAGCCGAGCAGAACCCCCGCTCTTTTCAGGCGGGGAGTCTCAGTAGGAATTAGTACATTCCTAGTAATTCAGTTGGATTAACGAGCAAAGGAGCCAGCAATGTTGGCAGAGATAAACGAAGCTGAAGTCATGGATGCCCTCCATGAGTGTTACGACCCGGAGATTCCAGTCAATATTGTCGATCTGGGCCTGATCTATAACGTGGATATCAACAGCGAAACCGGCATTGTTGATGTGAAGATGACGCTTACATCAATGGGTTGCCCCATGGCGGGTGAAGTGATTTCCGAAGTTGAGATGCGCGTGGCGCAGGTCGAGAATGTCAAGGCGTGCAAAGTCGAGATGACGTTTGATCCGCCCTGGTCGCCCGATAAAATGACAGAAGATGCCAAGTGGGAACTCGGCATGATCTAAGCTTGGCATAGCTTGGCACAGGTCTTTATAGGGGATGTTTGGTTTAGTGCGTGCAATTCTGGCACCCTGCGGGTGCCAGAATTGCACGCACTAAACCAAACATCCCTTTTGTACTTTCGCATTGTTGTATCAACATGCTATACTATTTTCACATTGATACGTTAGTAAGTGAGATACATATATGACATACGAAGGACAGCAGAGCGGAGATATTCGAGCAACGTTGGCACTGAGCCGGGAAGAGGCAATGAACGGCACCAGCCGCACTCTCAACCTGCCCGGCGGACGTCAGATTGTGGTACCCGTGCCAGCAGGGATTCGTGACGGCCAGGAGATTCGTTTAGAAGGACAGGGCCAACCATCCATGTACGGTGGAAGGGGAACACTTATCCTGACGATTGCTCTGGTACCCGCCCAAGGACAGGTACACGAAGAAAACTTTGGCAGACAGCCCTATGCTCAGCCGGAGAGCGATTCCCCAACTGAGTTTATCAGTACACCCCCGCCTCCACCCCCCACCTTTGGGCGCGATAAATCGGGCCCCTACCCTTCGATTGGGCAAGAAGGAGCTTTCACGAATTACCCCCCACAAGGCTCCAGGCCAGCTATTAACAATGATTATACTGAGCCTGCTTATGCCCAACGACCGGGGTTCGCTGGGTATGCCACCCCACCACAGCAGCAGTACATCGCGCCGCAGTTGCCGCCACAGACCTTCCCCCCGGCAGCCCAGCAACCACGACAACGCCGAGGGCTTTCGGCAGGTATGACGATATTGCTGATTGTGCTGGCCTTGCTTGTCATCGGCGGCAGCGGGTTTATCGTCTATGCGACCGTTATCCAACCGAACCAACTACACGCGGCAGCCACGGCTACTACTGTAGCAAGGACGACGGGGACAGCACAGGCAAATGCTACTGCCACCGCCCAGGTGCAAGCGACTGCGCAGGCTCAAACAAATGCTACCGCCACCGCCCAGGCCCTTGCTTTTGCCCAGGCCACCGCTACGACAACTGCGCTGCAGAACATTTATACACAGGCAACCAGTGGTAGTCCCGCGTTAAGCGATCCTTTGAGCCAGCAGGATGCGAACAACTGGGAAGTGGATACGAAGACTGGCGGCGGAGGCTGTGCGTTCACAGGTGGCGCGTATCACGCAAGTATGCCGCAGGCCGGTTTTTTCGCATCGTGTTATGCGCAAGGAAGCAACTTCAGTAACTTCGCCTTGCAGGTGCAGATGACCATCCTGAAAGGCGATAGGGGTGGAATTATCTTCCGCGCCAATAGCAACAACACCAAGTTTTTTCTCTTGCGCATTGGTCAAGATGGGTCGTATACCCTCTTCCGTTACGTGGATACGAATGGGAATGACGCTAAAACACTGTTCCAGGGTTCTTCTTCAGCCATTCAAACCGGCCTGAATCAGACAAACAAGGTTGCAGTAGTTTTTCGTGGGAGCAATCTCTACTTTTATGTCAACCAGCAGTACGTTGCCAGCGTCAACGATGGCTCGTACACCTCTGGCGAGATCGGAGTATTTGCCGACGACCAGTCAAATGCCACTGAGGTGGCTTTCAGCAATCTAAAGGTGTGGACGCTGTAAACTGCCTGGTTTTGATGGTTCAGTGGTGGAGGGGATCTTGTAGCCGCCTGTGGATGGGAAGGGTGTTTCAGTCATGGGAACAGGACGCGGGCGGCCACAAGGGCCCCCACCCAACCCCGCGCCTCTCCCGCCCCTACGCGAATCGTCGCACCCCCCATTTTCCTGATGAGATGTGATATATTCAAGAGGTAGATGTGATCGCGTACAACGAAGGGACGAACATTGATGGATTTTGCCTATTCAGATAAGGTCAGGGGGCTGCTAAAGCAGTTGGGCGATTTTATGGATCGCTACATTTACCCCAACGAACAAACAGTTAAGAAACAGATTGCTACTTCGGGCAATCCTCATCATCAAGCTGAAATCGTGGATGAGTTGAAAGAAAAGGCCAGGGCAGAAGGCCTGTGGAACCTCTTTTTACCAGATAAAGAGTATGGAGCAGGTCTAACGAACCTGGAGTACGCGCCGATGGCGGAAATGATGGGGCGCGTCTCGTGGGCCTCGGAAGTGTTCAACTGTGCCGCGCCCGATACGGGCAATATGGAGATATTGGCCCAGTTTGGCACAGGGGAACAGAAGAGGCAATGGCTGGTGCCCTTGCTCAACGGCGAGATTCGTTCGGCTTTTGCCATGACCGAACCGGATGTCGCCAGTTCAGATGCCACCAACATTCAGTTCTCCATTCAGCGTGAGGGCGATGAGTACGTGCTGAATGGCCGCAAGTGGTGGATCTCTGGGGCGGCACGCGAACGCTGTAAGATTTTCATTGTGATGGGCAAGACCGATCCACATAATGCGGATAGGCACCGGCAGCAGAGCATGGTACTTGTAGCGAAAAACACCCCTGGCTTGACCATTGAACGCAATCTTCCGGTGATGGGGTACGTGGATAACGAGAGCCACTGTGAGTTGTACTTCGAGAATGTGCGCGTGCCGGTGAGCAACCTGTTGGGCGAGGAAGGAGGCGGCTTTGCGATTGCACAGGCGCGGCTGGGACCTGGACGTATCCACCACTGCATGCGTGCTATTGGAGGGGCGCAGTACGCCTTAGAGCTGATGTGCCGGCGTGCCGCGACGCGGGTGGCATTTGGCAAGCCGCTTGCAGAGCAGGGCGTGATCCAGGACTGGATTGCTCAATCGTATTTAGAGATTGAGCAGGCACGGCTTTTGACGCTCAAAACGGCCTGGATGATCGATACGTTGGGGAAAAAGGCGGCTCAGAAAGAGATTGCGATGATTAAAATCGTGGCACCGGAGG